>Ga0307513_10001808_pt1 | contig 30374 bp, 39 predicted proteins | sample 15_EM_MG_FD_202174 | JGI IMG/M metagenome (GOLD analysis project Ga0307513, IMG submission 202174) | Populus trichocarpa ectomycorrhiza microbial communities from riparian zone in the Pacific Northwest, United States - 15_EM | ecosystem: Host-associated > Plants > Roots > Unclassified | place... | reverse complement strand
TTCTTAGTGTTACCTGGGGGCCTGCTGAAGGGTTTGGGTCTCTCTCCTGTACGTTTCTATGAGTTGTTTCCCTACGTGTCTGAGGTGCGAGTCTTAGGTGCTAGGCGGGGGAAGTTTCTTCTATGGTCTCGGGGGGTTTGATTTTTCCTATGACGAGGTGAAGCGGGCGGGATGACGTTTGCTTATAGGTTTTTTATCTCCATAGCTAGCGCTGCATGAGTCTTTTGTACCTTTAAACATAATAACGATTTGATTAAAAAAAGAAAAAAAAGAGAAAGAAAAAAAAAGAACAAAAAGTGACCAAGAGATAGGACACGAATGATTTCTCCTCCACCTCCGGCGATTGAAATCTCAACACCACGGGAAATCATCGTCACTTTCCCCCACCCACCTCTCTTCTCCCACGATGGCCACTGCCTAGGAGTTGACGTTAAGCCATCTACCCTCCTCCCCTGTGGCCTCGGCCTCCCCTCCTTGGTGTTTTCGTTCCTGTTCGTCGGTGACTCCCGCTCATGATGTTCTGTTCTCCCCCTTACCCCGCAGTTGCTTCGCACCTCGCTTAGCATTTTGCAAGGTCAGAAAGCTTCTCGCTTCGCTCACGGTCGGCGTTACGGTGTCAGACTCTCTGTCAAAGTAAGGCTTCGGTTCTGCTGGGCTTGTACCTCTGGTGGGGAAAGCTTCGGTTAGTAACATCAAAGTCCCGCTCGGTCTCGCTGTCGCCCCAAAAGCCCTTGCTATGGCCCGGTAGGCCGTTGTGGCTAGCCCGCTCGCGATCCTTCCTGAAGCCCCCTCCCGGTTCCGTCTGCTGGGACCGTACTGCCCCTTAAGCTGGCACCTTACTGCTAAAAACTCCTCCCCCAGCTGGCACCCTACTGCTCCCCCCCCTCTGGCTGGCACCCTACTGCTACTCACCGGCTGGCACTCTACTGCTCACCTTCCTGGCTGGCATCCCCTCTGCTCGGTGGCTCCGCTCGCCCTTCTCTCCCCCTCCGATCGCTCAGCCATTCCTCGGTTACGCCTAGTCGTGGTATAGCACTGCCTCCGTGACTTTGTCCAACGCTTGGGAATGATGTAATGACCTGCCTGACCGTACATCATGGTGTTTGGTGGGCCCTCAACCTATGAGTTTTCCCGTGTCGGCGATCATCTATCCTCTCCATCAGGCCCCGAAAGGGCCTTAGCGCAACCGTCGTTTCTTTTGTTTTGGGGAGCCTGCGGAAGGGTTTAGGTCTCTCTACCTGTACGTTTCTATGTATTGTTTCCTTACGCGTCTAGGGTATATTATCTTAGGTGCTAGGCGGGGGAGACTTTTCCTATAGACTCGGGGTGTTTGATTTTTCCATGAAGAGGTGAAGCAGGCGGTGGGATTGCATTTATAGGTTTTTTTCTCTTCATAGCTAGCGCTGCATAAGGCGTTTTGTACCTAGAAACAAATAACGCATGATTACAAAAAATCAAAAAATGAAAAAAAATGACCAAGAGATAGGACACACGAACCATCTCTCCTACACCTCCGGCGATTGAAATCTCAACACCATGGGAAATCATCGTCAGGTTCCCCCACCCACCTCTCTTCCCCCATCATGGCTACTGCCTAGGGGTTGACGTTAAGCCATCTACCCTCCTCTCCTGAGGCATTCCTGCCTCCCCTCCTTGGGGTTCTTGTCCCCGTTCATCGTTGACACTCGCTCATGAAGTTCGGTTCTCCCCCATACCCTGCACTTTCTTCACACCTCGCTTAGGATTTTGCACGGTCGGAAAGCTTCTCGCTACGCTCACGGTCGGCGTTACGGTGTCGGACTCTCGGTCAAAGTAGGCCCCGGCTTGCTGGGCTTGTACCTCTGGTGGGGAAAGCCTCGGTTAGTAACATCACGGTCTCGTCCCGGTCTCGTCGTCGTCCGAAAAGCCCTTGCTATGGCCCGTTTGTCAGTTGTGGCTAGCCCGTTTGCGATCCTTCCTCTACCCCCCTCCCGGTTCCGTCCGCTGGGACCGTACTGCCCCTTAAGCTGGCACCTTACTGCTAAAATCTCCTCCCCTGGCTGGCACCCTACTGCTCCCCCACTCTTCTGGCTGGCACCCTACTGCTGCTCACCGGCTGGCATCCTACTGCTCACCTTCCTGGCTAGCATCCCCTCTGCTAGGTGGTTCCGCTTGCCCTTCTCTCCCCCCCCGATCATTCGGCCCTTCCTCGGTTACGCCTAGTCGTGGTCTAGCACTGCCTCCGTGGCTTTGTCCAACACTTGGGAACAATGTAATGACCTGCCCGACCGTACATCATGGTTTTTGGTGGGCCCTCAACCTATGAGTTTGCCCGTGTTGGCGATCATCTATCGTCTCCATCAGGCCCCGAAAGGGCCTTAGCGCAGCCGTCATTTCTTTTGTTTTGGGGAGCCTGCGAAAGGGTTTGGGTCTCTCTACCTGTACGTTTCTATGTATTGTTTCCTTACGTGTCCGGGGTATATTATCTTAGGTGCTAGGCGGGGGAGACTTTTCCTATGGACTCGGGCTGTTTGATTTTTCCCATGAAGAGGTGAAGCGGGCGGTGGGATTGCATTTATAGGTTTTTTTCTCTTCACAGCTAGCGCTGCATAAGGCTTTTTGTACCTAGAAACAAATAATGCATGATTATAAAAAATAAAAATAAAAAAAATGACCAAGAGATAGGACACGAACCATTGCAACAACACCTCCAGCGATTGAAATCTCAACACCACGAGAAATCATCGCGACTTTCCCCCACCCACCTCTCTTCTCCCACGATGGCTACTGCCTAGGAGTCGACATTAAGCCATCTCCTCTCCTCTCCTGTGGCCTCACGGCCTCACCCCGTTGGGGTTCTTCTCGTTCTTCGTTGACACCCGCTTATGAAGTTTGGTTCTCCCCCTTACCCCGCACTTGCTTTGCACCTCGCTTAGCATTTTGCCCGGTCAGAAAGCTTCTCGCTTCGTTCACGGTCGGCGTTACGGTGCCGGACCCTCGGTCACAGTAGGCCTCGGCTTGCTGGGCTGGTATCGTTCCGGCCGTCTATACACAACAGTTCGATTGATGCAACGGGGGACGCTTGGGAATTAGGTATAGGGTTAAAAATATCACTAACACGGTTCAACTCCTACCTTTGGTCAACTTATTTTGATATTTATTTGACATTTAATTAATAATTTAAGAGTTATAACATCATATTTACAATCTAACATAATATTAAATAGTATGGATTTATGAAAATAATTTAATTGATAATCACAATTCTTTTTTACCCAGCCTTTCACTACGAGCTCAACTTCATTGAGTATTTCTGGGGTGCAGCCAAAAGGTATTCAAGATTGAATTGCGGGTATGACTTCGCCTCCCTTCAGCGCTTAGTTCCCGAAGCCCTAGCACAAGTTCCAAATACTCTTATCTGGAAATATCATACTAAAATACAGAGAATAATTGCTGCTTATGAATCTGGTTAGGTATATGGTTCTCAAAGTTATAAAAACCTGGTTTGTAAAAGATACAAATCTCATCGGAGATCTAATGTCTCTTGAGCATATTTCTTCCTTTCCTTCACTTTTCCTTTATTTTATTTCCTTTGTCTCCTTTCCTTTGTTCATTTTCCTATGTTTCTTTCTCTCTTCTGCTTCTCTTTATCACATTCCTTTATTTCTTTTCTTTTGTCATTTAATTAAAAATAATATTATAAAATAAGTCTTCCATGCTCATGATTTGAACCGAATTAACACTTTTTTAACCCTATACCTAATTCCCAAGCGTCCCCCGTTGCATCAATCGAACTGTTGTCTATAGACGGCCTGAACCATACCCCTGGTGGGGAAAGCCTCGGTTAGTAACATCACGGTCTCGCTCGGTTTGGTCATCGTCCCAAAAGCCCTTGTTATGGTTTATTTGTCGGCTGCGGCTAGCTTGTTCGCGATCCTTCCTCCCTCCTTCTCCCGGTTCTGTCCGCTTGCACCGTACTGCTACCATCCTCTCCCTGGCTGGCACCCTACTGCTCATCACCGGCTGGCACGCTACTGCTACTCATCGGCTGGCACCCTACTGCTCATCGTTGTTGGCTGGCATCCTCTCTGCCCGGTGGCTCCGCTCGCCTTCTACCCTTCCGATCAGTTGGCCCCTCCTCGGTTACGCCTAGTCGTGGTATAGCACTGCCTCCGTGACTATTGTCCAACGCCTGGGATCGATGTAATGACCTGCCTGACCGTACAACATGGTTTCGGTGGGCCCTCTACTGGAGTTTTCCTATGTCGCCGATCAAGAATCCTCTCCCCGCGGGCAGCGTTTCTGGCCGTTACAGTCTTTTCTTTTGTGTTGCTGAGCCTGCGGAAGGGTTTGGGTCTCTCTACCTGTACATTTCTATGTATTGGTTCCTTACGTGTCTGGGGTTTGTATCTTAAGCCCTAGGCGAGGGGGACTTTTCCTATGGATTCGGGGTGCTTGATTTTTCCCATGAAGAAGTGAAGCGGGTTGTGGCTATTGTTTATAGGGTTTTTTCTCTCCATAGCTAGCGCTGCATGAGGCTGTTTGTACCTTAAAACACATCACGCATGATTACAAAATGAAAAATGAAAAAAATGAAACAAATTACCAAGAGATAGGACACCGTTCTCGCAGACTTCCTCCCCCCCCCTACATTTCACATACTTTCACAACTTTACCCCGCTTTGCGTCCGGATCAAACCCCTCGCCCACTTTTCCCCTTCTCTCGCCCTAATGGTGGATCCACACCAAATACCCCCAGGAAACACCGCCTTTGGCAGGATGTCGGCCCTGAACTCTCCCCATCAGTGCAGGTCTGGTACGCCCTCAATCGACTACCCCCTAGCCTTCATAGCGGAACAACTTGCCCACGCAAGGGAGGCCCTCCGCCTCAACCCACGAGACCTACGGAACTTCAGCCCAGAAACGCTATCCGGAACCATCCCCTCTGAATCTATGTCCATCACCCTTCTAGCCCAGCTCGTCAAGGGTTTGGTCACCGTCTAACTAGAGCTGAGCGGGGTAACCCAGAAGCTCGCACGTATCTCCCAGGAAAACTAGGCAATCAGGGAGGAGTTCCACGATGTCTCCTCGCAACTGCCCAACCTTACCCCCACCCACGACCCACACCCCCGCAAGCCCTGGCCGATCTCCAGGCATCAATACGCGACCTGTCATATCGGGTGTCAGCTCCCGTCCCTGCCCTCGCCCAAGGGCCAGCCCCCACACACAAGGCCCACCCTCCCCCCCCCTGCCCCCTGCCCTGCACTCTCCAGGAAGGGGAAAGAAAGGACCCAAGCACCCGCATCACACACCCCCCCCACAGGGGCTAAGGACCCTAAATACCTCATACCGTTTTACAACACCAAGCTTGGCAAGGCCTTCGGGGGCCCCGAGGCGTACGCCAGGCTGTTCCCCCACTCCTACGAAGCCGGAGAGTACCACAGAGGCGCGTACGACGTCGCGTCATTTACCCTCGGCCACCTCCAGCCAGACAATAGACCCTCCCACTCCTACGCTCAGGTCGCCTCTGGCTCTGGCTCGGGCGGCAAGGCTAAAAACAAAGTCGGCAAACAGCCTTCACCCTAACAAGTTGCGAGTGCAGCTGCCCCTCCGGTTAAAAAGGGGCCGCCCTCCCTCCCAGGTGCCCAACGACGCTTTTTTGCCACTTGCCAGTCCCCGAGACACCCCAACCATTGCAGCAACCTTCCCCAATATAGCTGCCCGCGTCCTTCGCGAATCCAACTGCCTCCTCCTCATCAGCTTCTCAGCCACTGTCAACCCAGGTGGCGCAATCTCCTTAACCGTTACGGATAAAGCCACCCTGCTGCCTGGTACACCCCGTACTTCGCCTCCCTCACCAAGGCCCTGAACCAGTCGTTCCCAGTGGGCAAAAACCCTTGGTGCACACTTGTACTCGCCCCTACCGCCGTGCAATTAGCCATCCACGGTCTACCACTTCGTTTCCTCCTGCAAGATGAAGAGGAACTCTTCCCATATCTCAGGCAGGCAATCCTTAACGACAAAGCAACCCCGATTCTCTCAGCCAGGTACCCTAACCCTAGCAGAGATTCTCGGGACACCTAGCAGGCAACTTCGGTGGTTGTCACCGTCGACCTCCAGTATGTTTCGACCCTTACCCCAGCAGTCGTCATCCTCTCCCAGAGGCGCAAGGTTGAACTCGCCTTCTCAGCCAACAAGTCCACCCAGTGCAGAAACTGCTGGAGATACGGACACGCCCATCAACGATGCCCCGCCACCCACCCCACGTGCCCCATTTGTCCGCTTCACCATACTCGCACGGCTCACAGATGTCAGAATCCCACCTGCCCCAGGAGCGGAAACAATAAGCCAGTCCCATCCTGTTGCCCGACCTCGCTCCCCCATTGCTGCAACTGCGGTGACGACCACACTGCTGTTTGAGCCTTAGGAAAGCACAAAGGAAAGAACAAGCAAGAATGCAATCACTATATGCACTTTGTAGGGAAAATGTGAAGATGATTTGTCGATAGCCTTTTCTCCTGGAGGGAGAAATGGGCGAACTATATACATATCCGTTGTGGCCACCTATGGTGTACCACACAATGCACTAACACTAGATATGAGGGTCATCAATCAGATATGACAGTAACTACCGAACATGACAGTCACTCGGCTACGATAGCCACTCATAACTCTTCTCTCCACTGTACCATTAATCCATGACGGGGTTACTCCATCACCACACGCATACTAACCGCATAGAGTGTGAACGAAACCATAAAAACAATACCCTATGCCTACCGGCATAGGATGTGAAATGAACAAAGCCTCTGTGAGACAAATGACTGTCCGAACCACAAAGCCACATGCCTGATACCCTTCCGTCCGTGTCTCCTAATGGCATAGCTCCAACTCTCCATATCCGCAAGCCTCCATAACCCCATGCCCTATAGGCTACTATCCAACACTCCCCCTGCCTATAGTGCATGACACACTCAGCATAACAACTCCCCCTGCTTTGACATTCCAATCAAATCCAAAAACCTCCTATGGCCATCGCCCGTCAATGCCTTAGTGAACCCATCTGCTACCATCCGCCCAGTCTCACAATAGCGTAAACCAATCTCTCCACGGGCAACCCTATCGCGAATGCCATGATATTTGACTCCAATCGACTTGTGACTTGTCTTGATATGCCCATCACCAACGTTGGCAATACAAGCCCGATTGTCGCAAAACAGAATTGTCTTAAACTTTGGCGGAGCCACATTAAAATATGCGGAATGAGACTTGTCGACCACCTGACAAGACATAAAACTAGGTTCCCCACTAAGTGACTCAAATCCAATCTCACCTAGTAGACCACGAATCCACTCTAACTGTGATGCCGCGTGAGCACAGGCTATGTATTCCGCCTCTGCAGTTGACTGAGCACAAGTAGGCTGCCGAGTAGACCTCCAGGAAACAATACCCTTTCTCCCAAGGCGTGCTGCATATCCACTCGTAGACTTTAAGGATGCAGGGTCACCTCCCCAATCTGAGTCTGTATATCCAACTAATACTCCACTCCTGTACTGGGTACCCGTATAGCCTTCAAGCTGGGACAAATCTCCACCCAATGTGAGAATCCAATCCAGTGTGCCCTTAAGATAGCGGAATACTCTCTTGACACCTGCCCAGTGCCACTCGGCTGGATCATGCGAGAACCGTGCTAGAACTCCAACCGCATAGGCCATATCGGGTCTCGTAGTAGTCGTAGCATACATAAGAGAACCAACAGCCTCTTGGTAACGCTGCTTATTACAACGTGGCTCCTCAGGACTAGAGGGAAATAGATTGAATCCTTTCTCCTGTGGAGTAGAAACCGAACGGATTTCCTCAAAGCAAATGCGTTCAAAAATCGACTCTAAATAGGAACGTTGACTTATTGTAACTGTCCTCTGGCTCCGCTGCCGCTCAATCTTCAACCCAATATAACTGCTCAAGTCCCCAGACTCGGTCACCTTGAAGTGAGCACAAAAACGAGACTTCACATCCCGGAGCAGCTGGGAGGAACCACTCGCCAGTAGAAGATCATCCACAAATAGAACAATAACCATGAACGAACCTCCAGTACGACAGTAAAGGAGCCCTGAATCAAAAGAGGTTGCCACGAAACCAAGGTCTGAAAGGTATGCTGTTACGGTCTTGTACCACTGCCGTGGAGACTGCTTTAATCCATAGATACTCTTCTTCAGGAGAATTGCATAAGACCGCCTATTCTTCTCCGCAATCTCCTTCTCTTTTTCCAGAATAAGCTCTCCTTTTGCGAAATCAAAATCCACTCCATCTGGCATTCGTAAGTATACCTCATACCCATCCTCCAACGGACTTCCCAGAAATGCACTACAAACATCCAAGCACTCTGCCTCATAGTCCAATCCTGCTATCATCGTCAGTACCAGGTTGACAGTTTCGTGCCTGGCCACTGGGGCATAAGTGTCGGCATAATCGACTCCGTATACCTGCCGATTTCCTAGCGCAACCAAACGGCTCTTGAGCTTATCCAGCTCGCCTGATGGTGTAGTCTTTACTCGGTAGACCCACTTGCTCCCAATTGCCTTTCTTCCTTCTGGGATTTCGACAATACTTCCCAAGGAACTAACATTGATGGAATTGATCTCCTGCTGCATCGACCGGAGCCATTCCACGCTTTCCTCCGAATGAAGAGCCTGTAGATATGTTTTTGGCTCAAAAATCACTTGAGTGAAAAATCCACGCGCTGAACCAGGCTGCGCTGATCGCGTCTTGCGTGGTTGATTGAGATCTGGCGCTTGATAGCCGTCAGACTCTACCAATGCCTGTATCTCAGTTCTCCCTATCTGGCCATAGGGTGAGGTTTTCTTCACTGGGAGAAGCTCTTCCGCTTCTTTCTCCTGAGATATAGCAGAAGATCTGGCACTGTCACCCTTATCAGAAGCGTGTAATTCCTGTTGAGGAGCATCCTGCACTCGCTCTTCCTCGACCGGAACATCTTCTCGCTTCAGTGTAAATGGTTCGAACTGATGAGAGAATTGGAAAATGTCGTGCTCAATTCTCTCACCCCCAATAGCACCTGTAGTACCAGTAGTTGGGAGAACCATCTTGCCCCAATTTTCCCCTTCTCGGAAGACCACATCTCTCGTAAAAGACATTCTCCTCGTCACAGGATTATATACCTTGTACTGCTTCTCAGTCAAGCTATACCCAACAAAGACACACTTCTCACTCCTTCCATCAAGTTTCTTAGTCTTCTCTGCTGGTACATGGACCATCGCAACACATCCCCATACTCGTAAGTGCCCCAAATCTGGGGCCCTTCCAAACCAACCCTCAAATGGTGTGTGAAATTCCCTCGTCACGTCCTCCAAGCCACGAGTGGGTGTCCGATTCTTAAGATAGGTAGCTGTCGCCACTGCCTCAGCCCAAAAAGAATCAGCTAACCCTGACCAAGAGATCATACTTCTCGCGCGTTCCATAACAGTCCGATTTGCCCTTTCACTTACACCATTCGACTGCGGTGTGTATGGTGTTGTGACCTGGGCCTCAATGCCCTGCCGACGTAGATATTGTGTAAACTCTTTCGATGTGTACTCGCCGCCACCATCCGTTCGAAGCTTCGCAATAAATCGAGGAAGACTTTCCGGAGAAGGATCTCCTGGATCTGCTGCTCTCACAGTCCAATGCTTAACCACTGCTGTCTCGTAGTCCTGGAAAGCCTGGAAAGCTTCTGACTTCTTCTTCAAGAAGTATATCATGGTAAACCGCGTAAAATCATCAATGAAGATGATATAATACCTACTTCCGGCAAGCGAAGCAGCAGGAATTCGACCAGACAAATCGGAGTGAATCAACTCCAGAGGTCGAGACGAACGCGACGTTATCGGTAACGGTGTGAAAGGCTTCCGAGCTTGCTTTCCATACAAGCAGTCAATACAATCGCATTGGCTAGTCAGGCGAGCTGGCATTCCTGTACACCATTTGGTTAGTGCCTTAGTGGCAGCTGGTCCTAGATGCGCTAGCCGCTGGTGCCACAAGAGAAGCGATGTCGAAACTGATGCAAGATAATTGGTAGAGAAGTCTGGCCTTTTGCTAGCAGGGCTGGTTATATCTGCATTAGCCAGCAAAAGCGGGTACAGATGGTCCACCTCCGGAGCTAGTCCTACAATCCTACCCTGCGGTCCAAACTCCCTCAAGTAAAACCCATAGTCTTTAACATGCTCGACATGAATTCCTGCCTTTCCAAGCTGTGCGTGAGATATCAAAGTTGTTCCCAGCGATGGGACGTGCAGAACATCCTGAACAGTTGCCGGTACAACCACGCCAAACACCAGTAATGTGAAAGTAATCTTTCCAACTCCTTCGGCCTCAACCAGGTGGTTATCCGCCACTTCAACCTGACACTCTCCCTTTTTTAGAGCTCTGTACTCTATGAACAAAGACTTATCCCAAGTCATATGCCTTGAACAACCAGTATCAATAAAACAACTAGTACCTCCTCTTGAACTATGGTCTTCTGCTAGTGCACTCTTGCGTACCACCTCACAACCCAACCATGCTGTCGCTCCACTATTATTCGTAACTGCGGTGTTACCCGTTTCCTGCCAAGTTGAAGACTCCACTTGCCGATTCCTTGTGTTCTGAGAACTTCGATCTCCACGATAAGCTCCCCCTCCGAACTTCCGGCAATCTGCCCTTCTGTGACCTTTCCTATCACAATTGAAACACACCATATCCACATCCTTGAATTCTCGTCTATCTTCCTTTCTGTCTCTTCTTTCGCCGTTCCCGTATCCCCCTCTTCCATTTCAGCTAACAGAGACTCGTCTCTGAGTAAGGAAATGAGGCTTCTTGGCTGGGGCACCATTAACGAACAGGGCGGCATCAGCTGGCATTGCTAGTGTCTTTTGTAAATCGGCTTCGTATTCTTTCAACTGCCGTTTCATATCCGTGTAAGTGTAATCAACATTACCGCGAATAACGGTCTTAACTGGGTTCCATTCCTCTGGGATCCCATGCATCGCCGCAGTAATCTTCTCTTCCTCAGAGACTGGTGAACCCTGAATTACTGCCAGATCGGCACACAATCCATCAATCTGTAAGAAGTAGGCCCTAACTGTACCATACTCCTTTAAGGAAATTCTCGCCAATTGGCCTCTAATATTCCTTCCGCGTTCCTTCACTAAGTCCTTGTACTTAGTTCTGATTGTTTCCCATATAACTGTGGGGTCATCAATAGACATATATTCGAGAAGTAGCTCTTCTGAAATTCCCAACCGAATCGTTCCTGTTGCTCGATCGTACCGCATCCAGTAGTTTCGAATCTCGATATCTATCGCACGCTTAGTAGAATCTGCATCTGAATCTGCTGGTGGAGAAGGCTCTACTTCCTCCCCAGAAACAATGCGCCAAACACCATCTCTCTGTAGTGTTGACTTCATCTGCACTGACCACCTCTGGTAGTTACTTTCAGTAAGCTTCTCGAAGCTAATCGCAGTGGACGACATCGGCCCAGCTTCTATCCAAATGAACAACTAAAAAGAATCAAAGAAATATTGGTATGGCCAGCTTAGAAGCGAGGGCTCATAACCTGTTTGAGCCTTAGGAAAGCACAAAGGAAAGAACAAGCAAGAATGCAATCACTATATGCACTTTGTAGGGAAAATGTGAAGATGATTTGTCGATGGCCTTTTCTCCTGGAGGGAGAAATGGGCGAACTATATACATATCCGTTGTGGCCACCTATGGTGTACCACACAATGCACTAACACTAGATATGAGGGTCATCAATCAGATATGACAGTAACTGCCGAACATGACAGTCACTCGGCTACGATAGCCACTCATAACTCTTCTCTCCACTGTACCATTAATCCATGACGGGGTTACTCCATCACCACACGCATACTAACCGCATAGAGTGTGAACGAAACCATAAAAACAATACCCTATGCCTACCGGCATAGGATGTGAAATGAACAAAGCCTCTGTGAGACAAATGACTGTCCGAACCACAAAGCCACATGCCTGATACCCTTCCGTCCGAGTCTCCTAATGGCATAGCTCCAACTCTCCATATCCGCAAGCCTCCATAACCCCATGCCCTATAGGCTACTATCCAACAACTGCGACTTTCAAGGAGTGTCCGGCTCGACCTGTCCAGGATCTCCCCACCCGACCTGCAACCCCAGCCCAACCCGGTCAAGATACCATGGATATGGCGGCCGATGACGGTCCAGCACTGGCACCCTCTACTACCCCATCCAGAATGGGTCCCGATGAGGTGGACCTTGTAACACCGAGGCAGCCACCCCCGGCAGGACCCCCACATCCCGGCACCATCTAAGGCTTTGGCGGTCCTCTCCCCAGGGAGGCGGTGAGTCCTTCCCCTGCCCCTTCCGACAGTCGTATTCGTCCCAGTAATGAATAATAAACCCTTTTCCCCTGGTGAAGGGCCGGCCCCTGCTCCTTCCTGTCTTTCCATCATTCTACATAACTGCCTTGGGAGCTGGGATGTTTTTCTCTCCTTGTTTGAGTCGTTCAAAGAAGCGGCCATGTACCCCTCTATTGCCCTCCTGCAGGATCCCCCTGTCAGCCAGGCTCACCTCCCCTTCTTTAGTGGCTTCAAGCCATTTTTCCCCCCAGTTAGGAAGCCCCAAGTGGCAGCCTATGTGCATAGATCTTTTCTGTCTCGTTTTGCGGTGTTACCCAGGTTCAAGGGGATGGACGACATCCTCGCCCTGGACGTCTCCTCCCACCAGCCCCTCTTTGGCACCAGTTTCCACTCCTTCAGGCTCATCAATGCCTACTCCACAAACACCCGTGACCACAGGGTCCACTCCGTTCCCCCAGAAACCCTATTTCCGGACGTTGGAATCCCCCTCCTGATGGTGGGAGACCTCAACATACATAACCCTCTCTCGGACCCCCTAAGCTCATTCTCGCCCTGGGAAATTGTTTCCTCTACCCCGTACTTTGAGAAAGCGGCGGAAGCCGGTTTCGCCCTCCTCAACCCCCCTGGGGAATACACTAGATTCCCCCTAGTGGGCAATGCCTGCCCATCTGTCATAGACCTGGCCTTCGCCAACCCTCTCCTCCTGACAATAGTAAAAAGCTGGGAAGCCTCCCTTGCTTCGACCAGCTCTGACCACATCCCAATAACAATTAACCTCTCCCCCGCTACCCTCACCCCCAGCCCGCAACAGCCCCGCTCGGCCGACACAGACTGGGCAACCCTCTCTCCGGTCCTCGAAGGATTTCAAACCCCCACGGTGCCCGCGTGCCCCTCCCTGTCAGAACTGGATGACTGGCTGTCCGGGTCACTCAACCGCCTCACCGCCCTTCTGAAAGAACACATGCCGGTCTCTATGCCTTCCCATCACTCCAAACCCTCGTGGTCCCCCCACCTGACCATCATTCGTCGAGAATTTCACAAGGCCTCTAGGATAGCCCGAAAGCACAACACACCTGCACTGGGGCAAGTGGCTAGTACTTCCAAAGCCGGGTATTTCAAGGCAATCAAGACTGCAAAGAACAAACACTGGTCATCCTTCCTGTTAGATGCGACCCCCCAGACCCCGTGGACGGTCAAAAGGTTCCCTTACAGACTCACACATCCCTGCTTTCCTTCCCTCCCAGGGGCAGAGACGCCCCAGCAAATGACCAACTTGCAGGTCCTGCTGGACCACTTCTTCTCTCTGAAGGAGGCCGTCTCCCTGCCACCCAGACTCAGGCCCGACAAGAGGGCGCCCCTGCTGACCAAAGAAAGAGATAGAGTCTGCTCTCTCCAAGTGTTCCCCAACCTCAGCCCGGGGTCTGGACGGGATCCCCTATTCCACCGGGAAGCAGGTCAACAAGATAAACCCCTCCGTCCTTCTCAAGATCCTCTCGCCACTGGTTAGCCTAGGATACCACCCGGCCTCCTTAAAGGAGTCACATGGCGTGGTTCTTGACAAACCGAGAAAACCCTCCTACGAGTCCCCCTCCTCCTTCAAGATTATCGTCCTCATCCGCACAGTTTCGCAGATCCTGGAAAGGATTATTCCGTCCCACCTCTTCCTGGCAGCCAGGTCGAAGGGGTTGCTGTACCCCAACCAATGCGGCTCCTTGCCTGGGCTCAGCACATATGATCCGTGCCTCACCCTCTTCAACAATGTGAAAACTCTGCAAAGACCACGCCTCAAGGTCTCCTCCTTATTTTGGGACATCAAAGCAGGGTTCGACAACGTCGACAACTCCACTCTGGCCCGCATCCTGAGGGAAGGCGGGATCTCCTCCTATCTGGTGTCCTGGGTCTCGTCCTTCCTCGGTGAGAGGAGCTGCACCCTAGTCTTCCAAGGGTCTCCAGGAACCCGTGCCCCGGTCAAGGTGGGTGCCCCCCAGGGCTCCCCGATCTCCCCTCTACTCTTTCTGCTCTGTGTGGCCCCTCTACACTTCAGGATCCCTCGAGGCCTTGTGATCTCGTATGTGGACGATTTCGCCCTCACAGTAGCCTCCCTTTCGTACCGTGGTAACATCCGCCGCCTCCAAGAACTGTTCGAAAAGCTAGAAGCAAAGGCCCGCCACCTAGGCGTCTCCTTCTCCATGGCCAAAACAGAGCTCATACACTGGAGAACCCCAAGCCAAAGGAACTACCCGAAGTGCCTCTCCCCCATCCAGATCAAAGAGGAACTGTTCCGACTTCGGGACTCAGTACAATGGCTCGCGTATTGGTTCACGCCGGCCCTCGACTCCTCCGCCCACTTCGCGCACCGTCTATCCCTCCCCCAAGGTGCCTCGCCTTGATCAGACGCCTCAGCCCCCTGGTGCGGGCCTCACCCCGTATGTGTGCCACAGGCTGGCCACCTCCCTGGTTGCCCTGATCCTTCTTTACGGGGCCGACCTATTCACGCCTGGAGCGGGCGCAATGGCCCACCTTAACACCTTTTGGCACAAGGTCCAGAGATGGACCACCAACTGCTTCTCAGCAACACCCGTCGGCATGCTCTCGGTAGAGTCCTGCCTCCCCCCAATCCCTCTCCTGGTGCAAAGGCAAAGGCTTGGGGCACTGAGGATAGTGTGCTCCCCTCCCAGTGTGAACCCCGCGACGGCACGCCTTCACCCGTCTTTTCCCTCCCTCTCATCACACCGTGCCCCAGAGTCCTCGAGGACTCTAATAAGAGGGCTCACATCTGTGTACCTCCCCCTGAACTGGGCAACACCGCCACCCGTCCCACCCATGCGAAACCACCTCCCAGTGGAGGCGGTGGCCCACAGAACCATACCCTTCACGCACGGGCTGTCCAGGATGCCTATGATAAACTCTCACCTCCTCTCCCCGGCCCTGGCCGCCCTCCCCCCGTGTCCCTAATGAACAACACCTACTCCACCCTAAAGAAGAGGGTGAGGGAGTCCCTCCTAAATAAGTGGGCCCACCTTTTTCCAATGCCAGGCTACTACCACCACCCCTCCGCCCTGAACACAAGACCCTTCATGGGGTTGGGGAAGTTCGTTGCTGGATGTGTCCACCAGATGAGAGCTGGGAAGAGTTACATGGCTGCCCACCCCACCGGGAGGTCTCCGGACGCCGATACCTGCTGCCCCCGATGTGGCTTGGAACCTGCAACCTTCGAGCACGCTATCCTCTCCTGCCCCTCTGGACAACGTGCCAGAACTCGCCTCCTCCACGGCGGAACCGGCCTCTGTCACGGGAACCCACTTTGGACCTCTGCCCCCCTCCTTAAAAGTCTCGCTACCTTTATTTGCGTAACCTCCATGGGATTTCCTCCAATCATGTTCCCACCCACCACTCCCCCGTCTACCCCCCCACTTCCCCTCTCTCCCCCACGGGTGCCCCCCCCGGTCTTTCATATTTTTTCGTTGGCCGAGGTTTAGGTTTCTTGGGTTTTTCTTTCCTGTTTATGTTTCTGCTTTCCTTACGAGACAGCTAGTTTGGTAGTTTGTGCTTTCTCTTTTATGTGGCCAACGGCCCGGCGGAGGAAAGACCTTCGCGATAGTGGATAATTATTGGTGCCGTGACTTTCTTTTGTTTATGTTTTGTGCTTTATAGGTTTTGTTTTCTCCATAGCTAGCGCTGCATGAGGCTTTTTGTACCTAGAAACAATGAACAGATAATTACAAAAAATAAAATAAAATAAAATGACCAAGAGATAGAACACACTTCTCGCAAACTCTCTCCCCCCCCCTACATTTCACATACTTCCACAACTTTACCCCACTTTGCGTCCGGATCAAACCCCTCGCCCACTTTTTCCACGCCCCGCCCGTGCCTGATGGCAAACCCTTACCAACTCCCCTCTGGCAACTCTGCCAACGCGCTCGTCTACGCCAGCCTTTGACTACCCTCAAGCCTTCAGGGCAGAACAACTCGTATTTGCCAGATCTTCCCTCCGCCTGAACACCCGGGACTTCCCCGATTTCTTCCAGGACACCTTGTCAGGGCTAATCCGGTCGGAGACAGCTACTCTCACCCTCCTCTTGCAGGAACTTTCTGGGGTGACCAAAAAGCTCCCATCCCTCGCCGAGGAAAACGACGCACTGAAGGAGGAGCTCCACGACCTCTCGTCACAAATCGCAAACCTCCTACTCCCGCAGACCCCGCCTCCCCACCAGGACCTCTCTGTCCTCCAATCAGCGATCAGGGACCTGTCACATCATGTGACAGCCCCTGCACCCCCCCCTCCCCTAAGCCCTAGTCCCCACACCTCAGCTCTAGCCCCTAGCTCGCCCCCCTCCCCCCCCCCGCCCACTAGGAAGGGGAAAGAAAAGGCCCGAGCACCCCCCTCCCCTCCCCCCAACACAAACGAGGATCCTGAATACCTCATTCCTTACTATGACACAAAGCTTGGCAGGGCTTTCGGTGATCCGGAGCGCTACGCACAGCTCTTCCCCCACTCCTATGAAGCCGGCGAGTTCCGGAGTGCGACTTATGACCTAGCCTCTTTCACCCCGGGCCACCTCCCCTCCGACTACACCTCCCCACCCTTGTATGCTCAGGCTGCCTCTGGCTCCGGCTCAGGCCGCAAGACGAAGAAAGCCTCTAAGCCCCCTTCACCCCAACAAGTTGCCAGCACGGCTGCCCCCCCTTGTAAGAAGGGGCCGCCCTCCCTCCCTTGTGCTCAACAACGTTTCTTCGCTTCTCGCCTCTCCTCAGTCCCTCACCCACATGCTCCCGCAATTGCTGCAACCTTCCCTGACATCGCCGCTCACATTCTTCACGAATCCAACTGCCTTCCTTCCCTCAGTTTCTCTGCTTCAGTCAATATCCGCGGTGCAATCTCCCTCACCGTTACCGACAAAGCAACACCTGCCGCGCCCTACACCCCGTACTTTGACTCCCTGACCAGGGCACTCAATCAGTCTTTCCCTGTGGGTGAAAACCCTTGGGCTCTTTTTATCCTCGCCCCCACCACCGTACTGTTAGCAATACACACCCTCCCACTCCGTTTCCTCCCCCAAGATGAAGAGGAACTCTTCCCATATCTCAGGCAGGCAATCCTCAACAACAAAGCGACCCCGATTCCCTCAGCCCGGTCCCTTAACCCGAGCAGAGATTCTAGAGCAACCAAGCAGGCCACTTCGGTAGTAGTCACCGTTGACCCCCAGCATGTTGCGGCCCTTCCCTCAGGCGTCGTAATCCTCTCCCAGAAACGCAAGGTCCAACTTGCCTTCTCAGCAAGCCGCTCCGCCTAGTGTAACAACTGCTGGAGATACGGACACGCTACTCAGCGATGCCCCGCCGCCCACCCAACGTGCCTCATTTGTGCCCTTCACCATACTCGCGCGGCTTACAGATGTCAAAATCCAACCTGTTCCCACAGCGGGAACAATAAGCCAGTCCAATCTTTTTGTCCGACCTCGCCCCTCCATTGCTGCAACTGCGGTAATGACCAGAGTGCCACCTTTAAGGAATGTCCGGCTCGACCTCGACCGACTGGCCTCCCCCGACCTCAAACCCCAGAACCCCAGGGTCAAGACCCCATGGATGTGGCCGTCGATGGCGACCAGGCACCCTCTACTCCCCCGGGCAGGGCGGGTCCCAGTCAGATGGACCTTGTGACCTCCAGACAACCCCCTCCGGCTGCTCCTTCGCGCCCCAGTTCCACTCAAGGCTTTGGCAGTCCACTCCCCCTGGAGGAACCAAGCCCATCCCAGCCACCTCAGCTCATCGGCTACGTCCTGGAAATGAGTAACTCGCCCCCCTTGTCCCGTAGGAGGCAGGCCTCCTCCTCCCCCCTCCTTTCCGTCATCCAACATCACTGCCTTGGGAGCTGGGATGTTTTTCTTTCCTTATTTGAGTCTTTTAAAGAGACAAGCTCATACCCCTCGGTGGTCCTCCTTCAGGACCCTCCTGTTAGTCAGGCCCCCCTTCCCTCATTTAACGGCTTTGTGCCTTTTTTTCCACTAGTCAAACGCCCAGTGTGGCATCCTATGTTCATCGTTCCTTTCTTGCGCGCTTTTCAGTATTGCCAATGTTCACAGATAGGATCGACATCATGTCCCTCAATGTCTCTTCCCAGAAACCTGTGTTTGGCTCCCACTTCCACTCCTTTAGGCTGGTTAATGCCTACTCAATCAACTCAGCGGACCGCAGGGTCCATTCAGGCTCCGTCCCCCCAGAATCCCTCTTCCCTGATACGGGCATCCCACTCTTGGTGGTAGGAGACCTGAACATCCACAACCCCCTGGCTGAACCACTACACTCTTTTTCATCCTAGGAAGCTTCCTCCTCTGCCCTATACTTCGAGTTGGCGGCGCTGGGCAGTTTTGCCCTACCAAATTCCCCAGGCATGTACACTAGGTCCCCTCTTTCGTGGAAGGCACGCCCCTCCGTGATCGACCTCGCTTTTGCCAGCCCCCTGCTCCGCCCTTTTGTCAAAAGCTGGGGAACCTTCCTCCCCTCCATGGGCTCGGACCACGTCCCCATCACTATATTACCCGCATCTCTGTCCTCAGATCTTGCTCCCCGCGTCTCAGATGGGACCACACAGACTAGGAACTGTTCTTCCCGATCATCGAAAACTTCATAGTCCCCCCTCCTCCACCATGCCCCTCCCCAAAGGCCCTGGACGCCTGGCTCACCGGGACACTTGACCGCCTCATAGGCCTCCTTAAGGAACACACCCCAAGGTCACGCCCTTCCCACCACTCCAAACCTTGGTGGTCCCCACACCTCACTATCCTGCGGCTCAAATATCATCAGGCGGCACGGCTAGCCCGCAAACAAGGCACCGCGGCCCCGAGAAAGACTGCGAAAATCTCGAGAACGGGCTACTTCAAGGCCATCAAGGTCGCGAAGAACAAACACTGGTCCTCTTTCCTACTCTCAGCCACCCCCCACAACCTGTGGACAGCGAAGAGGTTCGCCTCAGGCTGAGCCCCCCCCAGTTTTCCTTCACTCCCCGGCACTGAAACCCCGCAACAGATGAATGAGGCCCTACTAGGCCATTTCTTCCCTCCTAAAGCGGCCTTTTCCCCCTTACCTAGACTAAGGCCACACAACTCAACTCCCCCTCTCACCAAAAAAGAGATTGCCCATGCGCTCTCCAAGTCCTCCTCCTCGTCGGCCCCTGGCCCCGATGGGATCCCCTACCTAACCTGGAAACAGGTAAATGCGATCAACCCTCCAATTCACCTCCAGATCCTCTCACCACTAGTTTCCCTAGGGTACCATCCGGCCTCGCTGAAAGTGGCGAACGGGGTGGTCCTCGACAAACCGGGAAAGCCCTCGTATCAGTCTCCCTCCTCTTTCAGGATTATAGTCCTTCTCCAAACTGTCTCGAAGATCCTGGCAAGGCCAATTGCGGCACACTTCCTCCTCGCGGCCCACTCAAGGGACCTGATTCACCCTAACCAATGCAGCTCCCTCCCTGGCCTGAGCACCTACGATACCTGCCTCACCCTCATGAACGACGTGAAAGCCCTGCAGAGACCGTGCCTGAAGGTGTCTTCCCTCTTTCTGGACATCAAAACAGGCTTTGATAACATCAACAACCCGACTCTGGCCTGCAGCCTCAGGGAAGACGGGATCCCCTACTACCTGGTCTCCTGGGGCGCTTCCTTCTTGGGTGAGCATAGCTGCACGCTGGTTTGCCAGGGCCCACCAGGCACCCCAGCCCCCATCAATGTTGAGGCCCCTCAAGGCTCCCCTATCTCTCCTTTGCTTTTTCTAATTTACGTCGTGCCCCTCTACTTCAGGATCCCGCGAGGACTGCTGTTCTCCTACGTGGACGACTTCGCCCTGACTGCCGCTTCCCTTTCCTACCGAAGGAACATCCGCCAACTGCAAGAACTGTTCAGGACAATCCAGGCCAGGGCAGTCCATCTTGGCATATCCTTTTCCGTCCTCAAAATAGAACTCATATACTGGACGACCCCAAGCCAAAGGCACTCTCAGTTGTGCCTCTCACCTATTCAGTTCGATAGGGAGATTTTTCACCTCCACGATTCCCTCTGGTGGTTAGGGTACTAGTCCACCCCCACCCTGTCCACATCGACCTACTTCTCACACCGGCTGGCGCTGGCCCAAGGGACTTTTGCCCTCGTCAGACGCCTCAGCCCCCCCAGGGCGGGGCTCGCCCTCTACCTTTGCCATAGATTGGCAACCTCACTTATCGCGCCCATCCTCCTGTATCGGGTGGACCTCTGTACGCCCAAGGTGGGCTCCCTTACGAGGCTCAACACCTTCTGGCACAAGGTGCAAAGATGGGCCACCAACTGTTTCTCGTCAACCCCCACCGGCATCCTGGCCATCGAGTCCTGTCTGCCCCCTATCCCCCTCCTGGTATCACAGAGGCAGAATCTGGCTGCCCTTAGGACAGTCTGCTCCCCCGCAGTGTCAACCCGGCAACAGCATGCCTGCACCCCTCTTTCCCCTCCCTCTCTTCGTGCCGAGCCCCGGACGGCTCGAGGGCCCACACCAATGGCCTTTCGTCGGTCTACCTACCCCTGAAAAAAGACCCCCGCCCCTCTCCCCCTCTTCAGAACCACCTCCCGATAGACGCAGTAGGCCACAGGACAATTGCCTTGGCCGGCGGACTGTACAGGATGCCTATGATCAATGCATACCTGGTCCCCGAAGTCTCGGCCAACATCCCCCCGCAATCCCTAATGGAGAGCATGTACTCTGCCCTAAAGAAAAGGGTTAGGGTGGCGCTCATAGAGGACTGGTCCTGGCTGTTCCCCCCCCCGCCTACTATCACCACCCCCCAGCCCTACACCCTCGCCCCTTTATGGGTCTAGGCAAGTTCATTGCAGGGCGAATCCACCAAATGAGAGCCGAGAAAAACTACGTGGCGGCGCACCCCTCCTGGAGGGCCCCAGAGGCCGATACCACCTACCCCCGCTGCGGTTTGGAACCAGAGTCTTTCAAACACGCCATCCTCACATGTCCCTCTACACAGGGCCCCCACGCAGGTCTCCTCCACGGCGTCATGGATGTCAGTCATGAGGCCCCCCTCTGGTCCTCTCTCCCCCTGCTAAAATGGCTCGCCACCTACATCAGCGTTACCTCCACGGCTTTCCTTCCAACCATGTTCCCGCCTACCATTCCCCCCTCCTCCCCACCCTTCCCCCTCTCACGACCCAACCCGCCGCTCCCCGTGTTCCGAGTATTTTCCTTGGCCGAGGCTTAGTAAGAATGTAGCGAGTTGAGGTTTTTTCTTTCCTGTAGCTTATGTAGGCTTTCCTTTCATACAAGTTGCATAACCTTTCTTTCCTTACTGTTAGAGTGGCCTTAGGCCACACGGAGGAGAACCCCCCGTGAGTGTGGATACTTATTAGTGCCGTGCCTTTCTTTTGTTATTTTGTTTGGATATATAGGTTTTGTTTTCTCCATAGCTCACGCTACATGAGGCTTTTTGTACCTAAAACAATCAACCCATGATTACAAAAAGAAAAGAAAAAAAAATGACCAAGGGACAGGACACGAACCATCTCTCCTCCACCTCCGGCAATTGAAATCTCAACACTACAGGAAATCATGGTCACTTCCCCCCACCCACCTCTCTTCTCCCACGATGGCTACTGCCTAGTAGGAGTTGACGTTAAGCAATCTTCCCTCCTCACCAGGGGCCCTGCTGGCCTCCCCTCCCTGGGGTTCTTGTTCCCGTTCGTCGTTGACACGCTCATGAAGTTCAGTTCACCCCCTTACCCCGCACTTGCTTTGCACCTCGCTCCATTTACGGTTGGCGTTACTGTGTCGGACTCTGGGCCAAAGTAGGTCTCGGTTTGCTGGGCTTGTACCTCTGATAGGGAAAGCCTCAGTTTGTAACATCACGGTCTTGTCCCGGTCTCGTCATCATCCCAAAAGCCCTTGCTATGGCCGGTTTGTCGGTTGTGGCTAGCCCTCTTACGATCCTTCCTCCTCCCCACTCCGGTTCTGTCCGCTTGCACTGTACTGCCCCTTTAGCTAGCACCTTACTGCTAACCACCTCCCCAGCTGGGACTCTACTGCTCGCCATCGGCTGGTACCCACTGCTACTCACCGGCTGGCACCCTACTGCTCCTCTTCGTTGGCTTGCATCCCCTCTGCCCGGTGGCTCCCCTTGCCTACCTCCCCCTGCGATCGGTCGACCCTTCCTCGGTTATGCCTAGTCGTGGTATAGCACTGTCTCCGTGGCTATTGTCCAACGGCTTGGATCGATGTCATAACCTGCGAGACCACGCGAGAGGTTATAGTGGGCCCACGGTATCCGTGTTTTCTCCCATCGCCAGTTACCCATCGACCAGCATCAGGCCCGTGTTTCGGGTCCTTGCGAAGCCATCGTTTCTTTTGTTTTAGGGGAGCCTGCAGAAGGGTTTGGGTCTTTCTACCTGTACCTTTCTATGTATTGTTTCCTTACGTGTCTGGGGTATAATATCTTAGGTGAGGGGCGGGGGAGACTTTTCCTATGGACTCGGGGTGTTTCATTTGTCCCATGAAGAGGTGAAGCGGGCGGTGGTTTTGCTTTTATAGGCTTTTTTCTCTTCATAGCTTCCGCTGCATAAGGCTTTTTGTACCTAGAAACAAATAACGCATGATTATAAAAAAAAAAAAAAAAAAAAAAAACACCACCCCTATCATGGCTCATAGCCAGTTATCCTGTGAAATATATCAGCTGACTCCTATAAGTCAACTGTGCAACATCATTTAACCAATCCAAACTCATAAAACAAGTTATGTGCTCAAAAGGGTCACATGCACAAAACCCATAGTCCAAATATACTTCATGTGCAAAAGTCATTTCATCAAAGTTAGCCTTGCCAGGCCAACTCCAAGGCAGACTACAAGGCTCTCTCTCTTCCATCAACCAATCATAACCTAACCATAATCTGCTATTGGATTGTCAACAACTATGAGTTAAGTGATATTATAGCATGATAGATAATATACATATAACTAACAAGTATTAGTCATAGGAACCCATATTCCTACCTAGTCACACCATGTAACACTACAATCCAAATTACCAGTTATATAATAGGGAACCTCTGTAGCTGCAACAGGTCAACATTCATTCTAGTTTGTTAATAGTAGATTAATTTGCCAAGACTGGCCTTTTTCAAGCTTAATATCTTGACAAATATCTATTAACAGTCATGGTTAAAGAAATTAACCGTAATTAAACTATCCTGAACATTCTCATTACGAAAACTTGCGATATTTCTATTTTCTCTATCATTGTGTAGCGGTTTACCTGCCCTACCAGCTAATAGAGCCATAATTCTCATTGGACTGGTGGTTGAAAATCCCTTGGCTGTTGAAAATGGGCAATATTTGCTTGGCGACGTACTCCCGCTACAGATGTTCCCAAAAACCTAGCACTGGCACAGTCAGCCACGGACCTTCTAAGCATGCAATTTAGGCCTAAATTGACGCCACATAAGGTGGGGATCACCAGGGCCAGTAGTTTTTGGGAGGAGGCCGGAGGTCTCTATAAGATTCCTCCCAAAAACCTAGCACCCGGCATGGAGAGCCGTATCATTTTCTTCTCCTATCTCTCCTCCGCTCCTCCCAACTTTGCAATCATGCATTATTCAGTCATAGTATGCCGCTTTTTCATCACCATTTATCGGTTGCCCGCTATCTTGCTTACCAAACTATTCTCATGCAACTTGAGATTTGCATCATGTGCATTGTACTATGTCGGTCTAGGGCTATTGTAAGAGATCTATTGTGCTATCAAGATAAGTTTTCAGACACTTTGTTGATGGGCTTCCCTGATTTGGCTCCAAGACCACGCAACCTACCAAGGCACCACAGCTAAAGCCCCTTTCAAGTAGGAGCCAAATGTACTAATATGAACGCTCTCCTGACCCAAAACGCCCAACAACTATTTATACACCTGGCAACAAGCGCAATCACTAACCGCTAACCTACAACTCTAAAGCCTCCGCAATCCTCCATCTCCCCCCTCCAACCTCCTCCAAGACTCCGCGCCTAACGCTCTCCACACTCCCGTGAGAATAGGTAACTTTAATCCCCTCATTCAAAACCTTGGCACCAGTCTCGGGCACCAGCGAGGCGACTTCAACCCTTCCCGCATCCCCCCTCCACACATCCACCTTCACCCACTCCGCATCACCAGTCCCCATGCGTGCCTTGAGGCACGCAACATTGCGCAGTCCAGCATCCTCCAGTGTCTCGTAAATCCTTTCGACAACATACTTATGCGCCTTGCTACCATCACACTTCTCACTCCCCGGAAACTCGGGGGCGTGGACGAACTCCGGTAGCGTGCATACCCTTGGATACCTCGCCCGGATCTCAGTCACTACGTCGGTCAGCAGCATCGAGAAACGCTTTTTTACGAGCGTGGCCATTTTCTCCCTGGCTTGGTTCCGGCGCGGATGGAAGGTCGGGACGTTAGGGAGGTATTGGGGCATGTCCGTGGCACTCTCATCACCTGCTATTGCGATCCTGCGCGCTGCCTCGTCTGAGACATCGACTGAGAGTTCATGCAGTTGTGGTATCGACAGGCGCGAGAGCTTGGAGCGAGAGCGCATGGAGGATTGGGTAGCCCTGCGATCCAGAGGGCCGAAAAGTGACGTTGAGTTTGGGGGGAAGAGGAAGGAATTTATGGTAAGGAAGTTTACGCGCATTTCCTGCTGCAAGGCGGGGGTTAGGTTGTAGGTAAAGGAGGCGGGATTGAGGGGGCAATCCAGGGTCAGGGTCTTTAGGGTTGTGAGGGGTGAGAGATTTGCTATTATAGCTTGCTAGAAAGTGTGCCCTTTGTTAGCTTATTGCCATCTGGAATTGATTGGTGAGGAGAATACAAATAACGCCGGCGACTTATCCATCTCTCCAAGCTTATCCGACTCCCCGGCCGCATCATCATTCACGGCAACGATCTTCCCTTGCGCCTCCTCCTCAACAAGTTTTTGCTTGCCAACTAATTCAGACCAAAGCCTGATCCTCGAATACCTAAACTCCTCCAGATGCGGCAGTCTCCCTTTCAAATCCTCACAGGAGATATGTCCGAGATATCTCTCCGCGTTCATAGAGTGCCTTAGCCCAATATGTAGCTTCCGAATCGACTGTGGCAACTTCAACCCGTCGATAAGTCCAGACAAGGGCTTCTGCCAGCTCGGGCAAGAATCAAGCACCAGGTCCACCGCCAGCCAGGTTAACTCCTCCAGTGAGGTTAAATTTGACAAAGGCTGCGCAAGGAATACATATGTCGAGTTGATGAAGGACCGAGACCTCAGCGTGAGGGCTTTGATACTGGTGCATAATTCTGGATTCCTTGATATTCCCGACCAACTGTTAGCATGCGCAGAGTTACACATTTAGGCGAGCACGACTAGGCAGCTTACTGGAATGTATGACTGGCCACTTGAATAAAAAGCTTATGTTCGACTGCGCTGTCGAGCCCGAAACGCCCAATTTCTACGTCCCGGTAGAGGATTTGCAGCGCGGTCACGTACCACCTTCGGCAAACGCGTGTTGCGACGCCAATGTCTTTTGCCGCGAGCAAGTAACCGAATATCTGGAGGAGAATTTCGGTCGGGAGTTGAGTGATAGGACCTGTGCCTGGTGGCCCCGGTGGCCCCGGTGGTGCTGGTGGGAGCCACGGTGGTGGTGACACGGGCGCTTTTGATATCTCTGGCGCTGGTTGTAATGGTAGCAGTGCTGGCGATGCTCTTCGTGCCTCTTGTGCTGGGGCCACTGGCGGTTCCGCTGCTGTCGGTACAGGGGGTGGTCGTTGAGCTGCTGGTCTATTGATCAAGTACGACAGCGAGCTTATCTTTCTCACAATTCTCTCCATCGTCATGGTAGTCCTTTAGAGTACGGTACCGTGCTCAAGGTAAGCACTCGTACTGCACTTGTATGAACACCTTTCCTCCAACACAACTGTCAAATCTAGGGGGGGGCAGAAACCCAAGCTCTTGCGCCCGGGGGAGGGGGTTGGATATGGTGTCATATTTGTATTCAGAGCCAGAGCGCCACCAGATAGCCAAGCGTGAGGCTAAAGGGGCTCCGATACAAGTACCAACCCAGCCTAACCAGCTCAAGTTTAATCCACGCGAAGCGAGAGCTTAGAAACAAAAAGGAGTGAAACCTGCTTCAGAGGGAGTGAGAAATCAGAGCTGTGGCTTTCGCTGTGTCCGCAAGAACACAAATGTCAAACATTATCTGCGAGTGGTTGTAGAACCCATCAACACGACACTGCACGAGGGCTCGAGTACTGTTCCCACCATGCGGAGATAACCGTACCGTGCTGCGAGTCACTTTGAGTTAGAATGAAACTCAAGCGCAGTAGCAACGCTGAAGAAACTGCCGTGTGGGAGAGAGGGAAGTTACCTGTAGACAGCCATGTGGGCTCGACCACCCGTCTTGCCCGTGCTCGTACAATTCCATCTTTTTTATTTATTTATCAAATCCTAGAATTTATTTGCTTAAAGGTGCAAACCTCCATTTTAGAGACCATAGGCCCCCATTTTTACCCTAAAGTACCCCACGTCCCTCTAGTCTGGGACCAACCACACATCCGTCCCCAAAAGGCACCCACCTCCTATTCGATAAACAAGAAGCAGCACAAAACAGGATCGGCAGTAGGCAACAAGAAAAACCCACACCGTATATCTTCCAAAAGAAGGTATCCCACTCCAGCCAAGACCCATGCCCTGCCAGAACATAACCAAAAACAAAATAAATAAACTGATGACATAACGCTTCTCACTTTTTCAGGCCCGGACCCAAAATTGGGCATAGAGGTGACCCTTGGTAGAGCCAGAAGTGCAGCGAGTAACCGGAGATTTTCTTCAATCATAAGGGAAGGGGTCCAGGCATGTCAATTCCCGAGTAGTGTAGTAACTGGGTGACCGAACAGTAAGGCCGGAGGCAGTGGAATACGAGCCAAGTCGCCAAGATTTCGCCGGGGATGAAAGTGTTCAACCCATCAGGCGGGAGAGGCCTGACCAGAGGTAGAAGTTGTAACCTCAACACGGCTTTTTGACGAGATACCAACTGCGAGAGGGAGGAATATTTGTGTGGCAGTAAGGTGCCAGCCTTAAGCGTGTTTAAAGTCCCACAATGAAAGAGACCCCAAGCCTATGAAGCTCCAGAAGTTCGGCGAGGGGGATCATGAGACTGGTGGTGGTGTTTACCCTCGTCTCCACCTTCCCAAATAGGAAGGTGAAAAGCGGAGTCGGGAAAATAGCGGAAGAGGAGCTTGTCGTACAATTCCATCCTGTGCTCGAATCTAGTACTCGAGTACCCAGTACTATAAGTATGATACAGCGCCGTACCGGTACTGGTACAAGTACTCCGATCCTGTGACTGAGTTGCACAGCACAGCATGTACTAATACAGCTAGCGGGAAACGATGGAAGGAGCCCTAAGCAACGAGCGGTGAGGGGGAAGAGGGGGGAAACAGCACACGAGACGATAAGTTAACGTTTTGCCATTACTTGAGCTCATCCCGTGTTGCTGTGCAGATACGGACAGCACTTGAAGATGGTTTATCACGTCTAAAATAGGATTTGGCGGCCCAGCCCATTCCCCAGTTCCATGCAAATACAGGTAGGGCAGGATGAAACCCTTGCTCTAAATAAGATCAGAAAAAGTAACATGAGGGAGCCAAAAGCGCAAAACCGGCGAAAATCACGATCCCTTGTTTTCGTACAGGGGCGCCACCCTGTACAAAAACAAGTCCCCTGTCACTTACATCTATCTACTTCTGCTGTTGGACGGGTTGGGTCTCCAGACATTCTATGGCCTGACGCAGGAGAAGATTTTCTACCACTACTGCCAAAGCCTCACCGGTGTTTTGCTACTGTGAGGAAACAATCCTGAGTTCTCCTATCGTAATGAAGAGTTTTCGATAGAACCTATAGAACATATTAGTATCTCGGAAAAGAGGGGATTGTTTGAAACTTGGGAACGTACACCAAGGATATTGAATCCAACAAGTCTGACCCCAAAGTCTATGATGTAGGGTAGCTATCTTTTAATACTGTCACAGTGTTGGTCGATGCTTTCAAAGTGTTTATCAATTCATTGGAAAGATTTACTGTGTAATTCTAACCGTTGGTTGATAGAGGCAAACTCCCTCTCGATCGCCTCCCCAACCCTGACTATTCATATTTTATTACAAGCCATTTCCTATATATATGTTAGTACCTGTTTCCCTGATCAAAGATTGTAAATTCTTACGTTTTCTTGGTTCAGAATTCTATCAACCATGCTGCCTGGCGGTGGGAACTCAAAGGTTTTCCCTCCATCCTTGACATTGCTACCGGTAGTACCTCCTTTGGCCTAACCCACATACTAGTTTGTTTACGTACACCAGTGCCACATTAACTCGAAAATTGAGTATCTCTGTGCATTGTTCCTTACCTTTTCTTGGTTCAGTATTCTATTGGTCACGCTGTCTGGCGTTGGAAACTTGGAGGTTTTCCCTTCATCCTTAATATTACTACCAGTAGTATCTCCTTTGGCCTAACTGACCTACTAGTTCGTTTATGTAGTCCAGTACCACATTGACTCGAAAATTGAGTATCTCTGTTCAAGGTTCCTTACCTTTTCTTAGTTCCGTATTCTATTGGCTACGCTGCCTGGTAGCAGGAACTTGGAGGTTTTTCCTTCATCCTTGATATTGCTACTGGTAGTATCTCCTGGCCTAATCCACCTACTAGTTAGTTTACATACACAAGTACCACATTAAGTCGAAAATTGAGAATCTCCGTGCAGGGTTCTAATCTCCACTGGCATACTTATAACTTACCAAACAGTATGAATCGAAACGTTTGTTGGTAATTGTCTGCTAGCTCCCAACCACCCGAATGGCATGTTCGGTAAACTAAATCACTGCTAGTTAGTATATGTAGACAGAGTTATTGAACTCAAAACTCACCAGGTTGGCCATGGCATGGGTACAGTGGTGGTGGGTGAGGTAAATCTTGTGGGCGGGAAAGACAGACAGTTTTGAAAGCTTTAAACATACTGGTAGTTGTGTGGAGGGCCGATGTAGTATGTTTGTGTTGTTTGCGTTGTCTCTTGCTGGTGGTTGTGGGGAATAAAGGTTCAACCCACACAAAAACCCTTGGTTAAATACCCGGTGTGGGAGTGCTTGTCCCTTGACTCACCCGCCTGTGTTAGTCATAGGTCACGTGGACTAAAGCCAGAGAAACTGCACGCTAAATAGCCCTTCCTCCAGGTCACCTGACCTATGACTCATTCCAGCGAGGTTCCGACCTCGCGTTCCCCAGTTCTATGGAAATATGGGTAGGGCAGGATGAAACTCTTGCCCTAAAACAGATCAAAAGACGTAAGATGAGGGAGGATGGGTCACCAAATGCGTAAAACCTGCGAAAATCACGATCCCTTGGCCGGTCTGAAACAGTAAAATTCCCGGCTGGCTTGACCAGATTGGTGACAAGCTAGCCATACTTGGTAAGGATTTCCAGTCATTTTAGTACTCAAATGACTCAGCACTCAGGTCAGCCCAAGTATTCTCGGCATTCAAAATGGCTCCGGAACAGGCATAGTGCGTTGGCAAGCGAATTCTACAGTTTCAGAGGGCCCAAGGGATAAGTTCAAACGGGTTCATCCCAGCGGGTACGATACCAGCACAGTAAATCCTCATTCCTTTACGAGCATCCTGCACATGCTATATCCCCACACCTACCGCGGCACCCTACCAATGCATAATACCTAAAATCTGCGGAAAAGAAAGCGAAAGAAAGAAATAACACCCGAGACGCCCTAATCCAAGGAGTACAGGAAACCCCCTTCAGTACATCCACCACACAGAATCGCATCGAAAATTTCCTCCGCTATCGCCATACAAGTCAAACGCAAAGTCGGCCGTAACATCGTGCTCCGCCCCCCCCCCCCCCCCCCCCCCCCCCCCCCGGCGCGCGGGCGGGGGGGGGGCGGCCGCGGGACCCCCCCCCCCCCCGCCCGCCCCCCCCCC
>Ga0307513_10001807_pt1 | contig 30392 bp, 10 predicted proteins | sample 15_EM_MG_FD_202174 | JGI IMG/M metagenome (GOLD analysis project Ga0307513, IMG submission 202174) | Populus trichocarpa ectomycorrhiza microbial communities from riparian zone in the Pacific Northwest, United States - 15_EM | ecosystem: Host-associated > Plants > Roots > Unclassified | place... | reverse complement strand
TATTCTAGTTTAATTTTGTTTTTTAAACACATTAAATTTGTAATGAATATTTGGATGAATATTATTTAACATTATTTTTATATTTTTAATGTTTAATCCAATTTTATTTGTTTATTAAGCTTTTTTAGTATTAATAAATTATTATTTTTATATATTTTAAATACATACCGACGGATAATTTTCGTCGGTATTTCACAAAGAGTTGCCAAACAATTACCACCTATGCCATAATTACCGACAAAATATTTCCATCGGTGTTTATCATAACTATTACCAACGGACTATCCGTCGGTACTTACCGTTGAAAATGCAGACGGGTGTAGTCCGTCGGTAATGTTCTCGCGGGAATATTTTTTTTGCCGCGCGTATCCGTCTGTAAGACCGTCGGTGGGTGGTTGTTTTTATTTGCGACAGAATTAGCGACGGAAAAAGAAATTACCGACGATTAGTATACCGACGGACGAAGGCCGTCGGTAATAATTTCACCGACGGAGTTCATGCTTTACACCGACGAAATTATTCCGTCGGTAAAACTGTTTAATGGTATAGTGATTTAAGAAGAAGGAGAAGAAGTGAAGAAAATTTTTTTAACCCTTTTCCCTCTCCTTGAATCCGCCGGCCAACTTATAAGGAATGAGAGAAATTGATTTCTTCGTAATTATAAAAATATTACTCATTTATTTTTTAACAAGAGTAGTTTATGTAAAGCTCCTCACCGTGAAAAAAGTTTCGTACACGGTTTTATTTTTGTTTAATGAAGGATTAATGATAATTTTTTATGACATTTTACCCTTAATCATGATAAAAAAAAATTTCAGAATCTTCACCATTCTCAATTAGAAAAAAAATTATATGGTTAAACATGTGATTTATATTGACAGTCCATATTATCCAGGTGCGAATTTGTACATTTATTTTATTCAGAATTCTATTCAAAATTTATGAGAATTTTCATCCTAATTCATGAAATTTTCTTTTAAATAATATTTTATCCAGTTGGAATTTATTTAATTTATTATTTATTATGTGGTTTACAATAACTGACATGATTATATAATTATATTCAATTTAAAAAAGTAATAGCTTTTGTGTTCTCTTCTTTCAATTTTCACGAATAGTTTGTTTCGTGTTGTCGCTTATGAATTTGTATAAATTCCTTACTTTCTAGTATTATTTAGTGGTTTTTTTTTTTTTTTTAACTTAAAGCATCACAATTTGCAGTGCCAGGATGTTAATTTAATGTCTCTTAATTATGATTCGAAGGGAAATTGTATTCCCACAATTCTCTTGATGATGCAGGATAGACTGTACTCACAAGGAGATCTAAAGGTATCGATTACAAAACCACTTCACGTTCAAACAGTTGGGATTTTTATGCTCACACTTCAATATTGAATGAATTGTCTTACATTTGATTTTGGTTGGTTTTCCAGGCAGAAGGGGTTTTCCGTTTAAACCCAGAAAATAGCCAGGAGAGGCATGCAAGGGACCAGCTGAACAAGGGGATTGTGCCTGATGATACATCTGTCCATTGTTTAGCAGGCCTTATTAAAGCCTGGTTTAGGGAGCTTCCTTCTGGGGTGCTGGATGGGCTTTCTCCTGTACAGGTTCTGCAATGCAACACGAGGAAGAATCTGTTGAGCTTGTGAAGCAGTTAAAGCCTCCTGAGGCTGCATTGCTCAATTGGCCTGTTGGTCTTATGGCTGATGTAGTTGAGGAAGAAGATTCCAATAAAAAGACTGCTGGGAATATTGCAATGGACTATGCTCCAAACATGACTCAGGTATATTTCCATTACTTCTTAGCATATGAAAGTTGCTTTTCTTTACAATGAAATGAAGGCACTTCTGCTAAAAGCGAATATAATGTAGCCTTGCATGTTCGCTTGATGGTACACTCAGTGTATTAATCTCGTTTATTACTGTGTTTCTAAATTTGATTGAAGATTTTTCCCCTTTTCAGATGTCTGATCCATTCACAGCATTGATGCATGCTGTGCAACTAAACCTTAATCACAAAAACGGCGCGAGAGCATGAAGAGACTGCGACTGGAGGATATTCACCCATGTCATCTCATTCATCTGGTCAGCAAACTGATGAGGAATTTGACAGTCAACTCGAGATGGGTCAGCTGTCAGTTGAGATAGGGACCGTAAGACTATGATGATCGTGCCCATTACAGACCTGGCAGCGAAGAAGAAGATAATGACAATGACGTTGAGTCGTTAAGTGAGGTAGAAGAATGCATCTTGAGGCAGTTGGATGGGGATAAAAATTGCACTGCATGGTTGTGGAGCAACCAGCTTGCGGCCTACCAAAAGACTTCGCAGGTGATACAAGTTTTTCTAAGGGTAAGTGAGATAAGTGTAGGACAAAGATTGACATTATAAGTCAATCAAAAGGATGCGAAGAAGGCACTAATGACGATGTGCTGATGATTGACAAATTGGAGGAGTCCGTTTTGACTAAGCAGGCATCTGGGTCTCTACTGAATTTTTTTGATCGAAGTGTCCCCAACATGCTTCGGGAAATGCTTTGTTTGCAGATTTTGACTTGCTCTTTCCCATCATGGTTGCTTTTGTAAATTAATACTGCATTAATTCCGTATGCTTTGCTTGCACTAGGCTAGGGAGTGTCCAGTTGTGATGGAGTGTTAAGAGTAATGATTCTATTGGTTCCGAAATCAATACATGCGACGGAAATGATAAATTTAAGGTAATATTCAAGAGTTTTTAGAATTTTTATTAGATAAATTTAGAGTTATTTAAGAATTTATTATTTGAAGATCTGATTTTCTCTAACTTCAAATAATTCTATAAAGGTTGGGTTACTGCAAACCACAAACTGTTCAATTGTTCGATCTCCAACAGTTTTTATAATGAATTTTAAAAACCCTACAAATGATTAAATATATATTTGCCCCTTAAATAATATCCATATATTATTTAAGGATAATTTTATAAATTTAATCAATCAACTCTCGACTTGATTATTCTAATACTAGAATTATAATCTTTGAATTAAATACATTCTAGTGTTTAATTTCTAAAATTATTTTCAATCAAGTCACACTTGATTAATTATTCTAGTTTAATTTCTGACTAATGGTTTTTAAATTATTTTCAATCAGTTTAATTTCTAAAATTATTTTCAATCAAGTCACACAGCTGCCTCGCCAGCTAGCGGTGTGCTGGCCTGTGCACCAAGCCAGGCACAACAACGGCTGACGCCCCCGCTAGTGAAGGCATAACGACCATAAACCCTTTTTTTTAATCACTAGAATCTAGGAATAAAATCCAAATTCCAGCTAGATCTGATCTGATCGAATGAGAATAGTAACCAATCATTTTTTTTAATTTTTGCACACAAAATTAATTCCTAATTAACACCAATAACAATAAAACACGCAATCAAACAACCATAATTATTCTAACGAAGGCTCTGCTACCACTGTTGGGTTCCCGAAATCCATACACGCACCAGAAACGATAAATTTTAGGTAATATTCGGGAGTCCCTAAGATCCCGTTAGATAGATTTAGAGTTAGTTATGGATTTATTACCTCAAGATCTGATTTTCTTCAGCTTTGAATAATTCTTTAAAAGTTAGGTTATTGCAAATCACAAGTCGTTCAATTTTCTTACCTCTAACAGTAATCCACACGAATCACCAACGATAAATCTTCTAAATCTCTATTTAGGAGAGAAGGAATTACTATGCCAAGAGTGTTGGCTCTTTATTTTATGACTTACATAGTTTTTTTTTATCTAATAAACAACCTCCTCAAAAATAAGAGGCATAACTTTATATTCATAATGAATCTTAAAACCCTATAAATAAAAAAATATCTATTTGCCACCTAAATAATATCCATATATCATTTAAGAATAATTTTAGAAATTTAATTAATCAAGTCCCTACTTGATTATTCTAAGACTAGAATTATAATCTCTAAATTAAATACATTCTAGTGCTTAATTTCTAAAATTATTTTCAATCAAGTCACACATTATTAATTATCTTAGTTTAATTTCTATATAATAGTTCTTAATGTGTGTGACCTATCAGATTCCTAATATGTTGGCTCAAAAATAAATTATAACTCTAAACAAATAGAATTAAATAAATTAAACAATTCAATTTATTATCAATTCAATAATTAATTAATTTATATTTGAAGATCAAGTGCATCGTCTAACAACTTGTTATGACCCTCTAAATATTAAAAAAAATCATAGGTGGTTTGACTTAACCTTTTAGTGACTGATTTCTCAGTGTAATTATTATCACTTCATCAATAATATTTTGATTTAGGCATTTTAGCATGGAGTGTGTCTGTAATGTCAAATCATAGTTGTTCACAACATTATAATCATTGATCTTTTTAATAAGATTTAAAACTCTTTTCAAATCTCATTCTACCTTGTGCAATGATTTAACAATCAATACAATTTGAGAACATATGGACTATTGACCCTAATTCATCTAGGGTGATAAATCCTCTCTTGATCACTCAAATATCTTTATATAGTTTATGTTATATCCAATGTTTGTCCATTTGATACATTTACCAAGATAATATGTAATAGGATCAAAACATAACACTTTATGTATAAGATAACTTAGTGATCTCAAGTCTAAGAATCACTTACACAACCGTCACGTGAGCCTTTCCATTAACACAAGTGATATCTCCATATGGAATTCTCATGCAGGTCAGTTCAGTGTACATGTCTTATGACAAGCACCTACATATTAGTTCTATGTATCTCTTATACCTCAGTTTATGAGAACAACTGCTTCCTTTTATAAATAAATAAAAAAACATAATATGTACTAGTCTTAACAGATATAATAGATGTTCAATATTTAAGAGGGCATCGACCGGGAACATTTCAGGAATAATATTTTGATACAACAAAAATCTCATAATTATAACAACTTTATAATTTGTTTTGGAAAATATTTTTGTTCCCTGAAGTTTATCTTTACTTTATATTTATAAATCAAATATTAGATTTATTAATATAATATTATATGAATATTAAAAATAAATTAAATTTTTATTAATAATAAATATATATTTATAATAAATATAATAATATCATATATAATTGATTGATTGATTGATTATAGACACATTAAACAAATTAATTGACTAAGGCATGTTAAACTAATAGATTCAGCTTCGGGCTCTGTAAGTTTCAACACAGCGCTGAAAACTTTACATTTATGTTTCATCGGAATGTATGTCTAACCTCGGCAGTTTAGGCTCCAATGTAATCTGTTCCCCATGTCTAATTCCTTGTCCTCTGTCCAACAGAAACCAAAACCTGATTCTGAGTTCACTGTAGGGCCGTTCACTTGTTATTGTGTGAAGTTTGAGTTTCTGAAAATTCTCGTGTTAGATGCATAGGATTTCTTGATTACTTGAGTTCGTTGTCTTCTGCTCCTTCACACTTCCAAATTTATGGTTTCATGTGGTTTGCCTGGCAATCAAATGTTTTGATCATCAGAAATCAAACAATAAAGCTCTCCCCTAATCATCCATTATTATGAGAAAGCTTGGAAGATTATACAGCTCACAGCATCACTAAGGATTACCAAAAGAATTTTCTTTTAAGAAAAAAACAAATAGTAGTTAGCTGCATATCATCTGTACAATTGTTACTATCTCTTGGACAAATATACATACCGCGTTTAACCTCTCTCCTCTCTTTCTCGAAACGGGGAAAATTCATAAACCAGGAAAAAAAGAAGAAAAAAAACAGAAGAAACCCAGTAAAACCATTGACACAAATTGAAGGTCAAGATGGTTTGGAACATGAGTTAGAAAGAGAAATAACAATAATCCTGCAGACTCCAGTTACGAAGCCAAGCAAGCCTCCCAAAACAACTTGTTCTCCTCCTTCTCATTCATTGATTCGTTGGCTGAATCCACTGAAACACATGATTTTTGCTTCACTGGTAACCCAGCATGTCCATGATCAACCCGTGATTGATAAACATGAACTCCCTTCTCCTGCTGCTGCTCCTCCTCCTCCTCCTCCTCCTCCTCCTCCTCCTCCTGCTGCTGCTGCTGCTGATGCTGATGCTGCTCTTCATCAACCACATTATAATTAACATGATATTCTTCAACCTCACTGTAGACACCATTAACACAAGAATGGTATGATGTATCACAGCTACATGACTCTGCATCACCATCATCATCATCAACAAGATCTATGATGGTCATGTTGGGATCAGAATCAACCTCAGAATCACCTGTAGCTTCCACTAGCAAGAAAGAAGAAACATCAACAGATTTCTTCATTCTCTCCATTTCTTTGTCACACAAAAAAAAGAAGCAATTAATGTTATGATAGTTTGTGACTTTGGTTAGAAGATTTCCTCCTCTAGGACAAAGCCCAAGTTTTTAAAGTACTACAGAAAATAATTAATGTTGGGTCGTCTTGTAATTTGCTGCGTTTGAACTTTGAATAGAAAGAACGTAAGTTTTCTTTTACTTGTTTAGGTCAAGCCAATTAAATTAATAGAAGGGAAAGGCGGAAAGCCATGAAAGAGATTGAAGTGAAATGACGCAAACAACCATCAACCATGTGACTAATCTTCTAGAAGGTATCATACATGGTAGGGCAGGGCACACAATTTATAATCATCATCAACACCTCCTAGTGTTTAGACTTTAGACACCCTTTTCTTTTCTTTTTCTTTTTTGATACAGGAGTAGGTTAATTTGTGGAGTACTATTTTTGTTCTTTTTTCTTTTTCTTTTCAGAGAAAAGAAAACATTGATATGTAAAAAAAAAATGCATTGGTGAGTTGTGTGTGTATAATATTTTTTTGCTTAAAAGCTTATGATTAAAAGTCTAAAGGCAGAATAATAATAACCTAACGTATCTAAACTTGGCAAAATACCAAGTTTAAATGACATGAGTCTAACTTGCTTCCAAACCCAGTACCCTTGGGTACAGCTACGCGTTGAGCTCAAGTACATGTGAGTATGGTAAGATGTCAGACTCAATACATTTGGGTTGAGCTACATGTCGAGCCTAAGTACATGTGGGTCTAGTGAAATGCTAGATCCAACACCCTTCGGTTCAGCTATGCGCCGAGCTCAAATACATATGGGTCTAGCGAGGTGCTAGACCCAACATCCTTGGGTTCAGCTACATGATGAGCCCAATTACATGTGGATCTGATGGGATGTCAAACCCAACATCCTTAAGTTTAGCTACATGTTAAGCCCAAATGCATGTGGGTCTAGCAAGATGTCAAACGTAATATTCTTAGGTTCAGCGACATGTTGAGTTCAAATGCATGTGAGTCTCATATGATATCAAATCCAATGGTCTTGAGTTTAACTACGTGTTGAGCCCAAGTATATGTGGGTTTGGCGAGAAATCAAACCCAACACCCTTAGGTTCAGCTACGCACTAAGCCCAAGTATATATGGGTTTGACGAGGTGCTAGACCCAACATCCTTGGGTTCAGCTACGTCCTGAGCCAATGTACATATAGGTTTAACGAGATGTCAAACCCAACACTCTTATGTGTTGAGCCTAATTACACGAGGTTCCAGACTCATCATGTTGAGCCCATGTACATGTAGATTTGAAGAGATGCTAAACCTAACACCCTTGGGTTAAGTTAAAAGTTAAGCCCAACTACTAACGGGTCTAGCAAGGTATTAGACCTAACATCCTTGAGTTCAGCTACGTGCTGAGCCCAAATACATATGAGTTTAGAAAGATGTCAAACCCAATATTTTTTTATTCAACTATGTGTTGAGCCTAAGTCCACGTGAGTGTGAAGAGATGCCAGACTCAGCGTCATTGGGTTTGGAATCATTAGATCTCCAAATACATATAAAGTTGATAATCTTTTAAGGTCCCACATTAGGTCACAACGATTTGTTTGTTTATTTTTATGTCTTTTAACATAAAATATTAAAGGTTAAGAATTATAATCTCCCTACATCTCTAAGTACATAAAAGTCTTCTAAGGACCTATTTCATCAACATTAACATTGTGTAAGAGATATATATCACTCATTAATAGTGTGTAAGTGATATTTATATTCCTAATTAATGTATCAAGAGAAGATGACAAACTCAGCGTCAAACCCAACATTCTTGGATTTAGCTATATGTTGAGCCCAAGTTCACGTAAGCGTGAAGAGATGCCAAACTCAGCATCATTGGGCTTGGAATCATTACATCTCCAAATACATATAGAGTTGATAATCTTTTAAGGCCCCATATTAGATCATAAGGATTTGTTTGTTTATTTTTATGTCTTTTAACATAAAATATTAAAGGTTAAGAATGATAATCTCCCTACATCCCTAAGTACATAAAAGTCTTCTAAGAACCTATTTCATCAACATTAACATTGTGTAAGAGATATATATCACTCATTAATAGTGTGTAAGTGATATTTATATTCCTAATTAATGTATCAGGAGGAGATAACAAACTCAGCGTCAAACCCAACATTCTTGGATTCAGATATATGTTGAGCCCAAGTCCACGTAAGTGTGAAGAGATGTCAGACTCAGCATCATTGGGCTTGGAATCATTACATCTCTAAATAAATATAGAGTTGATAATCTTTTAAGGCCTCATATTAGATCATAAGGATTTGTTTGTTTATTTTTATGTCTTTTAACATAAAATATTAAAGGTTAAGAATGATAATTTCCCTACATCCCTAAGTACATAAAAGTCTTATAAGGACCTATTTCATCAACATTAACATTGTGTAAGAGATATATATCACTCATTAATAGTGTGTAAGTGATATTTATATTCCTAATTAATGTATCAGGAGGAGATGACATTCCAACATTTCCATTCAAGTAACATGATAAAGTTTAGAGGTTATGCATACCCATGAACCACCCAGGTAAAGAGTTCTTTTTTTTACTCTTCTTTAAGCATTCATATGTTTATTTTTAGAGCATTCATCATACATAACTAAGAACCAACATTCTTATTATTAGAATTTATAGCTCATTCTCTAATTTATTGTGATCTCTTATTAAAAGTGATCGACTTTATCATCAAAATGTTTCTAAATGCCACCAAAAGGGACTATTTTATAGGTGTCAAGTCTTCTATCATAAATCATCAATTTTTTAAATTCTGGAGAAGGGAATATTGACATTTGACATGAATATGTTATCATCCTATATCCAAACACTAAAAAAACCTTCATTCCTGAGCATATTGGATTTTGGAACATTATCAATTAGCGTTGTTTGTGGGAAGCTAATCAAAAAGTTATCAACTAGTTTTTGACATCACTAATTACTATTAATGGCAAACAATTAAGATACTCCTAGGATGGAATGTGTCACGGACCTCCATGCGAATGCTAGCACGTCTGCTCCATCAGAGTTTCAACAACTCATCAATTAGGAGTAAGCCTTTACCCAAGTAATGTTGGCATCCCAAGAGCAACATCAGGCCTTATCTCCTCACCAAGTTATAGCACATAACCCTTAATCATAACCTCTCAACCACAAGCAGTCCCCTTTGCTATGAGTCAATTGTATTATCTAGAGAAGGCTGAGCAAAATAACTTGGAAAGCTTTCCTCCTTAATGATCTCTTAATCTCTTTAGAGATTGTTCTAGTAGACATGAAGCTATTCTAATAAACAATGACTTTATACCTGATCCTTCTAGCCACCGTGGGACTAAAGTTAACTATCAATCTTTATATTCCATGCTAGAATCATCCAACTCCCAGAGCCAATTACATAAAAGTCAAGATAGAGTATGGCTAGTAAATACATCCAAGATGAAGTTTACAATCCTTATAAGATAAAAGGATTATCTTTATCTAAGCGAGTCTTGTACACCTTTATCTTTAAGGAGTACATCTCCACCAAAATGACTTTAGACAACTATGATGGTCACATGGATTAACAAGAACATGTCTAAAACATATATAACAACCTTAAGTTGGTCATCCAAGATAGTGATGTTATGTGCAAGATCTTCCCTACGACATTCAAAAAGTCAATACAAGCATGGTATAACAACCTAGGGATGGGCTCTATCATGGGTTTTAATGACCTATGTGCTAAATTTATGCCATGATTTAGCACCAGTATACCCGTCATGAGGAGCTCTAAAGAACTCTTTGGCATTACTCAATCAGGAGGGAAATCCACCAAGGTATATTTAAAGAGGTTCAACGAAGAAATGCTCAAAGTAAAGGAATTGATTGAGTTAGTAGCTTTAAAGGGTTTGATAAGTGGAGTGAGGGAATGTTCTCTATGGAAAGATTTGTATGCTCTACCAGAAAGAAGTTTTTTTAAGGTAAAGAAAGTCATGAAAAATCACATACAGGTGGAAAAAGCCAATATGTTGAGGCATAGGCCTCCTTGTTTCTACCAAGAGGTTGAAGATGAGAAACCTTTCAAACAAAATCGTTATTCCAGTAGAGATAATAATTCAAAGAAAGGTCAGAAAATGCCAGTAAAAGATCACATACAATACCCCGATGGGAGACATATGACTCCCATAAATGCCAACCTCATGAAGTATTTACAGCCATTAAGGGAAAAGACTTTATTCAGTATCCACCCCTCTTATGGTGTCACCTTCACAAACACGCACCTCCAAAAAGTTTTGCTTGTTCCAAAAGAATGAAAGACATGATATAGAATATTGTTTTATATTAAAGAAAGAAATTGAAAAACTGATAGCTAATGGTTATCTAAAAAAATTTATTAAAGGGCATGCCCACATAGAATATGATAGAGAAGAGCTCAACCAACCTGCCTAAGCCCTACCTAAAATCAATGTGATTCTAGGGGGCACTTCGGCTAAGAGAGATACTTCTAATGGCAGGAAGAAGTATGGAAAATAGATCCTCATAATGGCTCATTAACAGAACCCATGGCACAACCCTATATAACTTTTACTCTAGAAAATAGAGAGGAGGTGACTTACCCCTATGAGGACATACTTGTAACTTCCACAGTTCTTTTCAATCATCAAATCCACAAGGTGTTGGTAGATGATGGAAGCTCAGTTAACATCTTGTCCAGAGATGTGATGTCCCAAATAAGGATAAATCCCTCAAGAATGACTCATATAAAAACCCTTTTGATTGGGATTGAAGAATCAAGAGTGTTAATAAAGGGTGTCTTGGAGATCCCAATCATAATAGGCACGTACCTTAAGTGCCTTACCCTTCAACCAACCTTTATATTATCGTGGCATGCACGACGTCGAACGATGAGTTTTACTCTTGGATCGAGAGGGTTTTGGATGTGTTGGGATAAATCATAAAATTATGATTTAAAAGGTTTAAAAGTAGTCACCTAGTATTATGGTCATTAGAAAACCTATTGACCTACAAGATTATGGGTAGGGGGATTAGTTATACACGAGAAAAATGCATCACCCTCAATGCACCCTACTTATGATAAGTTGTATTGTTGATTGAGTGTGTTCTTTCTAATTGTATTTCTATTTGTTAGTTTGTCTAAGGTTTAAGATAGATCCCCCTCAATAAGGAAGTATCTCCTTAATCAGACTAAAACCTATTTATTCTAAAGCCCAAAATTTAAATGTTATATTTATTTATACTTTGTATTTTTTTAACCTAGGGATCTACTTTACAATGTAATTTTATACCCTCAAATATTAAAGTCTACAGTTGATTCCTAATATTTTATTTTTATCCATTCATTTAATTTAATATCGAGAATATGCATTACATTGTAAAATTCATACCCCAAATATTAATTAAACAAATTAGTTTTATGGTGTTTTTCAATTTCTAAATAAGGAATTTTTGTATTTTTTAAATTTTAAAGAAAAGATGATATTTTTAATACTGGGTCAATATCTTACAGTGTAAATCTACAGCTCTGATATTAAGTAAAATGGTTGGAAAAACATGTGACGGACCTATAAATAATGTTGAAATGGTTCTTGAATTTTTTTTTTCATAATTTTTGCAAATCATGTGAGTATAGTGAGGTGCTAGACCCACATCATTTGGTTCAGTTATGTACTGAGCTCAAATGCTCGTGGGTATGGCAAGAAGTTAGATCCAACATCTTTGAGTTCAGTTACGTGCTTAAACCAAGTACATGTGGGTCTGACAAGGTGTTAAACCCAACATTTTTTTATTTAGCTATACGCTAAGATGAAATGCATATGGGTTTGGTAAGGCATCAAACGACCATTAGGTTCATGATAGGAGGAAGGCGAAAGGATTTGCAGAGATGTTAATTAACACACAAAGATGTTAATTAACACTAGTCTTTTTGAGTTACAAAATCAACTTCAAAATTTTTAATTAAGCCTATAATTAGCGGACTTTGGAGTTGATAATTGATATATTGTATGCTATGCTAGTGTCAAAATCTTATTTGAGGAAATGGAATGCTAAAAATAGAAAATAAACTAGTCAACTTAATTTAATATTTCTATATAGATTAAACAAATTCTAAATAAGAGATTGGAATATTTTTCTTTATATGAGCAACCATTCAACTATGATGTGATTAAAAAAAAAAAAAAAAGGAGAAAGACTCGTCATTTTTTTGGCTTGTACAATTGAAGGACCATGAAAGTCAAGATAGTACCATTTTGCAATGTTTTTGAAACGTAGAAGACAATCAAGGGTGGTCTCGCTCTCACCTTGAGTATTCAAACGCAAGAAAAAGGGTTGCCTTGTCTAAAAATGGAAAAGAGAAAAATTATAATTTAGTCTCTATACTCTTAACATTCTTTAGGTTAGTCCTTTTTCATTTTGAAAGTCATAAATTAGTCCCTTAACTAAAGGTGACTATTGATTCTTTCTAGAATATACAAATTACCCTTTTTAAATGCTTTTCTATGTTGTCTATATAGGTGAGATTGCAGATTTTATTACACATTAAGGACATGTTAAGGGGAAAAAAGTTCAATTGTCTTGAAAGTAAACAAATATGCAATTTAAAGATTGAATATGATTTTTGTAAAGTAAAGGGACTAATTAATTATTTTATTAAAATTACAGGATCAAATAATAATATACTATTTGTGTAGGCTATTCCACAAAAAGGATAAACCAAGGCGTACGCCTACAAGCTTCACTTAGTGGAACTGCAGCAGTAACCCATGTCTTTAGTAACTTGGAGCTATTGTGCACGGCAATCACATGGGCTCCACTCCGCTGCTCTCCTCTCCTGGTAATTTTACAGTGATTACCGTATTAATTATTATTTTTTAAAATATATATATATAACTATAATAGAGAAATTTTAGGTTTATACATCCGGTTTTTTTTGTCATAGATTTATATTCTTTCTTTTCTTTATATTTTTTTAAATAAACAATAACTAATAAACTTATAAAATACCACCAATTACTATAATACAAATGAATTAAAATTTCCCCACCCCTTAATTTTAGCCCTCACCCTAACTAAATAAATAGCAAAGGAGTGTAGTTTCTTTTCAAAATGTTTTTCATGCTGAAATAAATTAAAATGATAATTTTTTATTTTTTAAAAAAATTATTTTAGAAATTAGCGAATCTAAACAATTCAAAATATACAAAAAAAATTAAATTATTTAGAAATGTAATTTATACAGCATTTCTAAACAGTGTCAAAATCACGACAATTAACCACGTGTACTCCTAAGAAATTACCAGCAACAACACCTCAAAGGATACCACGGGCAAGTTTACAGGATTTATGAGGTAACAATGATGTTATTATACTCATTTAGAAAAATATATCAAAATATATTAAAAAATAAAACTTAGCTAAAAATGTACTTATCATTTTAATTTATTCATGTGTATTATATATTTACGACTTACCTTTCTTATCGACATTTTAATTACCCCTTAGATATTAGTTGGGTTGTTATGGAGGGATATTCACTTTTTTTTTACTTTATGATTTTAAATTTTAAATTTATTATTTAAAAATTTTATTAAGAAAATTTAATTTTGATTGTATACATGTAGTATACACCCTTAAAATCATTTGAAAATAAAAACTTCATTTTGATTTATACAAGAAAAATATTTTTACTATCCAATAAATAAAACATCTAACAAGTAATTCTAACCCTATGGTATTGTCAGATGAACAAAAAAAACTAAGTGGTGTGGCCACTTTACTATAGTAATTTATTGTGTACTCTCTCACAAATCATTATAGATTGGAAAAATTATTTAAAAAAAAATCAATTTGATCCAAATTTTTTTTTTTTTACAATTGAGCCTTTTTTAGCCCAAATTTATACCCATTTGCTTTTTTTTTTTTTGAAAAAAAAAGTTAAATTAAAAGACAGAGGATTGAAGTGAAACAGGCGGGTAACATAGGTGGCGGCTTTGAGATTTGCTTGAAAAGTTCATTTCCATCCCTTATTTTTTTCAGCTAATAGGTAACCGTTCTCTTTAATTTTAAAAAATTCAATTTTGATATCAAACTTTATTTTCCCCTTTTTTTTAGTTTTTTTTTTTTATGGAGGACAGAGGGAGTCACTGTATTAGAGAGAAACTTTCCATTGGTGACAATTATGGCCACTAAAACAGTCTACTTTTAAGTTAAATGGTTCCATATGATAAAGGAAGTTAAAATTAGGTGTTGTCCTACTTTAAAGCATCTAAAAAACATATTTGAGCTCAGAAGATTTTTTGTTCAGGGCTGAATATGGGGTTTGGGGCAGTTTTTTATGTTTTTAGACGTCATGAATTGGTTTAACAAGGTTTCAAGGGTGTTTTGGGTAAAAAATAATTTGAAAATAAATTTTTTTGTTGAAAAAACAAGAATCTCATTTTTCCAGCAACTATAATGGCTAGATTATTAGGAATGGTAGATGACATGTTGTCTATCAATACAAACGACACGTTATCTTTTTTTTGTCAAATAATAGGACGAGCAACATGTTGTCCATCCCATTAACTTCAAAAAAAAAAAAAAAAGTCTCGCGTGCGTGGGCCTAACTTGCAAGCTCTTGTGTAAGCCCTTTCTTGGTGGGTCAGGTGCTTAACCTGACCTCATTATTTTTTTTCTTTTTAAATATTGATTTTTTATATGTACTTTTTAAAATAATTTTTACATATATGTTTTGATTAGTACCCTTTATATTGTTTTTTCTTTTATTAATTTTGGTAGAAATGAACATAAACCAATTAGATGGAAAAAAGAAAGGATAAAGGGTCCGTCGGTGAGTTTAACTATTTTCGAGGTATCTATTCTTTTTATATTATATTATTTTGTTTTTATGGTATCGCACCATGTATCATTTAATAACTCAATAGACCCCTATCTTTGCTTCAATCAAATTGAATTATATATATATTTATTTATTTTTTTGAAAAAAAAATACTTTTTACAATATTTTTCATATGTGCCTTGCATAATTTTTTTTATTTTATTTTATTCAATAAATTTTATGTGTGTTTTAATTTTTGTTACAAATTGATTTTAATAAATAACTTTGTTAAACACAACCGGGTAAATGATCCATGTTGCGATATTAAATATCTTGATCTACATTTGTCCCTCAATCTTTCCAATTATATTTTTATTTATTGTGAACGATTATTTATTTATTTATTTACAAAATAGTTTGTGATTAATTTAATTAGATACATGCATAAGTTTTTCAATTTACATTTAAATTTTTTTTTTGTAAGAAAACAGGTTGAAAAAATGTACTTGTTTATTTTTTTTATTATGTATTGGTGTTTTCAATTTGATTTTTATTGTTTTGATTACTTTTTCTTTCCTTGAACCTTTTATAAAAGTTTTTTTTTTCATTTTACCCTTCAATCCAAGTTAATTGTGTATTGTTTTTTTATCTTTTATATTAGTTCTTATTTTTTTGATTTTTTTTTGTTAATGTTTATATTCTTTTCAATTTAACTCTCAAAATAAAAATATGTTGTTGCCTTTTAATTTATTTTTCTTTTGATTTTAATCCTCATTATTTTAATTATTATTTTTCTGTTGGATTTGTTTTTCTATTTTTTTTTCAAATCATCCTTCAACGTTTCATTTCCTATGGATTGAGCTTCATGATTTTTTCATGTATAGTACTTTTAGTCTAATGACCTGGATCACGAGTTTAAAAAACTTAACAGGGGTTGACATCTTTTATTTCTTCTTATTTTCTTTTCTGATATCGTCATTCAACATTGTTTTTTTTTAAATGACTTTGTGGTTATTTTAAATATTTTATTATATCGAATTATACAGACCTCATGACCTAGCATGCGAGTTTTCAGATTAATTCGGATTAGATTGCCCTTTAATGTCCAAATTACATGTCTACCGTGTTGACTCAAATTAGCTCACACCAGTTTTCTTTTCTTTTTTTTATTATATTTTTTTCTTTCATGTTTAATTGATTAAAAATTAAATAACATCATCTTTTAACTCTTAAATAAAAAAAAATTTCATTTGATATCGTTGTTTTTTTAAAATATAATTTCAATAAAACTAGTTTATTTAGTTGATTATAACTATAATTTGAGAAACTGAATTTTTCTAAAACTTTTAAATTTTTTTTTAGAGACAAACCCAACTCTCTTTAATTTTAAATTTTTTAATATATATATATATATATATATAGCCCGCAATGCAGCACGAGCTTAGGATGTGTTACTATAAAAATAGTGTGGATTCACCAGTTCAGCACTCAATTGACTGCTTTGAATTACAGGTCAGATGGTCAACAATATCAGCCTTAGTATTTATAATTTATCACGCAATCATTTGTTGAAGATCAAGCGACCTGCTATAAGGATTTGCTTGTTGGTTCTGTCAATCTACAAGTATTTTCTTCCTTCGCTCTTTCTGGGCATCTATTTTTACTTATTTTTATCCAAAATAATTTGATTTATAAATATTTATTTTTTTAATTTATTTTAAATACCAAAATTTATCTCGAAATGATTTTAATTAAATATATATTTATTTTTTAAAAACAGTAACTAAAATATTTTAATTTTAAAAAAAAAACAGCATAAAAAAGTTAGGAGCAATGTCATTGAAAATGATCATTGGATTCCTCTAAATAATCAGCAATGTCTGTCAAGAACACACTTCTCGAGGAAATAAATGCATACAAATCCTTCAAACTGAAAATGACATAAAAGTTAGGAGCAAATTAAGCAAAGACAAAGTCTTAGTTGGTGCCTGGTGGTATACGGTGCCCCACATCTGAAATAATTGTGGGTGGCAGACTTGGATAAGGAAAACTATTAAGCCAGTTTGATACGGAGATTCGAGTTTTTATTTTAGAACGATATTTAAAAATATTTTTTATAAAATTATCAATTCGAATACTTTTTAAAATTAAATTACATATTTCTATACGAAGATATTAGAATCATAAGAAAAAAAACATTTAACGAATCATCAATTTTATAATTTTTTAGAAGAAATCTTAAAAAAATATATATTTTTGATTCACGAAGTATTTGTCAAACACACCATTAAACCAAAGAAACTTTTAGCAACTCTATTGTCAGTCAAACAATGTCTTAACCTTTGACCCAATTGGATTGACTTGAAATTTTTAATCCGACCATAAACCAAACCAAAGATATTGATTTGACCCGAGAACTAAACTAAAACCAAAACTATAACTTAAAACGAATCAAACTTAATAAAACACAAAAATCTTTGACCAAAAGCAGAAAAAATAAAGAATATCACAAGAACACGAAGAACATCCAAGGTAAACCCAACAACATGGATCCCAAATCAGACCGGATACAATCAAAACAAAGACATACAGATGTTGGAAATCATACAACGATCTCTAATCCAACATTTATTCACTTCGATTATCAAATAATCAACACGATTTTGTCAAAATGAGTTTCGGTTCAAAATCAAAACCCTAGAATTACAACCCTCAGAAACTTGTTATTGATGTAAATAATCCCTATATTATTTACTATTCAAGTTGGTCAAATGGTTTAGTGCAAAGAATTGAATAAAAATTGGTTCAAATTATGAGGTAAGACAATGTTCTTTCAAAGAACATGAAGAACATTGCCTTGGAACCCATAAAGATACCCATGGCTTTCTAGACTTCTCAACATACTGTTTTTGGTCCTCACAAATCACATTATCAATACCAATGTAAATGTCATCAGGGACCACCTGAAGTTGGTAGAGGAGAAGTATACATTTCGATTGGATCCATTCTTGCTCAATTTAGAGGTCTATATGTAACAGTTCGACCCAACATGCTGTATATTGTCCGCTTTGGGCCTTACCGCCCTCACGGTTTTGTTCCAGGTGACGCGAGCCCACTTTTGAGTCTGACACCCCAAAACACGTACAACATGTTAGCAACCAACACTACTAATAAGGCCCTGGCTCTAGACGCTCGCTTCCGATGTGGGATATCACACTATAGCTCAACATTCATTCGTTTAAAGGTGTCAACTCGATCAACCGAGAATCATAAAATACAGTGATGGTTGTTTAGGGATAAGATGTTATTGAGTTCGTTGAAAAAAACATAATGTAAACGTTTAATGAGGGTAGCTGATCTTTGTATAAAGGGTGTTTCTCAATTGAATGATGGTGGTTACAACCTTAGAGGTGGTCAGAGATGCCATATTCATTCACTTGAAAGTGCCTACTCAATCAGTCAAAATTGTCAAAGAAAAAGCTAACTAGTAGCCGAACGACGCGTTGTCTAGGTAAAACCCTAAAAATTAGGGTTTTTAATTTGAGATTTGAAAATTTTCACTTTAATCCCTGTTCTTCGAATTGCTTTTAATTGCACTAATAATTGCTTTCTAAACTCATAATTTCATGCAATCTCACCCCTGCCAAACTCAATCATCAAACCTAATGTTGGCCTTCTGTTTTATTTTAGTCTTTGGTTATGAAATTATGCATCTTAACCCTCAATTGATCAAAAAACTTCCAATTTCTTTAATTTGGCTCCTAATTTGATCAATTTCAACCCCTGCATTCACGCGTCCTTTTTAGTTTGGTCCTTGGTTATGGATTTCCTCAATCAAGTCCTTAATTGCTCATCAAACTTCAATATTTATGCAATTAAGCTCCTGATTTGACCAAATCAACTCTTTAAAATTGCAATTCGACCTCTAGACTTTAATTTCTTCCAATAAAAGCCTAAATTGACTTCAAAAATCAATATTTCTTGCAATTAAATCCTCAACAAAATTAATTAAGTCTTCCAAAATTTTCATTGAGTCCTTATCTAAATTTGTATTTCTTTACCTAAAATATAAATATTTTCACCAATAGGCCCCTTTCTCAATCAAAATTGGGTTATCAATTTTGTCAATCTTATACATTTTAGTCCTCCAACCTTTTCACTTGTCATTTTGGTCCTTCGCCACCAACTTAAGCAATCTTCTAGGCTTTCTTCCTATATATCCTATTGTATTTTGGATTTTCTTTTTATATTTTTTCTTGATTTTTTTGGGGTCAAAAGTAGATAACAACAAAGATAAAGGAAGCACATCAAAGAAGGAAGACGTCTTGCTCTCACATCACCGGTTAAGGAGATAGTGATCCTTAGATATAGAAAGGGCTTGCTCTCACATCACCGATGATGAAAATGGTGGTGTTGGTGATGATGCTTTTATGCTAAGGTCGGTCGAATAATTCTTTTGTAAAAATGTTGGGAATTTTAATTCTTCCAACAATAGATAATGAGTGTTGTTTATTGACCATTTTTCACAACTCCTTGTATAGGTTTCATCATCCTTAGTTATGGCTTTGTAGGTCATTGCATTTCCTTAATCATTGCGTATAAGACATGTTTTAGATTTTTCAAAAGGTGGTGAATTAATTGATTAATGTTTGTTTAATGTTTTTTTTATTGATATAGTGTTTTTGGTTGCGAGTTAACTAATTTTTTCATCTTTTTGCAAGTTTATTACAACTTAATGATGATTTTTCTTCAAGAAATTATTGGTTTTTGATCCAATTGTTCTTTCTTTCATGGTGTTTATGCTGCTTTCATTTATTGTCTTGTTGGTTTATCAGTTGCAATTCCATTTTTCATCACTCCAGTAGTTTCAGTTGCACTTTGGTTTTGTTTTTTTCTTCGTTTGTTTTTATATATTGATGGTTTGTTTTTTTTTTTATTATTATCTTAGGTTTTTAGTTCATGGCTTAGCGAGGCTTCTTGGTTGATTGTCTATGTTTACATGTTTATGCATTTCTTTTTCAAGTTTATGCAAGATGTCTTTTCTTTTGTTTTTGTTTTGCTTGGTTGCCCTTTGGGCTCTAAGGCTTATTTAGTTTTTTTTTACTCTATGCTTTTCTCTTAGTTCTTTCGTTGTGTTGTTTTAGTGATGCTTATTTTTCATATGAAAAAAAACATTAGATTTCTTTTAGATGATCTAGGTGTTTTCCATTTCATGTTTTGTTGCTTGTTTTTTAGCTTCTTTTAGATTTTTTCATTGTTGGATGACATTCTTTGTTATCAAATAAGTACACGGGAGAAAGATGAATTTTCAGGGGATTTTATGTTTGAGGTTGAGACTTAGGTTGTGGATGTTTGATGCCTTTTATTAAGGCACTTTACATGCCATTTAGCAGTTTATGTGTTCTTTATTATTTATTTATCTTATTGTATTGTCATTTTTATAAAGGTTTTGATTCGTTTCCCTTGCTGTTTTTCTTTACGGGGTTTTAGTTTCGTGCCTTCTATTGTATTTTTTTATATGTTTACTCTTGATACAATTTGAAGGGATGTCTATTTGTTCATGTTTTGCCTTTCTTTTATTTTTCATCAACTGAAATATTCAAATTCTAGTGTTGTTTATGACATTTTGTTCAGGTTTTTTTCATGTTTTTTCCCCTTTCACATTGTTGTTTGCTCTAAGCTTATTACATTGCTATTTCTCTGAAGGTTTTGGATGTTCTGCTTGCTTTTATTTCTTTTCTTTGTTTGGGTTTTGCGACTTTTGTGTTTTAGTTATTTTTATGTTTACTTTTGATCTAATTCATTTTTTATGTTCTATTTCGTTCAATTCTTTTCATGCTCTTTCCCTTTTGCATTGTTTTTCGTTCTTAACTTTATTTTTAGATTTATATTTGTCATCTCTTTCCTTTTGTTTTATTCGATTAGTTGTGTTGCATGTTTAGCTTACCCTTTGATTGTTGTTTTCTTTTTTCCCATGTATAAATCATCAACTTCTCTTTTTCTTCCCCTCTCGATTTGGTAATTTTCTACGTTGCTAGCAACTTAATGGTTAGATTGTAAATCTAGATCAAACACCCACTATGATCAACATCATAACATGTTATGCAACACCCCACCTCACTAGCAAGATATTGTCCGCTTTGGGCCTCCCAGTCCACCCAAATCCAGGGCTTCCACCCAGGTCCCCCTCACGGTTTTATTCTTGGTAGCCACGCATGACCCCAAAACGCGTCTTACTAGTCAAGGTGAGCATGCACTTATAAGGCCCTGGCTCTGGACGCTCGTTTCCGATGTGGGATCTTACAATCCCCCCATCTTAAGACGAGCCGTCCTCGACTCTGATACCAAATGTAACACCCCACCTCACTAGCAAGATATTGTCCGCTTTAGGCCTCCCAGTCCACCCAAATCTAGGGCTTCCACCCAGGTCCCCCTCACGGTTTTGTTCTTGGCAGTCACGTATGACCCCAAAACGCGTCTTACTAGTCAAGGTAAGCATGCACTTATAAGGCCCTGGCTCTGGACGCTCGTTTCCGATGTGGGATCTTACATGGTTGCTGGCAGCAAACAAGGTTTAGTTATTTTCTTTATTTCTTTGTTTTTGCACATTATACAATATACTAAAGGAGATCAGTGTTTTATTGTTAGCCCTTTTATTGTTCACCAAGACACAGGTCACTGTGGATCGGAGTAGTGTAATGATGTGGTTGTCCTTGCCAAAGAAAACTTGATAGGTATGCACTTAGAGGTGGAGTTATCTTTTCCATGAGATACATTTGGCATTGAAGGAATGGTTGGGGATAGAAAGGTCCGTTCGAGTTTTTAAGGGTCTAGCACTGGGGAATGGCATGGCTACTAGACCCTAGGTGCGTGGGCCAAACCTACGCGCTTGAGTCTAGCATCACACATGGTTGCCAGACCCAAACAAACATATCTTCATTATTATAAACAAATCAACACAAAAATCTAATTTAAAATTTTAGATCTAAAAATTCAAATCATATCTTCCCATTGAAATAGTTCATGTTTTATGTTTATGAATTTGTTATTCCTTCAATAAAAATTCTATCTTCTATTATTATTATTATTATTATTATTCAAGTAAACTTGGGTCAGACACGTTTACCAGACCCAAGTAATGTGGGTCAAAAAATTATTTATAAACGAAGTATAAATAATTTATAAACAACAAACCATCACAAAAATCTAATTTAACAATTTATATCTAAAAATTCAAATCATATCTTTCCATTGAAATAATTCTTTTTTTATGTTTATAAATTTGTTATTCCTTCAATAGAAATTCTATTTTATGTTGTTACAAATATAGTTTTTGTTCAAAAGTATTTTTTTAAAAAAATATATTAAAATCTTGAGTCTGTCTTGGCTGCCAGACCCAAGTATAGAGACTTGGGTTTAGCTTTGCCGCTAGACCCAAGGCTCCTGGGTCTGGTAAGGCCGTCACATCCAAGTCTTTTTAAAAACTATTTTTTAAAATGTAAAATATTTTTTTTACATTTTTTAAAAAATTATTATTGATCCGCTGCAAAGCATAGGCCATTACACTAGTTCTGCACTATAATGACTTTCTCTCTTAACCTGTGATGAGTTATAGATTCATGGCAATGCTAATAAAACTCACAACATTTTATTATTTGTAGAAAACATACAAAACTCTTTGTTATTTTTGTATACTAATGTTTTCTTCCTACTCACGCAGCTTCATGTCATGCTTTAGTTTCAACCATTAGTAATTGAACTATTTGGTTTGGAAAGTTACCTTTATAAATTTATTTATAAGCTACAAATTGTAATTTCATTGTATTGTTTCTCTATTTTATAGAAGTTTAGATTGTTTTTGTTGCAATAATTGTTTGCTACTTTTTTAATCAATTTTGATGATCATTGTCATAACCCAATTTTGGATCCCTCCAAAAATTGTTTTATAGAAAAATACTTTTTTTTTCTATTCAAAAATCAAAAAATATTTTAAGACATGAGAAGATAAACCTTCGAGCTGCAACTGACCAAAATAACTAGAATGCAATATTTTCACACTATGGGCTGAAGAAAGACTTAAAAGAAAGAAAATGGAGGTTGAAATCCAACTTGACCAAAATTAGAAGAATTAATTAATTTTAATGCGTTTAATTGGCTTAATTAAAGACTTAATTGAAGAAAAATCAAGTTTAAAAGTCAATTTGACCAAAATTAAAAGAATTAATTAAGTTCAAGGACTTAAGTTAACTTCTAGTAGATTTTATGGATTCAATCAAGACTCAGTTAAAGAAAAATCAAGTTAGGAGGCCTAATTTGGATCAATTCGCAAAAATTGAAAGCTTAGGGACATAATTGAAACTTGGAAAGGCTAAATTGATCCAATTAGAGGTTCAATTGAAAGAAATTTAAAGATTGAAAGCTAATTAAGGGTCAAATTGAAGAATTTCAAAACCAATAACCAAAGTGCATGGCGTATAAGGGGATTGAAATTAATCAAATCTAGGATCCTTTTGAAAGAAATTGAAAGTTTGATGGTTGATAGGGGTTAAATCATATAATCTAAAAACTAAAGATCAAAGTGCAAAAGGCTCCCCTATATTGGCAGATTCAGGCTAATCGAAAGCCTACATTTTAATCAATGAATATAGAGATATAGACCTTCAAATTAAGAGTGGTTTGATCGCCATGGTAAATCTACATACCCTCTATAAGATTAAGATCCTTAAATAAATCATTTGTGTTCCAACCTTCACAATGACATTGACAAAGTACCCGACCTAATAATTCACGACTGGAGAAAATTTCACTGTGATAGAAAGACTCTAAGGTTGTTTCTTCATTTGTGATTTCTGTTTATAAGAGGAAAAAATAGGACCAAACACCCTCTATTTTTAGAGAGGAAGGTTTTGAAAGAGAGAATAAGAGTCTTCCATAAAAAACTCAAGGCAAAAACCATCATGGTTTTTCCATGTTTGGTTTTAGTTTGCCTATAAAAAAGCTATATGCTCTTGAGCACAGAAGAGAGGGGAAAAAGAGAACACAAAAAAAAATCATGTTTATGAAAAGGCTCACGTGATATGTACACTAAACCAACCCACAAGAGAATTCCATATAAAAAGATTACTTATGTCTATGGAAAGGCTCACGTGATAGTTATATAAGTGATCTTTAGTTATCTTATATAAGAAGTGTTATGCTTTGATCCTGATTGCATGTTGTTCTCATTAAAGGTAATAAATGGGCAGATATTATGTATAACATAAACTATAGGAAGGTATCTGAGTAATTAAGAGAGGATTTTTCACCCTAAGTGAATTAGAGAAAATATTTTGTATGTTCTCAAATAGTATTAATTGTAAAATCATTGGTTAATGTGAAATGAGATTTGAAAAGAGTTTCAAATCTTATTTAATGAATCAATAACTATAGTGTTGAGAACAAAAATAATTTAACAAAGCAGACATACATCATGCTATAATGTTTAAATTGAAACATTCTTGATAAAGAGATAATAATTACACTGAAAAACTGGTTACTAAAATGTTAAGTCAAACCACTATGACTTTCCTAATATTTGAGGGATCATGACAGGTAACTAGATATTATACTTAATCTTCAAATACAAAACAATCAATTATTGAATTGATAATAGAATAAATTATTTAAGTTATTTAATCCTATTTTATTTAAAATTGTTATTTATATTTGGGCCAACTTATTAGAAAAAATAATAGGTCACACACATAAGAGTCATTGGTCAGAAATTAAAATGAAATGATTGATCAAGTGTGACTTAATTGTAAATAAATTTTTAAAATTGAGGGACTATAATGTAATTAATACATGAGATTATAATTCTAGACTCAAAAAAAGTCAAGGACTTTGATTGAATACATTTTTAAAATTATCCTAAAATAATACATGTGACATTATTTGATGGGCAAATTGATATTTTATCATTTATAGGGTTTTGAGATTTTTCTATAAATAAAATGTTATGTTTTTATTTTTTGCACATGATAGTACATTATAGAAACACCTAGAAATAAAAAAAGCTAGCACTCAAAGTTATAGTAATCCCTCTCTCCTGAAAGGGTTTAGAAGATTTATTGATGGTGGTTTGCGTGAATTACCCTTAAAGACCAGACATTTAAACGACTTATGGTTTGCGATAACCCAACCTTGAAATAATTATTCAAAGTTGAAAAAACATATGATTTTCTAGTTATCTTTGTATAAACCCAAACAACTTTAGATTAATTTAACAGAATCTTTGAAAGTCTTAAAAAAAAATTAAATTTACTATTTTTACTAGAAGGATATGTTTCAAGAAACCCAACACTAACCCCATTGAATTACTGCATTTTTAGATGGTGCTCATGTACTCTTGTAGTCCATTTGGTTAACAAAAGTTAGGGCATAGGTGTAAATGCATATTTTCATACCCAAAAGCCTACGCCAATTTGCAAAGCTCCATTGTCGGATTTTTTTTTTTTTTTTTTGCCCTCTGAACCCAATTTTTTTGCTTGTTGGTATATGGGGTGTATTTATGTGTGGAGAAAAAACAAAATCCTAAGCCTAAGCACCTTCTTGATTATCAAAAGCCTTAAGAGGCAACCTCAAGATCCTTTTCGTTAGGAGTTGTTATCGTTGTGGTTCAACAATATCTTATAGACCTTGAGCTATCATCTTTGAGGACTTCAACAACAGTTGCTCCCGTGAATATGTATGTTGCTATGCATAAAAATACTGTATATATCACAATTGAGTTCAATATTAAAGACAATTATAGCATATTATACATATACAGAAAACCACTTTCACTGTAGAAAATGACAATTTGCAAATTATATGTGGGATTTTGGGTTTGTATATATGGAAATTTGGAAATTATGTGTAGTATTCTAGGTTTGTATATATGGTGATTTGAAATTTAGGTGGATTTGTGATGATGATGATGGTATTTTTGTAATTTTTTGCTGCAACTTTTTCTCCTCTCTTTGCTTGACATGTGGATTTTTTTTATTTGCTTTGTTGTCCTAATCATCCAATGCATTTTTTTATTTCCTCCTTATAGACCTGGCTATTTCTTTGCCACATTTTTTTTTCCTTTCAAATCACCAGATTAGTTTGATAAAAACTAATTTTTTATTTTCTTTGTGTTAATATTTATGTTGATTCGTTCATAGGTTTTAAGGGATTTTCAGTTGATGATTGGTAGAGAAAGTTTATGAACTACGAAGGTGAGAGGAGAATGAAAATTTTTTGAGGTAAGTGATGTTGTTTGGTTTTTGGTTTTTCAATTTAGTGTATTTTATATGGATTGACTATTGTGCATTACATGCTCGAAGAAAGCAAGAAAAGAAGAACTTAAGTAGTGCATTTAGTGAATCTTCAAGGGTGTAGCTTAACTAGTCAGGCTCTGAGTTTGTTCTCTAGAGGTCATCAATTCGAGTCCTACAAACCTCAGGGTCACTAGAGGCTTACATGGTTATTAGCTTTAGGGCCCGTGGGATTAGTCGAGGTGCGGACAAGCTAGACCAGACACTCATGTTAATAATAATAATAATAATAATAATAATAATAATAATAATAATCATCTAGTAGGTGGCCCAGTGGTAAGAGATTGGGACCAAGAGGTTTGCTCCCCCTGTGGTCTCAGGTTCGAGCCCTGTGGTTGCTAATATGATGACCACTGGAGGCTTACATGGTCGTTAACTTCAAGGCTCGTGGGATTAGTCGAGGTGCGTGAAGTTGACCCGAACACCCACATTAATAAAAAAAAATACAAAAAAGTAATGCATTTAGTGCTTGCAAGTTGCAATGGTTCTCCTCCTACTTTTTCTTCAACAAACTGGATGAAGAGAAACAGGAGATTGATGGGTGCTGTGTTTTTTATCGATTTTTTTTTCGTTTGCCATTTTCAGGAATGGGGTTTTGTTTTGTATTTTCAAGAAATTGTCATTGCTTTTTTTTTTTTTTTTTTTTGCGTTGGTTTTTTCCAGATTTTGCATTGATCATTGTTGGGTTTCGTTCTTATTCTTGCCATAACAGGGATAAAATAAATATAAAATTATACGCGGCTAACTTAAATTTTAAGTTAAGATAATTTATTTATAAAATATAAAAGTTTTATCAACAAAAACAATCATGGATTTAAATTTTACTATCTTATTTTTTCAAATTAAACTAAATCTCAACACCGTGAGGTTATGCAAGTTTTAAATGCAAAAAAAAAAAAAACATTAATGGGGATGAATACCCAGCTGAGTATATTTTGCAGTGACGCCATCTTTTCTTTTCTAATCAAAATCCTGATACCTTGGAGTGATATAAAATGAGGAGCGATCTAAATACATCCCTAACCACCAACAAAGTCAGGCGAGACGTTGACATGCTAAGAAAAAGAAAATCCATGGCGTGGCCTGGGAATAATGGGTGGGGGAGAGAAAAACAGCCCCTTCACATGGTAAAAGAAAGAAATGAAAGCAGCATGAAATTATTGATAACTTTATTGGAGCAATAATGTTTCCCTTCATTCCTTCCCTCATGCACCTCCTCTACAAGAGTCCTCTCAAGGAAAGCAACGGTTTATACATGAGTTTCTTGGATCTTCATGGAATTCACTTAGACTTCGAGAAGAGCCGTTGATGCGGGACAATAATAATAAGAATTAAAGCAAGAAAAGAAAGAAGCTTTTAGAGAAGAAGCTGAGAAGAGAAAGCAAAGAAAGAGAAGAAAGGGGATTGGAGATATGCAAAGAAAGCAAGGAAAGAGAAGAAAGGGGATTGGAGATATGCAAAGTCTGCAATATTTTCATTAATCATCAAAACTGTCTAACATTTAGAAAAGTAGGATATAAATACTAAAACCCTAACTAGAACAGGCGTTTGGGCTTATGGCCCACTAAATAAAATACCCAACAAATAAAACTTAATTAATAAACCTTAACTAAAAGTTCATATAAATTAAGTCCAAAACATAAGCTAAAGCCTAATTTCTCAATGGTTTGGGCTATCCTCCATCGTCTATGATCATACGCGTGCGTAAACAATGCTTCTGGTTCGGTTTCCCCATCAATTCTCTTGGGTTGGAAGAACTCGACCCCGTCGAGTATAGGTCAAGGCAGCTCCAATAATGCTCTCAAAGATAATGATCAAGTTGTTCTGATGTCTCTCTGATAATCCAAGTATAGTCTGAATCTGGTCGTCGAGCCCATATACTGGGATTTGCTGAAGTTCATCATCCCTGGTAAAAACAACTTGTGCATTCAAAGTAGCATTAATATGTTCCTTTTGTGCCAAAGATATGGATGATGAGGTAGGGGTATCAAAAGAAGCATCATGGATAGGTTGCATTTTATAAATAATGAGGTCTTTCATGTTAAAAGTAGAGCTAATATCAAAGTTTAATGGCAATTTAATGACATAATTATTTGATTTAATCATTTGCAACACTTTGAATGGTCTAGCACTACTTACTTGCAATTTATGATCGGTTTCCAAAAGACATCGTTCAGGTCTAATCTGTATCATGAAATAATCTCCAACATTAAGTGCATCATGATACTTAAGTAAATCAGCTCGAAATTTGTATTGTTCATTACTTGTTTGAATTTGTTTCATGATCTCTATATGCAAATTATGAACTCTACATAGTAACGCCTCAGCTGACTTAGACATCCTATCGTGAGGAGATATGGGAAGGTGTTCTATAGGCTTCTCAGGTTTGTAACTATGAACACTAAATGATTGAGGGTATGGAATGAGACAAACATTGTTTGAAACCTGTGTAGATATGGTATGGACACAATTAAGTAAACTATGATTATCTTCATCTTCCTTATCACGTGCATGAGGTAAGGGGTCAAGACGTTCAACATGTTTCTCTAAACTTATGATGTGCTGGACACCAAGCATGTGGGGGTAAGGAATCAGGTAATTTAGGAGGACTAATATCATGAGACTCTTCTAAGACCATACTTATCTTTATAGGCGATTTCACTGAAGAGTTCCCTAAAACTTTCTCTACTATTAAAGCAGACATATCAGACTCTTTCTTAACCTCATTCTCAAGCTCATGTGGACTCATTGTGTTGGATCCCTCTTCTTGCACATCCTCATCATCTAGGTCACTAAAATCCTCAAGATTAGGCTCATACACTTCAACACTACAATATTCCTCTTTACCTATATCCTTATGTTTTTGGATGACTAAGGGTTTAGAGGTGCAATCTAAAGAGATATGACCAAAACCTAAACAATTAGTACACTTAACCTTTGAACTCACCTTAGACACTTCATTGACAACTCGTTTACCCTTATCTTTCTTACAAAGTTGGGTGCTACTAGAATTAGGTCTGTAGGGTGGAGCACCTAACAAAGAATCACTACTTCTGAATTGGGACCTAGTAAGGATACTATAAGAGCCCTGATGATTCATCCACTGATTCTTCGTGACCAACTTGTAATCTTGAACTAAGGTATAAGCTTGGTTAAGGGTAGATACACCGTGAAATTCAACTTCTTTTCTAAGATCATCATTTAAGCCTTTAAAAAATCTACGCAAAGTCATGGCTTCATTCTCTCTTATGGCACATCTAATCATGTAATCGTTAAACTGCGTTATATACTCATTGATAAACTTATTCCCTTGTCTTAGATTGTTCCATTGGTCTAAGAGTTTATTCCTATAAGACTGGGGTAGGTACTTCTCCAGAAGTTTTTGTTTCATTTTAATCCAATCAGTTATAGGAGGTTTACCTCTCATCTCTAAACAATCCTCAACATCTCTCCAATAAATTTTAGCTTCATCAATGAGTTTCATCTTAGCAAATCTAACTTTCCTATTAGCAGACAAGTTATGCCACTCAAAGAATCTATCCATATCACAAATCCACATATCAAATATCCAAGGGTCATGACGACCGTCAAAAGTGGGGGCTTCTATTTTGTTAGAACTCCAGACTCGCTCATCAAAGTCACCGTGTTTCGAGTAACCTGAATGAAGTCATATTGGTGGCGCTCAGAGTGAACTTGTCCATAATGATTATTCTTGTGATATTTATTGGTCTTTGAGTGCCTTATTCGAAAACTCTCTTGGGGCTCAATTCTTCTAAACATGTTGATCACCTAAGTTTGCAGTGCCCTTTAAATGGTCATAAGAATATGACTAAGGGTTGAGTCTACGGTAAGTGTAAACTTA
>Ga0307513_10001806_pt1 | contig 30395 bp, 27 predicted proteins | sample 15_EM_MG_FD_202174 | JGI IMG/M metagenome (GOLD analysis project Ga0307513, IMG submission 202174) | Populus trichocarpa ectomycorrhiza microbial communities from riparian zone in the Pacific Northwest, United States - 15_EM | ecosystem: Host-associated > Plants > Roots > Unclassified | place... | reverse complement strand
CCTGGCTGTGGGAGGTCAGCGCGAGCCGGTCGGTCAGGCCGACCAGGGCGCGCGTGAAGACCGCGTTGTTGGCCTGCAGCGCGTCTGGTGGCGGTGCCAGGCCCCGCGCCGCGAAGGCGCGGCGCAGCGCGGTGTTCGCCGGCGTGCCGTGCGGCGGCAGCACCCATTCCCACGCCAACAGATCCTCGAGCGTCAGCGAGCGGCGCGCCAGGCTCGGGTGGCCGAGTCGCGCGATCACTGCCAGCGGCTCCTCGAACAGCAGCTCCTGCCGCACCTCGGGCGGCGCCGCGCGCAGCGCACCGACGATGGCATCGACATCGGCGCTGCGCAACTGGCGCATCAGGCTCTCGTAGGTGCCGTCGACGACGGTGATCTCCAGCTCGGGGTGCTGCCGTCGAACCGTGTCGATGGCCTTCGGCAGGAACAGCGTCACCGACAGCGGCAAGGTGCCGATGACCACCCGGCCGCGGACCGCGCCGCGCCAGCCGGCGATGTCGCTTTCCATCGCACGGGCTTCGCCGAACGCCAGTTTCACGCGCCGCAGCAGCGCGTCGCCGGCATCGTTGAGCCGCGTGCCGCGCACCGATTTCAGGAACAGCGTGACGCCGGCCAGCTGCTCCAGGTTGCGCAGCGCCCGGTGCACCGAAGGCTGGCTCATGCCGAGCCAGCGTGCGGCATTGCTTTCGCTGGCCATCGCCGCCACGGCGACCAGTGCCTTCAGCGACGCCGCCGTCACGATGCCGGCAAAACGCGGCGGTGCGGCGCCGCGCCGCGCCGTCTTGGATGGGCGGGCGGGCGCCAGCGCCAGCGCCTCTGCGGCGCCTGCCGCGAGCTGCGCGAAGAGTTCGTCGGCGCGCTGTGCGGCGCGCGCGCCGGGCACGGTGGCGAGCATGCCGCGCGAGCCACGCTCGAACAGCGGCGTGCCGCAGAACTTTTCCATTTCGAGCACCGCGCGCGTCACCGCCGGCTGCGACAGATGGATGGCTTCGGCGGCACGCATCGCGCTGCCTTGGGCGGCCACCGCGGCAACGCAGCGCAAGGCCTTCAGCCGCTCGGCAATCGCCGGCAGCGCGCGCGGCAGGCCGGGCGCCGCGTCGGGCAGCGGTGAATCGTCCATCGCCGGATTATCCATAGCCACAACGCATAGCTCGTGCTGCATTTGCAGCAGCGGCCCGGGCGGCCATTGCGAACAATGAACGGCACACCAGAGCCACCCAGAGCGATGGACCGCGAGGAGACAGTCGATGAATGGAAACCCAGGGGCTGATGGCGCCGATCCGCCGGCGCTGTCGCCCGCCGGCGCAGGCCGTGCCGAACGACGCTTCACGCGCAGAAGCGCGCTGGTGCTGCCGCTGGGCCTGCAGGCCGCCGGCTGGCTGGCTTGCCTGTCCACGGGCAGCGCGCAGGCGCAAACCGGCGCCGCCGCGCCGTGGCCGAGCAAGCCGGTGACCGTCGTCGTCAACGTCGCCCCGGGCAGCTCGGTCGATGTCGTCGCGCGCGCGCTGTCCGCGCCGCTGCAGGCCGTGCTGGGCCAGCCCTTCGTCATCGACAACCGTTCCGGTGTGGCCGGGAACATCGGCGCCGAGGTGGTGGTCAAGGCCGTGCCCGACGGCCACACGCTGCTGGTGTCGCCGGCGAGCACGATCACCGTGAACCCCTTCGTCTACCCGCAGATGAAGTGGGACCCGTTCAAGGACCTGATCCCGGTCGCCGCCGGCGCGCGAACCATCGCGTTGCTGGTCACGCGGCCGGGGCTGGCGTCGAACACCGTCGAAGAGTTCGTCGCCTATGCCAAGTCGCAATCGGGCACGCTCACCTACGCCTCGCCCGGCAGCGGCTCGGTGCCGCATCTGGCGGGCGAGATCTTCAAGATGCAGACCGGGATTTCCGCCACCCATGTGCCTTACCGCGGCGCCGCGCCGGCGCTGCAGGACGTGCTCGCCGGCCAGGTCGATTTCGTCTTCGACCCCGGTTTGGCGATTCCGCACATCCGCTCCGGCAAGCTGAAGCTGCTGGCGGTGGCGATGCCCCAACGGTCGCCGCTGTTCCCGAACACGCCGACGCTCGACGAGGCCGGCTACAAGGGCCTGGACGCCAGCACCATCCATGGCTTCTACGCGCCGGCCGGCACGCCTGCAGCGGTGGTGAACCGGCTCAACGCCGAGGTCAACCGCATCCTCGGCATGCCCGCCGTGCGCGAACAGTTGATGACGATCGGCGCCGAGCCGGTGCCGATGTCGCCGGCGCAGTTCCGCACGCTGCTGGAGAACGAGGCCAGGCGCTATGGCGCCGTCGTGAAGGAACGGCGCATCAACGCCGATTGAGCGGGCACCGCCTGCTTCGACCCTGCGGCACGGTGCACGACGATGGCTGATGACTCGACCCTGTCCCCGCTGGACGGCCTGCTGCGCGAGCAGGCCTGTCGCGACCTGGTGCTGCGCGCCGCCGCGTTGACCGACGCGCAGCAGCATGAGGACTTCGCGGCGCTGTTCACCGAGGACGGCGTGCTGGTCCGCCCGGGCGCGCAGCCGCTGCAGGGCAGGGCCGCGATCGTCGCGTCCTACCTTGCCCGGCCGCCGAGGCGCATAACGCGCCACTTGATCAGCAACACACTGGTGGTGCTGGAGTCGGCCAGCGCGGCGCGCGCCACCAGTTGCGTGCTGTTGTGGTCGGGCCTGGCCAGCGATGCCGCCGGTCCTTTCGGGCGGCCGGCCCAGGACCGCCAGGTGGTCGGCGAGTTCGACGACCGATTCGTGCTGACGCCGCAAGGCTGGCGCATCGCCCGGCGCTCGGCCAGCTTCGTGCTGTTCCGCGAAGGGCCGGCATAGGGCCGGCATAGGGCCCCCGCCGCATTTTTCCATCCATCCTGGGGCATCCCAGACACAAAGGAGACCGTCATGCGTTCAGCCCTGCGTCATTGCGCCACGCTCGCCGCCGCCTTCAGCCTCAGCCCGCTGGCAGGCGCGCAATCCACCGTCACCGTGTACGGTGCGCTGGATGCCTATGTCGGCCAGCAGTCGGCGAGCGGCCTGTCGTCGCGCAAGGTGCTCAACAGCAGCATGAACCCCAACCTGCTGGGCTTCGCGGGCACCGAGTCGCTGGGCGACGGCCTCAGCGCGGGCTTCGTGCTGGAAGGCCAGCCGGCGCTGGACACCGGCTTGATGGGCCAGGGCGGCAAGTTCTGGGGCCGCCAGTCCAACGTCTACCTGGGCGGCGACTTCGGTCGCGTCACGATGGGCCGCATCCACCTGGCCGGGCGCGGCTTCGGCATCAAGTACACGGCCACCGGCTGGCTCACGACCGACCCGCTGGGGAATCTGGCCATCGCCTCGGGCAGCGCGCTCGGGCCGGTGATGAACGTCGACTCGGTCGGCGGCCGCGTCAGCAACGCGGTCATGTACAGCTCGCCGCGCCTGGCCGGCTTCTCGTTCTCGCTGCTGCAAAGCGCGGGCGAGGGCGGTCCGTTCTCGGGCGGCGCCGCCAAGCTCACGCAGTTCGGCATGGGTTACGGCGCGGGTGCCTTCAGCGCCGACTTCGTCTACAACAAGATCCCCGAGCTGCTGGGCAACCAGGTCGCGCAGACCGACTTTTCCGTCGGCGCGCAGTACGCTGTCGGCGGCGTCAAGCTGATGGCCTCGGTCTTCTCGCACGAAGGTTCGTCGATCGCCGCCCTCGGCTCGACGACGCCGATCGCCGGCTCCAGCGGCACCGACCGCACCTTTCTGATCGGCGCCTCGTACCCGAGCGGACTGCACACCGTCGGCGTCTCGTACGGCAAGCTGAAGGCAGCCGACGTGCACCGCGGGCGCCGCCCGGCCAACGTGTCGGCACCGTTCTCGGCACTGGTGGACGACACCACGGGTTGGTCGGTGGCCTACAGCTATGCCTTGAGCAAGCGCACGCAGCTGTTCGCGGCCTACGGCACGCTGAGCAACGCTGCGCTGGGTACGGCGTCGATCACGCCCGACCTGCGGCCGACGGCCGGCGGCACCTCGTCGCTGGTGGCCAGCGGCATGCGTCATTCGTTCTGACGACGGCGGCTTGCGCTGCGCCGGCGGGCGCGGCGCGGCCGGCGAGCGCAAGCAGCTGATGGGCCGAGCGTCCACAGGCGCAACGGAAACGTCAATTCATAAGTACAACTAAAGCTCATGTAAAAACGCTACACTTGTGGATTGCGAGGCTTCGTCCTCTTCCACTCGTACGGCCGGCGGGGCCGTACGTCCGCACTGGACGCCTTGACATCACCCACACCTTTAGAGACATGCCATGAGCAACGCGATTGCACGCCGCCTGGAAGCTATCCAGAGCAAGGGAGCCATGCGGTCATCGGATGTCGCCAACGTCCTGAATGTGCGCCCCGAAACGGTCTCCCGATGGAACAAGGGCAAGGCGCTCCCTCATGCCAGCACTGAAAAGCAGCTTCTCGAGCTGGAATTCGTCATCGACAAACTCGCCGACATCTACGAGCCGCACGACGCACGGCTGTGGCTCTTCGCCCGCCAGCGCCTGCTGGACGATCAGGTGCCGGCGGAACTGATCCAGCAGGGCCGTGTCGACGAAGTCCTGGCCTCGGTCAATCAACTGCTTGACGGCGTGCATCTGTGAGGCCTTGGCAGCAGAATGGTCCACGACCCCGACTTGCTGGACCGGCTGGAGGCACTCCAGAAGGAGACCTTCGACGGTGAGGTTTTCCGGGGCACACGGCAGAGCCTCGACCCGTTGGCAAGCTCGTACAGCGGCGGCCGTTGGATGCGACGCGACGGCGCCGCTGTGCTGTACACCAGCTTGGCGCGCGAGGGCGCGCTGGCCGAGATTTCGTTCCATTGGGGACAGCTCACCCCGCGCCCCACCAAGCCCGTCATGCTGCACACGCTGCGCGTCGCGGCCCATCGCACATGGTGGAACTGCGACAACTTGATCCTGTTTCCGGATGGGATGGGCGTCGATGCGATCCTGGAAATCGTCCGAAGCGAGGCGTTTGACTGGGTCACCTGGGCAACGGCGCACGGGCTGATTGCGTAGCCTGTTGGTCGGCTCCGGCCGCCAGTGTCGCGTGAGAGAGGAACGAGCGGCGCCCGGACTCGAACCTCGGCTACCCGGCGCGCAGGCGTCGAGCCGGCGTCACCTCGGCGACCCCGCCGGCGGCCTTCGGGTGGTTCAATCGATCCCGTCGGGGCGCCGTCGCGCCTGCATCGCCCGCCATCGTTAGGAGACACCCCCATGCTCTTGGAACATTCGACCAAGACCCGCGAACTGCTCGAACGCCTGCAGGCGTTCTACGCCGCCCACATCGACCCCAACCAGGCCCGCTACCACGCCGAGATCGAGGCGCTGCGCCGTGCCGGCGACCCCTGGCAGCCGTCGAAGCTGATCGACGAGCTGAAGGTCAAGGCGCGCGCGGCGGGCCTGTGGAACCTGTTCCTGCCGCACCCGTACAAGGGGCAGGGCGGCATATCCAACCTCGATTACGCGCCGCTGTGCGAACAGATGGGGCGGGTGATGTGGTCGGCCGAGGTCTTCAACTGCTCGGCGCCCGATACCGGCAACATGGAAACGCTGGAGCGCTACGCCACCGACGCGCAGAAGGCGAAGTGGCTGGAGCCGCTGCTGGCCGGCGAGATCCGCTCGGCGTTCCTGATGACCGAGCCGGCGGTGGCTTCGTCGGACGCGACCAACATCCAGTGCAGCATCCGCCGCGATGGCGACCACTACGTGATCGACGGCCGCAAGTGGTTCAGCTCCGGCGCCGGCAACCCGCGCTGCAAGATCTTCATCGTGATGGGCAAGACCGACGCCGACGCGCCGCGCCACCAGCAGCAGTCGATGGTGCTGGTGCCGCGCGACACGCCGGGGGTCACCGTGCTGCGCCCGCTGTCGGTGTTCGGCTACGACGACGCGCCGCATGGCCACATGGAGGTGGTGCTCGAGAACGTGCGGGTGCCGGTCGCCAACATCTTGCTCGGCGAAAGCCGCGGCTTCGAGATCGCGCAGGGCCGGCTCGGGCCTGGGCGCATCCACCATTGCATGCGCTCGATCGGCGCTGCCGAACGCGCGCTGGAGATGATGATCGACCGGCTGCAGAGCCGCAGCGCTTTCGGCGGGCCGCTGTCGGGCCAGTCGATCTGGCACGAGCGCATCGCCGAGAGCCGCTGCATGATCGACCAGGCCCGGCTGCTGACGCTGAATGCCGCGCACCGGATGGACGTGGCCGGCAACAAGGCCGCGCGCGCCGAGATCGCGATGATCAAGGTCGTGGCGCCGAACGTCAGCTGCAAGGTCGTCGACTGGGCGATCCAGGCCCACGGCGCGGCCGGCGTCAGCGGCGACTTCTCGCTTGCCGAGGCCTACGCGCACCAGCGCACGGTGCGCATCGTCGATGGGCCCGACGAGGTGCACCGCAACGCGATCGCGAAGATCGAACTCGCCAAGCGGACCGCGGCGCGGGGCTGAGCTTCAGCGTTTGCGCGCCAAGGTCAGCCCGTCGCCCAGCGGCAGCAGGGCGAGGTCGATGCGCTCGTCGTGGTGCAGCTTGGCATTCAGCGCCTGCAGCGCGCGGGTGTCGGCGTCGCTCGCCGGCCTGGCGACGCTGCCGCTCCAAAGCGTGTTGTCGATGGCGATCAGGCCGCCGCTGCGAACGAGCAGCAGGCAACGCTCGAAGTAGGCGTCGTAGCTGCTCTTATCGGCATCGATGAACGCGAAGTCGTACTGGCCCGCTTCGCCGGCGGCCAGCCGCGCGGCCAGCGTCTGCAGCGCCGGCGCGATCACCAGTTCGATCTTCTGCGCGACGCCGGCGGCCTGCCAGAACGGGCGCCCGACCGCCGTGTACTCGGCGCTGATGTCGCAGGCCAGCAGGCGGCCGTCGGCGGGCAGCGCCAGCGCCACGGTCAGCGCGCTGTAGCCGGTGAAGACGCCGACTTCGACCGCCCGCCGGGCGCCGGCCAGCTTGACCAGCAAGGCCATCAACTGCCCTTGCTCGGGGGCGATCTGCATGCCGCCGTGGGCATGGCTGCGGGTGGCTTCGCGCAGCGCCGTCTGCGCCGGGTGTTCGCGCAGCGAATGCGCCAGCACGTAGTCGTACAGCGCGTCGTCCAGGTTCAGTGTGCGGTTGGACATTCGATCGGCTCCAGGCTGGTTCGGCGCAGTGTAGGCAACGGGCATGCCACCTGCCCGAAGCGGGAATCACCTGGCTGGAGATTGCCATGGCTCGCACGTTCGTTTCTGCTTCGCCGCGCACCGCCGCGGTCTTCGATGCCGCCAGCGCGGAAGACGCCGGCAAGCTGTTGCTGCGCGCAACGCTTGGTTTGCTGATGCTGCTGCACGGCATCGGCAAGATCAGGAGCGGGCCCGGCGCGGTGGCCGAGATGCTGGTCCAGCACGGGCTGCCGGGCGCGCTGGCCTACGGCGCGTACATCGGCGAGGTGCTGGCGCCGGCGCTCGTGATCGCCGGCCTGTGGACGCGGCCGGCCGCGCTGCTGATGGCCGTCAACATGATCGCCGCCATCGCGCTGGCGCACGGCGAGCAGATCTTCGCGCTTGGCAAGGAAGGCGGCTGGGCGATCGAACTGCAGGGCCTGTACCTGTTCGGCGCCATCGCGATCGCACTGCTCGGCGCCGGTGGCCTCGGCGTGGGTGGGGCGCGCGGGCGCTGGAACTGAAGCCGGCCATTTCAGCCTCTCAGCTTTCGAGGCGGAAGCCGGCCTTCAACGTGACCTGGAAGTGCGCCACCTTGCCGTCGGCGACGTGGCCGCGGGTGCCGAGTACTTCGAACCATTCGACGTGGCGCAGCGTCTTCGCCGCGGTCTCGATGGCATTGCGGATCGCATCATCGGTGCTGGTGGTCGAAGAGCCGACCAGTTCGATGAGCTTGTAGACATGGTCCGACATCGCGTTGCTCCTTCAGGTCAGAGGTTCGGCCGGTGAGGATGATGGGCGGCGCAACGGCCGGCCGGCCGGCTGCGCCGCAAAGGATGCTCGGGCAATCGACATGCCAACTACCAGTGGCTGCGCGCGCGCTGGGCGCCCCGCTTGCCATGCGCTACGAATCCTTCGGCACCGTGCCGGCGTGCGAAGATCAGGTCCAGCGTCAGCAGGACCTCTTCGGGGCCGAAGTACATCGTCAGCGCCGGCCCGGTTTCCTTCACGCCCGGCTGCGACAAGGCGATCTGCTTGATCGCCTTCACGGTCTCGGGACGCGCGCCTTCGCCGACCAGCAGGCCGCGCGATTCGCGGATCAGCAGCACGGCGACGCCGCCGAGCAGCGCGCCGATCGCAATCGATGCCAGCCCGTCGAGCGCCGGCAGCTGCCAGCGGTGCGACGCGAAGATGCCGAGCGCTGCGATCGCGAGCCCGACGAGCGCCGCGCCGTCTTCGGCGACCACCGTATAGGCCGGCGGGTCCTTGCTGCCGCGCAGCGCGCGCCAGAACGACAGGCCGGGCGGAATGTCCTTCTTGAACTCGCGCAGCGCAATCGCGAAGCTCGTGCCTTCGAACAGCGCCGACACCGCGACGACGAAGCTCCAGAAGTAGAGCTCGCGGCCATGGCCGAACGGATGCTCGGGACTCGGCGGGCGCTTGCTCAGCCTCAGGCCGGCGAGCATCAGCAGGCTGTTGCCGGTATCGACCGTCGAGTGGATCGCCTCGGACAGCATCGCCGAGCTGCCGCTCAAGCCCGCGGCGATGAACTTGGTGGCCGCGATCGCGACGTTGGCACCGAGGGCGCCGTACAGCGCCAGCCGCGAGTTGGCCATGGGCGGTGTGTCCGGCGCCTCCCAGCCTCAGCTCCTGTAGCCGGGGCTGGCCGCGTCGAGCTGGCGCAGCAGCGCGGCGTAGGCCATCTCGCAGACGACGGGCTGCGCTCCCGCCGCTTCGCCGGAAGTCAGTTCGTGGACCGCCGGGCCCAGCCGCCGCAGCGCGCCGGCCGCGGCGGCGGTGATCTGCACGTCGCAGGCGCGCTGCAGGGTCCACAGCCACATGAATGCTTCGGGGATGCTGCCGCCCCAGGTCAGAAGGCCGTGGTTGCGCAGGATCACGACCCGTTTGTCGCCGATGCTCGCCAGCATGCGCGCCCGCTCGGCCGGGTTGACGGTGACGCCCTCGAACGCGTGGTACGCCACCCGGCCGTGCAGCTGGGCGCCGTAGAACGAGTCGTGCGACAGGCCTTCTTCGAGGCCGGCAACGGCGCAGCCGCTGGTCGTGTGGGTGTGCATCACGCAATGCGCATCGTCGAGGTGGCCGTGGATCGCGCTGTGCGTCACGAAGCCGGCCCGGTTGATCGCATGCTGGCCGGGCCGCACCGGATGGCCGTCGATGTCGACGGCGACCAGGTTCGACGCCGTGACCTCGTCGTAGCGAAGGCCGAAGGGGTTGATCAGGAACACGCGCTGCGGGCCGGGGACGCGCAGCGTGATGTGGTTGAAGATCAACTCGGTCCAGCCGAGCCGGTCGAAGATGCGGTAGCACGCGGCGAGTTCGATTCGAGCCTTGCGCTCGGCGTCGGTCAGCTCGACTTCGCTCGCGCCGGCGCGAGCGGTTTCCTGCATGTGCAGCGGCATCGCAACTCCTGTGCACCACGCGTCATGGGCGCCGGCCTATATTACGTCGGCACTCATGGAGCCGGCCCGATGCCGCATCTGGTGATCCTCTACACGCCCAATCTCGATGCCGAGACCGACATGTCGCTGCTCTGCCGCCGGCTGGCCGACACGATGCTGGCGGCCAGCGACGAAGCCGGCACGCCGGTCTTCCCGCCCGGCGGCATTCGGGTCCTGGCCTATCCGGCGGCGCATGCCGCGGTGGCCGATGGACGGCACGACTACGCCTTCGTCTACCTGCAGCTGCGCATGGCGCGCGGGCGCAGCGAAGCGGTGAAGCAGGCAACCGGCGAAGCTCTGTCGGCAGCCGCCCGCGCCCACTTCGCGCCGCTGCTGGCGCAACGCTATCTCGGCATCACGCTGCAGATCGACGAAGGCGCCGAGGTCTTCGATGCCCGGCACAGCAGCATCCACCCGCTCTTCGCAAAGCCCTGAACAGGCGGCTCGGGCGCGTCGATTGCCCGTGATGGCGCACCGCAGCACCCAGGAGCACAAGGCATGACCGACATCGAACTGCAAGCCGTCGAGGACGTCTACCGCAAGCTCGTCAAGGGGCTCGGCCACGAGCGCGTCAACGATGGCAACGTCGACGCCCTGATCCGGCGCGCCGTGCAGGACGGGCACACGGTGCTCGCGATCGAACTGCGCGAATGGCAGGCCACCTGCGGCGGCCGCGCCGAAGTGCCGAGCACGATCGCGCCGACGCGCGGCTTCAACAAGGAACACGTCAAGCACTGAGAGCCTGAGAGTCTTTCGATCATGCCCGCTCATCACGCCAGAAGACGCCTGCTCGTCGTTGCAAATGCTCGCCATAGCCCGAGCTATGGCTGCGCTTTGCGCCTAGATCAGGCGCCTTCTGGCGCGCTGCTCGGACATGCTCGAAAAACTCTCAGGCTCTGAGGCTTGCCGCGACGCGCGCGGCAAGGCTGGGGGCTTCAGCCGATCGAACCGCGCTCGCGCAGCAGTGCGATCACCAGGTCGGCGGCCTTCTCGGCGGCGATCTCGGCGGTGTTCAGCCGCAGGTCGGGCGTCTCGGGCGCTTCGTACGGCGAGTCGATGCCGGTGAAGTTGCGCAACTCGCCGGCGCGCGCCTTCTTGTACAGGCCCTTCACGTCGCGGGTTTCGGCCACCGCCAGCGGGGTGTCGACGTGGACCTCGATGAACTCGCCCTCGGCGACCATGCCGCGCGCCAGCGCGCGCTCGGAACGGAACGGCGAGATGAAGGCGGTGAGCACGATCAGGCCGGCGTCGACCATCAGCCGCGCCACTTCACCGACCCGGCGCACGTTCTCGACCCGGTCGCCTTCGGTGAAGCCGAGATCCTTGTTGAGGCCGTGGCGGACGTTGTCGCCATCCAGCAGATACGAGTGGCGGCCGAGCGCATACAGGCGCTTCTCCACCAGGTTGGCGATCGTCGACTTGCCGGCACCCGACAGGCCGGTGAACCACACGACGACCGGCTTCTGGCCCATCATCGACGAACGTGCCGCCTTGTCGACATCGACATGCTGCAGGTGGATGTTGTGCGAGCGGCGCAGCGCGAAGTGCAGCATGCCGGCGCCGACGGTGTTGTTGCTCAGGCGGTCGATCAGGATGAAGCCGCCGGTCTCGCGGTTGCTGCCGTAGGCGTCGAAGGCGACCGGGCGGTCGAGCGCGATGTTGCAGACGCCGATCTCGTTCAGGTCGAGCTTCTTCGCCGCCAGGTGCTCCATCGTGTTGACGTTGACCTTGTACTTCGGCTCGGTGATCGTCGCGCTGACGGTGCGGGTGCCGATCTTCATCAGGTACGGCCGGCCGGGCAGCAGCGTCTCATCCGCCATCCAGACGATCGTGCATTCGAACTGGTCGGCCACCTCGGCCGGCTCTTTCGAGGCCGAGATCACGTCGCCGCGCGAGATGTCGACTTCGTCGGCCAGGGTCAGCGTGACCGACTGGCCGGCGACCGCGCGCTCGAGATCACCGCCGAGGGCGACGAGCCGGGCGACCGTGCTTTCGCGGCCCGAGGGCTGGACGCGGATGCGGTCGCCGACCGCGACGCTGCCGCTGGCGATCATGCCGCAGAAGCCGCGGAAGTCGAGGTTCGGCCGGTTGACCCATTGCACCGGCAGCCGGAACGGGCCGGCCTGCAGGCGCGACTCGTCGATCTCGGTGGTTTCGAGAAAGCCCATCAGCGTCGGCCCGTGGTACCACGGCGTGCGTTCGCTGGGCGCCGTCATGTTGTCGCCCTTCAGGCCCGACAACGGGATCGACGTGATGTCCTTCAGCCCGATCTGGCGGGCGAACTCGCGGTACTGCTCGTCGATGCGGTTGAAGACCTCCTGCGAGAAGTCGACCAGGTCCATCTTGTTGATGGCGAGCACGACCTTCTTGATGCCGATCAGCGACACCAGGTAGCTGTGGCGGCGGGTCTGCGTCAGCACGCCCTTGCGGGCGTCGATCAGGATCACGGCGACATCCGCGGTCGACGCGCCGGTGATCATGTTGCGCGTGTACTGCTCGTGGCCGGGGGTGTCGGCGACGATGAACTTGCGCAGGTCGGTGCTGAAGAAGCGGTAGGCTACGTCGATCGTGATGCCTTGTTCGCGCTCGGCCGAGAGGCCGTCGACGAGCAGGGCGAAATCGATGTCGCCGCCCTGCGTGCCCCACTTCTTCGAGTCGGCCTCGATCGCGGCGAGCTGGTCCTCGAAGAGCATCTTCGATTCGTACAGCAGGCGGCCGATGACGGTGCTCTTGCCGTCGTCGACCGAGCCGCAGGTGATGAAGCGCAGCAGGCTTTTCTTCTCGTGCTGCTGAAGATACGTCTGGATGTCGGTGGCGATGAGGTCGCTGACGTGTGCCATCTCAGAAGTACCCCTCTTGTTTCTTCTTTTCCATCGAAGCGGCGCTGTCGTGGTCGATCATGCGGCCCTGGCGTTCGCTGGTCTTGGTCAGCAGCATCTCCTGGATGATGTCGACCAGCGTCTCGGCTTCGGATTCCACCGCGCCCGAAAGCGGGTAGCAGCCGAGGGTGCGAAAGCGCACCTTCTTCATCATCGGCACTTCGCCGGGCTTCAGCCGCATGCGCTCGTCGTCGACCATGATCAGAGCGCCGTCGCGTTCGACCACCGGCCGCAGGGCGGCGTAGTACAGCGGCACGATCGGCACGTTCTCGAGGTGGATGTACTGCCAGATGTCCAGCTCGGTCCAGTTCGAGATCGGAAAGATGCGGATCGACTCGCCCTTGTGCTTGCGGCCGTTGTACAGGTGCCAGAGCTCGGGCCGCTGGCTCTTCGGGTCCCAGCGGTGCTGGACGCTGCGGAACGAGAAGATGCGCTCCTTCGCGCGCGACTTCTCCTCGTCGCGGCGGGCACCGCCGAACGCGGCGTCGAAGCCGTACTGGTCGAGCGCCTGCTTCAGCCCCTGCGTCTTCCACATGTCGGTGTGGATCTGCGAGCCGTGGTCGAACGGGTTGATGCCCAAGGCCGCGGCTTCGGGGTTGTGGTAGACGAGCAGCTCCATCCCCAGTTCCTTGGCCATGCGCTCGCGCATCGCATACATGTCGCGGAACTTCCAGGTCGTGTCGACGTGCAGCAGCGGAAACGGCGGCGGCGCCGGGTAGAACGCCTTGCGCGCCAGGTGCAGCATCACGGCGCTGTCCTTGCCGATGGAGTACAGCATCACCGGCTTGTCGGCTTCGGCAACCACTTCGCGCAGGATGTGGATGCTTTCAGCCTCGAGGCGCTGGAGGTGGGTCAGACGGATCGGTGAGTCCATGGCGTGCAGAAGGTTGATGCAAGGGCCGCGTGCTGCGATGCAGCAACAAGCATGCCGCTGGGGCGCGAGTATCACCGATGGACCGCCACCGCCGCCCCCACGATCGGTGGGGAGGGCGCGCGCCGGCGTCGAGAAACGGCGACTATTCACGCCCCTTATCCGGGCATGGCCGGCGGCCGGGGCAGCCGACACTGGGTGCTGCCAAAAGGAGTCCCCATGAGCCTGTCGATCACGAGTTCCATGACCGCGCTGAGCGCCGCCCGCACCAATCTGGCCGGCGTTCCGCAAGGCGTTCGCGATGGTGTCAAGGCACTCGGCCAGGCGCTGCGGGCCGAAGACCTGCCGGCCGCGCGCGAGGCCTATGTCAGCCTCGTCAAGCAGGCGCCCGAAGGCGCGAGCTTCCAGCCGGGCAGCGCGTTCGCCGACCTTGGCAAGGCGCTCGTGAAGGGCGACGTCGACGGCGCGAAGACGGCGTTCACGGGGATGGTCAAGGCCCAGCTCGGCCGCCCGTCGACGATCCCGGTGCAGCCGCCGCAGGAGCCGGTCTCGCAGCAGCCGGTGGTCTCGTCCACCGGCGGCAGCGCCGGCGGCACGCTGAACGCCGTCGCCTGACGCGGGGCTCGACACGCTCGCCCACGCGCGGGCGTTAGAGTGGCGCCTGCGCCGGCGCTGTGGGCAGTTTCGACCTCCAGGCCGCCACCAGGAGAGACCGTGCCCGCTACCGTCGCCCCCGAGCTGCCTGCCGCCGAATCGGCCTGGCTGGAACCCGTCATCGGCATCGTTCGCGATGCCGGTGCGCTGATCATGCAGGTCTACGCGACCGACTTCGCCGTGCGTGGCAAGGGCGATGCATCGCCGGTCACCGAAGCCGACGAAAAGGCCGAAGCGCTGATCGTCGAGGCGCTGCAACGGCTGGCGCCGCAGGTGCCCATCGTCGCCGAAGAAGCCGTGGCCGGCGGCGCCGTGGTCGAGGCCGGCGAATGGTTCTGGCTCGTCGACCCGCTCGACGGCACCAAGGAATTCATCAGCCGCAATGGCGAGTTCACCGTCAACGTGGCGCTCGTCCACGATGGCGTGCCGGTGCTCGGCGTTGTTTTTGCGCCCGCCATCGACCGCCTGTTCGCGGGGGTGGCCGGGGAGGGGGCCTTCGTCGAAGAAGGCGCGTCCAAGCGTGCGATCCATTGCCGCGCGGTGCCAGACGAGGGGCTGACGGTGGTCGCCAGCCGTTCGCACGGCGACGCCGCGGCGCTGGACGCGTTTCTCGCCGGCCGCACGGTGGCTTCGACGACCAACGCCGGCTCGTCGCTGAAGCTGTGCCTGGTGGCCGCCGGCGAAGCCGATCTGTACCCGCGGCTGGGCCGCACGATGGAGTGGGATATCGCCGCCGGCCATGCCGTGCTGCTGGCCGCCGGCGGCACCGTGAGCGACCTTCAGGGCCGCCCCCTGCTATACGGCAAACCGGGTTTTGACAACCCCCACTTCGTGGCTTCCGGCCCCGTGTGAGATAGCAGACAAACACCCGCACAGATCACGCTTTTGCCGATTCGTGGGGGGTGCCTGGCGGAGAACTTGCTTCTGCCAGCGGGTAGTATCGATAGAAGTTTTTACAGCGCCACCGCTGCCGTTGGGGGCAGGCGATAGGCGTTTCATGTTTCGAGGGAACTGGTCATGAGAATCGGAAGCCTGGTCGGCGTGGCCATGCTTTGCTGCACGCTGCTGCTCGCGGCCTGCGGCGGCGGCAGCGGTCGCCAGGGCACCGATGTGGTGGTCACCGGCGTCGGGCCGACGACCAGCGTGCCGAGCGGCAGCAATGCCGTGTTCCAGATGACGGTCGCCAACGTCGGCCCGAACCCGGCGGAAGGCGTCACGGTCGTCAACCTCATCGGCAACCAGTTGGCACTGGTGTCGGTCACCTGCGCCGCCGCCGGTGGTGCCGTCTGTCCCGATGCACCGACGGTGTCGATGTCGGTCGGGACGATGGCGCCCGGCGCCAGCCTCACCTTCGCCGTCACGACGACGCTGGCGGCTTCGGCCAGCGGCACCGTCAGCAACACGATGACTGCGAACTTCGGTGCCGACACCGACCGCACCAACAACTCGGCCACCGTCACGGCGAGCGCACTCAACGTGGCCAGCAACCTGGTCGTCACGGGTAGCGGCCCCGGCGGCACCGTCACCGGCGGCGGCACGGCGGACTTCCTGATGACGGTGCGCAACGATGGCCCCGACACCGCAACCAACCTGCAATTCATCGACAACGTCGGCAGCTTCCTGGTCGTCAAACCCGGCGGCGTGACCTGCGTTGCCAGCGGCGGCGGCGTCTGTCCGGCGACGCTCGGCGTGACGATGAATCTGGATTCGTTGCCGGCCGGGGCGTCGCTCGCCTTCACCGTCAGCGCCACCGTATCGCAGGGCCTCAACGGCACTGTCACCAATGCCCTGCAGGTCAGCGCCGACACCGACAGCAACCGCGCCGACAACACCTTCACGGCAACCGCGTCGGTGGTCAGCCCGCTGAGCGGCGTTTTCGCCACCGGCTCCGGCCCGGCGGGCACCGTCAGCGGCGGCAGCACGGCGCAGTTCACGATGACCGTCGGCAACGCCGGGCCCAACACGGCCGACAGCGTCAGCATCGTCGACAACGTCGGCAGCAACCTCACCTTCACCGGCGTCACCTGCGTCGCCAACAACGGCGCCGTCTGCCCGACGACGCTGGGCCCGGTGATGACCGCCACCAACATGCCGGCCAACAGCTCGCTGGTGTTCACCGTCAACGCGCTGGTGGCTTCCGGGACGACCGGTACGCTGACCAACAGCCTGACGGTATCGGCCAGCAATGACAGCGACCGCACAGACAACATCGCCACCGCGGTGGTGACCGCGGCCACCGCGCGCGCATCGCTGGTCGTCACCGGCGCCGCACCGACGCAGCAAGTGGCCGGCGGCGACACCGCGCTCTTCACGATGACGGTCAGCAACTCGGGGCCGGATGCGGCGACCGGGCTGCGCGTCGTCAATACCGTCGGCAGCAACCTGACCTTCATCGGCGCCACCTGCACGGCAACCGCGCCGGCGGTGTGCCCGGCAGCGGTCGGCGTCGTCACCGATGTCGGCACGCTGGCGGTGGGTGGCAAGCTGACCTTCAACGTCAGTGCGCTGGTGGCGGCGAATACGAATGGCGCGATCACCAATACCTTGCAGGCGACTGCGGACAACGCGTTCAGCGCGGGCGGCAATACGGCGGTGGCGGTAGGCCAGGCGTCGACCGCACGCAGCAGCATTTCTGTGACCGGCGTCGGACCGGGCAACGTTGCTTCCGGCACGAGCACGAGCTTCGTGATGACGCTCACCAACGGGGGCCCGGAAGCTGCTGCGAGTGTGCACCTGATCGATACCGTGGGCGGTAACCTCACGCTCACGGCCATCACCTGCCGAAGCCTGACCACCGGCGCAACCTGTCCGACGACCCTCGGCCCGACCATGGACGTCGCCAATCTGCCGGTCGCCGGACAGCTCGAGTTCACGATCGTGGCCACCGTCGCGCTGGGTACACAGGGATCGATCGTCAACTCGCTCGATGCCACTGTGACCAGTGGGACGCGCTCGCAGACCGTAGCGGTCGCAGTGGGTAGCGCCTATTCGAACAATCTGGTCGTCTCTGGCAGTGCGCCGGCCGGGCCGCTGGTGGGTGGCGCTACGGCCGACTTCACGATGACCGTGGCCAACAATGGGCCGGGGCCAGCGTCGAACGTCAACATCAGCAACACGCTCAGCGATGGGTTAAGCCTGGTGGACATCGCCTGCCAGGTCGGCAGCGGCATCCAGTGCCCGACAGCACCTGCATCGTCGATGGTCATCGCGTCGATGCCGGCGAATTCTTCGTTGACCTTCCGCGTCAGAACAACGGTCGCCGCGGGCACCAATGCCACGGTGTTCGACACGATGAGCGCCAGTGCGGCCGGAGATACGCGGGCGCAGGACAGCAGCGCGACTGCCAGCGTCACCGCAGTGAGCCCCGACCTGGCGGTCTCGGAAAGCGGCGCGAGTCAGATCGCGGCCGGTAGCACGGCGAGGTTCACGGCTGTGGTCTTGAACCCGACATCGGTGGCGGCGACCAACCTGACCTTGACCAGCACGGTGAGCCGCACTGATTCGCAGGTCGATCTGACGGGCCTGGCTATCGACTGCGTTGGCGACGGCGCGATCTGCCCGACTCCGCTGGGTTCGAGCATGACGGTGCCGACGCTGCCCTCCGGCGGTAAGTTGACCTTCACGATCACGCTGCCGGTGGCTACCGCAGCGCGCGGCACGATCACCAGCCTCTTCTCGCTGGCGACCGCGGGCGATCCGAACACGGCGAACAACCAGTCCAGCGTCACGACCACCGTGATCGACCCACGCAACGGCAGCTACAAGGCCTTCGGGGCCGACGGCCGCGGGTACGACCTGACAATCGACTTCGACGCTCGCACCTACTCGATGGTCAGCAGCTCGCAGACGGTGCAGCGTACGTTCACTGCGGACGCCACCGGCGGGGGCTACACCGTCGCCGGCAACGCGCGCTTCCGGGTTGCGACCGATCTGATCGTGGGCGGGCACGACTTCGGAGCCGGGGTGCTGCCATTCGTCGCGGTGCGAAGTTTTGGTTCGACGGTCAACGAAGTGGCGGGTCAGTACAACCTGGTCACGCGCGATGTGCCGGCCAGCGGCGCGGCAGCGACCCATGCCGGGGTCGTGGCGGTTACCTCGAACCAGATGTCGATCTGCCAAGTCGACAACAACATCATCCGTCCGCCGGGACAGACGTGCCCCGCTGGCAAGCAGAAGGACTATGACCTGACGGTGACGAACGGCGTCTACACCGCAACCCAGATCGGCGGGACGGATGTGTTCACGTTCTACCTCGCGCGATCGGGTGCCCTGAAGATGTTGTTCGCCGCGCTGCCCTCGAGCGGCGCGACCGGCAGGCTGCGTATCGGCCTGCTCGATTCGACCAACCTGGTCGGTGGAACCTTGAGTGGCGCGAGCAGCAGTGGCAGTTGGGTCAACATGGCCCTGACAAGCTCGAGCTATGCCGCAACCGGTGGCACGGCCGACACGGCCACGGCGGCGCTGAGTGCCACGGCCCAAACGGGCGTCGGGGCGATGCTCGACGGCCTGCGTAATACCGACGTCCAACGGATCTGGGTCATGCAGGCCAGCCCGCTGGCCATCGCCTTCACCGACTTCACTGCCTCGGGCGCGGCCGCCGGCCTGCTCCAGGTGGTGCTGCCATGAAACACGCCGCTGGCACCCAATTTGCGCTGATCCGATTCAACTGACGAAAGCCGCCATGACAACCCCCAACCACATCGTCTTCATCGTGATGGACAGTTGCCGGTACGACAACTTCATGGCCGCGCGAACGCCCAACATCGATCGCATCGGCGAAGCCGAGCGGCGCTATTCGTACGCGTCGTGGACAGCGCCTTCGCACCACGCCTTCGTGATGGGCATGCTGCCGCATTCGAGCCCGAAGGACGTCTTCGCCTCCGAGGTCTACAAGGAAGAGTTCGCCCAGTGGACCGAGCGCACCGGCCACCCGGACATCCAGTTCAAGGAGTTCCTGCCCGACCTGTCATTGCCGAAGGTGCTGCGCAAGATCGGCTACCGCACGGTGGCCAAGGTGTCGATGCCGGTGCTGAACAAGAACACGCTGATCAGCCGCGACTTCGACGACTACAAGCTGATGAAGCACCACAACGACTTCGCCGGGATGATCGACGAGATGGAGTTTCCCGACGAGCCGCACTACTACTTCCTGAACCTCGGCGAGACCCACTATCCCTACATGCTGTCGGGCGAGAACCTGCCGCACATCTCGGGCCTGCACGGCGTCTTGAAGGGCATGGACGACGCACCCGCGAAGGCCGAGAAACAGGGCTTCGATGCCGGCCAGATGGAGATGCTGCGCCAGCAGCAGGTGAAGTGCGTCGAGTACATCGACGGGCAGATCGGCCGCCTGATGGAGCTGACGCCGCCGAACACGCACTTCATCGTGACGGCCGACCATGGTGAGCTGTTCGGCGAAGACGGCTACTTCGGCCACGGGCCGATCATGCATGAGAAGTGCTTCGAGGTTCCCTTCGTCGAAGGCCGCCTGGGCTGAGCGCGGGGACGACGCAAGCGACATGGCCGCACCGCTCTTCCTGCTCGCACCGCCGAGGTCCTACACCTCGCTGGTGAATGCCATGCTCGGCCAGCATCCGCAGGCGTTCGGGCTGCCCGAGCTGTGCCTGTTCAACGTCGACACGCTGGTCGACCTGTGGCGTGGCTCGAAGACCGAAATTCCCGAGAACGGCTCGCTGGTCCGCCACGGCCTGCTGCGCGCGGTGGCCGAGATCTACTGCGGCGAACAGCTCACGCCGACCATCAACATGGCGCTGGCCTGGGCCTCGCTGCGCGAAACGTGGGACACCGGCGAGGTGTTCCGCGAGATCGTCGACAAACTGCACCCGCTGGTGGCGGTCGAGAAGAGCCCGTCGTACACGATGTCGGTCAAGCGCATGCAGGCCATGCTGCGGGCGTTCCCGGACGCGCGCTTCGTGCACCTGGTGCGGCACCCGGTCGCGCAGTGCAAGTCGCTGATGGCGATCAACGACGGCGCATTCAGCCTGAAGGTCGAAGGCTTCGAACTCGGCGAGGACTATGCGCTGCTCGAACCGCAGATCGCCTGGCACGACATCAACCTGAACATCCTCGACTTCCTCGACGAGGTGCCGGCCGAACAGCAGATCCGCCTGCGCGGCGAAGACGTCATGGCCGAGCCGCGGCTGTACCTGGCCGAGATCGCGCGCTGGGCCGGGCTGCGCGACGACGACGAGGCGGTCGAGGCGATGATGCACCCCGAGCGTTCACCGTTTGCGTGCTTCGGCCCGATCACCGCCCTGTTCGGCAACGACCCCAACTTTCTGGCCGGGCCGACCTTCCGGCCGCACAAACCCAAGGTCCCGTCGCTTTCCAAAGCGGTGCCGTGGCGCACCGACGGCAAGGGCCTGTACCCGGAAGTGATCGCGCTGGCAAAGGAGTTCGGCTATGTCTGATACCAGCCCCGCGCCGCCGAAATTCGACAGCCCGGAACGCAAGCGGCTCTCGCCATCGGCGGAGAACCCCGAGACCGGCCGCCGAGATCCGTCGTCGCTGACGCCCCATCAGCGTGCATTGCGCACCGCGATGGTGGATGCGTTCAACGCGAAGAAGGCACGCCGCTTTCTCGAGCGCCACGTCAACCACATCAACACCAACCGCGACCTCGCCGAAGGCATCAAGTTCCTGTTCGACGAACACGGTCGGCCGCCGCCGAATGCGCCGCTGGAAGACATCATCGACGAACGCCGGCGCATCGACTACCAGATCATGTGGTTCGAAGGCGTGCTGATGGAACTGCGCAACCGGCTGGTCCGCGTCAGGGAAGTCGAAGACTACGCGCTCGAAATGCTGTCACGCGCTGCGCCCGAAGACTGATGAAGCGCCGCATCGGAATCACCGTCCGCCGCTGCAAGGCCTGGCTGTGCCTGGCGGCTGCCGCGCTCGCCGGCTGCACGCTCGGCCCGGACTACAAGCGTCCGGACGTGCCGCTGGCGCCCGTCTGGCGAGCCGAAGTGGCAGATGCCGCCGAACTGGCGAACACCGACTGGTGGCAGGCCTTCGGCGACCCCGACCTCGACCGCCTGATCGACGCGGCGATCGACGCCAACAAGGACCTGCAACTCGCCACCTACCGGGTCGCGGAGTTCGACGCCCACCTGCAGGTCAGCCGCGCCGCGAAGTATCCGCAGATGGGCTACGCCACGTCGGCCTCCAGCGAACGCCGCAGCCAGGAGCGGCCGAATGGGCTGCAGCCGGGCGCAAGCCCCGATGTCGCGAACTACGAGCTCGGCGTCACCTCCAGCTGGGAGCTCGACCTGTGGGGCAAGGTCAGGCGCGCCAACGAGGCGGCGCTGGGCGACCTGCTGTCGACCCAGCAGGCCCGGCGCGGCGTCATGCTGACGGTCGTCTCCAGCGTCGCGACGACCTACGTGCAACTGCTCGAACTCGATACGCGGCTGGCCTTCGCGCAGAAGGCGCTGAAGAACCGCAAGGATGCGCTGGCGCTGGTCGACAGCAAATACCAGGGCGGTTCGGCGACCCGCCTTGCGGTCGAGCAGGCACGCGCCGATGTCGAGGGCGACGCGGCCGAGATCCCGCCGATCGAACGTGACATCGCCATGCTGGAAAACTCGCTGTCCGGTCTGCTCGGCCGCAACCCGGGGCCGATCCAGCGCCGCAAGCTCGAAGCCTTGGCGCTGCTGCAGATGCCGCAGGGCGTGCCGGCGGACGTGCTGACGCGCCGCCCCGACGTGATGGCCGCCGAACAGAGCCTGGTCGCCGCCAACGCCCGCATCGGCGTGGCCAAGACCGAGTACTTCCCGGTCCTCTCGCTGACCGCGGCATTCGGCCTCGGCGCCGACGATCCGCGCTGGCTGTGGGCGAAGACCGCGCGAACCGGCACCGCCGGCGGTGCGATGGTGGGGACGATCTTCAACGCCGGCCGCGTCGATGGCGACATCCGCTCGGCCCAGGCGGTCTACGACCAGGCGCTGGTGCTGTACAGCCAAGCCGTACAGACGGCGCTGAAGGAAGTCGAGGATGCGCTGGTCACGCGCACCAAGTCCGGCGAGCGCGAAGCGGCGCTGGGCCGACAGGTCGGCCTGTTGCAGGAGGTCGGCAAGCTCTCGCGGCTGCGCTACGAGGGCGGCCAGTCGACGCTGAAGGAAGTGCTGGACGCCGACCTGAAGCTCAACGCGGCGCAAGGCACCCAGGCCCTGAGCCGGCGCGACACCTTGCTGGCCTTGATCTCGGTCTACAAGGCCATGGGTGGGGGTTGGATGGTCGAGCAGGAGAAGCGCCGGGCGCCGGCGCCACCCGCGGCCCCGGTGCCCGCGGCTGACGAAGTGCAGGCGCAGGCGACAAACGAAACAAAGGCTCTGAAATGACCGAGGAAACGAAGAAGATCGTTCTGCCCGCGTACCTGATGCGGCGGTTCGAGGCTTTCCGCATCGTCAAGGGCGACGCGCAAAGTTATCTGATTCGCGACAAGGTGCAGGGCAAGACCTACGATTTCGATGCCTGGCAATTCTTCATTCTCGAGACGCTGCCGGCCTCCGACACTTTCGAGCGGCTGCAGACCGCTTTCGAAGACCGTTTCGACCGCAAGCTGACGCGCAAGGATCTGGACGAATTCCTCGGCACGGTTGCCGACCGCAAGCTGTTCAACGACAGCGCGGCAGAGCACCCGCTGCTGGCGCCGTACATGCAGCGCACCTACCAGGTTGAAGACGGCAAGGCGACGCCGAAGGCGTTCGGGACCGGCGCCGCAACGGCCGCCCCTGCCGCCCCGGCCCCGCCGCCGCCCGCGCCGAGCGCGGCCGAACCGCCCGCGGCCGAGAACGCGGAACTGCCGGCCGGCGTGCAGGACGCGCTGGGGATGGACTGGCGCACGACCAAGACCATGGTCGGGCTGTTCGACCCGCGGCCGATGTTCAGGCTGCTGGCGCCGGTGCTGACGCCGCTGCGGCACATCATCTACGCGGTGCCGCTGCTGCTGGTGGCGGCGCTGCTGCTGCTGTACCAGTACTCCGACCTGGTCACCGAAGACCTGACAGCGCTGCACCTGGATGTGAGCCTGTTCGAGCACCTGATGTTCCTGTTCATCACGGTGCACGTGGTCGTCACCTTGACGGTCGGCACGGTCGCGCATTCGTACAAGGTCTCGGTCGAGAAGATCGGCTTCGCGCTCGCATTCGGCTTCATGCCGCGCTGGGCGTTGAAGATGGTCGGCGCCGAGCGGCTGACGCGGCAGCAGACGATGTGGCTGCACGGCTCGGCGCTGATCGCGCGGATGGTGATGTTCAGCGTGGGCCTGCTGGTCTGGTACAACACCCGCGACACCGAGAACGGCCTGGCGACCGCCGGCCTGCTGCTGATGTTCGGCTGCGCCGCGGGGCTGCTGCTGGAGTCCGGCAACCCGCTGATCAAGGCCAACGGCTACTACCTGCTGTCGGCCTACCTCAACGAGCCGCATCTGCGCGGCAAGGCGTATGCGGCGCTGCTGAACAAGATGCGCGGCGGCGTCTACCGGGCAGCCGACAACAACCTGCTGGTGCTTTATGCGGTGTTGTCGACGACCTACGTCGTCCTCATCATCGTCGTCATCGGCTGGATGCTGGCGAAGTTCATCCTGGGCGACCTGGCACTGGGCGGCTCGGCGGTCATCCTGACATTGGCCTTCGTCGGCTACCTGCTCTGGCGCAACTATGCGGGGCTGAAGCGGTTCGGCGAGACCTACGACCGCCAGGTCCAGTTCGACCGCTGGCGCAACCGCACCTTGCCGGTGGCGGCGGCAGAAGGCGAGGTCGGCGCGCAGCGGACGAGCTACTGGAAGCGGGCGCTGCTCGTCTGTCTGGTGCTGGCGCTGTTCATCCCGTATCCGTACGAGCCCGGCGGGCAGTTCCTGATCTACCCGGCGCAGAAGCAGGTCATCTCGACCGACGAATCGGGCCTGGTCGAGGCCGTCTACTTCGACGGCGGCGAAGCGGTCAAAAAGGGCACGGTGATCGCGCAACTGGCCCACGAGGACTACAAGGCGCAGATCAAGGTGCTGACCGCGAAGATCGAAGAACAGAAGGCGGTCGTCAACAACCTGAAGACGCTGCCGAAGCCGGAAGAGGTCAAGCTCGCGCAGCAGATGCTGGAAGTCGAGCGTTCGCGCGAATCGTTCAGCCGCGAAAAGGCGCCGCGGCTGGAGAAGCTGTACAAGGTGGGCGCGGTCTCGTTCGAAGAGTACGACACCGCGCGCAAGGACCACCTCACCGACGTGCAGCAGGTGGCCCAGAAAGAGGCCGAGCTCGCTCTCGTGAAAGTGCCGGTGACGGCTTCGCAGATCGCGGGCGCCGAGGCCAAGCTCGACAGCCTGCGCGAAGAGCGTGCCAGCTACGAAGCCAAGGTCACGCGGACCGTGCTGCGCATGCCGTTCGACGGCAACATCCTGACCTTGCACCTGAAGGACAAGATCAACAGCTATCTCGAAAAAGGCGCGTCGTTCGCGGCCCTCGAATACACCGGCGTCGTCACCGCCGAGATCGACGTACCCGAATCCGATATTCAGTACGTGAAGGTCGGCGCGACGGTCCGCGCACGCCCGGTTTCGTACTTCGACGACAAGGAATTCGAAGGCAAGGTCACGGTGATCGACCGCAACATCACGCCGAAGTCGACCGGCAACGTCGTCAAGGTGATCGCGACCATCGACAACCGGGCCGGCTTGCTGAAGACCGGCATGGCCGGGCGGGCGAAAGTTGTCGGCGTCTCGATGCCGGTCTGGCGGGCGTTCTCGCTGGCGATCGTGCGCTTCGTCCAGATCCAGGTCTGGTCATGGATACCGTGATCGGCGACAGCTTGTGTGCATTGAAATCTGCCATCCAGGAAAGGACATCCCATGTCTGACGTCTCGCTAGCCGATACCGACACCACCTACAAGCGCTTCGCCCACGACCCGGCCTATGTGCAGGCGAACACGGCCTTCGTCGCCCGCCTGCCGCTCGCGCCGGTAACTCGCATCCTCGACCTCTGCGGCGGCAGCGGCGCGGTCGGCCAGTTGATGCTCGCCGCCGCGCCCGGGGCCAGCCTGCAGGCGATCGATCTCGACCCGGTGCAGATCGGCCTGGCGGCCGAGAACTACGCCGAGCTCGGCTATCAGGTCCGTCTGAGCGACGGCGCCGCGCTCGAGCCGGCGGGGCCGCGCACGGTGACGCTGACGGTCGGCTCGGCCACCGAGCTGCCGTTCCCGGAAGCCACCTTCGACTGCGTGATGATCGCCAACGCGATCCACCTGATCGGCGACAAGGACTCGCTGGTCTCGGCGATCGCGCGCGTGCTGCAGCCGGGCGGCATCTTCGCCTTCAGCTCGGGCTTCTACACCGGCTGCTGGCCGCCGGTGACGCAGCAGGTCTACTACGAATGGCTGAAGGAGGCGACCGCCTGGATCGCGCGCTACAGCGCCGCGCGCGTTGCCGCCGGCGAGCCGGCGGTGCGGCGCATTCGCGGCAAGTCCCAGTTGGCGCCGGTGGCCTACCAGAACCGCTGGCTGAGCCCGGACGAGTGGCGCGAGCTGCTGACGGCCAAGGGCCTGGAGGTCCGCGACCTGAACGAACGCGCGGTCATGTTCGACCACGACTCGCTGGCTTCGGTCGGCGCCTACAGCGGCCTGGCCGAGGCGCAACTGAGCGGCTACCCGGTCGAGCTGGCCTCGCAGGCGCTGGCCGCCACGGCAGCCACCGCGCTGGCGACGGCAGGCGTGAGCACCGTGCAGCACAACTGGATCGAGATCTGCGCCGTGCGCCGCTGACAGCACGGCGCCGCTCCGACCCCCGATATTGCGTCAACTACCACTCCACCGTTGAGGTCCCCACCATGTCGAACGAAACCAGCACCTTGAAGTTCACGCGCGAAGATCTTGAACGCGACATCCTCGCCATCCTGACCGACATGACCGCCGACTGGGACATGCCCTACACCGGCGCGATCCAGCCCGATACGCGGCTGATGGCCGACCTCGCGTTCGAATCGATCGACGTCGTGCAGCTCGTCGTCGCCATCGAAGCCCATCTGCAACGCCGCCATCTGCACTTCGAACAGCTGCTGATGGTCGACGGCCGCTACGTGCAGGAGCTGCAGGTCCACGAGATCGTCGACTTCCTCGCCAAGCAGGCCGCGTGATCGGTTGATGTCGGTTCGGAACCTCGCCGGGCGGGTCGCCATCGTCACCGGCGCGAGCAGCGGCATCGGCCGCGCCACCTGCGTCGCGCTGGCCCGCTCGGGCGCACACATCGTCGCCGTCGGGCGAGATCCCGAGCGGCTGGCCGCCACCGCGGCGCTGGTGGCCGATGCCGGCGGCGCTTTGCCGGCGCTGGTGCTGCCGCTGGATGTGCGCTCCGAAGGCGACATGCAGCGCATGGCCGAACGCACGCTCGAATCCTTCGGCCGGATCGACATCCTCGTCAACGCCGCCGGCATCCTGCGCGCGCCCGGCGCGACGCTGCGCCTGCTGGCGCATCTGCCGAGCGCCGAATGGGACGAGGTGCTCGACATCAACCTGCGCGGCACCTTTCTTTCCAACCGGGCGGTGTTGCCGGCGATGCTCGCCGCGCGCAGCGGCGACATCCTGAACCTGTCGTCGAAATCGGGCCGCGTGGGCATTGCGTTCGACGCACCCTATTGCGCGTCGAAGTTCGGCGTCAACGGGCTGACCGAGGCGGTTGCCGAAGAAGTGCGGCCGTTCGGCGTGCGTGTGCAGTCGCTCGCACCGGGCATGTTCGCGACCGAAGTGCTGCAACAGATCGGCCTGCCGCAACGCACCGACATCCCGCCGCCCGAGCGTGTCGCCGACGTCATCTGCTGGATGCTGGCGATGCCTGCCGACACGCGACTGCAGGCACCGCTGATCGAACCCCTCGACAAAGGCGCGGGCGCCGGCTTGCATCGCATCGCGCCGGCCAAATCCAGGTCCGTATCCAAGGAGCAAACGATGAGCTTTTCGACCGATCTCAAGGGCAAGGTAGTGATCGTCAGCGGCGGCACGGGCGGCATCGGGCTGGCCACCGCCAAGGCCGCGGCAGGACTGGGCGCTTCGCTCGTCGTTGCCGACATCGACGCAGCGCGGGTTGCCACGGTGGCCGCCGAGCTCGAACGGGCGGGCGCTGCCGGTGCGCTGGGCGTCGCCATCGACGTGCGCCTCGAAGACGACCATGCGCGGCTCGTGCAAGCCACGATCGAGCGCTTCGGCCGCATCGACGCGCTGATCGTCTGCGCCGGCATCCTGCGCAAGCGCGGCACGCCGCCGAAGGTGCTGGTCGACACCAGCACCGAAGAGTTCGACGATGTGGTCGGCATCAACCTGAAGGGCGTCTTCCTCGCCAACCGAGCGGTACTGCCGACGATGATCGCGCAGCGCAGCGGCATCATCATCAACCTGTCGTCGGTGCAGGGGTTGCAGGGCCGGGCGTACGACAGCGTCTACTGCGCATCGAAGTTCGGCGTCATCGGCCTTTCGCAGGCGGTGGCCGACGAGGTCAAGACCTACGGCATCAAGGTGCAGGCACTGATGCCGGCCGCGGTGGTGACGCCGATGTGGGAGCAGAACCTGCCGGCCCCGATGCCGGGCGACGCGATCCCGCCCGAACGTATCGCCGACCTGATCGTCTTCATGCTGCTGCAGCCGGAAGACACGATGCTCGTCGGCCCGGTGATCGTGCCGGTGGGGGCGCGCAAACGCAGGGCCAAGACAGCAGCCGCGGAGTGAGAGACAGCCGCGCCATCGGCGCGACTGCTCTCACCGGAGCATCACTTCGCGGCGGGCTTGGGTGCCGGCACGTGGCGGGACATCAAGTACTGGCCCGCGTGTGACAGGATGACCGATCCGTCGCGGGCGATCGACGGGCTACCGGTGGTCACATCCGAGATGTAGGTCTTGCTGATGATCTGCGCTGTCTCGAAGTCGACCACCAGCAGGAACAGCCCGTTCTGCTTGTCGCAGGTCTTCTTGCAGACCTTGGTCGCCAGGCTGATCAGGCGAATCGGCGTGCCCACGTCGTTCTTGTCGACGATGCCGCCGGCCGTGCCGCCGGCTGAATACCATCCCGTGCCCAGTGGATCGTCGGAGCCGTCGAAGATGCGCTTGATCTTGAAACCGGCCGGCGTGCGCGCCGTCGCCGGCAGGTAGTGCAGGATCGTCAGCCACGGATTGGGCTCGAACTGGTCGATCGGCATGTTGAAGCCGAGGTAGGCGCCGATGATCTCGCCCTTGCGGTTCAGCCGTGGCGCGCTGAGCAGCGAACCGCCCGGCGTGTACGGGATCGAGGTCTTGGCCAGCAGCGCACCATTGCTCGTGTCGATGGCGTAGACCTGTTTCGTCGCGTCGTTGAGGAACAGTTCCTTGCCGGTGAAACTGAGGTCGGGGCTGCTCGCGCTGCCCCCGGTGATCCGGACCGACCCCCAGTTCGCGTCCAGCGTCACCGCGTGCGTGACGCGGTCGTAGGTCCAGCGCCGAATCGTCCCGTCCGGCTGCTCCGGGTTCGGCGAATGCAGCGGGTCCAGCACGATGTTGTAGATGGTTCCGGTCACGGGGTCGACCGACGGTGTGTTGGCGATCAGGCAGGTACTGCCCTGACCGTCGAAGATGCACCGAGGAATCGGCATGTCGGGCAGCGTGGCCGCGGCTTCCGGGAACGAGTTGGTGGCGAACAGCACGCGCGCGCTGTTCGGCACCAGCGGGTCGGGTTCCATGATGTACGTCGTGCCGCGCCAGCTCTGCAGCAGCAGCTTGCCGTCCGGGGTCCATTGCGCACTGATCGGCGAACCATCGATGCGCATGCGCCAGCGCGTGGCACCGGTGGAGTCGATCGACATCACTTCGCCGCAGAGGTCGCCTTCGCTCAGCGACTCACCTTCGAAGCGGCAGCGCGTCGCCGGGTCTCGCGTCACTTCCTGGCCGAAGTAGATGTTGCCCACCGTGTCGATGACGGGCTGACCGAAGCCCATCGTCGAGTTCAGCCCCTGCGACGCCCGCATGATCACCACCGGCTTGCCGGTCTTCACGCTCACGCCGTGCAGAAATGCGGGATCCGGCTCGCTGGGTGCGTAGTTGTTGTAGGCCAGCCAAGCGATGTCGTTCGGCCCGATCACCGGCTTCACGGCCAGCAGGTGCGGGTCGATGGACAAGGTCCAGCCGCTGATGAAATCGTCGGCGATCTCGCAGTCGGCGAAGTCGCTGTTGCGGCCATCGCGGTGCAGCGACGCGTGCGAGCCGCCGTAGAGGCCGCTGACATAACCCAGCTTCGGGTTCACGCTGCCGCAGACGTTGACCTCGGCGGCCTGGCTGGCGCCGCCGGCCAGCAGCAGGATGCCGACGGCACAGACCCGCTGTGCGAGGCCGCTGCCCGCTGGCAGCAATCGGGACGGGAGATATGTCATGGTTGCGTAGTCCGGTGAATGGTGGGGGCTGCCTGCGGCATGCGGTGGTCCCTGATTGATTGGACCCCATAAAGGGCCCATAGACCATCCCGTTGCTGAAGGAGGCAGGTCACGAAACTGCCACGGTTCCTACGGTGCGGCTGCCGTCGACAAACCGGTGTTGCTCCGAAAGATGCCTTCGTAGCAGGGGCAGGGTGCCACTGGGCTGGTGTCGACCCGGGCGTAGTAGATGAAGGCCTCGCCCGACGACATCACGAAAGCCTCCGGGTCCGAGCGCTTGCGCGCGGGGGTATCGGGTGTGAGCTTGCGGAAGATCGGCTGCGAGGCGTCGATGTTGGCGACGTAGATCGACGACGTCGCAAGATCGGGCTGCAGCATCGCCGACATGAAGACATACGACTTGCCGTCGAAGACGAAGGGCTCGGGAGAGATCAGCTTGGTGCCGGGCGGAGCGGCGGCGGAATACACCACCGTCCAGGCCGGATTGGTCTTGTCGAGCTGGCGGTAGATGCGGAACTCGGTCGCTTCGTTGGCAACGATCATGAAGACAAAATCGTTGCCGAACTCCGGCGCCTGCCACATGAAAGGCGTCGTCTTGCCGTGGCCGCCGTCGAAGGTGAGTTGCTCGACGGCGCCGGTGTCCAGCCAGTAGCGCACAACCTGCGAGTCGCCGTTGACGGGCGCGACGAAGATCGTGGCGCGCTGGCCGCTCACGAAACGCATCGGCAGCGTGCGCGACTGCGGCATCGCCGACACCATGGCCTCGGAGTCGGGAATCGCGATGTCGCGCCAGTACTGGTTGCCGTTGGGGTCGACGTAGCTGATCAGGCCCACCGGCTCACCCGCATCGACGTTGGTATAGGGCCGCAGGCGCGGCAATTCGCTCAGGAGGCGGTGCGTCCAGGTCCCGTTGAGGTCTTGTTCCGCGACCGCCAGGCGCGCGTTCTCGCGCACGCGCGGCAGGCCGGGCACGAACTTGGTGTAGACGATGCGGTCGGGGCCAGG
>Ga0307513_10001805_pt1 | contig 30395 bp, 25 predicted proteins | sample 15_EM_MG_FD_202174 | JGI IMG/M metagenome (GOLD analysis project Ga0307513, IMG submission 202174) | Populus trichocarpa ectomycorrhiza microbial communities from riparian zone in the Pacific Northwest, United States - 15_EM | ecosystem: Host-associated > Plants > Roots > Unclassified | place... | reverse complement strand
GAGCGGGCTAGCCACAACCGACAAACGGGCCATAGCAAGGGCTTTTGGGACGACGACGAGACCGGGACGAGACCGTGATGTTACTAACCGAGGCTTTCCCCATCAGAGGTACAAGCCCAGCAAGCCGAGGCCTACTTCGACCGAGAGTCCGACACCGTAACGCCGACCGTGAACGAAGCGAGAAGCTTTCCGACTGTGCAAAATGCTAAGCGAGGTGCAAAGCAAGTGCGGGGTAAGGGGGAGAACCGAACTTCATGAGCGGGTGTCAACGATGAACAGGAACAAGAACCCCAAGGAGGGGAGGCATGCGTGCCCCAGGAGAGGAGGGAAGATGGCTTAACGTCAACCCCTAGGCAGAAGCCATGATGGGGGAAGAGAGGTGGGTGGGGGAAAGTGACGATGATTTCCCGTGGTGTTGAGATTTCAATCGCCAGAGGTGGAGGAGAGATGGTTCGTGGTCCTATCTCTTGGTCGGAACCAAGTGCCTTATATAGGCATCTTCTCACAACCCTAACCTTGGTGACTCATCACCTCGCGCTGCATAAACCTCTATGACTCATAGTGAGTCATAGCGCGAAATCCATCAATGACTCATACGAGTCATCACCCAACATTCCGTTAACCAATCAAAAACTCATAAACCAAGTCATGTGCTCAAAGGAGTCACACGCGCGAAACTCATGACTCATAATGTGAGTCATGTGCGAAAGTCATTACATCATATGACGTCACAATCGTGAGTCATGAAACCATCAACCAATCATAACATACCAATGACTCGCAAGTGCATAGTCATGTGAGAACTATGAGTCAAGTAACGTCATAGTGTGAAATCCAACATACCTTATGACTCATAAGTATGAGTCATGTGAAATCTGCCTTGCTTAGTCATGATTTGTGACATAAACCTTCACTCTGAATAGCTGCTAAGGGTTAGTGAAACCCATATCGAGTGATGTACATGACCATAGCTTAGCAAAACATACTCTATTTGAACCGCTCGGCACACTATCCAATTATTGAAGATTTTTCAGTAGTCTAACACCCCAGCTCCACCACAGTAGAAAATCATGTATGGAGTATCATATTACCACACTCGTGCTAAGGTTGCTGCGCAACCTGTGGATGGTACAATTTCCCGGCATGAAGAACTCGAAGACAGGGGGGGTCCTGGGAGCTTGTGGGACAATGCCAAGGACAGCAAATTATCCCTATAAATAACCAAACTAGTGAGCATAAAATTAGTAAAAAGGGGGAATTTAAACAAAAAAAAACACTCTTCCGGTGTGATATATTGACTTTATCTGATACAAAGAGGGTGAAGAGATATGATAGGTAAGTAAAATATTGAAAATAATAGGAAATCAAGATAGGCCACTTACGATATTTTAGATACAATGCCAGCCACCGAATACCAACATGCCTCTTATAACCAAAGATGCGCTGTCCAAACCCTGCCGTTCTCGCCAGGGTGGACATACTGACAAATTGCAGAGAACTAGCAACTCCGCGTCTCCACAGTCTTCGAGATCTGCTAGAGCCCAGCTACCATCAAGAAGCCCAAGGGACGCGCCTTCTCTCTCGATACCCCAACCCAACGATCACTATTGCTACCGCAACCATGCATGCTACCTCCAGGAGAATGCCTCTCCTGGAGGTAGCAGCAGCCTGGGGGATAACTGCCTGCGAGAGAACCCTCCACAAAGAATTCAAAATAGAGAGTTACTCTTGCGAAGTAGCCTGCAGAAAACCATTTCTCGATGAGAGAAAGAGAGGACTGCGGCTGGATTTTGCCATAGCACACTGCGGGTGCATGATTGCTAACTGGCGCTGGGTGATTTGGACAGACATGTGTTACGTGTGGTTATCCGGCTCATCAAGCCAGGTTTGGGTCACCCAGCGCCCAGGAGAGGACTCCGAGCCTGAGTATCAAGACACTTGTCTTGTGCCCAAGTTCCCAAAGAAGAACTCCATAATGGTATCGGGGGGTATTCTTGCGGGAAAAAACACCCCGCTTGTCCTCTGGGATAAGAACAATTTGGGGACGATAACTGTAAAAAGTTACATCGACACTGTTCTTATCCCTGCTCTCCAGCCCTTTTGGCATCAGCAGAGTGAGCAAGGGGGGCAACCCCTTTGGTTGAGGGAGGATGGCGCATCTGCTTACCGGGCCAGATTTATTACTCAGGCCCTAGAGCAGTATGGTATTCGCAAGTTTACCTTGCCCCCATCCTCCCCGAACCTCAATCCGATCGAGAACGTTTGGTATATCTTAACAGATATGTTAATCAAACATTCTCCTCGGCCACAAGGTTTGGATGGGATGGCCAATGCCATTAAGGAAGAATGGCAAAACATCGATAAGGTTGATCTTTTAACCTTTATGGACTTTATGCCGGAGAGAATTGAGGCTATTATTGCTGCCTCTGGGGGCCATACTCCTTGGTGAACATCATGTTTTCAATTTCTCTTTTTCTTTTTGTATTTACTAGCTAGTAGTATCTCACGTTTTTATATTCTTTATATTTTTTATATTTATATCTACTTTTATATAAGATATATTATATACATTTAAACTTTACTATACTCACTACGAGATATCACGCAGAAAGAGTATTATTATTTTTGCTTAAATCCCCCCTTTTTACTAATTTCATGCTAACAAGTTTGGTTATTTACAGGGATAATTTGCTGTCCTAGGCATTGTCCCCCAAGCTACCAGGAACCCCCCTGTGTTCGGGTTCTTCATTCCGAGAACTTGTAGCAGGCTCACAACCTGGGGCACTCTAAAGCGTGCCTGCCAGCTCAACATAACACTGTGGCTTACCATAGAAACTCTGTGGCTCAACACCCCTTTGTGGCTCAACACAACATGGTGACTCAGTATAACATTGTGACTTGGCATAACTTCAAAGGTTATCCTAAGCAACAAAGTTGTGTTGAGCGGCCAAGTCGTGTCGAGCCGCAAAGTTGTGTTGAGGCGGCAGGCACTCTTTAGAGTGCCCCAGGTTGTGAGCCTGCGAATACCCGGGGGTTGCCCAGCAGCCTTGGCACGAGTACTGAATGTATTCTTACACCTTTACTACTAAAATAATATTTTGTGTTTAATTCTTCGCTTTGTTCTACCACCGAAATACCATCATAAGCCTCCCCTTAGAGTCTGTCTAGGGAAATCATAGTACATGAACTTGGCTACCGCGAGAAACTTCTTCGCGATCATTATGAGATCGTGTCTGAGGCGTATCGCCCATTCGCGGTTCCAGACGATGACCATTACTATCAGTAGCAGTATTCCAACAAATACAGGAGTTGTGATCTACTAGAATTTGGGCAAGGACATTTGGGGGGTGCTATTCTACCACCGAATTCCTCTATGGTCTGCATGCCGAAATACTGATAGGATTTCTTGGCACTTACTCGGGTCAAGGGATAAGTGATGAGACGAACAGGGGTTTAGGGTCCGGGCACTTGGTACAGTAGAGGTAAAAAATGATTTAATTTTGCAGGAATAATGCCAGGAAGGGTGAAAAGCTTTGGCATCTTGACCCCCTGTCCGTCTCATCATTCACCTCCATACCCGAGTATATCGAGGATAAGAGGTAAAATAACGAACTACAAAAGCTGAGAGAAAGGATCGCTAAGGAGTGAAGCCCTCTGCCCTTGCAGCCTGATTTCGTAAAGCATGTCTCCGAGAGTGATCTGGGCCTCCTCTGTCGCTTTTGCTGTTTTCATGACGGCATCTTCGATGCGATACACTGCGCCTACTCCTTTTTGAGCCGTTTTCTGAGAGGGGGTTGCTTTGGACTGATCAGACTTCAAGGATGCGGAAAGCTGCCCACTGGTTAGCATTCTTGCCATGGGCCCAGGTGTGGAAATTATACAATTTTTCTCCGGATATCCATGCTCTCTACTAACTTGCGGACTTTCTTCATGAAACATTGCCTCTCCCGAACAACCTCGTCAATAGCGCCCAAGGTATTCGCCCATATCTGGTCGGAGATTTCCGAGAGGATAGGGATTGGGGCAATATTCTTGTAGAAGGGATTTCCACGGAGTGGGTACCCCTTCTCGGGGCCCTTAATTTCGGTTCGACAGCTTGTAAAGAATAGATCGTGCAGATTCTGGAGAACGGCAATCTGTCGTTCAGCCACACTGATAGTAGCAAGCAAACTTGCCGCAAGACAGTTAAGGGAGGAGATGAGGGCGCGGATTCTCATCTGCTTTCTCCTCCAAACATTGTTCTTTCGGTTTCGCTCATGTTCCTCTCGCCGCATCAACTGTTCCTGATAGGGGAGTCCTGTTTGTGAATATATGGGGGGAATATCTTCGGGAATCTCCTCCATCCCTTGGTTGTGTCCGTAGACCACTGCGTCTGATATCATTTGGTCGATATCCTGCTCCTGGTCGTCCTCAAAAGTTAATGGTAAATCCATTTGACTAAAAGACAGAATCGACTAACTAGTTTGCACAAGTAGGCCTGGAGTTTACTAAATATCCATGATTCCCCGTCCATACGATTGGCAATCATATGGATCATTGCACGAAAGGCACCGATGCGCTCTTGATGATTGCCCAGTGGGACTTGGTTTTTGGCACCGTCCTCCTTGGATCTGAAGGTCGCCATCGTGTCTTTAGAAATTACTTAGCAAAGATGCTTATGTCAACAGTAGGGAAAGAAGTAGAGCTTACAGTTGTCAAATATCGTATATCGCGCCTGATGCACCAGCACCCATTCGGCACCACCGCCCCCCGGACCCACCACGTTAGGGTGGTCAGGAATATCGGTTTCCATGCGTTTGAAATGTAAGAGTTCAACGCTCTCGCTTTCCGGACCCATCGGGATACTGTTGTTAGATTTCCCGAAATATGGAAATGATACGAAAAGGGTGATTCTGTCTTCCGATGGACCTGGCTTGGCCAACTCCGATTGATTTTTGGGAGGTACCCGTAATGAGAAACCTGTTCTAAACCTTCCTCGACCAGGGAGAGCTAGAACTCTTCTCGAATGTGCTTCCCCGAAAGTAGCTGGATTTGGAAGGTGGAGCACTTTCGCCATCGAATTTAGCAGACCGCCATCCTACTTCCGGTAAGCACTTGCTTTAGGGGATAAAATTATAACGGGAGAGTGGTGTAACCTACGGATGTATCATAACATTGGGCAAAATCTCTTAAAAAAACCTTTAAGTATTAGCATGTGGAGGGGGGTTTGGCGCTCGCGGGGGGTGGCCGGTTAGGTGCAGCGCGGCATTGCTCAAGGCACAAATAGGTCATGAGAAAGTTGATTCATGGAAGGTAAACTTACACGATAGCCAACCGTGCCCGCGACTGTATTAATCGAGGGTTGATTACCTGGCTAAATTGTTCCGACTCTATGAGCCTATCCTTGGGTACTTGAAAGAATCTATCATCTTCGCCGGGGCCTCCTGAAGAAGGACCGCTTCCCTCAACTGGGGGATTTCCATCCTCGCGACTCAGCGAATAGTCAAAAATGACGACATCGTCCACTTTCCTATCCTTTAGTTTTTCGCTCGTGAGGTTGCGGCCCAGGCACAGGAAGCCCTCGTCATCGTAAAACTCTTGTTCGCCTATAGCTCTCCAACTATCCCTGTTTGTGTCTCCCATCTCGACTTAGTAACTCGGAGCTTGGTGGAGGGATATCGAGGTGGTTTCCTAGCTGCTTGTTAGCATGATAACGGTTGGTTAGGGAGCTCCGTTCTTATGTAGAACATTCAGTCCAGCCCAGGAACTCACAATTCTCGCGGCTCAGGTGAAGACCTTTGCCTGCCCAGGCAGCCGATCGCGCTTGGCAAGGGGGGGGGCACACCGGGTTGGGAGGAGGGAATTACTGCCCGAGAAAGCCAAACAGCAGTACCGTAGGTGGATCTGCAGAGAGGTGTACTCGTAATTTTCTGAAGTTTGCAAACACGACTGCTATTGCATACCGCCAAAATCTTGAGGCTCCGGGCAATTTTCGCCCATATGCAATAGCAGTTGTGTTCGCAAACGTCAGAAAATTACAAGTACGCGAGGACCAAAGTTGAACACAATTTATTAACTTCTGAGAAAAAAACAAAATAAGCTTGCGGAGCATCCGGTTAGCTTCAAACCCATAGGGGAGGAGGAGGTGTAAGGGTCTTTTATTTTTATGAAGTTATTGGTATGGGCAGGTATTTTTTTTTGGGGTGGGGGGGGGGGCAGATCGAGATGTCGAGGTATTATTGGTTTAGAGAAAAGACATTCGATGAGGGACCCACTATGACCTTTCTGCGGCATAGGTTGGCGAAGTTTACAAGACTTAACAAAAGATTTGGTCGCTGCTAGTAAATTTACCGCAGACTCTGTGAAACGGGTTACAAAAGACGTCATTCGAGTAGGAGGGCGTGGTAGATAGTAGTACTCCGGCTATACGTTTCCCTCGAATCCTTTTTGCGAGCGGGATTGCCCAGTGGTGGACTGCTCAAGCGGCCAAGAATCCAAAATAATTCGGCCACGAGATCCATCACGGCTGTTGTCTTGCTCCTGTCTGCCGCCGGTACTCTGAAGTTTGACCTCAGACTTCCGTCGAAGAGCCTTCCGGTTGCCTAGCTACGTGCTCTGTGCTCCGTGCTTCATCCTCAAGCATGTATGATATCCAAATGTTTTTCCCCTCTGTTTCATCCTATCAGGCTTTAGGATAAGGGACAGGACAACGAACCGAAGTGACAGCTAACAAGGCACCAAAAAATCTCGTGGCAAGCAGCAAACTTGGTAGGGTGTTTATCGTCCCCGCGGATTGGCCATCCCTTTTACGGTATTACTCACTCATATCCATCGAATAAAGAAAAGCCTTGAGGTGGTTGCTAGAACTACACACCCAAAATTACTATTTTAAGCTATTGAGGGCAACCCCCCCAAAAGAGAATTTTTCATATATCATACTTAAATTCGGAGGCTAGGTACCATGTCTTCCCCTTCGCTTGTGGAAAAAAAAATTTTGAAAATCTTTAAACCATTAAAATTTGATAAATCCTCCCCAAGTCGCCTGATAATTGAGTGTATCACGTGTGGGCTGCTCCCAAGGGCCAAAAAAGGGCATTTTGCTAGCTTAGTTGCCATGCAGGTTTTGGGTTTGCGTCTGCTGCTGGTACTCGAGTAGTCCCTCAGGCTTGCAGTAGGGACAGCCAAGGCGGATAAACTATCTATGGGGAGTGCGGCTCCTCTGAACTTTCTTCTCTCCACCAGTATCTGGGTGCCCGGAGTACTAGGTACAAGTACGGTATGCTGCCAAGAAGAATACGGTAGGTATTGCGAATGTCTCATACCTCGCTAAGAGTGTGGGTATCCATCCCGGCAAGTGTTCCTCCACCTCATCAAAAGTTTATCTATGATAGCTCAAACAATGTGAGTAGATGCCGCAGTTACTCGAGTAGCTTTTGTCCTGGGAGGTTCGTGCTGAATCCTAATAAAAGGTTAGACTCAATTATTCATGATTCTATCGGGGATGGCCAGCCTCTAGTACCGTAAAAACTCGAATAATTGGACCTTGTCTCAGACGGTTAAACTAAGGTGTGTATTGCGAAGTGATCTTCTTGTTTCAGTTAATATGGGTTTCATTATTTCTTGGCAGCTAATTTGAGTATAGATAAAGACAACAAGGGAGAAAACACTGCATGATTAGCTGCCAAGAAATAATGAAACCCATATTAACTGAAACAAGAAGATCACTTCGCAATGCACACCTTATTTTAACCGCCTGAGACAAGGTCCAATTATTCGAGTTTTTAGGGTACTGCGGTAGCGCTGCTAGCCTAGTACTGTTTCCATACTTGTACACTACCGGTACTCCACTCATCTCTCTTCTATTTCACCTGAAACATCTTGAATCAGGTTGGTACGTCCTTGGAGAGATTGGATCCACTACTCGAGGAGTTGCCCCTGGCCTCCAAGGCAAAGAACCCGGAGAAGTAGTAGTGTCTTCCGGACTGAGTACAGTTCATTTAAGGTGAGTCAGCTGGATCTCTTTAACTCGTATTTGTGGTTCTGTGGAGCCAAGTTAAGCTTGTTGGGGTTTACCTGTAATTTGGCCATTGTCGTTAGTCAATCCAATCGTGGTTTTACGGTTGGCCACGGGATTCAGAGACAAAGTTTCTTGAGAAGGATTAGTGCTTTCCTAACAAGATATAGCTTGAGCGCTTTGGCCTATTTTCATCTCACAAACTTGCCAAACCAAACCTATTTGGGCTAATGTCTCGATTTACAGGGATGGTCCGATGGTGAATCCCAAAGGGTTTTGCTATACTATCTACTTTATCCTCCCACCCGATATGGTTGCTTTCGTAATCCGCCTCACAGGGTCTACAGTACTTGCAGTAGCCAGACCTTTGTTAAGTCCGCTAACCCATGTTGCAGAAAGGTCATAGTGTGTCACTCATCGACTGTTGTCTGAACCAATAATACCTCGACATCTCAACCCCCCCCCCCCATAATCGGCCTGCCCTTATACGCCGATACCTTCATAAAATAAAAGACATCTACGCCCCGTCCCCTGTTGGTTTGGAGCTAATCGAGATGCTCCACGAGCTGCTATTGTTTTTGTTTCAGAAGTTAATAAATTGTGCTCATCTTTGGTCCTCTTGCAAACCTCTCTGCAGATCCACTTACTGCGCACGTTTGGATTTTTCGGGCAGTAATTCCCTCCTCCCAACTCGGGTCCGTCCCCCCCCTTGCCAAGCGCGGTCGGCTACCTGGGGGGATCAAAGGTCTTCATCTGAGTTGAGAGAATTGTGAGTCCCCGGGCGGGACTGAATGTTCTACATAAGAATGGAGCTCCTTAACAAACTGTTATCATGCTAACAAGAAACTAGGAAACCACCTCGATATTCCTCCACCAAGCTCAGAGTTAATGAGCCAAGATGGGAGATACAAGCAAGAACTCTGCTGTTCCGCTAAGCCCTAGTGCCACCATGGAACCCCCGTTGGGATCCGCTCACCAATTATCGCAGGCATCAACACCACCTCCTACCCTCGCTCAGGATCCGCCGCACCACTTTGATGGTTGGAGACCTATCGGCCAACAACAGGAGTTTTACGATGAAGAGGGCTTCCTGTGCCTGAGCCGCAACCTCACGAGCGAAAAACTAAAGGATAGGAAAGAAGATGATGTCGTCATTTTTGACTATTCGCTGAGTCGAGAGGATGGAAATCCTCCAGTTGGGGGAAGCGGTCCTTCCTCAGGAGGCTCTAGTGAAGATGACGATAGATTCTTTCAAGTATCCAAGGATAGGCTCATAGAGTCGGAACAATTTAGCCAGGTAATAAACCCTCGATTAATGCAGTCGCGGGCAAGGTTGGCTATCGTGTAGGTATACCCCCCATGAATGAACTTTCTCATGACCTATTTGTGCCCCGAGAAATGCCCCACTGCACCTAGCCGGCTTGCCCCCACGAGAGTCGAACCTATCCTCCACATGCTAATACTTGAGGGCTATTTTTAAAGAGATTTTCCCCAATGTTATGATACATCCGTAGGTCACGCCACTCTCCCGTTATGGTTTTATCCCCTAAAGCAAGTGCTTACTGGAAGTAGGATGAGAATCTACTAAATCCAATGGCAAAAGTGCTCCACCTTCCAAATCCAACTACTTTCGGGGAAGCACATTCGAGAAGAGTTCTAGCTCTCCCTGGTCGAGGAAGGTTTAGAACAGGTTTCTCATTACGGGTACCTCCCAAAAATCAATCGGAGTTGGCCAAGCCAGGTCCATCGGGGGATAGAATCACCCTTTTCGTATCACTTCCATATTTCGGGAAATCTAGCAGCAGTATCCCGATGGGTCCGGAAAGCGAGAGCGTTGAACTCTTACATTTCAAAAGCCTGGAAGTTGATGTCTCCGACCGCCGTGCCGTGATGAATACGGAAGGCAAAGATATCGGAGGGATACTAGTTCATCAGGCACGATATATGATATTTGACAACTGTAAACTTTACTTCTTTCCCTACTGTTGACATAATCATCCTTGCTAAGTAATTCCTAAAGACACGATGGCGACATTTAGATCTAAGGAGGACGGTGCCAAAAACCAAGTCCCACTTGACAACCACCAAGAACGTATCGGTGCCTTTCGTGCAATGATCCATATGATTGCCAATCGTATGGACGGGGAGTCATGGATATTTGGGAAACTCCAGGCCTGCTTGTGCAAACTAGTTAGTCTATTCTCTCCTTTGGCCAAATGAATTAATCCTTAATCTGAGGGTGATCAGGAGGAGGATATCGACAAAATGATATCAGACGCAATAATCTACGAAGATAATCAGGGGATGGGAACAATTCCCGAAGATAACCCCCCCGTGCGCCTACAGCCACGAGTGGGGCTTACATGGGGAGAGGAGGAGACATGGCGATGGTATGAGGATCATGAGCTAGTCAGGCAGAATAATGTTCGGAAGAGAAAGCAGAGGAGAATCCGAGACCTCATCGCCTCCCTTAACAGGCTTTCAGCAAGTCTGCTTGCTGCTATTAGTGTGGCTGAACGACAGATTGCCGTTCTTCAGAATCTACACGATCTATTTTTTACAAGCTGTCGAACGGGGGTTGGGGGCTTCGAGAAGGGGTACCCACTCCGTGAAAATCCCTTCTACAAGAATATGGCCCCAATACCTATCCTCTCGGAGGGCTCCAACCAGATATGGCCGAATACCTTGGACGCTATTGACGAAGTCGTTCGAGAGAGGAAATGTTTCATTAAGAAGGTCAAGGAGCTAGTAGAGAATATGGATATACGAAGAAAAATTGTATAATTTCCAGACCTCAGCCCATAACAAGAATACTAACGACTGGGCAGCTTTCTGCATTCTTGAAGTCTGATCAGGCCAAAGCGGCCTCATCTGAGAGAACAGCTCGGGAAGCGACAGACACAATGAAGCGCACCGAGGGCACTGTCAAGAAGACTTTTTCCGAAATTGTGAAGCAAAAGGGTACGGTAGATGGTTTCACCTTCATAACAATAGCGTTCCTTCCTCTCAACTTTTGTACTTCGGTATTTTCCCTCCTATCCTCGACATGAGTGCCTCCTGACAAGCAACCCTATCAGTATTTCGGCATGCAGACCGTAAAAGAATTCGGCGGTAGCGCCCCCCAAATGTCGGTTCGCAGATTCTGGCAGATCGCAATTCCCCTATTTGTTGGAATACTGCTATTGACAACAATTGTCATCGTCTGGAACCGCGAAGGGGTCATAAGCTACAGAAAACACCTCAGAAAAACCTTGTGGTCTTCTTCCCATGCATTCATAATGGTAAGTGATCCCGAGACGCGTAGCCTTCAAGGACAAGCCACAACTCGGCCTAACTCGCAAGAACAGCTAATGGCCCGTCTACCCCTCCCTCGCCGAGGCAGGGGAAACAAAACATGGAAAATTTGATTTTCAAAATTAACTCTATCGTCCAAGGAGAGGCCGCCGTGACCACCACTTCTAGGAATAAAAGCATTCGGGAGGCCGAGAGTTGGACAAACCTTAATCGCCAAACTAATGCTGTATAGGCAGCAGTGGAAATATCACGGTTGGAGGATACGGGGGCTAGGGGAAGGAGAGATTTGCCTCTTTAACGCTTATTTTTATACCTCAGTTTTTAACGCTGCTTGGTGAGACAAAAATGTGATAACTTATGGGGATGTATCTTCTATTCCCACAAATTGGATAGAGATGTGTACGAATGTTATCCAAAGATGTTGGCCAGGACCGACTTTGTATTCTACAGCCACGGGTCTTTTTTATAGAGAATGTTACCACCAGCCGCTACGATAGCCGTGCAGCGGATTGTAAGGCCAAACTTTCAGCACCATCGGTAAGTTACTCCCATAAGAACAAAGTTTTACCTCGGTAGCATATAACCAACGGGTTTGGTGACGATGCTCGCCACCAACGAAACCATTTCCTAACCAACCAACCCCCTACCAACCCCCACCGCTGTTGACACACCTTAAGGCACCCCACGTGGCAGGTCCCTCCAGATAGGCATCCCAACTAATACGCCGTATCATTCGGTTATCGCCGGATTAGCGCTACACGAAACTTACCCAGCCCTCTCTAACTTACCTATTTTCTTCAAAGTGTAGGGTTCCGGGGGTTTGCTAGTACTTGCCCTCTCATTCATAGCCCTCCCCTGATTTTACACCGAAAACCAGCACTTTCATCTTATAAAACCTCACCTCCGCTGGCCCGCAAAAAGAACCGCTGGAGGGGATGTGATAGCCGAGCTCTTGTGCCGGAGGTTTGGAGAGCGAGAGATGCTTAAAAAAAACTCTATTCCATCCGAAAGAGACCGGAGAGACCCACCGCCCATCCAGTGAAACAGCAACGCGTCGGTATAGTGGTACTGGCGAAGAGATCAAAAGAAAAAGTACGGAAGATAGGAGAAAGTGAATGAGAACAGAATTACACACTTATTCAACTAGTCGAGTGATAGTATATGATAAGAAGAAAGAAAGAGTTGAAATAACACAGCTTTAACTTGAGAATGAAGAATGCTGGACCTGCTATATCGCACTCAAGGGGGGCAGAGAGTACAGTACATATCCGAAAGTATAATGCCGTGTATCTCAAAAAAAATGCTAAAATTCCCATGACACCAGCCCTTCGCTAGAGCCACCTATCAGTAGATACAGACACTAGACAAAGGTTTTGGTTATACCAAGTCATCACTAACCAACGGCACTATGTAATAGACTACATCCTCTGTTTCATGTATCACAGCTACCCCAAACAACGGTAACATGAAGCAACAGTTCCCCTGAATAAGAATTCTACTCCCACCAATCCATACCACAAGCCTAGAACCAATGATCACAGAACGACCAGTGCGGAAATCTCATCTTGAAACCCACTACCTCTGCACCTCGACCTCAAGCCAATCGAAGACACCCAGTTTGAGCTCAATCAGCTTTCCTAGCTCTAACACCAAACATTCCGGACTTCCGAAGGGGGCTAAAAAAGCCCTATGAACCGCCCCCCTAACAAGACAATACCAGGCAGTTTTTTTCAAGAAACCCCGGCACTCTACTTACTATGCCTTCCAGAGTTACTGGACAAGTTGATTCAAAGGGCTGGGACAGTAATGTACAGTACATGGTGTCAGAAGGACTATCGGTAATTACGCTGCTATAATTTGGATCATCGTATTATATTCTCATCTTATTCCTAATCAATTGTATGGATAAGCTTCATCTAATGCTTCATGCATTAAGTTTTACTCATGAGAGCTGGCAGCGCACGGACAATATGAGCTTGCGCCATCACTAAGGCTTTTGCCCAGCGGCCGCACGATATCAATATCATTAAATCTTGAGTGCGGTAAGCCATATCAGTCAATCCCCACAGCGCAATATGAGAAACAACCACAACCTCAAATAACAACCCTCCTCCCACTCCACGCACACCAAAGTGGGAAAATCCCCATACCGCAAGAACTGGAATAACTGCACCTCACGCTAGGACGTTAGGGTTTCCTTCGCCTGTAAATTAAGGTTTGGCTCTTTTTTCCCTTCCTTCCTCCTTAAGCTAGGACTGACGGTGCCAGTTTTTGCGGCATGCTCGCCCCCACTCCCAACTATCCGGAGGAGGCAATTTCTGACATCTTAGCGCGGGGTTCAATTTTTCCGGTTCTTCCAGTGCCCTTGTAACACTAAGGATGCTCGGATAACTGACACACGAATCCCACTATTTCCACATTCCTTTTGTACAATTCGAGTCATGAGTGCCCAAAATCCCCCATTTTTGCTGTAAACTTGGGAGGGCACTAATTTCTAAGCCAGATCGCTGCATAACACCAGCCCAGCCTTTCCCGCTAGAGTTTTCCTGTATAAGGGTATATCTACCGAGCTCACCAGGGGTTCCAATTCGACTTTCATGAAATAATATAGTGCACTGGTACCGGTAGTCTGAGCCCAAACTCCCATTCTTCCACCCCCCAACTAACCACTCGAAATCCGGAACCCTACATACAAAACCTCCCCCCTTCTCCAATTCCACCCAGAAATTCGGACAGGAACACAGACTAGGCCATAACCTAACCAGATATCACAGCAACACCCTACTGCCCGCCGGCAGCCCCCCCTAATGACTTCACCAGGGCAAAGAATACATACGCGGAAGTCCAGGCGAGGGTAGAAACACACCTTACTCAGCGAGCTCTAAGAAATAGCAGATTCCAAAGGATTCCTCAGGCCGAATAGAAGCCCCTGGCCCGGGATCGGAGAGGAATAACCACCGGTGGGAGTGATGGGTATGAAGGCGATCCTCCAACCAGAGGACCTCTTGGGTCCTTCCGGACAGCGGTCAGGATAGCTACTCCATAGGGGAGGAGCCGCGGGTAAAACAACGATTTACAGGACAAGAATGAAAAGGTTAGCCGAGGCGCTTTGCGCCGAGTCCCCTCCCAGTTTTAGCTTAGCAACGGCGTTAGGCTAGGAGAAGCTCTCCCAGTTCCTTCCCAATCATGACTTATTCCTGAGAAACCTGCTCTCGTGTTTCTCACTGTGTTGTCAGAAGCACTACTGGGTGTCCAGGTCTCTGATGGAATGCCTTACTGATCGCCGTGATGTGCGGAAATCAATGAGTTAATCTCTTTGGAGGTTCATGAGGTTGATTTTCTATGAGTGGGTAGAATCAGGCCCTCCGGGAGCTCGGGTCACTATACCATTTCCAACTTGATGGCAACTTATACCACTGCATACACTGGCCATTCCTTCTCTTGACAAACCACACATAATTGCCAGTCATCCTCCTATTCCATGCATCCTTTTAGACTTCAACGGCGAAAACGATACCATGCGAGTGACGAGGGGTGAAACGAAACGCCAAGAAACTCACAACGAAAACGATCGCACACTCGCGGGCGGGGAAAATCTTTTCACTAACAACAACCTCAGTCTCACGCTCAACGACGGCTCCTTCAATAATTAACTAACTAACGGCGATCACTGGAGTATATATCGATTACAAAGACATCATATCCGTCTATGAGCCATAGTACTACTCCATGTCAGTCCCCCCTTGCCCCATCATGGCTCCCGGGGCCGACAAAAGGAAAACAAACTCTCCCACTGTCGCCGGGCTTCCAGCTCTCTCACGCTGACCTTACCGTGCTTCCACTGTTCTCCCGACCTTTCCCCCGGCTTTCCCGAAAGCTGCGCGATCCCAAAACCATCGCTCATTCCTGCATTGGAAATGCTTTCCACAAACACGCCCGAAGCCGAAACATATGCTCAAATCCTCAGCGTATTTCCGAAGTCAAACAAGTAGGTCCCCGACGGCTATCTAAACAACAGAGGAGGTATCGGGAGAGTATGGCGAGCAGCATCGTTCCCAACATATCTCACAGTCGGGAGAGGCCTGTGGGTGCAAAACCGGGTGTGGGGTTGCGGAAGAGGTGGGGGTGGCAGAGCTATCAATACAATCTACTGTAGTATGATATAATGCTAAATTAACAAATGGATTACCTTATCTCGGATAGGCTTTACGAAATTAGGATTTCTTGCAATCGATCTAATTCACCTGCCAATCCTCTCTCTTACTGCTACTATCACTAACTCCCTCAAGGGTAGTATGCATATCATCTTATTATCCTGTAGTAAAAATCTCTACCCCAGGACTATTCTCAGAATAATACAGTCATTGTCGCGATCTAAGGATTTCTGTTTTTCTTGTGCATAGCCTCATACCACTGTGAGCGACGCAAAATAGGAGGGCGACCGGCTATTAGGGCCGAGGGTGAGAAGCTTCGGGAAAGGAACCTCTTGATAGTCGAAGAAAAAGAGAGGGCTGCCGATGTGGCGGAAGAGTACCGTATCGCATAATTTCGTTTTCACGCTAAGATATCAAAGAAAAAGTGTGGTGAAACATTCCAGCTCCTTTAGGTAGTGAATAGCCCCTATAGGGAAGATTCTCGCAAATATTTAGCGTAGGGCACCGCCCCGGGGACCTGTCCTTTATTTAAAGGAAACAACTAAAGTTAAGCGAGAAAGGTTAATTCGAAAATCCTGACTCACACCTTATTCTGACCTCCTCGCAAGAATAACTGGTTTCACCAGATTACTGGTATGCCGTACCGAAACCTCGTGTAGCTAGGGCGAACAGAAGGTATTCGTAGATCAAGACAATGGTTCATTAGAAACTCCTACAGTACGATATTCTGTGACGAAGCGAGACCACTTCAAGGAGAATGCCGATACAAGTAATCTCTGTCCTACAAAAGTTCTGTTGACGCCCCCGCTCCCCCGTGCTCCTGCTTCCCCGAGATCAACGACCTACCGTAACTGTGACGGCGAATACCGGTAATAAAAGTTTTTATGGTACAAGTATCATACCCGGGTTATAGTTTTCCCTCGCCAAACTCCTCTTCGGGTGCGGGATGCCCTAGTCGCGCACTGTGCCGGCGGCCAAGAATCCATATCACTTCGGCCACGATATCCGTCACGGCTTTTGTCTTGCTCCTGTCTGTCGTCAGTACTCTGAAGCTTTAACTTCAGGCTTCTATCGGTGAGCCTTTCTGCTGCCCAGCTATGTGCTCCGTGCTCGAGCATGTCTCCAAATGTTGCCCTCCTCTCTGTCATCCTATCACGCTTTACATAAGAGACAGGACAACGAACGGAAGAGACAGCAAATAAGACATCAAAAAATCTCATGTCGAGCAACAAACTTAGTAGGGGCCCTTATTGGTCCCCGCAGATTCGCTATCCCATTTACCGTGTTCCTCCGATCCACCAAATAAAGAAAGCTCTGCGAGGTCGCTCGAGTTACATGACAACCCCCCCAAAAAGTACTATTCGTGTACATAAAATTGAGAGGAATACCATGTCTTCCCCCTTCGTCGATTTGTTTTTTTTTGAAAATCCTTAGATTATTAAAATTTGATAAATCCCCCCAAGTCGCCTGCTAATTTAGTATATCACGCGAAGGCTGCTCCCTAGGCCCAAAAAAAGCTTTTTGCTAGCTCAGTCGCCTGGCAGGCTTTGAGTTTGAGCCTGTTAGTCGTTAGGTACAGTACAGCTAGCGGCATTATACAGCCACACACGGCTCTACTGGATCCCCCGGTTTCCCGGATGAAATTCTCCGAGTCCTAAATTATTTCGCACCAAAACCTAACTCGCTGCTCCGGATAATTCGCTCTCCTGGACAATTCACTGTCCCGAACAGATTCCTTGAATTTTTGCCATCCTGGATAGCGAGGTGAGACTCTACCTGTATGAGGGCTGCTTAGGCTTGTAGTAGTAACAGCTAAGGCGCATAAAACTATCTAGTATTTTATGTTATTAGCTTTCCCGGGCACCTTACTGTCGATGTATATCCTTGCAAGTGTTTTATTTACCCTTATCAAAAGTCTATCTATGATAGCTTAAATGTTGCCAGTAGATGCCGTAGGTAGCTCTGGTCATAGGAGGTTAATGCTGAATCCCAGCAAAAGGTCAGACTCAATTATTCACGATTCTATTGAGTATGTTGAAATATTATATATAAGGTGAAGTCGTGCCAAAATTAACTGACTTTAAAGCAAAAAGCAAATTACAACATGGCCTTGGAATATCAAACAGAACCTTAGGCTCACACTTTCCAACCTCATCTCAACAATTCCTCAACAAAAATATCTGTAAATAGAACCGTGAGCCTCTTTATTCCCCAAATTGTCCAACATCTATCCCCAAACGTGATCAATACTGTAAATGACAAAATCTACAGCAATACCACGAAAGTGATATTACCCGAGAAATTTCGTATTTCCCTCAGCACGCCTCACCGTATTTTTTAACCTACTGGCGTGAGGCCGAATTGAATGAGTTAATATAGGGGTACTGCACTCCCCTCATCTCGGTTCTATTTAACTTCAAACTTCTCCAATCGGGTTGATCTTGTCCCTTGAACGAGGTTAAATCCGCTGCCCAAGTATTAGCCCCTAACCCAATCCAAGACAAAGACACCGTGAGAAGTAATAGTGTCTTCCAGACGGAGTATGGATTAACCCGTATTCGTGGTTCTGTCGACCTGCTCGGTTGAGCTTGTTGGGGTTTACTGGCAGTTTGGCCTTTTTAGTTACTCAATCCGATCGTGGATTTACAGTACAGTACTCCACAGAGAAGCAGGAACACGGCGAGGCGGGAACGCCAAAAAACCTTTTGCAGTACAGCGGTTATTTGTATGGGCATTCTCGTTATAGTGGTCTCGCTTTGTCCTAGAATACTGTACGAGTTTTTGCTGGGCACTCGTCTTGACCTATGAATAACTTGTGTTCGCCCAGGCTACCTGAGGGGTAGGGGCCCCATACCAGTAATCTGGCGAAGCTAGTTTTTTTCGCTAAGAGGTCAGAATAAGGTGTGGGTTAGGATTTTCAAATTAACCTTTCTCGCTTAGCTATTCCCTTTAAAACAATGACAAAGGTCTCGAGAGCGATCACCTAGGGTAAATATTTAGGACAATCGTCCCCATAGGGGCTATTCGTTACTCAAAGGAGCTCACGTACAGTAGATACTCAATTGCCAATAGTAAAGACAAAGATATATATAAAAAAGTAACAAAAAGGTATCCTAATTCTGTTATAAATTGTCACACATAATATCCCTATTGTTCTGCATACCTCCCCCATGATAAAGGGGCAATATGACTGAAGTCCCTCCTTCATAAATCGCACTAAATTTGCAGAGCATGAAATTTACGAAACCATAAAGAACACTCCTGAAACATAAGGAAACTTCCAAAATCACGATGGGCATGCCTTCTCCCAACTTCCACTGCTCTCAGATTTTGTCCCTTCTTCCTTTCTACTCGCAAGTGGATAAAGTAGGGGTTCGAATATGATGGTATTCATGCAGTATTGCTAGAAAGTAGCAAGAAGAGCGAGAAGTAAAATTTTGGCATGAGAAAACGTACAAAAGTTCTTCCCGTAGGCAGGAGAGATAAGTATATAGGAATTAGAGTGAGAGTGAGGGACGTCAGAAGAATAGAGGAAACCACCGGCCAGACCAGGAGAATGAGAAAGAAATGAGCCCTCTGCCGATTCTAATGCATAGGTCCCCAGTCACAGAGACATGGGCGGCCTTCCCACCCCCTTAACAGTTGGTTATTAGAAGGTAATAATGGATTAGTGAGCAGACAAAATAGTGGTGGGCGCATATCTGGAGAGGAGGGGCGGGGAACCTGCAATCAGGAGGAGATAGAGCTCCGTGTGTAAAGGAAAGAAGGAAACTTTTGTGGCTGGTGGTATATCATAGCAGGCGGATCTTTTTGAGGGGCGGCTCGGGGCACGGAGAGAGGTCAGTTGAGGGCTCAGATAATTCCTCCCCGAGTCTCGATATAGTAAGGTCATCTGACTCTACTTGCCCCTGGGGAGCTTTCCCACAGCCATCCCCGGTAGCGCATGGAAATGATGCTTGGCCACTCTCGTCCGCTGTGTCGGGATGGGCATCGTTAAGCTGCGATAGCATCCCCACAATCTTCTCATGCCCTTTCTTCTCTGCGAATGGTAATGGCGTTCGGCCACCCCCGTCAGCACGGTCGGGATTAACATCGCGCTGTTCTAACAGCACCTCGATAATTTCCTCGTGCCCACTCTCGGCAGCCCAGGAGAGCGGCGTTCGGCCACTCTTGTCAGCGCTGTCGGGATTGACACTGCTCTGCCCTAACAGCATCTTTACAACCCTCTCATAATTTTCGCTAGAACCCCATGGGTTCCCTGGCCCGGCAGCCCATGAAAGTGGCGTTCGCCCGTTCTCATCTGTAGTATCGGGATTGACATCGTTCCGTTCCAATAGTATCCGAACAGTTTGCTCATACCCGTTCTCAGCAGCCCATGAAAGTGGCGTTCGCCCGTTCTCATCTGTAGTATCGGGATTGACATCGTTCCGTTCCAATAGTATCCGAACAATTTTCTCATACCCGTTCCCAGCAGCCCATGAAAGTGGCGTTCGCCCGTTCTCATTTGCAGTATCGGGATTGACATCGTTTCGTTCCAATAGTATCCGAACAATTTTCTCACACCCGTTCCCAGCAGCCCATGAAAGTGGCGTTCGGCCACTCTTATCAGCGCTGTCAGGGCTGACATCACGACGCTCTAACAGTATCATTACAACCCTCTCACAACCTTCCTTTCTATCCGGTGACAAATGATCCCCTGCAGGAAAGGAAAATGGCACTTGGCCGCACCCACCCATAGTGTAGAAATCGACATCGCTCCCTCGTGATAGCGTCTTCATAACCTCCGAGCCGGCCGCCCATGAGAGCGGCGTACGGCCATGATTGTCAGCACCGTCGGGGTTGACATCGTTCCGCTTTAATAGCATCTCCGCAATTCCCGCATGCCCATTCTCAGCAGCCGATGACAGTAGCGTTCTGCCCGAGGGATCTACAATATGGGGATCGATGCCCTCCTGTTCTAGTAGTACCTTTACTATCGCATCATGCCCGATCCGGGTAGCCCACAATAACGCCGTACTACCAAAATCGTCAATTGCGTTAAGATCCCATTTATTGATCTTAAGTAAAGGAACCATGATCTCCAAAACCCCGACGATGGCTCCGGCGTGGAGTGCCGTGCATCTCACCAGACGAAGATCTTGAAAAGCCATCAAGGAGAAGCTGTCTAATCGCTCGCGGAGGAGTAGCTCGCAAGATATGTGCTCATTGAATCGATCGAATAGTTTCAATGCAAGCGAAACTACACTTTTCGAGGTTTGTCTTCGGGCATGTGCTCCCCAGTATCTAGAAGCGTATTCGAGAAAAGGAGTTGTAGGTGGTAGTTGAGCGCCAGTTGGGGGAAGGTCCCTGACGCACTCAAAGTTGAGATAGGTCAAGCAAACCTCCGCAATCATCGAATGGGAATTATAAAAAATTGTAGGATTGGCTAGGATATGTTCTTGTAGTGTGAAATGAACAAGACGGGCTTTGAAAGACAATGAATCAACTGTGACTAGCCCTAGCCCGCAGTTCAATATGGTCCGGATCGAAGGCACATTATCGTTGTCAAGATCTGTCGAGCCTATTTCTACTCCTAAGGCTTGACATAGTTCGTCCGGCTCCAACGGTCGCTCTGAATATGCTATCCACATTATAGCTTCCATTCCTAGCCGCGCCTTGTCCTCCCCTTGTGCCCTGATTCTTTCCAATGTGGCATTGTATACATCCCCTACGTCTTGACCATTTGACATTTGTCTTAGTTTTTCCCTTCGACGACGAATTGTTGTCTCCCCGAGGATTGTCTCGATGCTGAGAGATACAAGAAGGAATCTATGCTCAATCCTTCGTGAGCAAAAGATTTCTACCCGATATGGGAAAACTAGGCATCGGGGACATACATCTCGGATATTTTCTTCGGAATAATTTCCATTATATCCCCTCTCAGACGGTCATCCATTGCGTCAGGTTCCGAGTCCCCGTCCAACTTAATCCTCAAAAATTCCTCGGTGTCTTCCCTTGTTGGACTCACTAGGATAGTATCGACGCTGGGGAAGTATCTCTCAACCTCAGGCCGGACGAAGGGCCTTCCGGCCAAGAATAACCGGACATTTGGCAACTCTTGGATGATAGCTTGCAGAGCTCTAAGAAGGCCAGTCCGATGCGCCGCGAGGGATTCGTCCAACCCGTCAATACATATAACCACCCGTCGCCGCTGCCCAATCGCCGTCTTCAGCATTTTGAGAAGCTCCGGAACCTCCGGGTGTACCCCGCCAAAATGCCACTTCGCATCTTCGAAAGCTTTGCGTATATCGTCTGGGATGATTCTACCCCCCATCAACTGCTTGAGCATGGCTCCTAGAATATTAGATGTTGTCTGTTCCTTTCTATCGAGGTAGTCACAATACAGCCCGATAACCGTGATATCCTGTTCACTACGATAAAAATGGTCGATCACTAGAGAGCTAGAATTGCAACCAGTTAGTGATGTAAGCTTTCCCTATGGTTCGTTGTGTTACCTAAGATGAGTCTTCCCCACACCTGGATCACCATGGCAAAAGAGCACGGAGTGAGAAGATCCATCTTCTGCCGTATTCCATCTCCGAAACTCGCTCGTTTGAAATATCCATTCTCCCACGCCCTTGAGTCGGCTCTCCCTTATATGTCGATGCCTTCTCTGAGGCTCCAGCGATGACAACCACACCAGGACCTTGTCATCTTCTGTGGTTGTATGGACGATTTGGTGGATATTGTTGACGGTGCTGTTCAAACTGTTGACGTTGAATGATCCGGTAATCCCACTAAAGTCCATGCTGTCTGAAGTCCGGGTGATCGAGGTAGGCGGAAAGGTGGTGAATAGGGGTCTCAAAGCGGTCAAGAGTCTGCTCAGAGCCGAAGAAAATCATGTTGGGGGGTAAGGCTGTGATATATCACACCTCGGCATTCCACCCAATGGTTTCACGCCAAGAAGTCGCAGCACCTCCCAATGAGCCCCCTCCGAATTCCTCAAAAAAGGTTTGCAGCTTCTGCGGCTGAAATGATCAGATAGTCTCGCTCCTCGCAAGCCATATCAAGCCAACCATCAAGCATAGCCAGCCTGCTCACATTATGTCCAACCAGAGCTCGTAGGGTGCAAAAATATTAAATTAGTGAGCAAAACTAAACATATCTAACCAAGACCATACACCATTCTATGAGATCACGGCACCGGTATTTCGCCACACTTTCTTTTGACATCTTAGCGTGAAAAAGAAATTGTGGGGTACAGTGCCCTTCCGCCATATTGGGGGCGACCCTCTCTTTTTCTCCGGCCATCGAGAGGCCCACTTCCCGGAGTTTCTCACCCTCGGCCCTCGTAGCTGGTTGTCCTCCTATTTCGCGTCGCTCACAGTGGTGTGGCGCTATGCCCAAGAAAAACAAAAATCCTTAGATCGGAACAGTGGCTGTATTATTCTGAGAATATTTCTGGGGTGGAGATTTTTACTACAGGACAACAAGATGCCGGGTTGGAACAACCCATTACCAATTGGGCAAAGCACCCGGGACATACCCTCGGGGCACAAGTAGGGATTCGGAGGAGGTCGGGAAAAGGTATAGCCGGGTACCAGGGTAGCGCGGGGTCATAGCCCCACCACAACGGGTCCGTGGGATACGACAAACATATAGAGGCTCCAATTCTCCCCCCTAAACACCAGATCCCCAAGCTTTCTACACCTCTCTACATCTCGCGTTTTCGTTTCCCGCGTTCTCGTTTCCCACCCACCGCCCTTTAGCCCACAACAAGCGCCCTCATTGTCACCCTGGGATGGATCGGTGCCAACGATCTCTTGCGACAAGGGCAGCGACACTCCCTGCAATGCCTCCGACAGTGGAACATCACTACCGACAACAAGGAAGGTACAAAGCCTGGTCGTCTTGGTTTGGGTCTTCTTGATTCGCTTTGTTTTTCCTTTCTTCTCTTTCTCTCAATAGTTGTTATCTAATATATATTTCTCTTGGCTTTGTAAAATTGGGTGATATGTATACTACGCTTGAGGGAGCTAGTGATAGTAGAAGTGAGGGTAGGGATTCGGCAGGTGAATTAGATTCTAGTTAGTCGTTAGGTTTGATTGCAAGAAGTTCTGATTTCGTAGAGCCTACTCGAAATAAGGTAATTCATTCGTTAATTTAGCATTATACTAGGTTGTAATGATAGCCCTGCCCCTGCCCCCCCCCCCCACAGCCCCATACCGGGTTTCTAGACCTACAGGTCTCTCCCGACTGTGAGATACATGTAATAGGAGAGGTAATTATGTGTGGCTTATCAAGAGAAGGAATGGGGAGCGTATGCAGTGGTATAAGCTGCCCTGGAGATGCTATCGTGGCCCGGGCTCCCGGTGGGCCTAATTCTAACTCACAGAATATCAACCCCACGAACCCCTAAAGAGATTAACCCATGGATTTCCGCACATTATGGCGATCAGTCAAGCATTCCATCCGGAACCCGGACACCCAGCAGTGCTTCTTACAACACAGTACGAAACACGAGAGTAGGCTTCTCGGGAACAAGTCATGATCGGGAGGGAACTGGGAGAGCTTCTCCTAGCCCAACTCCTTTGGCACGTCAAAACTGTGAGGGGACTCGGCGCGAAGCACCTCGGCTAACCTTTCCATGTTTATCCGGTAACTTGTCGTTTTACTCGGGGTTCCTCCCCTGTGCAGTAGCTATCCTGACCGCTATCATGAAGGCCCTGGTAAGTTCCCTGGTTGGAGGATCCCCCTTTATAGTCCATCACTCGCACTCATTATTATTCGTTTTGTTGAAACCACTGATTGAGAAAGAAATCACAGAGAGTGTCCCCAGCTATCTATACAGGAACGCACCGGCCACGTTTTCCCAGGATCACGCGGCCTCACTCGCCCCCTCACCCGCTACTTTCCTAGCTGACGTACTCCCCATAGCCGACCATGTTGGATATGGAAGGGCGCTCCAACACGTTTCGCTACTCGTCCCAGGCAAGAAATACCCGGAAACAGGGATTAAAAATATATATGGTAAAACCCCTGTGATTGTCCGAGTGGGGGGGAGTAGAGTTCTTGCTCGGGGGGATGGCTAGTTCGTGTTACCGTTGTTTAGGTTGTGGTACTAGCTATGATACATGAAGCAGAGGATGTAGTCTATTACATAGGACGGTTGGGTTAGTGATGACTTGGTATAACCAAATCTTTTGTCTAGTGTCTGTATCTACTGATAGATTGCTCTAGAGAAAGGTTCTGGGGAATTTTAACATTTTTGTTGAGATACATAGTTTTATACTTTCGGATATATATTGTACTTTCTACGCCCTTAGGTGCGGTATAGCCAGTCCAGAATTCCTCAGTCTCAAGTTAAAGCTGTGTGATTTCAGCTCTTTCTTTCCTCTTCTCATACGTTATCACTCGACTAATTGAATCAGTGTGTAATTCTGTTCTCATTCACTTTCTCCTATCTTCCTTATTGTTTCCTTCGATCTCTTTCCCACTGCCATTATGCCGGCGCGTTACTGTTTCACTGGATGGGTGGTGGGTCTCTCCGGCCTGCTTTGGATGGAATCGGGTCTTTGAACATCTCTCGTTTACCAAGTCTCCGGTAGAACAGCTCCCCTGTCCCACCCCCTGTAGGGGTTCTTTTTGCAGGGCAGCGGGGATGGGGTTTTGTGGGGTGAAAGTGCTCATTTTCGGTGTAAAATCGGGGGAGGTGTCACGAAAGAGAGGGCTAGTAAACCTTCGAATCTCTACACTTGAAGCAAATACCTAGAGAGGGGGGTAGGTTTCGTGTAGCGCTAATCCGGCGATTACCAAATGATTCGGCGTGTTAGTTGGGATGCTTATCTGGAAGAGCCTATTACACGGGGTGCCTTAAGGTGTGTCAACATCGGTGGGGGGGGTTGGTAGGGGGTTGGTTAGTTAGAAAATGGTTTCTTTGGTGGCGAACATTGTCACCAAACTCGTTGGTTATGTGCTACCGATGTACAGAAACTTTGTTCTTATGGGAGTAACTCAACGACTGTGCGGATGGTTGCCTTACAATCCGCTCCACGGCTATCGTGGCGGCTGGTAGCAACATTATCTATAAAAAGCTATAGAATACAAAGCCCGTCATGGCCAACATCCTTGGATAACATCCGTACACATCTCTATCCAATCCATGGGAATAGAAGAGACATCCCCATAAGTCATGCCCTCATCTCATCAAGCAGCGTTAAAAACTAGGGTATAAAAATAAGCATTAAAGAAGCAAATCTATCCTTCCACCAGCCCCCTTAAAGTTATCCTCCGACCGTGATATTCCCGCTGCTGCCTATACAGCATAGACAGGGTTTGGCAGTTGAGGTTTGCCCAACTCTCGGCCTCCCAAATGCTTTCATCCCTGGAAGTAGTGGCTGCCGCGGCAGCTCCTTGGATGATAGAGTAGATTTTGCCAATCAAACTTTCCATGTTCCGTCTCCCCTATCTCGGCGAGGGGCGGATAAACGGGTCATGGGCTGTCCTTGCGAGTTAGGCCGTGTCTCGTTGAGGCATCTCGGAACCACTTACCATTATGATTGCCCACAGAGACGCCCACAAGATATTTTTGAGGTGCCTTCTGTAGTCTCTCGCCCATCTGCGGTTCCAGACGATGACCATTACTGTCAGCAGCAGTATTCCGGCAAACAGGGGAGTTGTGGTCTGCCAGAATTTGCGAACGGACATCTGGGGGGTGCTACCGCCGAATTCCTTTACGGTCTGCATGCCGAAATACTAGTGGGGTTTCTTGTCAGGAGGCACTTATATCGACGATAGGAGGGAAAATACCGAAGTACAAAAGTTGAGAGGAAGGAACGCTAAAGTTATGAAGGTGAAACCATCTACCGTACGCTTTTGCTCCACAGTTTCGTCATGGGTCTTCTTGAGAATGTACTGGGTGCGCTTCATTTCATTTATCGCTTCCTGAGCCGTTCTCTCAGATGAGGCCGCTTTGGCCTGATCAGACTTCAAGAATGCGGAAAGCTGTCCAGTCGTTAGTATTCTCGTAATAGGCTCAGGTGTGGAAATTATACAATTTTTCTTTGGATATCCATATTCTCTACCAACTCCTGAACTTTCTTGATGAAACATTTCCTCTCTCGACCCACCTCGTCAATAGTGTCAATGATATTCGGCAATATCTGCTCGGAGTTTTCCGAGAGGATTGGGGCAATATTCTTGTAAGAGGGATTTTCAGGGAGTGGGCACCCCTTCTCGTGGCCCATAATTTTTGTTCTACAGTTTGGAGAGAATAGATCGTGTAAATTCTGGAGAACGGCAATCTGTCGTTCAGCCACGTTGATCGCAGCAAGCAAACTTGCCGAAAGCCTCTTAAGAGCCGCGATGAGGTCTCGGATTCTGCTTTGCTTTCTCTTCCAAACCTTATTCTGCCGATCTTGCTCATGATCCTTATCCCGTATCAACCTCTCCTCCCAGGTAAGCCGCACATCTCGTAATTGATATATGGGGGGAGGGCTGTCGTCGGGAATTCCCTCCATCCCCTGGTTATCTGAGTAAGTTTTTGCGTCTGATATCATTGTGTCGATATCCTCCTCCTGATGGTCCTCAAAATTAGGGATTAACTCATTTGGCCAAGGGAGAGAATAGACTGACTAGTTCGCACAAGTAGGCCTGGAGTTTCTCAAAGATCCACGATTCCCCATCCATACGATTGGCAATCATATGGACCATTGCATGAAAGGTACTGGCACGCTCTTGAAGGTGGTGAAGTGGGACTTGATCTTTAGCACTGTCCTCCGTGGATCTAAAGGTCGCCATGGTATCTTGAGAAATTTCTTAGTAACGATGCTTAGATCAACGGTAGGCGTTATGGCTTACAATTATCAAATATCATATATCGTGCCTGGTGCACTAATATCTCCCCATTGGCAGCTGGTTCCTCCCTAATCATCACAGCGCTGTGATGAGGAACACCAGGTCCCAGGCGTTTGAAATCTAAGAGTTTAAGGCTCTCGCTTTCCGGACCCAAGGGAATACTGCTACTAGCTTGCCCGAAATATGGAAATGATACGAAAAGGGTGATTCTATCCTCCGATAAACCTGGCTTGGCCAACTCAAACTGATTTTTTGGAGGAACCCTTAATGAGAAACCTGTTCTAAACCTTCCCCGACCAGGGAGAGCTAGAACTCTTCTTGAATGTGCTTCCCCGAAAGTAGCCGGATTTGGAAGGTGGAGCACTTTTGCCATTGGATTTAGTAGATTCTCATCCTACTTCCAGTAAGCACTTGCTTTAGGGGATAAAATTATAACGAGAGAGTAGGGTAACCTACGGATGTATCATAACATTGGGCAAAATCTCTTTAAAAAACCCCTCAAGTATTAGCATATGGGGGATAAATTCGGCTCTCAGAGACAGGCCAGTTGTATTCGTCGCGGCATTACTTAAGGCACAGATATGTCATGGGGGGGTTGATTCACGGGGGGTAAACCTACATGATGGCCAACCGTGCCCGCGACTGTATTAATCGAGGGTTGATCACCTGGCTAAATTGCTCCGACTCTATGAGCCTATCTTTGGGCACTTTAAAGAATCTATCGTCATCTTCACTAGAGCCTCCCGAGGAAGGACCGCTTCCCTCAACTGGAGGATTCCCATCCGCTCGTCTCAGAGAATAGTCAAAAATGACGACATCGTCCTCTTTCCTGTCCTTTAGTTTTTCGCTCGTGGGGCTGCGGCTCAGGCACAGGAAGCCCTCGTCATCATAGAACTCTTGTTGTTCGCCGATAACTCTCCAACGATCAAAGTAGTGCGGCCGATCCTGAGCGAGGGTAGGCTGCAGCGGTGGTGCCTGCGATGATTGGTGAACGGATCCCGACGAGGATTCGGGGGCCGAGCTCGGGTTTAGTGGAATAGCAGAGTTCTCGTTTAGGTCTCCCATCTTGGCTTAGTAGCTCAGATCCTGGTGGAGCAATATCGAGGAGGCTTCCTGGTTTCTTGTTAGCATGATAACAGTCGGTTAGGGAGCTCCGTTCTTATGTAGAACATTCAGTCAGGCCCAGGAATTCACAATCCCTGCGGCTCACATGAAGACCTTTGCCTGCCCAGGCAGCCGACCGCGCTTGAAGGGAGGCACCCCCCAGTTGGGAGGAGGGAATTACAGCTGAGAAAGTCAAACACGCGCAGTAGGTGGATCTGTAGAGGTGTACGGGAGACCAAAATCGAACACAATTTATTAACTTCTGAAACAAAAACAATATAAGCTTGCGGAACACCCGGTTAACTTCAAACCAATAAGGGAGGAGGTGTGATTGTCTTTTATTTTTATGCAGCTATTCGCGTATCTCCTTGACTGGTGCGACAGTGGAAATGTTGTCCCGAACTCCCGTGTCATGTCTAAGACAAGGATGACTAAGGGGCCCTCAGTACTTTTCAATGATAATGTGCGTAGGCTTCATCAGATGGCTAATATTTGTCGGCTATCATAAATGGAGACTCCCAGGGCAGGGAGACTGAGCGCAATAATAAGCACTTCGAGGTTGTTGAAAGAAAAAAAACACACCACTATAATAAAACGATCACAGCGTAATTGATTTTTTTGACCAAAAATATCCTTCGAAGGGTCCTCTGGGATATGGGATTAATGGTGTCAATAGGGCTAATTCTGTGTTGAGAATGTGCCTGGTAAACTGGAAGCAACACCAGAATTATTTGATGTGGTTCCTTTTCAGGAAGATAGGCAGCATGGCATCGCCGAACACAGAGAATTTTGGATTAGACTAGGTTGCGCTCGATCTCCCCGCCCGAGGGGTCTCCAATTAGAGTGCGACAATCTGGTGGCTTGCATAGCCGAGTTTGGCGAGTTTCTGCGGCAGTGGTACGGTAAAAACCTTTGCGATTCGCGATCGGATTATCCCTGTAAATCGGGCCACTAGCCCAAGATAGGTTTGGTTTGGCAAATTTATGAGATCAAACAAGGCCAAAGCGTCCAGGCTCTCATGTCAGGAAAGCACTGATCCTTGTCAAGCAGCTTTGTCTCTGAATCCCGAGATCAGCGGCACAACTGGGGGGACGAATGTCAAAGGTTTTTACGGTGCTCCGGTTATAGATTTCCCTCGCCAAACTCCTTTCGTGCGGAATCCCTCAGTCGTGGACTGCACCAGCGGCCGGGGATCTAAAATACAAGTAATTCAGCTAGGACATCACGGCTGTTGGCTTGCTCCTGTCTGCCGTCAGTATTCTAATGTTTTAACTTCAGACTTCCATCGAAGAGCCTTCCGGCTGCCCGGCTACGTGCTCCGTGCTCAAGCATGGATCCAAATGTTGCCCCCCTCTCTTTCATCCTATCACGCTTTAGCATAGGAGAGAGGATAAGAAACGGAGGTTGCAGCGAATGGGACACCAAGGGATCTTGTGTCGGGCAACAAACTTGGTAAGGGTCCATATTATCCCCCGCCGATTCGCTATTCCTCTTACTGTGTTACTGTACAGCAGACAGTCATGTAACAAAAGTCTTGGCACCCTGGTATAATTATTATTCAACTTGCTTCGCCGCAACAACTCCACTTATGATACCCCGTGCTCAAAGCAGAAATGCTACCACGAGAAACAGAACCTTGTGATTTCTATTCTTCATCATTCAGGCTGAGGGAGGACATACAAAGTGGTAAATCCGGAGTCACTCAGTCGGGAGTGCCAGGACTTTTGTTACACGACTGTACTCATATCCACCGAATAAGGAAAGCTCTGCATGGTCGCCAGAGTTGCGCACTCAAAATTACTATTTTAAGCTATCGAGGACAACCCCCCCAAAAAAGGACCTTTCGTATACTTAAATTCAGAGGCCGAATACTATGTCTTCCCCCTTCTTGTTGATTTATTTTTGAAAATCTTTAGACTATTGAGGTTTGATAGCCCCCCCCCCCCCCCCTGGGCCGGGGGATTGGGTGGGTAGGGGGCGTGGAATGGGTGGCCCTGAGCCCGATGGGGGGGGTG
>Ga0307513_10001804_pt1 | contig 30420 bp, 25 predicted proteins | sample 15_EM_MG_FD_202174 | JGI IMG/M metagenome (GOLD analysis project Ga0307513, IMG submission 202174) | Populus trichocarpa ectomycorrhiza microbial communities from riparian zone in the Pacific Northwest, United States - 15_EM | ecosystem: Host-associated > Plants > Roots > Unclassified | place... | reverse complement strand
ACTCCCCGACCATCGTAGGGAAGGCGCCATGATGCGCTGGGCCCAGCGCACGCCCTTTTGGCACTGTGGACCAACAGGGTTCCATGATCAGGGGTAGCTAGGTCGTGATCTTGGGGCGGAGCAGGGCGGAGAGTTCGCGGGCGGCCACCCGGCCGGCTCGGTTGGCGCCGATCGTGCTGGCGGACGGACCGTAGCCGACGAGGTGGATCCGCGGGTCGGCGAGCACCCGGGTGCCCTGCAGCCGGATCCCGCCGCCGGGTTCGCGCAGGTGCATGGGTGCCAGGTGGTCCAGCGCGGCCCGGAAGCCGGTGCACCAGAGGATCACATCGGCGTGGACGAACTCGCCGTCCGGCCACACCACTCCGGTTGGCGTGATCCGCTCGAACATCGGCCGACGAACCAGCACGCCGCGCTCGCGTGCGGCGGCGACGGCGGGGGTGAGGCCGAGCCCGGTCACGCTCACCACGCTCTCCGGCGGCAGGCCCGCGAGCACCCGCGCCTCCACCCGGGCGATCGCCTCCCGCCCCGCCGATTCGTCGAAAGGGCCCTCGTTCCAGACCGGTTCGCGCCTAGCCACCCAGGTGGTCGTCGTCCAGGTGGAGATCTCCGCGAGCAGCTGAACCGCCGAGTTCCCGCCGCCGACGATAACCACGTGCCGGCCGGCGAACTCCTGCGGCCGCTGGTAGTCGGCGGTGTGCAATTGTCGCCCGCGAAACGATGCCGCGCCCGGATAGGTCGGCCAGAACGGCTTCGTCCAGGTGCCGCTGGCGTTCACCACGCCGCGCGCCGACCAGGTCCCGGACGACGTCAGCAGGGTGAGCCGGTCGTCCTTGCCGGGCTGCACCGCGGTGACCCGGACCGGGCGATGCACCGGCAGCTCGAAATAGCGCTCGAAGTCGCCGTAGTACTCGGCGACCACCTCCGCGGCGGGACGGTCGGCGTCCACCGGTCCGAGCGGAAAGCCGGGCAGGGGGTACAGCCGGTGCGCGGCGCCGAACCGCAGCGTCGGCCAGCGGTGCTGCCAGGCGCCGCCCGGCCCGGGGTCGGCGTCCAGCAGCACGTAGCCGGTGCCCGGCTCGAACCCCGCCCGGCCAAGGAAATATGCACTCGACAACCCTGCCTGGCCCGCCCCGATCACCACGACGTCCACCTCGGGAGTAGCCACCTCAGTGGATCAGCCGACCGGCCAGCCGGGCCAGTTCGGCGGCCGGATCGGTAGTGACGCCGGAGTGCACCGGGCCGGCCTGGACGACGGTGCTGCGCGGTGAGGTGAGCCAGCCGAACCGGGCCCGCGGTGAGCCCGCCCCGGCTGCTCCCGCCGAGGGGCGCCCCTCGCAGACCGCGCAGATCCCGTCCAGCGCCGCGTTCAAGGCGTCCAGGTCCGCCGTCGGGTCGAGGGCGAGGATGCGCGCGGTCTGCAGCCCACCGACACAGCCGAGGAAGTCCCTGGCCTGGCAGTACAGGACGACGGCAACGTTGATGAACTCGCCGCGGTCGACCCGGGGGACGGCGCGGACCACCGCGTACTCGAAGGCGACGGCGGTCATCGGGGCACCTCGGCCCGCCACGTCTTCCGGTGCTCCAGCCGGGCCAGCAGGTACTCGCGGTAGCGCTCGCGCCAGGCCTCGGCGGTCCGTTCATCGCCGACCGCGGCGTTCATCCCGATCAGCCAGCTGTCCGGGACCAGCGCCAGCACCTCGGTCAGCAGGTCCGGCGTCACCCGGGCGGCCAGTTTCGCGTCGATCTCGTCCAGTGCGGTGTCGTCCAGCTGGGCGACCACCGGAGCGAGCACATGATCCGACAGGTCGTAACGGCGCTCGGCCCAGGCGCCGACCGGTGGCCAGGCGTGCTGGAAGATCAGCGCGGCGCCATGATCGATCGCCCACAGCTCGCGGTGCCAGATCAGCAGGTTGGGGTTGCGCCACGTGCGGTCGATGTTGGCGCTGTAGGCGTCCAACCAGTGGATCACCGCCGCCTCGGGGGCCGGCGGCGGCCAGTGCATCCCGTCGTAGCCGAACGAGCCGGGCAGGAAGTCCATCCCGAGGTTCAGCCCGGCGCTGGCCGCCAGCAGGTCCTGGACCTCCTCGTCCGGCTCCAGCCGGGCCACCTGCGGGTCCAGTTCCACGGTGACCAGTTCCGGCACCCGGACGCCGAGCCGACGCCCGATCTCACCGACCACCACCTCCGCCACCAGGGCGGCCGTGCCCTGCCCGGCGCCGCGGAACTTGACCACGTACATGCCGTCGTCGTCGGCCTCGACCAGGCCGGGCAGTGAACCGCCTTCACGCAGCGGAGTGACGTAACGAGTGGCTGAGACGGTGCGTAACACGAGCAGAGCCTAGACGGGCACGCCGGACCGCAGCCGCTCAGGCAGCTGGGGTCTTGTTCGCGGCAACCTCGACGGCCTCGACGGCGTCCTTCTCGCGAGCCAGCGCCATCCGGGCGAACACCTGCTGCTGGGTGGCCACCCGCTCGGACCGGCCCCGGCCGATGAAGGTGACCGCCCAGTGGATCAGCGTTGTCACCCGGTTCTTGAAGCCGATCAGATAGACGATGTGCACCAACAGCCACATCAGCCAGGCGATGAAACCGGCCAGCCGGATGTGCGATCCGACGCTGGTGACGGCGTGGAACCGGGACACCGTGGCCATGCTGCCCTTGTCCAGGTAGTGGAAAGGCGGCAGGTCGGCCTGGCCCTTGACCCGGTGAGTGATCGTCTTGGCGGCGTACTTGCCCTGCTGCATCGCCACCTGAGCCACCCCGGGCAGCCCGTCCAGCGCCATCATGTCGCCGATCACGAAGATCTCCGGGTGACCGGGCAGCGTGGTGTCCGGCTTGACCTTCACCCGGCCCGCCCGGTCCAACTCGGCGCCGGTCTGCTCGGCCAGGGTCCGGCCCAGCGGGGACGCGGCCACCCCGGCCGCCCAGACCTTGGCCCGGGAGGCGATCCGCCGGGGCTTGCCGTCCGGATCGATGACGTCGACCCCGGATGCGTCGACCCCGACCACCTTCACGTTCAGCTCAACGTCGACGCCGAGCTTCTCCAACTGCTCCTTGGCCTTCGCCGACAGCCGGTCGCCGAACGACGCCAGCACCGCCGGAGCGGCGTCGAGCAGCAGAATCCGGGCCTGGGTCGGGTCGATATTGCGGAAGTCGCGGCGCAGCGTGCTGTGTGCCAGCTCGGCGATCTGGCCGGCCATCTCGACCCCGGTCGGCCCGGCGCCGACCACAACGAAGGTCAGCCACTCCTGGGCAGCGACCGGGTCGGCGATCAGCTCGGCGATCTCGAACGCGCCGAAGATCCGCCCGCGCAGCTCGAGGGCGTCGTCAATGCTCTTCATCCCGGGGGCGAACTCGGCGAACTGATCGTTGCCGAAATACGACTGACCGGCACCGGCCGCCACGATCAGGCTGTCGTACGGCGTCACGGTCTCGCCGACCAGCGTCTGCGAGGTGACCGTTTTGGCGGTCACATCGATCGCGGTGACGTCGCCGAGCAGGACCTTGGCGTTCTTCTGCCGCCGCAGGATCTCCCTGGTCGCCGGGGCGATCTCGCCCTGCGAGAGGATGCCGGTGGCCACTTGGTAGAGCAGCGGCTGGAACAGGTGATGGGAGGTGTTGCCGATCACGGTGACGTCCACCGGAGCCTTGCGCAGCTTTCGGGTAGCGAACAGGCCACCGAATCCCGACCCGATGACAACAACGCGGTGTTTTCCATCGTGGCTGCCCGGTCTGGACGTGTGCTGGCTCATCTGTCACTCCCGTAGATCTTGCGGGCCGACTTCTATCGTCCCACTGAGGTGTAACAGGCCCGCTTGCCCCCGGCATCCCTTGGCCGTGGTCATCTCGATCACGTTCGGTTCAGCGGTCGAAGTGCTGGTAATCGGGGTTCGAGAAATCGCCGCCCCAGCGGTAGCCGGCCTTGAGAAAGGCCTGGTGAATCGGGTCCTGGCGACGAATCAGGCCGCGCTCGGCGGTGCCGCGGTCGGTGAATTTCGCACCCGCCGGCGGCAGCACGCGGCGGCCGAAGAGGTACGGATTCTCCACCGGATTGACGTCGATCGCCCGGCCGTACGCGTGCCGGGACCAACTCGGCGGCCCGGCGGCAACTGCCCGCCGGCAGTTGAAGGCGGAGGTGTTGTCGGCCGCCATTGACGCGTCGTCGCTGGCGCCGAATTCGCTCACCGGCCGGATCCCACGAAGTGGGAACTTCCGGTCGAACATGACGGCGAACACGGCTCGGGTCCGGCTGACGACGTCCCGATTCAGGATCAGGACGCCGGTGTGTGGCTTCCGGTCGAAGCCCCAGAACCGGACGGACACCGAGCGCAGCGCGGACGGCGGTACCGGGCAGCCGCGATGCCAGGACTTGCCGAGCGTCCGGGCCGAGACCGTGCGGACGGTCCAGCCGAACGTCGGCTCCGGGCTGGGCCTGGTGATCGGGCTGCGGCTCGGACGCGGTACCGGGGTCAGCGCCGAGGTGGGGGTGGCGCTGGGGGTCACGGTTGGGGTGGCGGTGGCTGCGCCCTTCGGCTCGCTGCCGGAGCCGCACCCGGTCAGCGTCAGCCCAACCAGGAACAGCACGGCCAGGAGCAGCACGGCCAGGAGCAGCCCGGCGATCAGCCGATCGCGATCACGGCGTCCGCTCGCTCCCATCTCATCACCGCCCTCAGGTGCGCCGCCGAGAGCGAAACGCAGCCGGCGGTCGGCCTGCCGGTGCTGAGGTGCAGGAAGATCGCGCTGCCCCGGCCTGCGGTGCGTGCCTGGTTGTAGCCGATCACCTGGGCCGTTCGGTACGGCGTGATCTGCAGTTTCTCGGCGCTGCGCCAGCGGCCGCGGGCCGGGCTCGACTGGTGGGTGTTGTAGAGCCTGGACGTCGGGTCGTCCACCCAGACGTCGGCGCGACCGGCCGTGAACCAGCCGAACGAGCCGGCCAGCCCGGGATTCTTCGCGGTGCCGAAACCCGAGCGCAGGCTGAAGACCCCGGACGGGGTTCGGCCGTCACCCTCCCGCTTGGCCCCGCGCGGGGCGACGCCGCGGCTGCCGACCCGGGCGCTGAACGGGCCGAGAACCCGGACGTACCGGGCGTTGACCCGTTCGCAGCCGACGACCCGAGCCCAGGTGCCGTCGGCGGTGACCAGCAGTATCTGGTCCGGGCGGCTGCGGTTGATCACTGCGGCCAGCGTCCTGGAGACCGTGCAGCGGGGCCCCTTCGGCCGGGTCCGGGGAAGCCGAGCCCGGACGCCGATCCTCGCGGTGACCCGCAGGCCGGCCCGGACGTCGGGATCCGGCCAGACGCCCCGCAGTGATCGCTGCGAGTTGACGGTGGGCGACGAATCGGCAATGGCGCCGGCCGGCGGGCCGGAGTAGCCGGTCAACATCACCAGCATCACCATCGCCGCCGTTCGGAGGTCCGCCACCTCAGGCAGGCTCTCAGCCCGGCCGCCGCCGGCCCTCGCCGCAACGCCGCCACACCCTCAACAATCTCACCCTGAGCAACCCATCGGTCACCGAGACTGCGGGACTACTTCGGGAAGCCAGGGCAACGCCGTCGTCACGTGGGCTGCCAGCCGGAGACCGAGCGCCACGATGGTCAGGGTGGGGTTCACCGAGCCGCCGCCGGGAAAGACCGAACTGCCGGCCACGAACAGGTTGGCCAGGCCATGCACCTTCAGGTCGGCGTCCACCACTCCGGTGCTGGGATCGGCCGACATCCGGGTGCCGCCCAGGTGGTGATGGTTCCCGCCGAGCAGCCGCGGGCGGCCCTGATCCCAATCCGTCTGGATCATTTCGCCGAGGCCCGCCTTCGCGAAGGCCTGCGCGTACAGGTCCCGGGAGCGGGTGATCCGGTCCCGGTCCGCCGTTGTCCAGCGCCACTTCAGCACGGGGATCCGCCGGTCGAACCGGTCGTTCTCGGTACCGAGCAGCACCCGGTTGCCCGGATCGGGGGACTGCTCGGTCTGATGGACGATCTCGAAGACCCGGTACTGCCCGGCGTCCGGGCGAGCCGACCAGCCGTTCACGTCGAGGTCCGGCTGACCGGCCATCGCCTTTCGGGCCGCCAGCAGGTCTGCCGCACCGGTCGCGATCCGGGCCCGCATCAGCGTCCTGGCCCACATTGACGCCGCTCGCCCCGACGGGCTGCGAATGGCGGTGTACGCCTGAAAGGCAGACCCGGCCAGGACCTCGTGCCGGGGGATCAGCAGCGCGCTGGTCGACAACAACCCCTCGGCCCGCATCCGTTCGGCGCTGACCGACAGCTTGGCCATCACCTTGTTGCCGTCCTGCCAGTGCGCGTCGTACAGGCCGAGCCTGGCACCCAGCCCGGCAGCGCGGGGGGCGACCAGCAGCCCACCGCGGACCAGTGGGTGTTCCATCCAGTACCGGCCCACCTGGTCGGTGCCGTTGCCCAACCCGCCGCGGACCTGCCGGTCGGACATCAGCAGCAACCGGGAGTTCTCGATCCCGCCGGCCGCGAGCACGGTGCAGCGAGCGGTCACGGTGCCGGTGGAGCCGTCGTCGCGACGCCAGTGCACGGCCGTCACCCGGGTCCCGGCCGAGTCGGTCTCCAGTTCGGTGACGTTGGTGCCGGTCAGGAGCTGCACGCCGGCGGCACGCAGGGTGGCGACGGCGTCGGCGGACCAGGTGCTGCCCGGCCCGAACTGGAACATCTGGGTCTCGACCAGGTCCGGATCCAGCGGCAACGGCTGTGCCTGCGGTGAGCTCCAGCCGGCCGGGGTGTAGTCGAACCGGCCGAGCCCGCAGACCTCCTGCGCTCGGGTGTACCAGGGATCAAGATCGGCACGGCTCAGCGGCCAGCCCGAATGCGGCACCTCCGGGCGGGCCTCGAAGTCGATCGGGTCCAGCGGCGCGTACCGGCAGCCACGCTGACCGGCGTCCGGGTCGTCGTCCAGGTTCGACATCCGGTAACTCCAGAGCCCGGACGTCCCACCGAGCCCGTTGGCCCGGGTCTGCGAGATGTGACTCTGCGGATAGACAGCCTCGCCTTCCAGCCGAACGTCGTCCAGGATCTGCGTGATCCCGGCCGTGCCGGCTTCGATCAGCACCACCCGGACGCCGGCAAAGGCCAGAGCTACCGCCAGGCTGAGCCCGGCAGGACCGGCTCCGACCAGGCAGACCTCTGCCCAGATCGCCTCATCGACGATCACCGCACACTCTCCGGTGGGGTGTAGGAGGCGAGCGCGGCCGGCTGGGCGCCGTCCAGCGAGAGCTTCCGGTGCACCAGGCTGCCGGCGCTCCAGCCGGCCACCTTCTTCAGGGTTGCCAGGGTGCTCGGCGAGAACATCCGGTGCGCTCGGATCGTCCAGCGCATCCGGCGGTCCGAGTCCGCGACCACGCGAGCGAGTTCGGCGCGCAGTTGCGGGTCGAAGTCGGCGCGCTGGACGAACCGGCCGTGCGCCTGCAGCACCGCGTCGGCGTGGCTTTCGGTCATGGTGTGCCGGCCATCGGTGACCTCGACCAGGGAGAAGTCGGAGCTGGCCGAGGAGGCGTGCACCAGGTAGCCGGACAGTGGTTCGAGCAGGAAGCCGACGTCGGAGCGGGCACCCACCCGCAGCCACAGCGCGATGTCTGCGTACGGGCCGTCATCGGCGTCGAACTTCTCGTTCGCGACCAGTTCGCTGCGCAGCATTACCGAGGAGACGCAGACGATCCCGCCCAGGGCCAGCGACCGGCGGACGAACGACTCTCCGGGCTCCAGGGTGGTCTGCGACAGCCGGGACCAGTGCTGGGTCGGGCCGACCGGCTTCGCGTTCTGGTCGAGGTACCGGAATGCGGAGTGGACCATGCCCGCGCTCGGATTCTCGTCCAGGTAGCGGACTTTGGCTTCCAGGTTGCCCGGGAGCATCAGGTCGTCGTCGGGCAGCATCACCCGGTACCGGCCGCTGCCCAGCTGCAGGCAGCGGGAAAGGTTGCCGAACAACCCGATGTTCTCGTCAAGTCGGTCGTAGCGGATCCGCGGATCGTTCAGTGACCGAACATAGTCTCCGGTGTCGTCGGTGGACGCGTTGTCCGAGACGATGATCTCGAGGTCCGGTAACGACTGATCACGCACGCTCTGCAGGCTGGCGGCCAACAACGTCCGGCGGTTGTACGTCGGAATGCAGACCGTAACGGCCGGACTACCGGTCATTTAAATCGTCCTTCGATCTTGAATGTCCCGAGGAAGGACAGTAGCCGTACTTGGTTGCTTGTCGGGGAGAGTTCAGAATTGTCCACCGGCCGGATACGCCCCCGTTAGGGTCGTACGGTGCGCTGTCTCCTGGTTACCAAAGAATTTTCTGCGACTCCCACCTCCGGCGGGACGCTCCGGACGCTGGCGCTGCTGGATCAGCTTGCCAGCAATTACGACACCACCGTCGTCAGCCCGGACGCAGTCCTCACCAACGGGCCGGGTGAGCCGCTGGTCGAGCTGTTCCGGACGCCCGATGCCGCCGACCCGATGCGGGACCTCAGGACGGTGCCTCGCTACCGGTCGATCAGTGGGGTCCGGACGGCTGGAGCCCGGCTGCTGGACAACCTGGCGCGGGGAGCGTCCGGGCACTACGACGTGGCGATCATCGACCACACCGCCCTGGCCGGGCTCGCGGACGACGTTGCAGTCGGCTGTGATCAGCTGGTGATCAGCTGGCACAACATCGAGTCGGACCTGATGGCGCAGCGGACCGCGGCGGCTACCTCGACCAAGGCCCGGGTGGCCATGCGGACCGAGACCCAGCTGCTGCGCCGGCTCGAAGCGCACGTCGCCGACCGGTACCCGGTGATGGTCTGCACCGAGGCGGACGCCCAGCAGTTGGCCGTCCGGCACGGCGCGATCGTCTGCCGGAACGGCGTTTTCTCCGGGCCGGTGGTGCCCACCGGACCTCGGCCGCCGTACTCGATGGTGTTCTCCGGCGCCCTGGACTGGGAGCCGAACATCGCCGGCCTGCTCTGGTTCATCGAGCAGGCCTGGCCCCTGGTCCGAGCGCGCATCCCAGAGGCCACCGTGACGATTGCCGGGCGCAACCCCGGCCCGGCCGTGATCGAGGCCTGTGCCGCCCCCGGGATCACGCTGCTGGCCAACCCGCCGGTGATGGCAACCGTGCTGGATGCGCACCTACTCGGGATCGTGCCGCTGCTCAGCGGTGGTGGCTCGCGGATCAAGATCCTGGAGTACCTGGCGGCGGGGATCAACATCGTTTCCACGGACGTCGGTGCCTCCGGTCTGGAGGACATCCCGGACGAACTGCTGGACCGGACGCCGATCAACCCTGGGGTGTTCGCCGACAGCCTGGTGCGCCGGCTGGAGTCGCCCCAGGACACCGCGGTGCTGGCTCAGGACTGGGTTCGGAAAAACTACTCCTGGGACGTCACGCTGCGTCCGCTGCTGGACTTTCTGCAGCGCTGATATCACTTCTTCTTCTCATATCTGGCACACAGTTTTAATACCCACCAGTATGTCGTCGCCTGACGATCTCACTGATTGAACCATCAGTTCACCATTGCATTACCGAAACGTCAGCCGAACGGTTGGTGGGGGTATCGCCACTCTTGATGCGGCGTGCGGGTATTCTTTCCAAGCCCACCGTCGGGCCCGTTACCCGCCGGGCAGGCGGGCCCTCGAAAAAGGTGACTTGACTTGATGCAGGTCCAGGACCGGTGACCCGGCCGAACAGCGAAGCCCCCGTGGCCGAGGCCGCCCAGGCAGCGGCGAAGTACAGCGGCCGAAGCCGGATCGTCTGGACGTTCGCCGACCAGGCGCTCTCCAGCCTGACGAACGCGGCGCTGGCGGTCGTCGTCGCCCGAACCGTCAGCAAGGGCGACTTCGGTGCCTTCGCGCTGGCGCTGCTCACCTTCAGCTTCATCGTCGGGCTGGTCCGGGCCTTTGTCGGCGAGCCGTTTGTGGTCCGATTCAGCGCCGCGAGCGAGGCCGAACGCCGCCGCGGCACGGCACATGCCAGCGGCGCCGCGGTGTCCCTCGGCGTCCTGGCGTCCCTGATCTGCCTGGCCGCCGCCGCGGTGATCGGTGGCGAGACCGCGGCCACCTTCACCGCGCTTGCCCTCGCCCTGCCCGGCCTGATGCTCCAGGACACCTGGCGGCACATGTTCTTCGCGGTCGGCCGACCGCGTGCGGCCACGATCAACGACCTGGTCTGGACCGTGCTGCAATTCGGTCTGCTCGGGCTGTTGCTGGCCCGCGGTAACGACTCGATCTTCCTGATCACCCTGGCCTGGGGGGTCTCGGCGCTGGTCGCGGCCTTCGTCGGCTACCTCCAGACCGGCATCGCGCCGGCCCCGCTGGCCAGCCTGTCCTGGCTGCGCGAGACCAAGGACATCAGCGTTCAGCTCGGCCTCGGCTTCACCCTGAACATGGGCGCGATCAACCTGGTCACCTATGTCATCGGCGGGATCGTCGGCCTGGCCGCGGTCGGCGCGGTGCGCGCCGCGCAGACCGTGCTCGGCCCGCTGAACCTGCTGTTCGCCGGCTTCAACGCGTTTGTCCTACCGGTGCTGTCCCGAGCCGCGGTGGCCGGAGAGCGGTTGCTGCGCCCTGCCCTGCTGGGCAGTGCGGCGCTGGCCGGCGTGGCCTCGATCTGGATCGCCATCCTCGTGCTGTTGCCCCGCGATCTCGGGCACCTGATCCTCGGCGACAGCTGGGACGGCGCCCATCAGGTCATGCTGCCGTCCGGATTGGTTCTGCTGGCGGGGGCTTTGGTGCTCGGCGCGAGCAACTCGCTGGTGGCTCTGAGCCGGGCCGACCTGATGCTGAGGATCACCGTCGTCCAGGCGCCGCTGATGCTGATCCTCGGCATCCTGGGAGCCTGGCAGTGGGGAGTCGTCGCGGCCACCTACGGGCTGGTGATCGCCCAGACGGTCGGCCTGGTGTTCTGCTGGTACCTGTTCATCAAGGCCGACGCCGATCATCGCCGTTGGGCAACGGTCGAATAGCGTTTACTTCCACATCGTTTCGAGCTCGTCCAACCGCTCGGCATGCTTGCGCAGACCGTCGGCCAGCAGGCCGGGGTCGGCTGCGTAGCTCGCCAGGTGCGCGGTGACCACCTCGGCGCGGCTGAATGTTCCGGCCGAGGTGACCCATTCGCCGTGCCGATCAACACTGGGCTCGCCGCCGAGGGCTCGGACGATCTGCGGCTCCAGCGGTGCCGTCAGGTGGTCGAGATAGTCCTGCCGCGAACCGAGGACAAGCTCGGCGTCCTGGTGGCCGAGATGCGTCAGCAGCTGCCGGGCCATCTCGGTGACCAGACCGTTCACCGGGTGATTGATGGTCTTGAAGCTGGAGGTCGGGTGCTGCCGGATCACCGGGGTCAGCTGTGCCGTGAACGCGGCCTCCCGGCTGCTGAGTTCCTTCAGCGAGCGTTCGGCGTTGTCCCGCACCCAGTTCGGGTCGAGCTGGAGTTCGTCCAGTCGCCGCAGGGTGGTCCCGGCGTCCCAGCCCTGGCGGGCCGCGTAAAGCGTGCGCAGGTCGTGATAGTCGGTGATCGGCGCCGAGGCGGCGAGCGGGTTGTTGCCCCGGTTCACATAGATGTGGAACGGGAACGCGCCCTCGAAGTACGCGACCGGGTAGCGCAGCACCGTGGCGGTGCTCGGCAGTCGGCCGACGAGTTGCTCGGTGCCGAGACTCAGACCTCGGTAACCGGGCTTGATCTCCTGGCTGATCAGCACCTCCACCTCGGGCAGCCGACTCTCGATGAGACCCAGCTCACGTAGGCTGATCTCGTGCACCGCAGGCACTCGCAGCAACTGGTACTGCTCGGCGAATGCCGGGTGGGTGGCCAGGATCCGGCGCAGCGCCTCGGCCTGACAGTTCCCGTACACCAGGGCGATCGGCCGGTGATCGCGACGCAGCCGCGGCGGCAGATACAGATCGCGGTGCACTGCAACGTTCAGTACCGGTGCCGGAAGTACTTTGGCTACGGTGCGGGTCAGGCTCATCGGAACTCTCGATCTGCGTGGCAGTATTCGCACCGCCCGGTCGCTGTGGAGGTCCACCGAGCATAGGCCAGCCACCTGCTCCGCTGCCTGTCACCGGGACATCCCGCGCTCAGCGCCTGCTCAGCTACGACCGTCTACAGTCGCATCATGGCGGCCCTGAAAGTGGAACGTCGGCTGTGGTGGATTGTGGCTGCCGCGCTGGTTGTGGCGCTGGGGATTGGCGTTGTGGTGCTTTTCACTCGCGATCAAACCCCCTTGGCCTCGTCCGAGGTGGTTGATACCCGGCCGCCGGTGACGACCAGGATCGGGGTCTTTCGAGGTACCGACGTCAAAGAGGTCCAGGCCTTCGAGGCGTGGCTGGGGCGCGATGTCGACTATGTGCTGGACTTCTCGACCCGTTCCACCTGGGCGGAGATCACCGACCCCGACTACATGATCACGGCCTGGAAGGGCACCGGGTATCGCCCGGTCTACTCGATGGCGATGTTGCCGGAGGACACAAAGGCCACGATGGCGCGCGGCGCGACCGGCGAGTACGACCACTACTTCAAGGAACTGGCCCACCGACTGGTGGCGGGTGAGCAGGCGGACGCCATCATCCGGCTCGGCTGGGAGTTCAATCTGGAGGACTCCCGCTGGGCGACGGACGACCCGCAGAAGTTCATCCAGTACTACCGGCACGTGGTCGCGGCGATGCGCGAAGAGCCCGGTCAGAAGTTCGAGTTCGACTGGAACCCCAATAACGGCAAGGCAAAATACGATGCCGTCGACTACTACCCCGGCAATGACGTCGTCGACTACGTCGGGATCGATGCGTACGACACCGGTTGGGCCTTCCACACTTATCCCTATCCGGCGGACTGCGATCCGAAATGCCGCAGCGAACGCCAGAAGAACGCCTGGAGCAGGTCGATCTACGGCGGGTCGCGCGGACTCGAGTTCTGGTCCGACTTCGCCCGTACCAAAGGCAAGCCGATGTCGTTGCCGGAGTGGGGGATGTGGGAGCGCGCGGATCGGCACGGCGGTGGTGACGACCCCGAATACCTGCGCCGGATGCACGCCTTCATCGCCGACCCGAAGAACCGGGTGGCCTACCAGGCCTACTTCGAAGTCGATGGGCACGACGGCCCGCACCGGCTGATGACCACCTATCCCGCGGCCGGGCAGGTGTTCCGCAGCCTGTTCGCGGCCGGCGACAGCTGAGCGGCCCGACCGATCAGCCCAGCGCGTCCTGGCGTCGCCGGCGCAGGGTGGACGCCAGGCCCGAGACGCCTACTGTGACCGGCGGCCCCCAGATGCTGGTCAGCAGCCAGGCCAGCATCACGGTATGCGGTTGCAGCAGGCTTCCGGACAACAGGAAGATCATGATCACGACGGACGTCGGGAGCACCGGAAGCGGTGGTCCGCGCATGATCGAGATCAGCAGGAAGGCGACGAACAGCACGGCGGCGATCAGGCCGTACTCGAAGGCCATCTTCGGCGCGATCCCGTAGACCACGGCCGCGCCCTGACCGTCCTTGGCGGAGGACTCCAGCAGTCGGTCCGCGGCCCCGGCCCCGGCGCCCACGACGTACCTGGACGGATCCTCGGCGAGACCCGAGGAGACCTCGGTGAACGGCTGGACGAACCTGATGTACCCGCTGGAGCCCTGCTGCGAGGTCTCGGCCCGGCGGTCCAAGAGGATGTCTGCGGCCGGGGTGCTGAAGATGATGGCCAGCCCGAGAATCCCGGCGACCAGGTAGCTCGGCCTGATCCGGTTCGGCACCAGGACGAAGAGCAGGGCGATACCGACGACCAGCAGGATGATGCCGGTCCCCGACAGCGTCGCCGCCATCCCGAGCCCGAGTACCAGCGGCTGCCAGGCGGGCGCCCGGATCAGCAGCGAGATGATCAGCGCGAGCGCCAGGAACTGACAGAGGAACGACGGCTCGAGGAAGTAGAACGCGTTCGCTTTGGTCACCGGGTTGTTCCAGGCGAGCTGGTACGAGGTGTTGAAGCCCTGTGCCAGCCACGCCGGTGACAGCCAGGTCTGTAGGTAGTCCTCGTACTTCCAGCCCAGGAGCAACTGGGCGATCATCTGCACCGTGCCCACGATCGCGGTGAACACCATCAGCCGGACGAAGGTTCGCAGCACCGGGATGATCAGGTCGGTGAACTGGCTGGAGATGCAGAACACCCAGGGCAGGTAGATCACCAGGAGCAGCAGCAGAGAGTTCAACGAGATGTCATCGCCGCGCCAACTGGTGAACCACGCGCAGGCGACGATCACCGCACCGGCCGCGATGTAAAGCTCGCTGCGCACTCGGTTGTACTGGATACCGCCGCGCAACCGCAGCAGCAGGATCCCGACATACCCGGCGATCAGCGGCAGGGAGATCGGCATCGAGCCGAACGGGACCGTGATCCGCTGCCCCATCACCACCACGATCACCACGACCTGCAATACCCGCAGGACGTAGGCGCGATCCCGCTCGGAGACCGGTTTCACCGGCATCGCGTCGATCAACCGCAGCCGGTCGGACTTTTCGTTGTAGAGCGCGAGCGCGTCCAGGCTCGGCTGCGGGCTCGACTCGTCCCGCTGCCAACGGCTGCGGATCTCCCGGTCCATCCCGGGCCGAGAGCGCGGTCGGTCCCGGAGGCCGCCACGCCTCGGCTCGGTATCGGTCAACTGATCACGGCTTTCCCCGCCACCGAGGCCCGGCCGGTGACGACGCCGAGGACGTAGCTGAAATGCTCCATCGCCCGAGGCCGGTTTCGGGCGACCAACTGCTCGGCGACCCGGGTCAGATAGCCGATCGCCAGGCTCAACCGGATCAGCCCGGCCGTTGCCGGGGAGTTGTGCTGGCTGACATAGCGGGCCATCGAGGCACCGCGCAGCCGCAGCATCTCCCGGGACGGAGCCCCGGAACCGCCGGCCGCATGCGGCACCAGGACGTCCGTGCGCAGCGCTTGCAGCAGGTTCTTCTCCCGGACCGCGCGGCCGAAAGCGACGTCCTCGTTGTAGACATAGAACTGTTCGTCGAAGCACCCCAGGCCGATGAACGTGCTGACCCGAACCGCCATGCACGCTCCGGTCGTCCATTCCACCGAAAGCGGCAGATAGGGCCGGGGTCGGGCGAACAACCCCGCCTCCGGGAGCAGCTTGTGCAGGCCGACGGCATGGATCACGGCGCGCTTGAGAGTCGGCTCCCAGCCACCGGTCCCGATCTCCACCTCGCCCTCGGCGGAAACCATGGTGGCGGCGGACGATGCCAGCGTTGGTTCGTCCACCAGCGTGCCGACCAGTACATCCAGATTCGCCGACGTCGGGCGTGCGTCCGGGTTGACGAAGATCACATACTCGTACGACGTGCTCCGGGCCCCGAGGTTGGCGGCCTTGGCAAAACCATTGCCCCCGCCGTTCAGGTACCGGGTATTCGGCCGAGTTGCGACGAGCTCGGGCAGGCCATCCCGGCCGCCGGCGTTGTCGACGATCACCAACGGAAGCTCCGCGGGTAGTCCCGACAGCAGCCCGTCAATCTGTGGCCTGCTGTGATAACTGACGACGACCAGTTCGAAACCGGGCACCGCCGCGCCATCCTGGGCGCCTTGCTTCACGACTTCCTCCTGATGCCGAGACTGCACTCGGCTGTGTCACTCTGCGTTGGCATATCGCCCGGAACGGGGTGTCGGTGGCGCTGCCTGACCAACCCTGTCATCTCGCTGCCCAGGCTAGGCGCTCATGCCAGACTGTGTTGGAGAACCCGAGCAACACCTGAGGAGATCGCGTGCAGGACATCTTGGCGGCGCGACAGACAGATTCCAGTACTGCTGCCGAAGAAGCGCCGAGCATCGTCCAGGCCATCTTCCGCGAGCGCTGGATCGTGCTGGCCTGTGTCCTGATCGCCGGCCTGTTCGGGATCGGGCTCAGCCAGTTGCAGCAGAAGGAGTACACCGCCCAATCGCGGATCTTCCTCTCTGCCTCCGGCGACTTCGACCCGATCAACACCGACGACGGTGACGTCGGGCGGTTCGTCTCCGACCAGGTCGCGGTTCTCGACTCCACCGAGGTACTGAACCGCACGATCAAGGCACTCGGCCTGAATGTGGGTCCGTACCAGCTGCGCCGAGACATCAAGATTCTCCCTGGCACCGACAACAACGTGATCACCATCAAGGCGGTCGCCGCCGACCCGAAGACCGCCAAGTCCATCGCGGACGGTATCCCCATTGCCTATGAGGCTTTCGTCAAGGAGCGGGTGAATGCCCGCGCCACGCAAGCAGTCGAGCGAGTGCGGACCACCGGCGCGAGAACGGACATCGAGGCCGCAGCCGTCCTGTACGGCAGCGGTGTGGCGAATGTCGAGGCCGCGGAGCTGCCGTCCGGCCCGTCCAGCCCGCAGCCGATCCGAAATGCCCTGATTCTGGCCCTGATCGGCTTCCTCGCGGCCACCGGCTACGCGCTCTATGCCCAGTCCTTCTCCCGCCGCCGGGTCGGCTCGGTTGAGGCTTCAGCGATCTTCGGTGCTCCGGTACTGAGCGAGATCCCCGACCGCGGCCGGATCACCGCCGACGACGCGATCGCGGCCGCCTACTCCGAGCCCGGTGACGCCTACCGGATGGCCGCCGTCGGGCTGGACTACATCCGCGGCACCGCGCCCGGGGTGTTCCTGGTGACTGCCCCGCACGACGGTGCCGGTTCCAGCCTGACCGCGCTGAACCTCGCCGCAGCCGCTGCCGACCACGGTCGTCGGGTGTTCCTGCTGAACATCGAGGACACGGTGCGGCCGCAGTCCGAATCCGATGCCGGGGTGCTCCGGGTGCCGCTGCACGACCTGGCTCAGGGGCGGATCGACCTCGGCCACGCGGTTGAGCGGCGGGCCGCCTCCCGAGCCCAGTTCGGCATCATCCGGCTGCAGGTGTTGCAGCCGGTGCAGGGACACCCGGTGCCGGACGTCCAATCGATCCTCGACCAGTTGCCGGACGACACCGACCTGGTGCTGCTCGATGCGCCGCCGTTGCCCGCCAGTTCGGCGTCTTTCGTGCTCGCCGGTCAGGTGGACGCCGCGGTGGTGGTGGTTGACGAAGCCACGACCCCGGCAGACCTGGAAGAACTCCAGCGCCGCTGCCGGCTTGCCGGGATCCCGGTCGCGGGAGTGCTGTTCAACCACATCCGTGGTCGCAGCCTGCCCGGCAGTCGGCGCCGCCGGGCGGCCCCCGGTTCGGTGCCGCCGCGGATGTACGACACCTCGCCGCGCGGGTTGCCGATTCTGGCCGGGGGCGCACCGGCTCAGGAACCGGCCGCGGCTGCGGTCGGCTATGGGCTGGACGCGCAGCCGGCCTACAGCAACGGTCAGCAGAACGGGTACGGCCAGAACGGTTACGACTACGGGCAGCAGCAGCCAGAGCAGCAGCCGGCTGACGATCTGCCCTGGTCCTCGGTCACCCGGGTCACGCAGGGCTGGGATCAGAAGTGACGACTACCTATGGTGACGTGAGCAATTCCGGTTGATGCCTTCGTTCCGGCCGAAACGGGACGTGACGCTGGTGTGGCTAGACTCCCGAGCGTGATGTCTTGCCGGGAGCGCCCGCATGCCTGAAGGGCTCTCCTCCCGCACCAAGCCGTCGGCTGACGACGTCTTTGCCGGACAATTTCCCACCCCGTATCGCGGGCTTCGGCAGCCGCCCCCGTCCGGGCCGTCCCGGCTGACCCTGATCGCCGCGGCCCTGGCCGTCCTGATCGTGCTCGGCGGCGTCGCCTTCGGCGTGCAGCGGCTGAACTCCGACGCCGGCAAGAGCGCGGGACCACAGGGCGTCGCTCAGCCGGGCGAGGTTCCGGGCGCCGCGGCCGAGTCCACCGCTGAGCCATCCAAGGCCTCGGGTGTCCTGACCGAGCCGAGAACCGGTGCGGCGTCGAAGGTGAAGCTGGGGGTCTTCCTCGGTACCTCGCCGAGCGGGGTCCGCCAGTTCGGTAAGTGGTTGGGGCGCGATCCCGAATACGCCGTCGACTTCTCCACCCGGGATACCTGGAACGACATCGCCAACCCGGCCTACACGATCAACTCCTGGCGGGGCTCGGGCTACCGGATGGTCTACTCGGTGGCCCCGCTGCCGTGGAGCGGCAACACCTCGATGAAGGCCGGTGCCCGCGGCGAGTACGACCAGTACTTCCGCAGGCTGGCTCGGAACCTGGTGGCCGGCGGCCAGGAGGACGCAATCATCCGGCTCGGCTGGGAGTTCAACCTGAAGGGGTGGAAGTGGTCGACGGACAACCCCGACGAGTTCATCGGCTACTGGCGGCACATCGTCACCGCGATGCGCTCGGTGCCCGGCCAGAAGCTGGAGTTCGACTGGAACCCCAACATTGGCGAGACGCCCTACGAAGCGCAGCTGTACTACCCGGGTAGTAAGTACGTCGACTACGTCGGAGTGGACGTCTACGACGTCTCCTGGACCAGAGTGACGTACCCCTACGGCCCCGGCTGTGACCCGACCTGCCGCAAGATCCGGCAGGAGGACGTCTGGGACCGACTGCTCAACGGTCCTCGCGGGCTGAACTTCTGGTCCGAGTTCGCCCATTCGCAGGGCAAGCGGATGTCGCTGCCGGAGTGGGGCTTGTGGGAGCGGCCGGACGGACACGGCGGCGGTGACAACCCGTACTTCATTGAGCAGATGCACGCCTTCATCGACGACCCCTACAACCGGGTCGCCTACCAGGGCTATCTCCAGGTCGACGTCGCCGACGGCCAGCACAAACTGAGCACGCTGAAGCAGGCCGGCAAAGCCTACAAGCGCCTCTTCAAGTAGGCCTTGCCGGATCAAAGATGTTTTAGGCGAACATCTTTGCTTGCTCGAGGCGGAGCTCGTCAACCAGCCGGCCCGGCGGCAAGGTGACGTCCGAGTAGGTCAGCACCTCGTCCTTGGCGATGTCCCGGGTGGTGACGCAGCCCTCGGCGACGCCCATCGGCAGCAGGTTCTGCGCAGCGGTGACGTCGGCCCGCTCGGCGACGCCGTAGCTGTCGTAACCGCCCAGCCCGTCGATCGTCGTCCCGGCCGGCAGGTCGTGCTTGGCCACGGTGACCACCTCGACGGTCGGGGCTCCCAGCGGCGCCATGGTGGCGTCACCGAACAGCGCGGCCCGGGCCACCGTCATCGGCACCTCGAAATGGCACAGGTGGTACGGGGTGTAGAAGCTGTACAGCGGGCCTTCGCCGAGCTTGTACAGGTTCAGGTAGTGCCGCTGCTTCGGGTCGTCGTGGGTGGCCAGGACGTACACGCCCGGGCCCGGCTGACTGCCGACCACGTAGTCGACCACGCCGCCGGCCGCGCGGAGCGCCTCGACGTCGTAGGCACGGGTCAGCTCGTCGACGTGGCCCTTGTGGTCGGCGCCACGCATGCCGCGCTTCTCCACCGTCATCCCGGTCGCGTTGGCCACGATCGCCTGCTCGAACGAGATCTTCGTGCCGTCGGCGAAGCTGGTCACCATATACGGGTCCTGGCCCCACTTCTCGGCGAACGCCTGCTGCGTCGTCGGGGTGCGGTACTCGTCCTGCAGGCCCTTGATGTTGCCGCAAACCAGCGGGGTGAGCCCGATCCCCTTGACGAACCGAACCAGGTTCAGCTGCACTCCGGGCTGATCGCCGTCACAGCCGCTGAGCACCACCCCGGCCGCGTCGGCCTTGGCCTTCAGGACCGAGCCGACGGTTCCGTCCACCTCGGCGTTCAGCAGTACCACGTGCTTGCCGCCGTTGATCGCCGCGATCACCACGTGCGCGCCGAACTCGACGTGCCCGGTGGCCTCCACGATCGCGTCGATCGACTCGGATTCGCAGACCGCCCGGTAGTTCTGGGTGATCGCGGGCACGCCGCGGCCGAGGGCCCGGTCGATGCCGGCGGCGTCGTCCACAAGGTCCCATTCGGTGACGCCGGCCTCGATGAACGCCCGCTCGGCGTTCGCCACGGTGCGGTTGCAGATCGCTGCCAGCTGCATGCCGGGAACCGAGTTGACCACCTGGTTGACGAAGCCGCGGCCCATGAAGCCCGCCCCGACCAGGGCAACCCGGATCGGGTTGCCGGCCTCGGCGCGTTTGCGCAGCGCAGTGTCGACGATGATCACGCGTTCACGTCCTGCAACAAGGCCCAGCCGGCGTCCTTGGCGCTGATCGTGGTGACCTCGTGCGGCCACTCCAGCTTCAGCGCTGGGTCGCTGTACCGGTGACCACGCTCGGCCTCCGGCGTGTACTTCCCGGTGACCTGGTAGATCACCTCGGTGCCGTCGACCAGGGTCTGGTAGCCGTGCGCGAACATCGCCGGGACGTAGAGCGCCCGATGGTTCTCCGCGGTCAGCTCGACCGAGACGTGCTCCAGGTAGGTCGGCGATTCCGGGCGCATGTCGACGATCTTGTCGACGATCGCACCGCGGGTGCAGCGCACCAGCTTGACCTCGGGGGCGTGGGCGAGCTGATAGTGCATCCCGCGCAGGGTGCCCGCCTTGTGATTGAACGAGGCGTTGCACTGCTCAACGGCCGGGTTCAGGCCGGCGGCCTCGAACTCGGCGACGTCGAAGGTCCGGGCGAAGAAGCCACGGTCGTCCTCACGCAGTTCGAGGTCGATGATCGCGACGTCCGGGATGTGCGTCTTGGTGATGATCATTTACTTGGCTCCCGCGGTGCCGACATTGTCAGTGGTCCAGAACAGGTCGGCGTCCAACTGTTTGGTGGCGATCAGGTGCTCCAGCTGCTTGAGCCGGGTGTGGCCGCGGCCGGTGAAGGTTTCGGCGTCCATCCCGATCCCGGCGAACACCTGGTGCAACTGACGAGCACCGCTGGCGGCGTTCCAGTCGCAGGAGAAGCCGGGCAACTCGGAAGAGATCTTGTCAAAGTTCACCTGGTAGCTTCGGTTGTCGCCGCCGGCCGGGCCGAAACTGACCTCGCAGCCGGGGAACTCGGCGCCAACCGTATTGGCGATGTCGCGGACCTGGTAGTTCTGCTCGTTGCTGCCGACGTTGAACGTCTGGCTGTGCACCGCTTCCCTCGGCGCCTCGAGCGCGCAGTAGATCGACTTGGCGATGTCGAGCCCGTGCACCAGCGGACGCCACGGCGTGCCGTCGCTGCTCATCGCGATCTTCTTGGTGGTCCAGGCCAGGCCGGACAGGTTGTTCAGCACGATGTCGAAGCGCTGCCGCGGCGAGGCGCCGAAGGCGGTCGCGTTCCGCATGAACGTCGGCGAGAAGTTGTCCGAGGCCAGCTTGGTCAGGTCGCGTTCGACCAGGGTCTTGCAGTCGGCGTACGCGGTCTGCGGGTTGATCGGCGAGCTCTCGTCAACCGTGCCGTCGGCCACGCCGTAGACGCTGCAGGAGGACATGTAGACGAAGCGCTCGACGCCGGCCTGGATCGCCATCTCGGCCAGCCGCACCGACCCGAGGTGGTTGACCTTGTAGGTCACCTCGCTGAGCAGCTCGCCCAGCGGGTCGTTCGACAGCTCGGCCATGTGGACGATCGCGTCGACACCCTCGAGGTCCTCAACGGTGATGTTGCGGATGTCCTTGGCCAGGGTCTTCGCCGTCTCGGTGACGCCGTTGTAGAGCCAGCCCTGACGGTAGTAGCCGGTGTCGACACCGGTCACCTCGTGGCCGCGATTCATCAGCGTGGGCGCCAGCAGACAGCCCAGATATCCCTCGGTTCCTGTGACCAGGACCTTCATGGTTCGTGCTCCTTAGCGGGGTGTTGAGGTGCTGTGCGGGGAGTTTCAGTCTTCCCAGATCTTCCAGCTGGCCTCGCCCTGGTCCCAGAGCTTGTTCAGCTCGGTCCAGTCGCGGTAGGTGTCCATGCCCATCCAGAACCCCTCGTGACCGTGCATCGCGAGCTGGCCGTCGCGGGCGATCTGCTGCAGCGGGGTCTGCTCGAGCATGATCGAGTCGTCGTGCTCGGACAGGTACTTGTCGACGAAACTCCGCTCGAACATGAAGAAGCCGCCGTTGACCCAACCGGTGGCCAGGGTGGGCTTCTCGTTGAACTCGATGACCTCATTGCCGTCCACGTGCATCTCACCGTAGCGGCTGGCCGGATGGACGGCGGTCACGGTTCCGGTCCGGCCGTGCTCGTTGTGGAACTTGACCAGAGCGGTCAGGTCGACGTCGCCGATCCCGTCGCCATAGGTGAGCATGAACTGATCGGCGATGAGGTGCTGGGTGACCCGCTTGACTCGGCCGACCGTCGCGGTCTGCAGCCCGGTTTCGACGAAGGTGACCTCCCAGTCCTCCACTCGGCCGGTGGAGTGGTAGACCGGCTCGGCGCCGTCATGGGTCAGGGTGAAGTCGGCCAGCTGTTCCCGGTAGTCCAGGAAGAACCGCTTGATCATGTCGCCCTTGTAGCCCAGGCAGAGCACGAACTTACGGAAACCGTGCGCCTGGTACATCTTCATGATGTGCCAGAGCACCGGCCGACCGCCGATGTCGACCAGCGGCTTGGGGAGCTTGTCGCCGCTGGCCTCTCGTAGCCGGGTGCCCATACCTCCGCAGAGGATGACAACCGGGATCTCGGACACGGGCAGCTGATCAGTCACGGAAGAATAAACCTCGGCTCGATGATGGAAATCTCTTGATGAGAATCTGTGGGTCAGGCACCCTCGGCGCGGGCGACCGACATCGCCGTCCGGAGAAGGATCTTGATGTCCAGCCAGAGCGACCAGTTCTCGATGTAGTAGTTGTCGAACCGGGCTCGCTCGGCGATCGAGGTGTCCCCACGCAGGCCATTGACCTGCGCCAGGCCGGTCAACCCGCACGGAACGCGGTGTCGGGCCACGTAATGCGGGTGCTGGCTGCGGAACGTCGCGACGAAATGCGGGCGTTCCGGGCGGGGGCCAACCAGGCTCATGTCCCCGCGCAGGATGTTCAGCAACTGCGGCAGTTCGTCGATCGAGCTGCGCCGGAGGAACTTCCCGACCGGCCCGAGCCGGTCGTCGTGCGCGATGCTCCAGTTCGTTGCGGACTCGGTCTCGTCGACCGGCTTGAGCGAACGGAACTTCAGCAGCGAGAAGTGCTGCCCGTCGACCCCGACGCGTTCCTGTCGGAACAGGACCCCGGGGCCGCCCTCCAGCCGGACCGCGAGCGCCACCAGCAGCATCACGGGTGAGAGCAGCAGCAGGGCAAGGCCGGAGAAGAAGATGTCGATGCCGCGCTTGACCTGCCAGGCGCGGCTTCGGTAGGCGGCGCGACGCAGTCGGATCAGCGGCATGCCCCACGCCGTGTCCATGTCGCCACCCACGTGGTGGAGTTCGAAAAGCCTTGGGACGACGAAGATCTCGCAGTGGAGCCGGTCGCATGTCCGGATGATGTCGACCATTTCGGACTCGCGCATCGAGCCAAACGCCACGATCACGTTCCGGACCTGATGGTCCAGCAGCACCTCAACCAGCTGCTCGGGCCGACCGAGAATCCGGTGCGAGGCGCTGACTCCTGCGCGGGGCGGGTCGACATCCAGGAAGCCGATCGGCTGCAGGCCGTAGGCCGGGTGCTGGGACAGCGACTCGGCCAGGTAGGTACCGACCCGGCCGGCGCCGAGAATCAGCGTGCGGTGCGCAATCCTGCCCGTCCGCCGGGCGTAGCGGACCAGGGCGTAGGCCGACGAGCGCAGGCAGATCGAGGCGAACCCGGTGACCGCCGCGGCGACCAGCAGCTTCCAGTCGACCAGTTCGGCGTCCCAGCGCAGCTGGTTCAGCGTCAGCTGGCCGGTCATCGTCAGGGCCAGCACCACCAGCAGCCGCCCGGACAGTTGCGGCAGGTCGTCGAGCAGGGACGGCGAAAGCCGGGAGCGGTACAGGCCGCCGGTGCCGTAGGCCGAGATCAGCAGGACGGTGAAGAGGCCCATCACCGGGCGGAGGCCGCCGCTGGTCAAGGTGCCGATCAGGCATGCGACGAGGTCGAGCAGGATCAGCAGTGGTTTGATGCCGGCCCGGACCGCGATGCCGGTCCAGGAACCGGCGGGCGGATCGTCGTCCTCGACGCCACCGTTGCGGCCCATGATCGGCAGCGGCTCGACCCGGTCTGCCACGCCGGCACCGCGTTGCTCGGCGAGTACCTGCTGCGCTGCTCGAACATCGATCACCAGGCGCGGATCGATCTGGGCCGCATGGACGGACGACGCCTCCACGCGTCGTCCAGCCCGGCCCATCTGATCACGGAGCGTCACTGCTTGCCCTCCCGATTGAACGGCGTTGATAGCAGCGCCGCCTTGCGAACCGTTGCCAAACTACGTTCTTGCCAAACCCGCCGCTTGCGAATTTTCAACATGTAACCGAGCCGTCCGGCCACCGTAATCTGTACGACGTCCACAACTACAACCTGTAGTCACTACAGCAACTCCCGTTATCAAATCGGGCATTTTGAATCCCCTCTATCGGACGAATCAACACGGAAACCGCCAAGCCCCCTCTGGGCGAGTTTTAGCCGTTCGGAGGACGGGTCAGTGGTCTGATCAGAGAGCTTTCGCAGCGGTTTGTGCGCCGTCCAGAATTGCTTCCCAAAAGCCGGTCGGCTGCGCAGCAGCATTTGTCCGAAGCCGCTGGTGGCGATGCGTGAACGAGCTGATGACCGGGGGTCGGGGCCCGAGCCCGACCGTCCGATGTGGACGTGACCGTGCGCTTTCAGTGAGTGCGGGTTCCAAGCTGCACACGCAGATGCTCGGTGATGTGTTCGGCGATCGCCAGGGAAGACGTTGCAGCAGGTGACGGTGCGTTACGAACGGCAGTCACGTTGCCGAGCTGAGAAATCCGGAAATCGTCCACCATGCTGCCGTCCCGATCCACCGCCTGGGCCCGGACCCCGGCCTGCGCGCGCTCGATGTCGGAGGACTGGACCTCGGGCACGTACTTGCGGGCGAACCGCAGGTACAGCGACTTGCTGAGGGAGCCCGCCATCTCCTCGGCGCCCATCCGCCAATGCCGACGGGCCAGCTTGCGGAAGCCCGGCCACTTCAGCGTGTCCATCAGGTCCTGGGGCTTGATCGTGCCCCGGGTGTAGCCCTCCCGGGCGAACGCCAGCACGGCATTCGGGCCGAGGTCGACGCCGCCGTGGATCCGCTTGGTGAAGTGCACCCCGAGGAACGGGTAATCCGGGTTCGGCACCGGGTAGATCAAGCCTCTGACCAGGTGCGTTCGCTCCGGGATCAGTCGGAAGTACTCGCCCCGGAAAGGCACGATGGCCGGCCCGGCGTCGTCCCCGGCCCAGCTCGCGACCCGGTCGGACTGCAGCCCGGCGCAGACCACCAACCGATCGAAGCTCAGGTAACGCTCGCCGGAGCGGACGTCCACTGTGCCGTCCCGCTGCAGGATGCCGTCCACCGGGAAGCCGAACTCGATGGTCCCGCCCGCCGCCCGGATGTCGTCGGCGTAGGCCTCGGCGATCTTCACGTAGTCGGTGATCGCCGTCCGCGGCGAGAAGATCGCGGCCACCCCGGTGGCGTACGGCTCGATCTCCCGCAGCCCGGCGTTGTCCAGGGAGCTGACGTCCGGAACACCGTTGGCCAGCGCCCGCTCGCGGATCCGCTCCAGGGCCGGCCGCTCGGAGTCGTCGATCGCGACGACCAGCTTGCCGCACTCGTCGTACGGCAGCTTCTTCTCCTGGCAGTACTCGTGCAGCAGGCTGGCCCCGCGACGGCACAGCGTGGCCTTCAGCGAGCCCGGCTGGTAGTAGAGCCCGGCGTGCACCACACCGCTGTTGTGACCGGTCTGATGAACGGCGACCCGGGACTCCTTTTCCAAAACAGTTATTTGGGTGCTAGGAAAAAGTTCACCTATTCGTCGTGCTACGGCCAGTCCGACAATTCCGGCGCCGATCACTCCGACGTGCTGTGCGGCCATTCTTGGAGCCTCCGAAGAATATGCAGGCTTGGACCCTATCCAGCCGATGCCGGTGATGGCGACATCGGCCGTATTGTCAGCGCCATGAATGACCTGAATCCGACCGATCAGACTGGGTCGGAGACCGGGCTCAGGCCGAAGATTTCGTCATACCTAAGCCGGACGACGGTCGGTGAGTAACGGGTGTCCCAGGCCTGCCGGGCGGCGGCCGAGAGCCCGGCGTTGATTGTCGGGTCCACCGCCGCCCGCATCGCCGCGGCAAGGTCGGCGGGGGTCTCGCCGACCAGGCAGCCGCTCCGCTCGCCGCCTTCGATGCCTTGCACGCCGGCCGTGGTCGCGATCACCGGCAGGCCTCGGGCCAGCGCCTCCAACACCTTGATCTTGACCCCGCTGCCGGTGCGCAGCGGGGAGAGCAGGGCGGCGCTGCCGGCCAGCACGGCGTCCAGGTCGTCAACCCAACCGAGGAACCGAACCGCACCGCTCCAGGCGGCGGCCGACGGCAGACCGCGATCGGTACCGGCGCCGACAACGTTGATCACCACGTCCGGGAGTTCGGTCTGGACCGCGGCTCGGCAACTGCTGAGGAACCAGTTCAGGCCATCGAGGTTCGGGGCGTAGTCGAAGCCGCCGATGAAGGTGAATTCGGGTGCCCCGGTGTACTTCCGGATCAGAGACAGCGGCTCGCGCAGCAGCGGCGGCAGGGTACCGATCTCCGCACCCGGGCAGCGCGCTTGCAGCCGGGCGGTCTCGTCCGGGCTGATCAGGTACGTCGCGTCGAACCAGGCCGGCTGGCGGTTTTCGGACGCGGCAACCAGGTCGCGCTCCAGCCGCAGCAGCGGACGGTGTACCCGGGGGTTGGCCAGCAACCGCCGGGCCGGGCCGGGCAGCAGCTTGACGAACTCTCCGCCCGGATTGCTGTTGGCGCCGCCGGCCTCGCTCTCGGCCAGCATCGCCGCGTAGCGTTCGGAAAACAGGTCATCGGCGTAGAGAATCCGGCGCAGCGGTCGGCCGGCTCGGCGGCCGACTCGGGGTCGGTCGGCCACGTACTGGCCCATCCGCACGGTGTCCCAGATCTCCAGATCCGGATCGATCAGGTCGATCGTGGCGCTGAGCGCCTCCTGCAGACCGCCCGAGTGCAGCACGGCTTCCTGCAGCGGATGCCGGTGCGCCTTGGCGGCGACGGAGGTCCCGGCCGCACCGGGCCAGAGCGGGGGGCTGCCGCGGTGCAGGCGATCGCGGATGGCGGGCGGCAGCACCACATGTTTCAACACCGAGCCGACCTGCTCCGCGGTCCCGGGCTTGGCCAGGACGTGCCGGTGATAGCCGACCTCCGGGCGCTCGACCTCGGGTCGGCCGATCAGGATCAGATGCACGTTCTGCGGTCCGAGCCGGTCGCAGAGATGGTCGAGAATTCCACCGATCACCACCGGCTTTCCGTAGCGACGAGGCTCGGGTTCGGTGGCGGTAATGAATACAGCTCGGCGTATTTCGGTGCTCATCGGGCCAACCTCGTCATCCGTCGGGCCAACCTCCGCAGTCATCGGGACAACCTAGCGGCGCACCCGCGCCCTCATTACCGGATCGGCAACCTTGTTGACCCGATGGCTTGTTGACCCGATGGCCGAGGTCCTACTCGTTCGACCGGGCCATCACCCGTTCGACGACCTCCACGGCGCGTTCGCCGCTGCTGCGCTCGTCCGGCGCAGGTCGGCAGGCCTTGGCGGCCCGGGCGAATCCGGGCTCGGTCAAGACCTGGTGGACGGCGCGGGCGAGCCGCTTCGGGGTCAGCCGACCCGGCAGGATCGCGACTCCGAGACCACCCCGCCGCACCCGGTCGGCGTTCTCCCGTTGCTCGCCGCCGCCCGGCACGGTCACCACCGGACGTCCACGGCTCAACGCCTTTGCCAGGATCCCGTGCCCACCGCCGCAGATCACCGCGGCCGCCTGCTCGATCAAGGGTCCCTGCCGGCCGGGTCCGGCGCTGACCCAGGCGGGGAGCCGCTCGTCGGGCGGGCTGAGCACGGTCCAGGCCACCCGGATACCGGCGTCCGCCAGCCCGGCCAGGGTCGCCTCGGTCAGCCCGGTCACCGCGCCGACCACCGTGGTTGCGGAGAGCAGCAGCAGCGGGCCATCGCCCGGCGGAGGGGTGAGGTCGGTGTCCGCCGGATCCCATTCCAGCGGGCCGACCAGGTAGGTGGACGCCGGCCAGTCCGGGCGGGGCGCTTCCAGCGCCGGGAGCGAGGCGATCAGTCGGGCCAGCGGAGCGCCGCCGGGGGGCAGGCCCAGCCGCTCCCGGTCCTGTTCGCGGGCCCGATCCCCGTCCTGCCACTGCGCCGAGGTGATCCGGTAGAGGCGCTCGTCCCGGAGCCGTCCGAGCGGCCCGCGGGCCGGTGCCAGACCCGAACCGGATGGTGGCAGGAAGCGGGACGGATCCTGCAGCGGGTGCGGGACCAGTTGCACCCAGGGGACGTTGAGCAGCCCGGCCGCGAGCCCACCGGACGGCGTCATCACGTCTGCCACCACCAGCTCAGGGGCGAACGACGTCAGGCTCTCGGCGATCTGCGGGGCCAGTCGGCGGGAGATCTGCCGAAGCCGGCGGACGCCGTCCGGTTCCTCGTTGGGTACCGAGTTTGGTGCCGGGCGCGGCATAACGATTGCTGGGATGCCGTCCCGCTCGAGCGCCGGCTGCCAGGGCGCTCCGGTGCAGAGCAGGGCTTGGTGTCCGCGCTCGCTCAGCGCCCGGGTCAGGGCTGCCGCCGGAAACACATGTCCGGGGTCACCTCCGGCGATCACCGCGACCCGCATGCCGGACATCCTGCCCGACCGGGAGCCGGTCACGTCCACCCGGGCGCAACAATGGGACATGAACATCACCGTTGCCATCCTTGATGAGCCGCCGTTCTGCTGGCTCGACGCCGACGGAGAGGCCCGCGGCTGTGACGTCGAAGTGGCCCGAATTGCGCTGCAAGAGTCCGGTTTCGCGGACATCACCTTTGCGCTTGTGGAGTTCGAAGAGCTGATCCCCGGCGTCCTTGCCGATCGGTGGCAGCTCAACACCGGAATGTTCGTCACTGCGGAAAGGCGGGCCCTGGTTCGGTTCACCCGGCCGATCTGGTCAGTGCCGGACGGGCTCGTGGTCCGGGTTGAGGACGTCGCACGGTTCAGCTCATACTCGGAGTTCGCCGCCGACCCGGAAGCGCGGCTGGCGGTGGTTGTGGGCCAGGTGCAAGGGGATTCGGCCCGGTCCGCGGGTCTTCCGGACGAACGGATACTGCAGGTCAGTACCCAGGACGAGGCGGTCCGGGCGGTGCTGAACAAGGCCGCCGATGCAGCCGCCAGCACCGCGATCGGCAACCGGGCGCTGATGCAGCGGATGGCCGATCCCCGGCTGGCCGCCGTCGACCTGGACGCTGGGTCCACCGATAGCCCGGTCGGTGCGTTCTCCCTGCATCCGGAGAACACTGTTGTGGCCGAGGCGCTCGATGCGCAGCTCGCGGCACTGCTCGGATCGGCCCGACACGGCGAGATCAGGCGGCGTCACGGGTTCCCTCGGAATGAGGCTCACTGAGCTCGCCGAGGATAGTGGCTGGCCTGTTGGTTCTCCTGAAATAGCTTGCAAACCAATGGGTTTGAACACTCAGTTTAGTCGATGTGGTGTTGCGATCATGATTTAGCGATGACTAGAATCGAACACATGTTCCCATGATGGGAGTCTGTGGATGAGAGGGGAGGGGCGCATGTCGGACACTCGTGAACGGATGATGCGGGACGGTGACCAGCCGCCACCCGACCGTCCCACCTCGCCCGAGCACCCTTCGCCCGACCTCACGTCGCCCGATTCGACCTCGTCCCGCCTTTCCTCGTCCAGCCACCTGTCGGCTGATCGCACCTCGCCCGACCACTCCCCGTCCGACGCCACCATCTCTGGGCACTCTTCGTCCGGGCAGGTCGCTGCGTCCGCCGGCACTGCTGGTGAGCCGGACCCGGTCCGCGGAGATACACCGCGAGCACCCCACCCGACCTCCGACCACGCGCCATCGCCCGAAACCACCCCACCCCCCGGACCTTTCCCCGACAGCGATCCATCCGCCGAGTCGTCCCCCGGTGGCGTGCCTTCCCCCGACGATGCTCCACTTCCCGAAACTGCTCCATCTCCCGAAACTGCTCCATCTCCCGAAACTGCTCCATCTCCCGAAACTGCTCCATCTCCCGAAACCGGTCCATCTCCCGAAACCGGTCCATCTCCCGAAACCGGTCCATCTCCCGAAACCGGTCCATCTCCCGAAACCGGTCCATCTCCCGAAACCGGTCCATCCGCCGGGTCTTGCCCCGACGGTGCTCCATCCCCCGACGGCGAGCCATCTCCAGGTAGCGGGTCTTCGCCTGACGGTGGGTCGTTCCCGAGGTTCCCGTACTCCCCGGACGGGCAGATCCCGGCTGACCTGAATGTGGAGTGGGAGACCACCTCAGGCTTCGCCCTGGTGGAAGGCATCAGTGATCAGTCGAAGCTGATCGGCTGGGCCGAAGCCCAGCGCCTGAAGGACATCGCCGCGCTGTACGCGGTCGGGGAGATGCACCCACTACCACCGCCACCGGCCGCGCAGGCGAGGGCGGGGCGGCGGGGGCGGGAGATCG
>Ga0307513_10001803_pt1 | contig 30423 bp, 30 predicted proteins | sample 15_EM_MG_FD_202174 | JGI IMG/M metagenome (GOLD analysis project Ga0307513, IMG submission 202174) | Populus trichocarpa ectomycorrhiza microbial communities from riparian zone in the Pacific Northwest, United States - 15_EM | ecosystem: Host-associated > Plants > Roots > Unclassified | place... | reverse complement strand
AGGAACAAACCAGACAAAGATGACCTAACAAACACCTCAACACCAGACGCCTGAACAAAAGAAAACAAATCAAAATCCACATGCTCATGTACAACACCACCCCCGTCCGCCTTCCGGGGGGGATCAATAATAAACAACAAATCAACAAAAGAAAAAACATCCATCACCAACGAACGGTTAGCCCTGCTCCGTCCAACATTCATCGATAATGTCGTAATAAACATTAGGCCTGAATGGCCGACGAGGTGATATCGGAATCAGAGGCGCGCCTCTTAAGGATGCTCTTTGGGGGCGCATCCAAGCCCAAGGAAAATCCCATAGTCTCATCGTCATCGATGGTCTTAATGGGGGGGTCGACCGACGGGCCAGCCGAACTAGATGGCCTAAAGGCCTTGTTAACTCTGCCGGAGGGGGCCGGTTCCACAATCTCGGTAATACGGGAGGGGCCAGCTTGCTCGTAAGCATCAACAGCCTTACCCTTACCTTTCCTGTCAACCTTAGGCCGAATAACCTTAGCCTTAGGCAGAGCGCTGTCGGTCATGCCCCGTCGATGGTCAGCACGCAGGTCAGCATATCTCATCCCTTCAAACTCAACAGCCAGACCCTTAGCAGAGACCTCCCGCTCAACCATCACCTGCGAAACAATAGCGGTATCAACCCCGCGGCGACGGCGACGTTGACGATTCCGGGACCGGTCGGACACACCTGTAACAGATGTATCATCGGCGACGATCGGAGACCTAGCACCAGCAGGAACAGGAGACGACCCAGTTGAAATAACCACAGGGCACCTATCGTAACCCGTGAAGTGGTCCGATCTCTCGCACAGCATACACCTACGCACGGTGTGGCTACACGATTGACCGCTCTCGCCAGGGCAGTTAAGTTGCCCACATCGGTGGGACTTCGACAAGTGATCCCCAAAACAAAAATGACAGCGGGGAGGGAACGCACACAACATCTCAACATGGCCAACCTGAAGGCACTTGGTGCAAACCGGGGCAGACCTGTGTTCTTCAAAGAACCTAGCATTCCTGGACTTGCCAAACAAGAAAACACGGCCAGACGACAGGATCCTACCACTGGCCTCATTGCGCTCAAGGGTGAACCGAATGCTACACGAGGTGGCGCCCGCCTGTTTCATGGCGTAAACAGAGCCGAGCATGTTAGGACGGCCAGCGGTAATCACCCCCGGGTTTGAGCCCTCACTGTCGGTCCGGAGACCATCAAAGGCCCTATCGCCGGTCCAATCCTCAGGCTTCCACAGAGATCCTCTGCCAGTAGGAGCCAGGGGAACACCAGAAACCAAAATCTTAACCTTGGCCACATCCTTGTGGAACACAAAGGTAGTAAGACCAGAGGGGCCAAGTTCCCGAATAAGGGTCGATCGGCATCGTTCCAGTCTATCCCAGACCTGAGTGGCAGTATGTTCCGCCAGCGTCAAGTAAATGCATCCAATCTCAAGCTTGGAGCGGGCTCTCCGAATATACGGGGTCTTGTCGGAAACCTTCCCAAGATTACTCAAGGTCTGGTTCATGCGGATACGGATAGCCTCGGGAGTAACCGGAAGCTGTGTCCGCTTGCCGGCGTCAAAGCGCATGGTAATGTGGCGCTCGCGGGCATTGGGGGAGGGGGAGGATGTAGGAACCCTGGCACGGGAAGGACCCGGAGTAACGACAGCAGGGGGCGGAGGCGGTACCAGTCGTGACCTAACCTGACGTCCAGGTCTTGTCGTGTGTGGCACAGGTGGAGGGGGGGGGGTAGCCGCAACCCGACTATACATCGCCGCCCCGGTCGGGGGGGATGACACCGGAATCGCAGCGGGAACGGAAACCGGGGCAGAGGTTGTGGCAGCAGCCGTGCCGGCGACCTTATTCCTTCTCCGTCTATTGGCCTTATGGCCACCAGCCTTTACCGTGACGAATCCGGTATCGGGCGATTCATCAAAGGCGACCTTCTTAACGCCTGAAGAGGACGCAACACCAACATCAGCAGGAGGGGGGGAAGGGGTAATACCACCGTTCATGCGCTTAGCAGCTTCAGCACGAACAGATTTCCGAATAGTCTCCCGCGAGCTCCAGACAGGTTCACCCCTGCCAACCGTCAGCTCAGCCTCATGGGCCACCGTATCCCCTTCCAATCGGGCAATAACAGCCTTCAACAACTTGATCTCCCCTTTTAGAGAGATAATCTCATCCAAGCAGTTCTGTTGCTTGCCCAAACGCTGAATGTCAGCAGCAACCTCCTCAAGGGAACTGTATGTCTCCTTCCCCCCAACCAGCCCGTAAACCCGGCAACCAGCAACCATGGAGGCATCATCCGAATCAGAGGACGACGTGACCGAACCGTGAGAGGATGAGGGCGAAGACGACAGGGGAACCGCATTGCCGGAACGAATATCTTCCAAGCCGTTCAACAAAGCAACGTCAACCTGCGAGGGCGACCGATAGCTCATGGTAAGAGGGAGAGCCGGAAGCAAGGAAAACGAAGGGGAAACGCTGCGGGTAACCGAACGTGGCTGAGCATCGGTGGCGTACCTAGAGTCACCAATACCTGTGCCATCAGTGTTAGACCCACCACCCAAATCCATAGGGGTATCGCGAACTATGACCGCCGACGAAGGAACCACTTGACTAGTGGTCAAAGGAAGGGGGGACGGGGAGTTCCTCTTGGGGGGGGTATTTCCCCGAAGTGCCTTGGTATGAGCAATAAACTCATGGTGTCTTTTGGACACAGGAACAAACACGCGGCGGCCAGAGGGAATGGTGGCATCCGGGGCGAAACCAGAACCAGCACCAGGGCGCGACCAGGGGGGGACGAAGGGGGGAGGGGACGAAACCTGAGTGACCCGATCCTCAGGGCGGATGCCACCTGCAGGAGGTGCATAGTCTTCATCCGACGATCGGTCCAATCGGAAGTTGCTATAAAGCTTTCGCTCACCGGAGGAAAGTCGCTCAACAGGGGAGGGGAGACGCCGTTGGCTATCGTCAACCTCGACCACAGAAGGCACGTACATGGGGTCCTGGGTACGGTCCTCGTCAATGGACGGCCAGGATGCGGAGGGGACCATGGGATCAGACGCCATAGTCGAATGAAAATCCGAGCTCACCATCTGGGAGCTGGATGGGGCGAAGGACTGGGAGGAGCCCTCGGGGGTGTGGAAGCGGGTGTATAAACCCAAAGAGGTAGTGCGGTCGACGTGACAACGCGCAGAGGAGGTGACACCAGTAATGCAACAGCCGCGAGCAGCCATCACACCGGTGCAAACAGTTTCGACAGAGTCGAAGGAGCGGAGGTCGAGGTGAGCACCAATGGCTCGAACCTCAGAAGTAAAGAGAAGGGAGTCATTCCGACATCCCGAAACATGAACAAAGTGAAGGCCCTGGTAGGCCCCACCCGGCGCGGCATAAGACAATTTGACAGCCGGGATAAGACCACGGCCATCAGAGGTATTCATCCTGCCCGGGACAATCTGGGTGCCCGGAGCAGGGGAAGGGGAGCAAAGGGGAGGAGGGGGGGCAGAATCACCCATCGTGAAATTTCACCTGTAGCAAAAGGCCAGGCGAGCCACCAAAAAAAATTCACCGGCAATAAAAAGCCCGGCGAGCCACTAAAAGAATATTGCCCGAAGGCCAAAGAACACCCACCGCCCAAAGGCAAAACCGCCAAACGCGACCGACAACGAAGGATTCTCACGATAAAAGGCGTGGTGTTGAGGGTGGCGAAACCGTGTGTTCTGATTGGTTGCAACAGACGGTCAGGAAACTCGGTGTGGTTGTTCGTTGCTAGTTGAGAGAATAATGATAGAATAGAAGAGAGAGAAATGAACCCAATTGGAATAGAAAGGAAACAATATCTATTGATTGATTGCCTGGGTGTTTATGACCATCCGTTGTTGTTGCTGTTGTTGTGTTCCTTGTTGTCTCTGGAAAAGAGAGAAGGATGCATGCTGAGCTAGATACAAAGTGGCCCAGTCATAGTGGGAGAAAATTCTCCGTGTGACCGCCAAACTACCCTATGATAGTCCAAGCCCTACACCGGTAGAATGCTCGGCTTCTAATGTTATGTTGAGCCACAAAGTTACTATCTAAGCCACAGGTTTACCTTGAACTCCAGTCTTAGGTCGGGCACTCTTTACCTCCGTAAGAACTCGAATATTTGAGCCTCACGCTAAGTTATCTGAAATCCCCCCTCTTAGATCGGGGGGCGAGCGCACAACGAGAACTGGCCCTCTCAACCCGAGCTTGAGGGGGGGAAAAAGGAAAGGCAACTCCAGCGCCCTAGCTTGAGGTTCAATTATTTGAGTTTTTACGGTAGTAGAGTGCCTCATGTTTGTGAGCCTGTGAGCGGAAGTCGGAGCACCTATCCAAAACCTTGGCACGGGAATACCTCCAGAGCCGCAAAGTCCACCCTAACCCTGGTTATTAGAATCCGTGACCACCCCAACCCATTTCCAGCGGCTATGGATTATTAAACCGAAATTACCGAATGCTGGCTCGCATTTATATTTTACTTTATCTATCTAACTTGTTGCTCGTGTTTTTTTGAAAATCTCAGAGCAGCGGTGTTTGAAGTTGAGGCACGATAGTATCCGCGGTTCATGTATCATAAATTAGTAAGAGTGGTTGATTATTGCCAAGGAGGTTAATCCATTTTAGCACAGGGAGGGATATTGCAACTACTCGAGTAGGGGAATGCATTCCCTTTTTTTCAAACACATGGTTGCTCCAACCACTCGAATAGTTAGGTCTGGGATTCTCTGGCAGCCTGGAGAACAAGTCTAGAACGCATAGGAGTATTCGGTGCAAGGCAAGTAGAAATTCTGTGAATTAAATTCTCCTGACTTAGAGTAGAATCCGAAGTACCGAATTTATGGCAAAAGAGCCGCTGCCCACCGCTTTCGGATGCCGTTCACGTGACAGATCTATTCGTTGGCCCAATGGCCACAATAGAGGATCGGCAAAGGTCTCGTAATCCTCGTACCTGAGTACAAATTGAGAGCTCGAGCAGTTGCGTCTCGGAGGGTAAACAAGTCTAATTAGATAATCTCTGGGATCTACTATCATACCCCTGGGGTTCTCGTATAATAACTCTGGGGGTACACCCACTCCGCATCTCGGTAGTGTTTCTGTAAAATAGCTAGAGGGGCTAGGGCTAGTGTCTATTCTAGCGGTTTTCGAATTAAGCTATTGGTGGCTAGGGGCCGGGTCTGGGATGAAAGCCAAAACTACCCCCGGGAATTAACGGGGAAGAGTGTCTGTGCTATTATACTATACCCGCCGATTCAAATGTATTAGGAAATATTAAGCAAACTTGGCTTCAAGGCCGCCGACTGAATTTCCCAATACTTTCAAGTAGTACGGTGAGATTCACCGCGCACTACGGTGCATTGTACTTGAGCCCGGTGCTAGATTTCATAGTTATCTGAGATACGGGGTTTTGCGCTGCACTTGTACTGGCGCAGTAAGAGCTCTTGAAATTATCCTTCTCCGTCCGTCAAAAATAGCGCGGTAAATCGAGACAATAGACTAAAGTTGGTTTCGTTAGGGAAATAGATAGAATGGCGAAAACAAAATTAATAAGGTCTAACAGAGTTTACGACTCTAGTTATAGAGGACTTTTGTTTCTGAATCCTGAGATTAGCTGCCTAGTGGAGATAGCGAGTTTCAAGAGTTTTTACGGCATCACCCGAGACCTCCACAACATGGGCATATCCTTGGCATGGAGATTATTGAAGAAAAGTTGTCACACAAACCTCATCGCCCCGTTTTTCTTCAGCTCTGCTTGCAGAAAGTTTATCAACACCTTCGATCCGCTGTAGGCCGCTCTGCTATTTCTACATTCGACCGAAATTTCGGAGGGAATATCATGACACAAAATATGCATCTGCTATCGGTCAACATGGGCGATGGAAACACCCACTCCGGCAACATAACCGGTAGTTTCAACAACTTCCACAAGTCTGACGAGGATGCCGAGATTATGCGATGGCTCTCTCCACTGGAGCCGAAGAATAGACACCAAGGCGTGCGCACCGAGCGATTCGACGGTATCGGAGATTGGATTTTAGAAACAAGCGAGTTTCGGGAGTGGAGGGGGGGGGAGGGTGGAGCGGATATGGCTGTGTTGTTTTGCTCCGGGAATCCGGGAGTGGGTAAAACATACCTGAGGTAGGTGGCGGCATTCCCTGAAAGAAGTGGGTATTGCTGATATCCTGGAATACTAGTTCCCTTGTGATCGATAACCTGTGCGATCAGGCGGCGAAGGGTGATATTGCGGTTGCGGGTTTGTACTGCGACTTCCTTGCGCATCAAGAGCAGACCATCACCAACATACTAGGCGCCATTCTGAAACAGCTAGTAGGTAGAGGGGACATACCTGAGTATCTACGCGAGGCGTTTCAAAAAGGGAAAAGGGAGTTTGGTGGCCGGGGACTACGGCTTCCGGATCTGGTGCGAATGGTGAAGGTCACTATTGCTTCGCTACCTCGGGTCTTCATCTGTATCGACGCCCTGGACGAATGCTTACCGAAGCATTTGCCAGGGCTTCTTGGGTCACTGAGAGATATTCTTCGGGAGTTACCAAGGATGCGAGTATTCCTCACCGGAAGGCCCCATATCAAGGAAGATATTCAAAGATATTTCGCCAAGGTAGTTGTGATACCAATCAGTCCTAACGCGGATGACATGAGGAGTTATCTGGAGATGAGGTTGGGCATGGACACTGAGCCGGATGCGATGAACGACAATTTACGGGCTGATATCACGAGAATCATCCTAGAAAAGATATCTGATATGTGCGTAAGAGCGTTTGGCACCGCTACCCCCATCAATAATATATGCTTATAAATGATTGAATGTAGATTCCTCCTTGTTTCACTTCACATCGACGCTATTCTTGGAGAGGTGACAATTCGTCAGAGAAGGAAGAAACTTGAAGAGATGACCCAAGGCAATGGACTTGGTGATGCGTACACGGGAGCCCTAGCTCGACTGAAGGCCCAGAAGGGGAATAAATCAATACTGGCACTAAAAGTCTTGATGTGGGTGTTGTATTCGGAACGACCATTACGGGCTGAGGAGCTCTGCCATGCCTTGGGAGTGGAGATAGGATCTGTGGATCTGGACCTTGAAAACGTTCCTACATTACGGGCAATCCTAGCATCTTGTCTCGGTCTTGTCATGGTCGAGGCGTCTTCATCTACTGTCCGACTGGTGCACTTTTACCCTCCAAGAGCATCTCTTAAATGGCCCAACCCTATTCCATAGTCCAAATTCAGCAATTGCCGAGGTATGCTTGACGTACCTCAATTTTGAATGTGTGGGGGATGTTTCGCCAACGCTTCTCTCAGCTCCCACAACAATGCCCTTTCTACAATATGCTTCTTGCTACTGGGGAAAGCATGCAGGAAGGGAGATGACAGAAAGTGTGAAAATACTTGCCCTCAGACTTCTCAATGAATTTGGAGCGCATATAGCGGCTCAACTAATGTTGTTGCACTATAATGGGGACCGTAGCACGGGCTTTTATTATTTTGACCGGACCGGAGGACCTAGAGGATTTACTGGACTTAACGGAGCAGCATTTCTCGGGATCGTGGAGATCGTGGTTGCCATGTTGGAAATGAAAGAATGGGATGTTAATGCAAGCGACAGCACAGGGAATACGGCTCTCATATGGGCAGCACGAAGGGGAAGTGAGGCGGTAGTGAAGATCCTTTTAGAACGAGCGGATGTCAATCCTGACCAGGCAGATGGCAAATATGGCCGGACACCTCTCTCGTGGGCTGCTGGAATTGGGCACGAGGGGGTAGTAAAGATACTTTTAGGACGAGAAGAGGTCAATCCTGACCAGGAAGATAGCAGACCTGGCTGGAAACCACTATCGTGGGCCGCTTGTAATGGGCGCGAGGGGGTAGTAAAGATGCTTTTAGGCCGGGAGGGGGTCGTTCCCAATCAGGCCGACGGCGGAGATGGCCGGACACCACTTTCGCGGGCTGCTGGGAATGGGCATGAGGGGGTTATAAGGATACTTTTGGAGCGTGAGGGTCTCAATCCTGACCAGGCAGATAGAAGATATGGCCGGACACCACTTTGGTGGGCGGCTGGGAATGGACATGAGGGGATAGTGAAGATCCTTTTAGCACTGGAAGATGTCGACCCTGACAAACCAGATACCGAATATGGCCGGACACCACTTTCGCGGGCCGCGGAGTCTGGGCATGAGGGGGTAGTAAGGATGCTTTTGGCCCGCAAGTATGTCAATCCCGGCCAGGCAGACACCGAATATGGCCGGACAACGCTCTCGTGGGCAGCTAGGCACGGACATCAGGGAGTAGTGAAGATGCTTTTGCAGCGAGAGGAAGTTGACCCCAACCAGGCCGACATTAGGGATGGCCAGACACCACTCTCGCAAGCAGCTAGTAGCGGATACGAAGGAGTTGTAAAGATGCTTTTAGAACGAGAGGGTGTCAATCCCAACCTGGCAGACAACAAATATGGCTGTCCGCCGCTCTCATGGGCAGCTGCACGTGGGCATGAGGGGATAGTAAGGATTCTTTTGGAACAAAAGGGTGTCAATCCCCACCACGCAGACACTGAATATGACCGCACGCCCCTCTCGTGGGCCGCTAGGCATGGACACGAGCGCATAGTAAAGATTCTTTTGGAACGAAAAGATGTTCGTACCGACATACGAGATGCCAACAACCAGACGCCACTGTCATTAGCTCTCTCTAGAGGACACCGTAGGGTTGTGAGACTGTTATCGGAACGGGGCAATGCCAATCCCGATATAGCGGATCACGGTAGCCAGGTGTCTCGCCCGCTGCCAACTAATAGAACCACCCCCTCAACCCAACCTTCGAGCCTGCCTCAGCCTCCTTCTATGTTGCCTTCGAAGTTCTGGTATTATCTAAGTAAGACTGCTGCCCCGCCTAACAACACCCGGTCAACCCTCCCGATCGCTGCCAACCGGCATTTCATTATCGCCTCTTTCGTTTGTGTTTTGGCTTTTCTCATTTGCATCCTTCCTTCTTCATCGCAGGGGATATTCTCATTCCGTAAATAGGTGCCGCTCTTGAAATGGCTTTTTGGCGAGACCTCCATAGATATAGGTGTCAATAGACCTTCGACAAAGGACTTCTTCTGGTTTCACACGGTTATTTTCTGTATTTAGTTTTTTCTTTCTTTGCCTGTTCTTAGAGTTCTGCTTAGTATTGGTTCGCGTCATGGTGTTTTTTAGCCCTAATTCCATTTATCACTTAATATATGCATTGCGTTTAATCAACAGTGATGTACTGTACGGCGCATTACCGGCGAACGGGTGGGAGCGGTGATACCATAACCTTGAAGAAGCCCTTCCATATATTCACAAGTAGTAGGTTTAGCTTCCCCCTATAATTTCTCTCAAAACCGCCAAACTATCACCATTTATTTCTTTCAAGATCGTATGACAATACACCCGGCAATTTTGCTGTAAACCCCACGGGGGAGAAGCCCAAGTCGGGGAGATAAAACCCTAACCCTACGATACTCCCAGTAGCACTAGAGGGGGGAGGGCACTGGAAAGACAGAGCTATACGAGTATAATACTATCATAGCCCAAGTAGACATAGTCTAATGCGGAGTCCACTGCCAAAGGCTAGAATTCTTCAAAACCTCGACTGCCCTTACATTTTGTTGACATGGAAATGATTGGGTCGGAATTGTGGCACGGGGAGCTTTATCACTCCGCCTTCTTCAGCTCAAGTTTGTCAAGCTTTCCCGATTCACCTATGATACATGTTACTCTACTATTGCACGCTAGCAAAAGTAACCGAACATTTGGCGCTGCAACCTTCCACCACCTAGGACCGCAACCCCGCCCCCTCACTTCCGAATCCAGCATACCTTTACCACAACAAAAAAATCTCAATAAAGCAGATGGATGACACACAAGGTATTAATTAGGATTATATGTTTATTTTATTTTTAAATATTTATTTGGCTGTTGTTTCGGTAGTCACTTGTTGAGTTAGGTGTTGGCAAAGAGGAAAGAGCTGTTGAATGCTGATGTTCGGTTATTTATGCTAACGTGCACTACTACATTCGACCAGAATTTTTGAGGGGAATCGGAGCACAAAGTACACATGCTATCAATCAACCGATACACCCACTGCTGCAACATGGCGGGCGTTTCGGTAAATTCTACCAACGAGGATACACGAATCATGCGTTGGCTCTCTCCGCTAGAGCTAGATAGCAGACACAAGGCGTGCGCACCGACTAATTCGACGATCCCGGGATTGACTTTTGGAAATAAAGAAATTTCAAGAGCGGAGAGGTAGTCATGGTGGAGAGGGTAAGCCTGTGTTTTTCTCCTGGAATCTGGGGGGGGGGGGGGTAAGGTATATCCGAGGTAAATGGAACGAAAGAGGTGAATATTGCTGGTGACTTAAATGCTGGTTCCCTAGCGATTAGAAGCCTGGACAATCAGGCTAGGAGGTAAGATATCGCTGCAGCATGCCTGTACTGCAAATACTTTACCCAGAAGGATGATGCGGCCGCGAAAATTTTTGAGACCCATTCTAAGGCTGCGAGTTGGCAGAGGAGACCTAGGTGGCAGGAAAACAGGTTATTTTCTGTTAACCTAAAGGTCTTGGAAACCCAGGTGGGTAGCGAGACCTGGGAGAAGTGCAAAATATAGCTTTTCAGACCCGACACTGCAGAACAACAAGCTAGCAGCATCACAGCTCTCTTTTTACAGTTTATTAAAAGATTTTAGTGATGATAATATTGGGCATTTAGTAGCAGATTTTCGCTTGTTCTATGGCAGTCAGTATTGTTAGTACCCAACGTGTGTAGCCTTGAAACCTAATTTGAGCAGCAGGGAAAGAGTTTGAGGGCAATGCGATACAACTCTACCAAGCTATGTACAATACTTGCTTGCTGCGTAATAGGTTAGGGTGGTTTCTATTGTTTACCTCACCAAGAAAATTCGTGATCTCCTAACTGAACTATCGCTTAAGTGAGACATGAGCCCTAACCCGTGACCCTTTGCCGTCGCAACAAGCTCGAATTAGACTGAGCAACGTGCCTACCGCGAAACACCCCTACGAAAAGCAAGAGCTGCGGGGCATACATCCGAGCTGGAAAGAAGCACACCCCACAGTGAGGGTATTTCCCAGCAACAAAATGGCTAGTCATCATGCCAACGGAATTTTGACCTACCCCGCAACGTCTACCTCCAAATGTGCTAAAGCTAGGGTATTCAAAGTTGAAAACTGTGACCTTGCGTTGAGAGCTATCATTACGGTCACATGTTGCGCTAAGGATTAATTGGCCGGTAGAATTGATCAATGGAAACTGATGGTAGAAGTAGTTCTGGAGACACCATATATTGACACCGATAACCTCACGACAGCAGCTCAAGTTTCCTCTTCACACCCGGTGAGTTTTCTCTTTTTTTTTCCCACCTATTCGGCTCGAGATCTGTACCACCCTTGAGAAATCTGGGGAAAAAAATAGAGCGCGAGAGAGTCGGGGAAATTTTAAGCATGACAGATCAGAAAAGAAACCGGAAAGGAAAGGAAATAATAAAGGAAGGTTTACCCAGTAGGATTGGTTGTGGGGTGGTGTCATGGGTTGCGCGGCTTAGAGATGGTTTGTCATCTTGAAGAAGAGCATGGTCAATTGAAGATCGAGAGCAGAGCTCAGGACATCCGTTCAAAACATGAACCTTCAGCCATGCCTTCGGAGGTACAGCACCTAAGTTTGTGTATGTTCCACAGGGGTAGGGGCAGCAAACCTCGCTTGTGGAATATACAAAAGCTAGGCGCGGTACCCCCGTATGTCTCGGTAGTCTTTCCGTCAAATATTAATACAGTAACATTGCTTATACTACAGTGCGCTATGATCAAGGGCCTAGTTCTTGTTTTACTGTTATTCATAATGCATAGTCCGGTACGGGTAACTAGAATTCCACAGGGTCTATTACCTCTATGAAGTTAGGTGACAAATGTCATGGTTGGCTGGCATTTTCACACAAGTGACCTTTTTCGCAGGACTGGAGCTAAGCCACCTAAATCTAGTATACAAGTGATCCAATTCTTAGTGAGATGATCGGTTTAGGCATTCTAATTATTGTGCCGTAATCTCGAAACCTATACAGCAAGCCAGTGTGTCTGATGGTGATGTAAAATTCACGACGTTCAGAACCCGTATCTTCTGATATTAAATGGGAGCCCAGACAGATTCCCGGCGCTTAAAAGCACATGGAGAAGTTTTGGTCGCTCCAATTGCTCAGCACCGTCCAGGGGAAAAAGTGATTCATTTTAAAAATCGGAATTTTGGCAACGTGAGTTCTTTGACTGTCTATTAGCCTAATATATCTTGAATGAAGAGATGGGTGCACGAATCCTGATTTCTCTGACCCCGAATTTCGGCCACCTTGGTTTGTCTCAGTCGGTGGCAAGTTGCGATAACATTGGTTCAACAACTATATTTCCTTCGCATGGAGCTGAATGGATAGCTGTTGTCTGACACGAAGCCCCATCGCCCCACTTTATTTCCCCCTCTTTGCACTAAAAGTTCACAAGCTCCCTCGATACTCCTATACGTCACTCCACTACTTCCACACCCGACCAAAGTTTCAAAGAGAATATCATGGCTCAAAATACACACACGCTCTCGGTCAACATGGGCGACGGCAATTTCCACTCCGGAAACATAACGAGCTGTTTCAACAGCTATGTCTATAAGTCCGACGAGGACGCGGAGATTATGCGCTGGCTCTCTCCGCTGGAACCGAATAACCGACACCAAGGCGTGCGCACTGACCGATTCGACGGTGTGGGTGCTTGGCTTTTAGAGGCAAATGAGTTTCGGGAGTGGAGAGGTAACGAGGGTGAGCCCGACGAGGCTGTCTTGTTTTGTTCCGGTAATCCGGGAGTCGGCAAAACATACTTGAGGTAAGCGGTGGCTCTTTGCAAAAATCCAATGTTTCTGATGGCCTGAAATATTAGTTCCCTGGTAATCGACAGCTTGTGCGATCAAGAAGGGAAGGAGGACACCATTGTCACGGGCTTGTATTGCGACTTCCTTATCCAGCAAGAACAAACAGTCGCCAGCATCATGGGAGCCATTCTGAAGCAGCTGGTTGGCAGAGGGGATATCCCAGAATATATACGTGAGGCCTTTCAAACAGCGAAAAGGAATTTTGGTAGCAGAGGACCACGACTCCCGGATCTGATGGAAATGGTGAGGAAAACAATTGTTTCACTACCTCAGGTTTTCATCTGTCTTGACGCCTTAGATGAATGCCTCCCGAAGCATTTACCCGATCTTCTTGGGTCGCTGAGAGATATTGTTCAGGAGTCACCCAAGACTCGAATATTCCTCACTGGAAGGCCCCACATCGCGGGGGATATCAAACGATATTTCGCTACGGCAGTTGTGATCCCCATCAGTCCTAACATGGATGACATAAGGAGTTATCTGGAGAAGAGGTTGGATAAGGATTCCGAGCCAGAGGCGATGAATGGTGGTTTACGGGCGGATATTCTAAGAGTTATCCTTGAAAGGACATCCGATATGTGAGTAGGAGTATCTAGCATTCCCACTTATTGATAATATTCACTTACCACGGGAGTACACAGATTCCTCCTTGTTTCTCTCCACATCGAAGCCATTCTTGGAGAAGTGACAATTCGTCAGAGAAGAAAGAAACTTGATGAGATGACACAAGGAAACGGACTTAGCGATGCATACACGGAAACCTTAACCCGGTTGAGGGCTCAGCCGGGAAATAAATCAATACTCGGACTGAAAGTCCTGATGTGGGTGTTGTACTCGGAACGCCCATTAAGAGCGAAGGAGCTTTGTCATGCCTTGGGGGTGGAACTCGGATCTACAGATCTGGATCATGAAAACATTCCTGCTTTGCGGACACTTTTAGCATCTTCTCTAGGCCTTGTTACGATCGAGGCATCTTCATCTACTGTCCGACTGGTCCATTTTACCCTTCAAGAGCATCTTCTGAGCGATCCGACCTTATTCCATAGTCCCCACTCAATAATTGCGGAGGTTTGCTTAACATACCCCAATTTTCAATGTGTCAGAGATCTCTCGCCAGCTCTTGACTCGGCTCCCACGACAATGCCCCCTTCTGGAATATGCATCTTTTTGCTGGGGAGAGCACGCAAAGAAAGATATGACGGAGAATGTGAAAATACTTGCGTTGAGACTGCTGGATAAATTTGACGAACATATCTCGGCTCAGCTAATATCATTGCATTATGATACAACTCTATTCTTTCTCCCCTGTTTGGATTCCGCCAAAGGACCTACAGGATTTACAGGACTCCACGGAGCAGCATTTCTTGGGATCGTGGAGATACTTGCAGCTATATTGGAGATGAAGGAATGGGATGTTAATGCAAAGGATATTGCGTTCCGTACTCCTCTAATGTGGGCAGCCCTACGGGGTCATGAAGGGGTTGTAAAGGCGTTTTTGGAACAAAAGGATATTAATCCCGACCTAGCGGACCACAGGCATGGCAAAACACCACTCTCGTGGGCCGCTCGGGAGGGGCATGAAGGGGTAGTAAGGATGCTTTTGGACAAAGAGGGTGTTAATCCTAACGGGGCAGACGCCGAATATAACGAATCACCACTCTTTTTGGCCGCTTTCTTTGGGCATGCGGGGATAATAAATATGCTTTTGGAACGACAAGACGTCAATCCCAACCTTGTATCCAGCTTCCTCTATGCGGTACCACTCTCGGCGGCAGCTCTGGGGGGGCATGAAGGGATAGTAAAGATACTTTTAGAACAAGAAGGCATTGATCTCAACCATGCAGATGCTTTGTTTGGTGACACACCACTCTCGTTTGGCGTTAAGTGTGGTCATGAGGGGATAGTAAAGATGCTTTTAGAGCGAAATGACATCCGCACCGACATACGAGATCTGAAGGACCAAACCCCGCTGTCTTTGGCTCTGTCTCGTGGACACGAGGGGGTCGCGAGGATGATATCGGAACGGGCTGGTACCGGGTCCAACCCATCGGACCCCAGTGGCCAGACATCACTCCCGCCGTCAGTCTGGCATGGGGAGGAGCGTGTGGCAGAAACACAACTCGGACATGATCACCCCAACACCAACCCCGCCCATCCTATCGTGCCATCTACATCCCCGTCAGCAGACCCCAATACACCGGAAGGGGTACCGGACTACAACGACTCTGCTTCCAATTCTGCCGATAGCACCATACCTTCTACTGAACCGCCCAACCCGCCCCCCCATCCCTGGTGGTATCTAAAGTTCTGGTATTCTCTACGTATAATTGGCACCCTTACGAGAACACCCCGTCAACCCACGATCGACCGGCATCTAATCATCGCCTCTTTCGTTTGTATTTTGGTTTTTATCCTTTATATCCTCCCTTCCTCACCACCGGACGTGCTCTCGTTCTATAGATAGTTGCCGGATATGTGATCGGTGTTGGCAAGACTTTCATAGAGTTATATGTAGCTAGACTTTTATGAAGAGCGTTTTTCTAGTTTGACAAGGCCATGCAAGTATGATAACTTGATTCAAAAACCTAACAAACTCACAATCCAAATGCTTACAAAAAAGACCAAGGGAATCATGCATACATATTATGAAAAATCCGGCATGCAAGAGCCAACAAACTACTAAAGAGCAAAGAAAATGCAAAAAAAATGCCTACGCCGTAGTCATAAGAACCCCCTCCCTTCCTTCGCCTCAACCATCACCTAGTTGACGATCCAGTCCCCAACTGCAAGCCTCAGCCTCTCAGCTGTGGCCGGAGAATGCAAACTGCGCGACGCTCATAGCCCGTCCCATCCTGCCCCAGAGACCGACCAACTGGAATGTTGTGAATGTTGAAATTTTGCTGCTCACCACATGCAGATTCTTCGACGGAAAACTACTACTACGAGGATGACATCTTATCGAATGGTTACTAGAACGAACTAGTTTCCGACTACTATTGTTTGATACCGACTGCACAACTGTTAGCTTCATACAGATAACGCACAACCCTGCATACCTAGTTCATCACGATCAACAACCACGAAACACCTTAAGTGAAAGGTGCGACAACATCGAAACACTAAACACAACATCCCTCAGTCTATCGTGATACCGACAGCAGCGTGCCATCCCCGACCCTTGGTAAACTAGATTTCACCTTGGTTATGAGTCGGAGGAGATTCAGCAAAGATGGGTAGTGGTGGAAATGCGAGGAGAGAATCGGCATACGCAGGTCGTATGTGCGAAAGGGAGCTTGCACTTTGAGGAGGATAATAGGACTTCTGCTTTCCCTTTGTCCGTTGTTTTGACCATCCATCAGACATTCGCTTTTCTCTTCGCTCTACTATTTTCTGTACACAGAGTATCAGTCTCTTGTTTCTTTATTCTTTATTGGATTTGTTTCCTTGCCACCTTACTTGTTCGTATCGATAAAAGTCTTTGGGTCCTCCCACTGTCAGTGATCGAATCCGCTGTGCACCAAACTATTTTGTCCAAAAGGTTATGAGCCCGGTGCTCAATTCGATCTAACCTTCACCAACTCCCCCTACGATCAGCATCCATCATCCACGATGTCTGCCTCTGCAACCGAGTACAAACTGTTAGCGGGTACAGGAATTCGTTCTCTATCCCAGGGAACAGAATACCACGAATGGCGATTAGCCGTAATCGATATCCTTGCTGAGAAAGGATACTGGGACATTGTGTCCAAAGCAGAGACGACCACGAGTAGCGACACCTCTACCAAGAACAAGACAGCCAAGGCAAGAGGCCTATTAGGGCGCCTAATGGACAGCAACCATCGTGAACTATACGTAACCGAGCGTGATGCGAGCAAGCTGTTGACCAAACTGGAGAGCCGTTATGCTGGTAAGGGCCAGGCAAGGATCTGGTACCTACATTGAGAGTTGTCCCAAATACGATATGATAATGAACCCATGGTTGACTATATAGCCAAACTGGAAAAGCTATTTCATCAGCTAGCTGGCGCAGGTGAAACACAATCGGGAGTTCTGGACAAACCAACTGTGCATTCCTGTCAAGCAGGAATGGGCAGGCACGAAGAGGTACCTGGGGTGACCGAGGTGGTACACAGTATCAGGTACAAGGAGGAAGAGGAAGAGGGGGATACAACCCAGCTCGAAGCTGCTGAGAAGGATACCGACAGCCAGCGGGAAACCGATTCCCCAAGGTAGACAAAGACAGTTGCATGTACAGCAACGAGAAAGGCCATTGGGCAAAGGATTGCGCAAAGAAGATGGACACCAGAACAGGGTCAGCAAGCGAAGCCAAAAGTAAGGCGATTGGAGCCTGGATGGCTGCTAGCACACAGGAAGGAGAAAGCGGCGGTTGGATACTTGACTCCGGAGCGACACATCATATGAGCTCACAGCGGGGGCTATTTACTCACTTCAAAACCCATAAAGCATCAATTAGTATAGCGAACGGAGGAACAATTAAAGCGACAGGAATTGGGGAAATCTGGATTATGGTTTGGAACGGCAAAGGAGATGGGACCCCCATTTGCCTGCAAGAGGTATTGTATATTCCGGAACTGGGCGCTAACAATTTAGTATCGGTCAGATGTAATCAACAGGCTGGAACGACAGTGCTATTCGGGAGAGGGCCGAAGCTGGAAGCAAGTATCCATTTTGATGGAGATGAAATCGCTATCGCCGAACTTTGGAGAAACTCCTATCTACTATTAGCGCAAACACAAGGAACTGGAAGGAGCTGTAAGGAAGATAGTACAGCAAACACAGCAGGACAGGCGAAAGGTTCAGGAACCTTGATGTAGTGGCTCTCACGGTCCCCTGATGAGATACGTGTTGGGATAACTTTGGTGTTCTTTCCTTTGTTACACGGTTGCTATGAGGGATTTCCTTTGTAAGGTTTACGACAAATTGTATTGTTTCCTTGGTTACGCGGATATGCGACTCATACTGGGGTATGAGTCGGGCGGCAAAAGGCTGTGTTAGGATTTTCTTCTATATAAGGGAGGCTTCGCCCCCTTTTTTCCTTATTTCTCTACTCTACCTGGTATTTCTTTCACGACTCCTGTACTTCAGAATATAACGTCTTCTATTCTGATATCCAAGACCCACGCCAAGAACCCATGAACCCTGACCCTGATCTGCCGTTACGCGATCAGCCTTGAACTGAGATCGTCATCTCCAAACCCTCACGCTAATCGAGTGTTATCGTTTAGGACTCTCCTGTCGTTGTGTGCCTTGGACTAACGTCCAGTGCCAAGACCCCGTTACAGTGGCATCAGCGCTTAGGTCACCTAGGATTTGACGATGGCAAAAGGTTAGCTAAAGTACAGCCCGGGATTGAAATACTGGGTATTTCATCAAACAACGAAACCTGCGAAGCTTGTCAGATTGGCAAGCAGACGAGAAAGCTAAACCGAAATCCAGCGACCCACCGACCCACAGAGCCACTTGGGCTGATCCATAGTGATGTAATGTAGCTGGACCGATGGCCACTCCCGCCCTTGGCGGCGCCAAGTACTTGGTCCTCTTTATCGATGATTTTTCAAGGTATACGGAGACCTATACAATAAAGAGGAAGTTTAAAGTAATAGACTGCTTCCGTCAGTTCAAGGCCAAAGTCGAAAACCAACAAGGGCGGAAGATCAAGCGTTTTCAGAGTGATGGCAGAGGAGAGTATACGGGCCAAGAGTTCACTAAACTATTAGAACATGCTGGCATTGTTCGAGAAGTAACTGCCCCGTATACGTCAGAGCAAAATGGAGTCGCAGAGCGTGCAAACAGAAAGATTATCGGACGAGCAAAAGCGATGATTTATGAGGCGGGATTAGCAGACACTTTATGGGGAGAGGTGGTACATACAGCTATGTATTTAAAGAATCGAAGTCCCACCAGTACACTTGAAACTGGAATAACCCCACTCGAGGCATTCACTGGGGAAAAGCCAAACCTTGCGGACCTGATTCCCTTTGGTGCGAAAGGATTCAAACATGTGTCCAAGAAACTATGGACCAAGTTGGAGCCCAATAGTATTCCCTGCACATTCGTTGAATATGCGGGAACGAACCAATTTCGAGTATTGGTTGATAGAAAGATTCAAATAACTAGAGATCTGGTTCTAACAAAAGAGATACCAGATAATCAGCACAGGAAGCCTTGCCCGAGTGACGACACTCAGCTGGTTCCTATTACCTCATCAGATGACGAGTCTGATGATATGTCAAGGTCATCACGCGAGCGCATGCAGGAACCCGCATCTCAACAACCAGAGTTTTTAGAGTCTGAGAATATTACGCCAACACCCCAGACCCCAAGCCGCAACTATACTCCAGGAGAGTTTCCCGTGACAGCCCTGAGGACTTGGATGTTATCCATTTACGCCCAGCAGCGATACCAGAACCCGCACCACAGGAGAAGGTATATGCCCAATGACCATGCCGACAAAATGCGGGAAAGTTTACATCCACAAGATTCCGTGATGAACAGTTTTCGAGTCTTGCAATCCGGGATTGCAATCACATCCAGCCGGAATACTCCGCATATCATACAACAATCACCTCAGAACTCACCACTTATTCCGATGCTCTATCCGGGCCAAACAGCCAACAATGGAAAGAAGCCATACACGAAGAACTCGATTCCCTATTTGACAATAAAACCTGTGTTATAAAAACACTACCAAGTGGCCGTACACCAGTGAAGTGGAAGTGGGTCTTTTGCGAAAAGGAAGGTGCTGCAGGAGAAACGATCTGATACAAGGCGCGACTGGTAGCCAAAGGGTTTACGCAGCAGTATGGCATCGACTACTTAGAAACATACGCACCTGTCGTCAAACTCGCATCTCTTCGTATACTGTTAGCCATCGCAGCATTCAAGAACTATGAGATACACCAAGGGGATATTAAGTCAGCGTACTTACTTGGTCAGCTAACGGAAGAAATTTATATGGAAATACCCGACGGAGTACACCTACCAGCAGCGAGCCAAAATTCTCAACGACATGTTTGCAGTTTACTACGAGGCCTCTACGGCTTGAAACAATTAGGCAGAATATGGAATAAGGCATGGGACAAGTATCTGATAGGAAAGTGTCAGTTTAAGCGATCATCTGAAGACTATGCTGTTTACTATCGTACAGGAAATCAAGGAACCCCTGGCTGGACACTTATCTGGGTTGATGACGTTCTGTGGATAGGAAATCCTAACGACATACGAGCGGCCAAGCAGGAACTTGGCGAACGGTTTCCATTAAAGGACCTCGGTACAGCACACTTCTTCCTAGGCATGAAAATCACCCGCTACTCCCATGAACGAAAACTAGTCCTGTCTCAAGATCAGTATATTGTTACGATACTCAAGCGATTTGGCTTCCTTGAAAGCCATACTGTCCCCACCCCGATTGAACCGGGAGCTGTTTTAGTCAGTAACCCAGAATCAGACGCCGCAGCAGATCCAACCCTGTACCGCAGCATATTGGGAAGTATAATGTACCTTATGTTATGCACTCGCCCCGACTTAGCCTTTGCTGTAGGCAAGCTTAGCAAATTTAGCGCCAACCCTAGCACCGAGCATATGCAAGTCGCCAAACGACTACTCCGATATGTTAGCAAGACACGAAACCTGGGACTTCATTTCGGACCTTTTACATGAAACGGAAAAGTTACCCCTGCAGTATTTAGTGATGCGGACTGTGCCGGCGGCCAAGAAACCAGGAGAAGTACTGGTCCATATGTATGCACAATATCCGATGCGAAAGCAAATTCCCCACGAACCGCAATATCCTGGTGGAGTAAGCAACAATCGACAATCGCTTTATCGTCAACCGAAGCGGAGTACATGGCGCTTACCCAAGCGTCTAAAGAGGGCATATGGGTACGTAGATTTCTGGACCAGATATCAACGGTTGGTGGAGAAGGCGAACGAAAAGCACCAATTACCCTTTGCGCCGATAACCAGGGGAGCATGGCATTAGCCAAAAATCCCGAGTTCCACAGCCGCACGAAGCACATTAGTATACAACAACATTTTATTCGAGAAAAGGTAGAAAACGAGGAAGTTCAATTGCAATACTTACCCACCGGGGATATGTTGGCAGACCTATTGACAAAAGCGCTACCACGTGAGAAGGTTGAAAGATTTAGGCGCGATATGGGAATATATGAAGCATAGAATGGTAGAGAAGCAGTGGGAGAACATTTTCTTTATTCATTTTGTTTTTCATTTGAACATATACGGAAGTTGATTGTTTCATTTCCTATCTACGATTATGTATTAGCTTTTTGTTTTCCTATTTGTTCTTTCCTTTATCAGCTTGGATCACATACATCAGCGATGTGGATTCGCAGAGTGGGAGTGTTGAAATTTTGCTGCTCACCACATTCAGATTCTTCGACGGAAAACTACTACTACGAGGATGACATCTTATCGAATGGTTACTAGAACGAACTAGTTTCCGACTACTATTGTTTGATACCGACTGCACCACTGTTAGCTTCATACAGTTAACGCACAACCCTGCATACCTAGTTCATCACGATCAACAACCACGAAACACCTTAAGTGAAAGGTGCGACAACATCGAAACACTAAACACAACATCCCTCCGTCTATCATGATACCGACAGTGAACACTGACAGCAGCAACCCGGGTAGTAATAACGACGATATTCCAGCCACAGCGGATTGGTTAGAACATGAAATGTCCAGGTTTTAGCTGGCGCCGAAATTGTAGTAATATTGGGTATTTTCTGCCAACTCTTGGTTCTCACATATGAGTACAGTACACATCCCCAACTTAGGTATTATTAAACATTATGAGTAGAAACAAGCGGGTGTAAATCATTACACTGCAATGGGAAATGGGGGAGTACTTTGGCCTCGGAAACCATCAAATATGTTAAGCGACCGACAAGTAACTCAGTTTCCAAGGCTGGATAGTATAGCGACGTATTTGGTACTAAACTCGTAGAGACTGAGAACCGTATTCATCAAATTTGCCATCCCACCGGAAGTACCAGGCCGAAAGCAAAAGTGCTTCCCCTCTCCCCACTGCATTTGCTAGCCTAAGGGCTCGTTTACCTAACCGTCTATTTCTGAGACTTGGGTGGTAAAACTTGCTGGATTGCTCATTGGGGTCACGGGGTTATGCAGTTTCCCTGATATGATATCATAGGTGGATATGCAGGTATGCGTGTATGTTGCTAGGAGATAGATGGTTATAGGGCATGTGGCTTTGTGGTTTCTGGCGGTTGGGCACCTGGCTGTGGGTTGCTGTCTTCACACCCTATGTCACTAGGCATAGGGGAGTTTGCACATTGTTGAAGCAGAGGTTTTATGAATCACGGAAAATTATGGGATATCATATCAGGATGGTTCTAGATTCTTGGGGATTAGGTTTTGTTAGCCGCTTGTGTTTCCTTAGAGTTCGTCGAGTTTCGGGAGTGTTCGGCTATTGTTAGTTATCGTAGGCGGAGGGTCATATCTCCTAGCCTCTCCTTAGCTGGAGAGCAGCGCACGAGAGCGAACTAGAGCACCGTTCCTCCATCTTCTACCTTTCCTCATAGAGCCTATTGCGATTGCACTTTTGTTCGTCCCTTCTTTCGTGTTCTCCTTAGGCTCGAACAAAACTAGACGGTGGGGTTACAACCGGAATTATTATCCGGTAGATTGTGCAAAAGTGTATACTGTATCATACCTATTTTTCTGCCGTCCTAGGTTCTGGTAGCTAGACGGTCAAAACCTGACGTTACTTCGGAGATGTGTTTGCAAATCCCACCAGACCCTTGACTTAATTCCACTATGCAAACACCATCTACTTACCCTTGCCCCTCCAACCTGTCTAGCCCCTCTTAACTGTCGGCACCGTCTGGAAATGTTAGACGGCCGTCTATGATAGGTAAACGGTCTCTAAGTCACATGGCTCTTGCATCCATAGCTGAATAGCCGCACTACCGCTATTGTACTCGTATCCTTGCCTAGTAGCGCTGTCGGACAAACGCTTTCTTTTTCTCAATTCTTTCGTAGGAATCGGGCACATGGGCGAATGTCCCTCTTTTTGGATAGTAAATATCGGTATTGCGATCACCAAATCCCCACTCGCAGTTCCGATAGCTCGGAGGTGTATTTATATCTCGGTAGTCCTGCCCTCAGATACCAGTAGGGTAACTACCGTGTACTACTCGAGTACAGTCCACTATAATCACGTACAATATCGTATTTTTTACTATTATTGATAATGCATAGTCCAGTACCAGTGACTAGATTTCCTCACAATCTCCTCTGCCTTTATAGAGTTGGACAACAAATGTGAGTTAGCATTTTCACACCTAAAATAACATTTTTTGCAAAACCAGGACTAAGCTATCTAAATTTACTACACAAGATATTTAATGCTCTGTGAGCTGGTCCGCTTAGGTATTCTGATTTCCATGCTGTGATCTTGAAACCCATACATCAAGGTTGTCCATTGATGGTGATGCAAAATTCACGACGGCCAAAGCTTGTATCCACCCATAGTATATGGGAGCCCATACAATTCTAACACTTAAAATCACTTGGACGGATTTTGGTCACCAACTGCTCAACAATCCCCAGGGAACAAAAGGATTCATTGTAGAGATAGGAATTTGGGAAATTTTAGTTGTTTAGCTATCTATTCGGCCAATATATTATCCACCTGAATTGATGAAGAGATGGGTGCTCGGATCCAGACTTCTCTAACACCGAATTTCAGCCACTTTGGTTTGTTTTGCTCGGTTGGCCAACTTGCGATACCATTGGTCGTATAACTATATTTCCTTGGCAAGGAGCTGAATGGATAGCTATTATCTAACACGAAGCCTCATCGCCCCGCTTTATCCCCCTCTTTTCCACCAAAGTTCACAAGTTTCCTCGATACCCCTATAAGTCGCTCTAATATTTCCACACTTGACGAAAGTTTCAAAGAGAATATCATGGCTCAAAATACACTATCGGTGAACATGGGCGACGGCAATATCCATTCCGGAAACATAACGAGCTGTTTCAACAGCTATGTCTATAATTCCGATGAGGACGCTAAGATTATGCGCTGGCTCTCTCAGCTAGAGCCGAATAACCGACACGAAGGCCTGCGCGCTGACCGATTCGACGGTGTCGGTGGTTGGATTTTAGAAACAAAAGAGTTTCGGGAGTGGAGGAGTAACAAGGGTGGGGCGGATGAAGCTGTCTTGTTTTGTTCCGGTAATCCGGGAGTCGGAAAGACATACTTGAGGTAAATGGCGGGGCTCTTTGCAAAAAGCGAATGTTGCTGATGGTCTGAAATACCAGTTCCCTGGTAATCGACAGCTTGTGCGATCAAGAAGGGAAGGGGGACACTATTGTCACGGGCTTATACTGCGACCTCCCTATCCAGCACGAACAAACTGTCGCCAACATCGTGGGTGTCATTCTGAAACAGCTGGTAGGCAGAGGGGATATCCCAGAATATATACGTGAGGCCTTTCAAACAGCGAAAAGGAATATTGGTAGCAGAGGACCACGACTTCCAGACCTGATGGAAATGTTGAGGAAAACAATTGCCCCACTACCTCAGGTTTTCATCTGTCTCGATGCCCTAGATGAATGCTTGCCGAAGCATTTGCCCGATCTTCTTGGGTCACTGAGAGATATTGTTCGGGGGTCACCCAAGACACGGATATTCCTCACTGGAAGGCCCTACGTCACGGGGGATATCCAAAGATATTTCGCCACGGTAGCTGTGATTCCCATCAGTCCTGAAATGGATGACATAAGGAGTTATCTGGAGATGAGGTTGGACAAGGATCCCGAGCCTGAGGCGATGAATGATGATTTACGGGCGGATATTCTAAGAATTATCCTTGAAAGGACATCCGATATGTGAGTAGGAGTATCTAGCATTTCCACTCTATCAATAATATTTACTTACCACAGTTATACACAGATTCCTCCTTGTTTCTCTCCACATCGAAGCCATTCTTGGAGAGGTGACAATTCGTCAGAGAAGAAAGAAACTTGATGAGATGACACAAGGCAGCGGCCTTAGCGATGCATACACGGCAACCCTAACCCGCCTGAAGGCTCAGCCAGGAAATAAATCAATACTCGGACTAAAGGTCCTGATGTGGGTTTTGTATTCGGAACGCCCATTAATGGTGGAAGAACTTCGCCATGCCTTGGGGGTGGAGTTGAGATCCGCCGATCTAGATGGTGAAAACATTCCTGCATTACGGACACTTTTAGCATCTTCTCTGGGTCTTGTTACAGTCGAGGCATCTTCATCCACTCTCCGACTAGTCCACTTTACCCTTCAAGAGCATCTCCTGAGTGATTCGACCATATTTCATAGTCCCCAGTCAACAATCGCGGAGGTTTGCCTCACATACCTCAATTTTCGATGTGTCAGAGATCTTTCGCCAGCTCTTGACTCGGCTCCCGCAACAATGCCCCTTCTCGAATATGCATCTTTTTACTGGGGAGAGCACACAAGGAAAGGGATGACAGAAAATGTGAAAATACTTGCACTGAAACTGCTCGATAAATTTGACGAACATATCTCGGCTCACTTAATGTTATTGCATCACGAAGTAGCTAGCGGCTTTATCACCACTTTTCTTCTCTCGCGAGGACCTATCATATTTACAGGACTCCACGGAGCAGCATTTCTTGGGATCGCGGAGATACTTGCAGCTGTATTGGAGATGAAGGAATGGGATGTTAATGCAAGGGATGCTTTGTCCTTAACACCTCTAATTTGGGCAGCTCTACAGGGGCATGAAGGGGCTGTAAAGGAACTTTTGGAACGAAGGGATATTAATCCCGATCTGGCAGACGGCATACTTCTATTAACACCACTCTCGTGGGCCATCCTGTGGAGACATGAGGGGGTAGTAAAGCTGTTTTTGAAGCAAAAGGGTGTCAATCCCAACGGGGCAGGTACCCCATTTAACGATTCACCACTCAACTTGGCCACTTCATATAGGCGCACGGGGATAATAAAGATGCTTTTGGAACGAGAGGACCTCGATCCCAACCGGGCATCCTGCTCATTCACGGCACCACTCACGACGGCAGTCCGGCAGGGGAACGAGGAGGAGTAAAGATGCTTTTAGAACGAGAAGACATCAATCCCAACCTGGAAAACACCGGATCTGGCCAGACACCAATCTCGTATGCCGCTAACAATGGGCATGAGGGGATAGTAAGGATGCTTCTAGAGCGAAACGATATTTGCACCGACATACGAGATAAGGAGAACCAAACCCCACTATCGTTGGCTCTCTCTCAAGGGCACTATCAAGTCGCGAGAATGATATCGGAGCGAGCCGATACGGAGTCAAACACAGCCGGTCCCATTAACCAGGCATCACTCTCGCCATCGACCGAGGATAGAGAGGATCATATAGTGGAAACACAACTCGGAGATGATCCCCCCAACACGGCTGACCCTATCAGGCAACCGACACCCCCACCAGGGGACCCCAATACACCTGAAGGGGTGCCGGACCGCGAAGTCTCTATTCCTAATTCCGCCGATAGCACTATTCCTTCTACCGAACCACCCAGCCAGGCTCAGCCCCCTCTCCCGTGGCCTCTAAAGTTTTGGCATTCTCTACGCAAAATTGCCACTCGTCTGAGAACGCCCTGTTAACCCTCTCGATCGGTATCAATCGGAATTTGATCACCGAATCTTTCGTTTGTATTCTGGCTTTTCTCCTTTGTATCCTCCTTTTTCGTTACCGGAGGTGCTCTCGTTCTATAGAATGTTGCCGGATGTGTGATAGGTGTTGGCAAGACTTTCATAGCGTTATATGTAACTAGCCTTTCACAAAGACCGTTTTTCCAGTTTGATACGGCGGTCCAAGAAACTCGATTCACAAACCTAACCAACACTCAACCCAAATGCGTAGGGAAAAAAAAAAGCCAGAGAATAGATACATACACATCGTAAAAAAAGTCCGTCTGTAAAGGCCAACAAACTACCTAAAGAGCAAAAAAAAAAAACCGCAAAAGAAAGTTCCTACGCCGTAGCCTCCACAAAAAAACCCTTCTCCCCTTCCTTCGCCTCAACCTCCGCCCAGCGGACAATCCAATCCCCACCCGCAAGCCTCAACCTCCCATCCGCAGCCGGGGAATCCAACTGCACGACGCCCATAACCCGTCCCATCCTGCGCCAGAAACGGGCAGACCGGAAGGTTGGGAACACTGTCATAGATATCCGGGGTAGTAGTAACCATGATATTCCAGCCACCGGGGATTGGTTAGAACACGAAATGCCCAGGTTTGCATGGTGCCGAAACCGTAGTGATATTGGGTATTTTCTGCCAACTCTTGGTTCTCACATATGAGCGCAGTACTGTGCCGTTTGAAAAGTTCATGGACAAAGGCCAAAATACACCCAATATGCCGAATTTCAAGACGCCCCAACACAAGCATTCCTAATAGCATTTCGATTCTCTGAAATTAAAAATCTGGCACTATCTCAAATTCGATATATACTAAGCTAAGCCTTGTAGGCGCTTCTTGAAATGGTTGTAGTCAGTGAGTTGGGTTCCACGTACTTAGTGGTTCGGTATGTAATTGGACTTTTTGCACTGTTCAGTGGCAAAACGGTCCCAACACTTCTTGAATTGTAAAGTATAACGTTGGTGTCTTGGGGTCCATTCTAGCCTCAGGCTAGAATACACAGCATACCCCATGGTAAAGGTTCAGAAAAAATATGTAATTTTTTTTTACAATGTACTCCAAGTTAGATACAAGCTGTGGTGTTGGTAAAATTATACACTGTGATTAGGAGAAATGGTGCTGTTCTAGTGTGCTGAAAAGTGGCACTATTGGTGTGTGTGTTTGGCTTTTGTCCACGAAATTTTCTAACGGCACTATGCATAGTCCTAACTCAGAGATTATTACAGTTGTGAGTAGAAAACAAGCGGGTGTAGAACATCGCACCGCAACGGGTACAGTAACGGGAGAGTACTTGGTCTCAGAAACCATCAAAGATGTTAAGCGACCGACAAGAAACTCAGTTCCCAAGGCTGGATAGTATAGTGATATATTTGGTACTAAACTCGAGAGACTGTGAACCATATTTATTAAAGTTACCCTCCCACTGGAAGTACTCAACCGAAGTCAAAAGAGCTTGCTAGCTTTCCACTGCATTTGCTAGTCGAAGTTGCATGACTCTTGCACTCATTGGCTGGACAGCCGCACTACCACTGTCCCTACCCATCTCCGCTACTAAAGTTTTTTTCTTTCTCCAAATCCCTGTAACCATGCCAAGGCTGTGACTCGGTCACGACCCCCATTGCTCTCCTTCTCGCAATCTTGGGCACATCTCGACTAGGAACGTGCCTCTCAGCTCAACGAAAGCTCTCAGCTCAACGGAAGATTCCCGAAAAATGGGTGTCAAAACCTGGATTGGCACGCCTCCCTTTAGTTAATAATAAAACTTTTATTGTTGAAAAAAATCCATACCAGAGTCCTACTAAATGAAAATAAAAGTTGTTAAAGAGGGGAAAGAAAATGGAAGCCTTGTTTATAAAGACTTAAAACAGGGTATGAGCAAGCCAGAACGACATTCAAAGCATCAGAGAATGTTTGGTTGTGGTTTGAAATTCTTAAATTAGCATACAAAGTGAAACTTGCGTTGAGCTAAGATCTTTCGTTGAGCCAAGAGGCACCTTCCAGAGGTGCCCAAGATTGCGAGCAAGCGAGCAATGGGGGTTGTGACGGAGTCACAACCTCGGCACGGTTACGAGTAAGCTACATGAGCGAATGCCCCTCTTTCTAGATAGCAAAAGTGATAGCTAGAATCCCATAGTCATTAGGGTATGATAGTTAGTTTGGGGTACGACCGGTTTAGGGTCGTGACTGCCACTTGTGGGGTTTTTCCCATCGTGTGGGTTTTTCCTGTTTAGTGCGTTTGTGCGCTCTCTTCTGTATTTAAGTCTGAGCTACCAGTAGAGAGCTTCCTGTATTGTACATCGAACATCACACATACCACAACCACCACTTACGTGCTTTTCTCCTGGACTTCGCGCCGTTACCCACGCTACCCCAGTCATCATTGGGTCGTGAGCGAGCTGCCATCAGAGTGTCGCCAACAAAAAGATCGGTAGTGCGATCACAAAACCCCTACTCGCAGGGCTCTGATGGCCAGGAGGTGCGATTATGTCTCGGTAGTCACTACCGCATTTTACTGTTATTCATACTGTAGTCCAGTACCAGTAACTAGAATCCCTCAAAATCTACTGCTCATAGAGTTAGGCAAGAAACGTCATGGTTGGTTGGCATTTTCACACCGGAAATAGCCCCTTCGCAAAACCAGAAATCGGCCACATAAATTTACCCTACGAGAAATTCAATTTTCCCTAAACTGGTCGGCTTAGGTATTCCAATTAAAATGCCGGAATCTCGAAGCCTATTAAGCAAGATTGAGTGTATAGTGGTAATACAAGATTCACAACGTTCAAAACTTTTATCTTCTCATAGCGCAGTACTCGTATAGTGGAGTATGGGAGCCGATACAAATCCCTGGCGCTTAAAAGCAATTGGCCAAATTGGTCGTGCAAGTTACTCAGCACTATCCAGGGAACAAAGGGATTCGTTGTAAGAATAGGAATTTTGGAAACCTTAGGGCCCGTTTACCTATAGACGGCCATCTAGCAACCAGAGACAGTTCCGACCGTCAAAGGAAGTCAGTTAAATAAACGGGCGTTCGGCTATATACTATACTAGACAGTATATTAGCTAAACATGCAACTATTCCGTTTTCTTCACATACCTTCAACTGTCTGTCTCTTTCTAAAAATTAAATTTGTAATAGGTGGTTGTACTAGAAGGTGGCGTCTCAATCCGTTATCGTATAAACAGCTCAAAAGTGTTTGACCAATTTTCCACGGGCTTAGATTCTTGTAGCTAGACCATCAAAAAGTTACGTTGCCAACTCCAGGTAAACGCCATCTACCTTGCCGCACTCTCCCCCACTGTCAAGCCCCCCTTAACGGTCGGCATCGCTTCAGGCTTTCAGACGGACGTCTATAGGTAAACGGGCCCTCAGCTCTCCAGCTATCTAATGGCCTAATATATTTTCCACCTTAATTGATTGAGAGATAAGTGCGCTAATCCCGTTTTCTCGAACTCCGAATTTCCGCCACGATGGTTTGTTTTTGCTTGTGGCTGGGCCCACTTGCGATATCATTGGTCAAATAACTATATTTCCTTGGCATGAAGCTGAATGGATAACTATTGTCTGACACGAAGCCTCATCTCCCCGCTTTATTTCCCCCTCTTTTGACTTAAAGTTCACAAGCTTCCTCGAATCCCCTATACGCCGCTCTGCTATTTCCACACTGGGCCAAAGTTTCAAGGAGAATATCATGGCGCAAGATGCACATTCACT
>Ga0307513_10001802_pt1 | contig 30434 bp, 21 predicted proteins | sample 15_EM_MG_FD_202174 | JGI IMG/M metagenome (GOLD analysis project Ga0307513, IMG submission 202174) | Populus trichocarpa ectomycorrhiza microbial communities from riparian zone in the Pacific Northwest, United States - 15_EM | ecosystem: Host-associated > Plants > Roots > Unclassified | place... | reverse complement strand
TCATCTGGGCGAACCTCGACCAGGTCCGCGCCCTTGACCTGGCCCATCCTGACCACTACCCGCTCCTCGTCGATCTCCTCGCCGAACCAAAGATCACGAAGTGACGCTGCCGTACTAAGACGGGCTGCACGAGCCAGGTCAGTCAAGCCGGCCGAGCTCCGCACCGGCCAGGCCGGCCAGGTCAGCCCAGTCGGGTTAGCCGGTCGGGTTAGCCGGTCGGGTCAGCCGGTCGGGTCAGCCCGGTCAGGTGAGCCCACCCAGGTCAGCCGTCCAGCCAGGTCAGCAGTCCGGCCAACCCGGCGGTCCATCCGGTCGAGCCAGGTCAGCCGGCGCCGACGATCGTTCTTGCCGAGTGCGTATATCGGCGGCCCGTATATAGCGGAATGGCTGAAAGCGACCACAATGTCACGTACGGTGATCAGTCGATGACACTACTTGACGGGGAGTCCGCTGTGCTGGAAAAACCGGTGTCGCCAACCAGCAGGCACCGTTCTATAACGATGCGACACAATTCTCGGCCGAGGATCGAGGCGTTTGTGGTCTCGGCCGTCCTGCTTGCGGCCGCCTCGGGCGCCGGATCGACGCCGTCGGCCGGGTCGACGACGTACGCCGGATCGACGACCTACGCCGGGTACCAAGCCTCGCCCGACGTCCGCCCGATGCATGCCACCGTCGCGAGCGACGCGATGGGCACAGCAGTTGCGACGGGCACAGCAGTCGCGACGGGCACAGCAGTTGCGACGGGCACAGCCAATGCAACGGGCACAGCCAATGCAACGGGCGCGACCCACTCAACGGAGCCGACAAAGGCGGGCGAGCATCCGGCGGAGGTGGCCTGGGCAGCTTCGAAGTGGGGTGACCCCGCTACCGACGCCAAGGCCAAGAACAAGGGCAAGAACAATCCTGGCCAGGACGCCGGTTCGTTGGCCACGGTTGCGACGTCCATCGGTGCTCGTGACCTGTGGAAGAAGAAGGACCCAGAGGGGAGGGCGATCACCGGCCAGGGCGTGACCGTCGCACTGATCGATACCGGAGTCGACACCTCGGTGCCTGGGCTCAATGGTCCCGGCAAAGTGATCAAGGGCCCGGACCTGTCCTTCGAAGCCAACTCCGTGGACCTGCGAGGCCAGGACACCTTCGGTCACGGCACTCATATGGGCAGCATCATCGCTGCTCGGGACGCCGTCCCGGTGAAACCGCAGACCGGTTGTCCGGAGCCGGCCGATGCCAGCGTCCAGCTCGGAATCGCCCCGGACGCGCGGCTGCTCGCCGTGAAAGTCGGTGCCAGCGACGGAACCGCCGATGTCAGCCAGGTGATCGCGGGACTTGACTGGGTGGTCCAGCATCGCAACGACAACGGGATGCAGGTCCGGGTGATCAACCTGTCCTACGGCACCCTCTCCGCCCAACCCTACCTGCTGGATCCGCTTGCCGCCGCCGCGGAGAACGCCTGGAAGCACGGCATCGTGGTAGTCGTCTCCGGCGGCAACGAGGGCCTGGCGGCCGGCCGACTGACCGACCCGGCGATCGATCCCTACGTGATTGCCGTGGGGGCGTCCGATGCGCGCGCCGACGTCGCCAATTGGTCGAAGCCCACGGTCGCCACGTTCAGCAGCCGGGGCAGCCTCGATCGGCACGTCGACCTGGTGGCACCGGGCGCCTCGATTGCTGGTCTGCGAGCCTCCGGGTCCTATATCGATGTGCAGCACCCCGAAGGCCTGGTCTCGGGCGACACCACCGGCCGACTGTTCCGTGGCAGCGGAACCTCGCAGGCTGCGGCGGTGACCAGCGGAGCTGCGGCTCTGCTCCTGCAGGCATACCCGGACCTGACACCGGATCAGGTGAAGGCCACGATCGTGAACACGGCTCGGAAGATCATCGGGACGGAAATCGACCGGGGTGCTGGGCAACTCGACCTCAGTGGGGCACTTGCCGAGGCAAAGAAGCTCTCCAAGAAGGAGGACAAGGGTAAGGACGACTCGGCGCAGACCTTTCCCGAGGCGACCGGTGCCGGTTCACTCGAGGCGGCCCGCGGCGGCGGCAACGTGATCGATCCGGAGACCGGGTTGGCCCTGCGCGGAGAGATCGACGTCCAGAACAACTCCTGGGACGGGTCTGCTTGGTGGGCCGCGTCAGTGTCCGGCACTGCCTGGGTGGGGGGAGAGTGGAACGGAGCCCGCTGGAGTGGCGATGCCTGGTCCGGAGCGGTGTGGATGAATGCCGGATGGGATGGCGAACGCTGGACCGGCGCTCGGTGGTCCGATGTGTCCTGGACGGGCGCGGTCTGGGCAGGTTCCCGCTGGACCGGCTCGGGTTGGACCGGACAGGGCTGGCAGTAAGTGCACGGCGATCGCGGCCGGTGGGCACGGCTTGCCACCAACGGGCTGGCGGCTGCGCTCGCCGCGGCCGGGATCGCCATCACGCTCAGCACGGACCGCGGCCGGATCTTGGCCATGCCGCCGATGGTGCCGTCGAATGTGCTGTTCCTCCTGCTGGTAGCGGGTTTCGCAGGCGCGGAGCTCGTCCTGCTGCACGTCGAGCTACGGCGTCAGGCCTACTCGTTCTCGTTGTCCGGGATCGCGCTGTTGCTCGGCATCGAGTTCAGCGACACCCGGACTCTGGTGACGGCCCGGGTAATCGGTGCTGTGCTGGTCTTCGCCTGGCAGCGGTTGCCGCCGTTGAAAGTGACGTACAACCTGGGTGCCTACACTCTGGAGGCTGGGCTGGTCGGGTTCAGCCTGCACCGGATTCTTGGTTCCGGTGCCGAGCTGACCTTGTCGGCCGCGGTGACCTGCTACCTGGTGGTTGGCCTGGTGGACCTGCTGATGAGTTCGCTTGTGCTGCTGGTTATTTCTTGGCATCAAGGACGGGTGACCGCCGGTGAAGCGATAGAGATCTTCCTCCCGGCCTCGGTCCTCGGGCTGTTCTGCACGCTCTCGGCGTTGGCGATCACCGTGCTGTTCGAAGCTGGGGCGTTGGGCGGCATCCTGATCGTCGGATTCGCCATCTTGGCCGTCTTGCTCTACCGCGGCTATCTGGGCTTGCGACGCCGGCATCAATCCCTTGCCCTGATGCATGAATTCGTCGAGCAAGGTGTCGGCGCGGGCACTGTCGATGAGTTGGCGGAGGTACTGCTCACCCGCGCTCGGCGGATGCTGAACGCGAGCGAGGTCGAGTTGGCCGTCTATCGTGCCGATTCCGATCTGTTGCTGAGGATCACCGAGGACGACGCCGTGAGCGTCTCGAGATCGGATCCGAGCGGTCCCGAGGACTGGTTGCTCACCCGAGTATGCAAGAACGCGGACGCGATCGCGCTTCCGCGCAACACCCGAGAACGGGAACTGCGCCAGTGGCTCGTCGCTCACCAGGCACGGGACGCGATGATCGTGCCGCTGCTCTCGGACGGGATCGAGGGAGTATTGGTCGTCAAGGACAGGATGGCAGAGACGAGCACGTTCACCGCCGACGACCTGACCCTGCTGCAGACCCTGGCAGGTCACCTCGCGGTAGCGCTGCGCGCAACCCAATTGGTACAGCAATTACGTCATGGCGCACACCATGACGGACTGACCGGGCTGGCGAATCGGGTCCTGCTGACCGAGCGGATCGAACAGGCCTTGAACTCGACAGCCCTGAACTTGACAGCCCTGAACTCGAAACCCCCGAACGCGACAGCCGGTACGACAACGACTTTGACACGGCAATTCGCCGTGCTGCTCCTCGACCTGGACAAGTTCAAGGAGGTCAACGACGCGCTCGGGCACCATGTGGGGGACGCCCTGCTGCGGGTGGTGGGATCCCGGATCCAGGACTGTGTTCCGGCCGACGGCACCGTCGCTCGACTAGGTGGTGACGAGTTCGCGGTCCTACTGCCGATACCGAGTACCGAGACCGATGCCCAAGGCGAGGCGGAACGGGTAGCCGACGCCGTCCTGGCCGCACTGATCTCACCCATAGTCTTGCCAGAGGCCGTCGTCAGTACCCGCGCGAGCATCGGAATTGCCATTGCGAAAACCGGCTTTAATGGTGCCGATCTGCTCCGCCACGCCGATACCGCGATGTACGCCGCAAAGGCCGGCGAGCGGGCGGTGGTGTTCTACACCGAAGACCTCGACCACGGCCGCGCCGAAAGGTTGACGTTGTTGGCCGATCTGGCCGTCGCGTTGCAACGTGACGAGCTCGAGCTGCATTATCAGCCGCAACTGGACCTGCGTACCGACAAGGTGGTCAGCGTCGAGGCGCTGGTCCGCTGGCGGCACCCGGTGCGTGGTCTGCTCTGCCCGGACGAGTTCATCCCGCTCGCCGAGTCGAGCGGCCTGATTGAGGAGCTTACTCGGCAAGTGCTGAGTCAAGCATTGCGGCAGTGCCGACGCTGGCGTGACAGCGGGCTGGACCTCGTGGTTGCCGTCAATCTTTCCGCCTACAACGTGAACAACGCCGACCTCGCCGACAACGTCGCCGCGGCGCTCGCCGAGGCGGGCCTCCCCGCCGACCGACTGGTCATGGAGATCACCGAAAGCAGCGTGATGGGAGACCCTCAGCGCACGGTGCCGATCCTGCAACGGCTGGCCGACATCGGCGTCACCCTGTCGCTCGATGACTTTGGCACCGGCTACTCCAGTCTCGCCTACCTGCAGAAGCTGCCGGTGCGCGAGGTGAAGATCGACAAGTCTTTCGTGATGGGCATGACCGAGGGCTGTGAGGCGCATGCCAGCTCGGTGTTGGTGCGTAGCATCCTTACCCTCGGCGGCAACCTGGGCCTGCGCGTCGTTGCTGAGGGCGTGGAGAACCTGGAGGTCCTTGAGCTGCTGCACAGGCTGGGGTGTGATGCCGCGCAGGGGTACTACATCGCGCGACCATTGTCGGCCGATGAACTAGGCCAGTGCATTGCCGTCCCGAATAGCATTGTGATAAAGCAGTTATCGGCCGCCGGTGGGTGACGGGGCCAGTGGGTGACGGGTCAGTGATTGACGGTTCAGGGCCTGGGCGGTTCCGGCGAGGACGAGCTGCCCTGGGACCCCCCGGCCGCGCGCAGCAACCGTCGAGCCTGGCTGAGAATCGGCTGATCCACCATCCTGCCCTTGAAGGTGAACACGCCCGCCGAACCCTCGGCAATGCGCAGCACCTCGGTAGCCCAGCCGAGCTCGTCCGGAGAGGGCACAAAAGCCCGCCGGACCACGGACACCTGGCTCGGATGGATGCACGCCTTGGCGGCGAAGCCGGACGCTGCGGCGTCCTCCGCCTCGATGCGCAGGCCGTCCAGGTCGGCGATGTCGAGGTGGACGGCGTCGATCACGGCCCGGCCGTGCGCACCGCCGGCCAGAAGCACCTGACCGAGGGCGTGCAGCGCGATGCCTCGATAGCGTCCGTCCGGGTGCCGACTCGAGCGACCGCCGAGCGAGACCAGGAGGTCTTCGGCGCCCCACATCAGCGCCACGGTGGCCGGCTCGGCAGCGAGTTCAAGGGCGTTCACCACACCGAGTGCGGTCTCGCAGAGGGCGATCACCCGAAGCGGCAGGGCTCCGAGCCGACTGACGTCGACCGCTTGCTCGGCCTTCGCCAGCATCACGGTCCGATAGGCAGTTTCGCTCAGGGCGGCCAAATCCAAGTCGTGGTCCGCGGTATTGGCCGGATTGATCCGGACAACGGTGCGCTCCGGGTCCAGTGCTACCTCGCGCAGATGCTGACGAGCCGCCTCCTTATCGGCGGGTGCGACGCCGTCCTCCAGATCGAGGATCACCACGTCGGCTGCGGCGGCGGCCTTGTGGAACCGGTCACGTCGATCCGCCGGGCAGAACAGCAGCGCAGGCCCGGCGAAGGGCTCGATCGGCTCGACCGCGGGTTCGGCGTGAGGCTCGATCACGAGTGCCCGCCCAGTTCTTCGCCGGAAGGGAGTTCGCCGGAACCGAGATTGGGACGGCACCGGATCATCACGGCCCGGACGGCGACCGCAGTCACGACGTTGTTCTGATTGCGGCCCGTGTGCTCCAGGGTGACGACGCCCTCGCCGGGTCGACTGTTGGACAACCGTTTGGAGAGCATCCGAGTCTCGGCACGCAGTGTGTCGCCGGCATACATCGGGGCTGGGAAACGCACGTCGCTGAAGCCGAGGTTCGCCACAATCGTGCCCTGGGTCAGCTGTTCAACGGACAGCCCGACCAGGGTGGCCAGTGTCATCATGCTGTTGATCAATCGGGCGCCGAACGGCTGCCGGGAACTCCAGTCCGCGTCCAGATGCAGCGCCTGCGGGTTCATCGTCAACGTGGAGAACAGCGTGTTGTCGGCCTCGCCGAAGGTGCGCCCCGGGGCATGTCGATAAACGACGTTCGGCTCGAAATCCTCGAACCACAGGCCGCGCTGTTCGATCACCCTTGGTGGTTGTTCGTGCTCCGGCTCGGCCGACATCTCGACGTCCCTTTCTTTTCCGTTGGCGGCCAGCTTCCCCTTGAACAAAGAGGTCTGATTCAAGAGGCCGGATTCAAGGGGTCTGTCACTTGACCGGCAGGCCCAAACCGCGAGCGATCAGGATTCGCTGGACCTCGGACGTGCCCTCACCGATCTCCAGAATCTTCGCGTCACGGTAGTACCTGGCGACCGGGTACTCCTCCATGAAACCGTTGCCGCCGAAGACCTGAGTGGCGGTCCGGGCGGCCGCCATCGCCGCCTCGGAGGAGTACAGCTTGGCGATCGAGGCAGCCTGTTTCACCTCGGCGCGGGGCCGGCCGGAGTCTTTCAGCCAGGCCGCCTTATAGGTGAGGAGCCGGGCTGCCTCCACGGAGACGGCCACGTCGCTGATCGCGAAAGCGATCGCCTGCCGGGAGCCGATCGGTGCGCCGAAACTGTGTCGCTGCAGGGAGTACGTGCGGCACTCGTCCAGGCAGGCCTCGGCAAGGCCGAGCGCCAGCGCGGAGATCGCGATCCGGCCGTCGTCCAGGGTGGCGAGGAACTGGGCGAAGCCTCGGCCGCGCTCGCCAAGCAGGTTGCCGCTTGGCACCCGGCACTCGTCGAAGGTGAGGCCGTGAGTGTCGGAGATGCGCCAGCCGAGCTTCTCGTACGGTGGATCGACAGTGAAACCCTTTGTTCCAGAGGGGATCAGCAGAGCGGAGATCTCATCCTGGCCGGTCCGGGCGGTGATGGTGACCACCGAGGTGATCGCCGTCCCCGAGTTGGTGATGAAAGCCTTGGCGCCATCCACCACCCACTCCTCGCCGTCTTCCATGGCCCGAGTGCGGGTCGCGCCGGCATCGGAACCGGCCTCCGGCTCGGTAAGACCGAACGCGGCCAGAGCGCGACCGGCGGTCAGGTCGGGCAGCCAGGTCTGCTTTTGCTCCTCTGTGCCGAAGTGCAAGATCGGGTTGATCCCCAGACCAACCCCGGCCGAGAGGGTGATCCCAATCGACTGGTCCACCCGGCCGAGTTCCTCGATCGCCACGCACAGACTGGTGAAGTCCGAACCGGCGTCCGAGCCGACCGCACCTCCCGAGCTCCCGGAGTCAACAGGGCGCGCGGTGCCGCCGTACTCCTCCGGGACAACGAGTCCGAAGAGCCCCAGATCGCCCATTCCGCGCACCACGTCGACCGGGAAATGATGCGCCAGATCCCATTTGGCCACATGTGGGGCGATCTCCGACCGGGCGAAATCACGCACCAGGGCGCGCAGAGCCTCGTGGTCCTCCGATAGCTCGAACGTCATCCCCGCTCCTTTTGCCTTGATCGCTTGACCACCTTGGTCGCTTGCCTGCCCTGGGCGCTTGACGTTTACGTCAACGTCAAGCAGGCTACTACGATGGACGCCGGGACGAAAGAGCGACCGAGGGACGACCTGCCGACAGCCAAGGAACCGACAGAGGGTCTACCGTTGGACAAGCGCGCGACGCACGAGCGGGTCTGGTCGGTGCGCGAACTTGCGGACGAACTCGGGGTGACAACCCGGACACTGCGGTTCTACGAGGCCGAGGGCCTGCTCGCCCCCCGCCGGGTGGGGACGGCGCGGATCTATGCCGCCCGCGACCACACTCGGTTGGTACTGATCCTTCGTGGCAAGCGGTTCGGCATGACGCTCCCCGAGATCCGCGAGATCGTTGACATGTACGACGACGCTGGCACCGGTGAGCGTGGCCAGCTCGCCGCGCTGATCGCCCGGCTGGATGAGATCGGCGCCGATCTGCGCGCCCGCCGTCGCGACCTGACCCGCACCTTGGCCGAGGTCGACGACGTCGCCGCCCGCTGCCGCGCCCGCCTAGCCGAGCTTCCAACACAGTGAGCGAGCCCGGAGGCGCGGCGGCGTCTGGACCGAGGAGACGCAGCCCCAGCGAAGCTGCGGAACGGTCGACGAGGGAAGACGTCGACTTAGCGCCGCAGGGCTCGCGAACCATTAATACAGTGAGCGAGCCCGGAGGCGCGGCGGTGAACACTGCGCGTGCGAATCAAACGGCTCTGGTCAGCAAACTCAAGCAGCGGCTGGCGGCGGCCGCGCTGGGTGGACCGGAGCGGTCCCGGCAGCGGCATGTGGCGCGCGGCAAGCTGCTACCGCGTGACCGGGTCGACACGCTGCTCGACCCGGGATCGCCGTTCCTCGAATTGTCGCCGTTGGCCGCGAACGGGATGTACGACGACGAGGCACCGGGGGCGGGTCTGATTACCGGGATCGGCCGGGTACAGGGCAGGGAATGCGTGGTGGTCGCGAACGATGCGACCGTCAAGGGCGGCACCTACTACCCAATCACGGTGAAGAAGCATCTTCGGGCCCAGGAGGTGGCACTGCAGAACCATTTGCCCTGCATCTACCTGGTCGACTCCGGTGGCGCCTTCCTGCCGCTGCAGGACGAGGTGTTCCCCGATCGCGAGCACTTCGGCCGCATCTTCTTCAACCAGGCGACGATGTCGGCCGCTGGGATCCCGCAGATCGCGGCGGTACTCGGCTCCTGCACGGCCGGTGGCGCGTATGTCCCGGCGATGAGCGACGAGTCGGTCATCGTTCGTGATCAGGGGACGATCTTTCTGGCCGGCCCGCCGCTGGTGAAGGCCGCGACCGGCGAGGTGGTGACCGCGGAGGAACTCGGCGGTGGGCTGCTGCACAGCCGGACTTCCGGCGTCACCGATCACCTGGCGGACGATGACGCCGATGCACTGCGCCGGGTCCGGTCGATCGTCGAAACCCTCGCGCCGCGAACGGCGCCGCCGTGGGAGGTGATCGAGACCGTCGATCCGGTGCTCGACCCGGCCGGGTTGTACGACGTCCCCACCGACCCGCGGACCGGATATGACGTCCGGGCCGTGATCGGACGGATCGTCGACGGCAGCAAGTACACCGAGTTCAAGGCCGAGTACGGCACCACCCTGGTCACCTGCTTCGCCCGGCTGCACGGTCATTCGGTCGGAATTATCGCCAACAATGGTGTGCTGTTCGGTGAATCAGCGCTCAAGGGAGCGCATTTCATTGAGCTCTGTGATCAGCGTCGGATTCCGCTGGTATTTCTGCAGAATATCTCCGGGTTCATGGTCGGCCGGGATGTCGAGGCGGCCGGGATCGCCAAGCATGGCGCAAAGATGGTCACCGCGGTCGCCTGTGCCCGGGTGCCCAAGTTCACCGTTGTTATCGGCGGCTCGTTCGGAGCCGGCAACTACTCGATGTGCGGCCGGGCGTATTCGCCGCGCTTCCTCTGGACCTGGCCGAACGCGCGGATCTCGGTGATGGGTGGCGAGCAGGCCGCGGCCGTGCTGGCAACCGTCCGCCGGGATCAGCTCGAGGCCCGTGGGGAGGACTGGACGGCGGAGGCCGAGGAGGGTTTCCGGGCCCCGATCCGCGAGCAGTATGAGCGCCAGGGCAATCCCTACTACGCGACGGCCCGGCTCTGGGACGATGGCGTGATCGATCCGCTGGATACCCGAACCGTGCTGGGGCTCGGGCTTTCGGTCGCGGCCAACGCGCCGCTGGCCGATGTCCGGTACGGCGTCTTCAGGATGTGAGGGAGATGGCCATGTTCACCACCGGGTCAATGTTCAACACTGGGTCCATGTTCAACACTGGGTCCATGTTCAACACTGTGCTGGTCGCCAACCGGGGGGAGATCGCGGTCCGGGTGATCCGCACGCTGCGGACGCTCGGGATTCGGTCGGTCGCCGTCTACAGCGACGCCGACGCGGGTGCCCGGCACGTGCTGGAGGCCGATCTGGCAGTCCGGATCGGCCCGCCGCCGGCCCGGGAGAGTTACCTGTCCATCGCGGCGATCATCGAGGCAGCTCGAGTCACGGACGCTGAGGCGATTCACCCGGGCTACGGTTTCCTATCCGAGAACGCCGCTTTCGCCCGTGCCTGTGCGACCGCTGGTCTGGTGCTGATCGGGCCGCCGGTGGCGGCGATGGAGATCATGGGGGACAAGATCAGCGCCAAGCGGGCCGTGGTTGCCGCCGGGGTGCCGGTTGTGCCGGGTCGGTTCGAGGCCGGGATGAGTGACGCCGACCTGGTGGCAGCGGCGGTCGAGGTGGGCTTCCCGGTGCTGGTCAAACCCGCGGCTGGTGGCGGTGGCAAGGGAATGCGGCTGGTCCACGACGCCGCAGCGCTGCCGGCCGAGCTGGTCTCAGCCCGTCGGGAGTCGCTCTCGGCGTTCGGCGACGACACCCTCTTCATCGAGCGGTTCGTTTCCCGACCTCGGCACATCGAGGTCCAGGTGCTGGCCGACCAGTACGACGCCGTGATCCATCTGGGCGAGCGCGAGTGCAGCCTGCAGCGCCGGCACCAGAAGATCATCGAGGAGGCTCCGTCAATCCTGCTCGATCCGGCCACGCGGGAACGAATCGGTGGCTCGGCCGTCGAAATCGCTCGCTCGGTAGGCTATGTCGGCGTCGGGACGGTGGAGTTCATCGTGTCGGACGACAAGCCGGAGGAGTTCTTCTTCCTGGAGATGAACACCCGGCTCCAGGTCGAGCACCCGGTCACCGAGCTGGTCACCGGCCTCGACCTGGTGGCTGAGCAACTCCGGGTGGCGGCCGGGGAGCCGCTGCGGCTGGCGCAAGCCGACGTGGAGTTGACCGGGCACGCGATTGAGGCCCGGCTGTACGCCGAGGACCCGGCCGGGGGATTCCTCCCGACCGGCGGCACGGTGCTGGCCCTGCGCGAGCCGACCGGTGAGCACCTCCGGGTGGACTCCGGGATCAGTGTCGGTACGGACGTCGGCAGTTGGTACGACCCGATGCTGGCCAAGGTGGTCGCCTGGGGCCCGGATCGGCCGACCGCGCTGGCCCGTCTGCACCAGGCTCTGACCGGGACGGCGCTGCTCGGTGTTCGGACCAACCTGGAGTTCCTCACCGAACTTCTGGTCGACTCGGACGTCGTCGCCGGCCGGCTGGACACCGAACTGGTAGATCGCGAGTTGCCTCGACTGCTGGCCGCTCACTCGGGCGAGCAGTCGCTCCCCGACCGGCTGCTTGCGATCCACGGACTCGTCCACCTGCTCGCTCTGCAGCCGGATCGCATGGCTGCTTCTGGCCCGGTCGATCCGTGGCAGATCCCGTCCGGCTGGCGGATCGGTGAACCCCGGCCGCTGCTCCTGCGCGCCGACCTCGGGGTCGGGGCGCCCGTCCAGGAGGAGGTGGACCATCACGGGCACGGGGTGGACCACCGCGGGGACGGTATCGCGGAGATTCGGGTCTGGGGAACGCCGGACTCCGCCCGGGTCCAGGTCGGAGCCGGACCGGTGTGGCAGGCGTCCGTCCGCACCGCAGTTACGCCGCGCGCCTCAGCTACGCGAGCCGGTTCGGACGGTGAAGTTCTGGTCAGCCTGGACGGCGTTGCGCAGCGCTGGCTGTACGCGATTGAAACCGACAGGACCTGGCTGACCTGCGACGGCCGGACCTGGGTCGTGGCGAGGGCAGCGATCCGGCTCCGGGAGCGGGCGGTGTCCGACGGTGCGGCCGAGGTGCGCAGCCCGATGCCGGGCGTGGTACTGGCCATCCAGGTGGCCGAGGGGGATGAGGTCAGCGCCGGACAACCGCTGATCGTCGTCGAGGCGATGAAGATGGAGCATTCGGTCACGGCGGCCCGCGCCGGTCGGGTGCGTGAGTTGCTGGTCCGGGTCGGTGACCAGGTCGCTCTCGACCAACCGCTGGCTTTCATCCATTCTGCCGATGCGGATCTCGAACTGGGTAGCACTGTGTAGCAATAGCCTCACTGATAGCTTCCGGGCAAGGCTTTCAGGACGGGCGCAGGAAGGCCGAGCATGCCCACAATCCGCCGATCTGATCACCCATCGGCGACCTCGTCGGTGGCCGACGGGCCGTCATCGGCGGATCGCCTCGGCAACGAGCCAACCGACCTCACCGATTCGCAGCGGCTGCTGGACCGGTCGCCGTCCGCAAGGATCACCGTGGTCACCGCGCCGGCGGGCTCCGGTAAGTCTCGGCTGGTTCAGGAGTGGCTGACGCAGCCCGGGCCGGCCGCGCGGCCGGTGAGCTGGGTCCGGATCGACCTCGGCCCCGAGGACCGGAGCCCCGGGCCCGCCGTCCACTCTGCCCTGCAGCGTGCTCTGGAGAGTGCCATCGCCTGGCTTTCGGCCGCCGAACCGGGCCGGCCGAAGTTCGTCCTCACCGGTCTGGAGATGCTCACCGCTGATCAGGTCACGCACATCGTCCGCTGCCTGGTTGACGGATTGCCGCGGCGGGTCCGGGTGGTCCTGGTCGGTGCCGGGAGCGGATTGCCGGCGAGCTGTCTGGTCCGGCTCTCCGCGGACCTGATTGAGCTGCGAGCTGCGGACCTCTGGTGGACGCGCGGTGAGCTGGTTGAGCGGCTTGCCCGGCTCACCGGGATCACCGCGACCGGGTCGGAAGCCGCACAGATCTTCCGGCTCACCGGGGGCTGGCCGGCCGGGGTGATCATCCTCGGTCGGGCGATGCGGTCCGGGCCGACGGTGCTCGCGGCGCAGGACTTGACCGCCGACTCGGACATCCTCGACTTCGTCACCGCCGAGGTGTTGGATCGGCTGGCCGCGCCGGTCCGGCGGTTCGTGCTGCGGACCTCGGTCCTGGACGACCTCGTGATCGATGACTGCGCTGCTCTGATGCCGGACGAGATCCCGCAAGCGATGCTGACCCAGGTGCATCGTGAGGGCCTCAGCGTCGCCCTCTGGCCACTCCTCACGGCAGACCAATCACCCGCAGACCCGTCACCCGCAGACCAATTGCCCGCAGACCCAATCACGGCTCCGGGCGAGCCACAGGCGCCGCCGTACCACCCCTTGATCCGGGCGGCGGCGCTGCGGGAGTTGCGGGCGGCGGACGCCGGAGCCGAGCGGGGGCTGCTGCGCACGGCCGGAGAGCAGGCCCGCCGTCGGGGTCGGGAGCCGGCAGCGGTCACCTACCTGGCCGCCGGCGAGGACTGGGAGGCCGTACTGGCCACCCTCCTCTCCGCAGCCGGTAACGGATTTCGCGGCTGGGACCCGTCCCGGCTCCGGGCCGCCGTCAAGCGCCTGCCGATCCACGCCTGGGCCGGCGACCCCGAACGACGTGCCCTGGTCGCGTTCGCGGCCGCGATGTCCGGCGACCAACTGCTGGCCGCCCAGGTCATCCAGCAGACCCCGGCCGCGCTTCGGGACGGCGCCGGTTGGTGGTCGGTGCTGGCCCGGATGATCGAGGCGCTGCCCGGCCCGGCCGGCGGGGCGCACGGCGGCTACCGGGCGGCCTGCGAGGCCCTGGTCGAATTGCAGACCCTGGACCCGTCAATCCGAATTCCGCCGATCCTCGGCGTTGTTGACCGGCCGTCGCTGATCGGCATGGCTCACCTGCTCGCCGCCCGGGCCGGGGTCTTCGACCGGGACCAGGCCAGTGTCCGGCGGCATCTGGAGGCCGGCTGGAGCGAGGCCCGGGCGCAGATCCCGCGGTACTGCCTACTCGCCGGGCTCGGCGCGGACGCACTCACCGCCGCCTGGGGCGGGCAACTGGTGGCGGCCCGGCGTCGCGCCGCCCGGGCTCAGCGGCTGGCCGACGAGGCCGGGCTGTCCGAGCATCCGATGCTGAGCCTGACCCTGCTGGCTCGGGTGGAACTGCTCCGCGCCCGTGGCCGCAGCACCCAGGCGCTTGCCGAACTGGACGGCAGTGCCTGCGCGCTCGGCCGCAGCGAACCGTTCGTGATGGCGGCCTCCGGTGGCCGGGTGCACCTCGCCGCCGCGCAGATCCTTCGGGCAATGCTCCAATTGGACCTGGGAGAGGCGGATTCGGCTCGCTCCGAGCTCGATCGACTGGACGCCGAGGGCGACGACGACCCGCCGCGAAACCTCTGCGCCGCCAGGGCGATCGCCTGGGCGCGGCTGCATCTGCGGTCCGATGACGTCGCGGCCGCCGAACAGGTGCTCGCCGCTGCTCCGGTCACCGGGACCGTCACCAGCGTCCGGATAGCAGCGGCCCTGCATCGGCAAGCCCCCGAAGCGGCACAGGAACTGCTGCAGGGCTGGCCGTTCGAAGACACCCTGGACAACCGAATTCGGCGACTGCTGGCGGCCGTCGCGATCGCGATCGCCCTGGACCGCCGACAGGAGGCCGGTGATCGGATCGATCAGGCGCTGCTCGCGGCCGAGCCGGACGGCCACGTCCAGGTTTTCCTGGATGCCCCGGCCCGGGCCCGGGTCATGGTGTCCGCGGTGCTGAAGCGCTCGCTGGATTCGTCCGGTTGGCGAGCCGAACTGGCGGACAGGCTGGACCGAGTCCAGACGCTGACGTCCGTCGGCCCGGCGGTGCCGGTGACCCGCCGGGAGCGGGCCGTGCTCGAGTATCTGACCACAGCGATGACGCACGCCCAGATCGCCGGTCAGCTCTTCGTTTCGGACAATACGCTAAAATCGCACTGCCGCAACCTGTATCGCAAACTCGGTGTAAACAGCCGGGCAGACGCCATCCGGGCGGCACGGGCTCGGGGGTGGCTGGAACCGGCTTCGGTATCAGCGGGTCCGGGTTCCTCACCCGAGGGTGACGTCGTCCTGGACCTCAATATCACCCCCGGTCCTGTCGTCGTCGAACTGTGATCATCTGGGAACATTCCTTCGGGGCCGCGTTCGGGGGACGTCGCGACGTCCGCTGCTGCGATCTGGATCCGCGCGGGTGCGAATTGTCCTGACTTACGGGGGGGTTGATGTAATGCCGAATGTGATCCCCGGTCGCGCCGGATGACGATCGACGAGCTGGGAGGGGAGTTCGATTGCGCCCAGTACACCGCCGACGTCGCCGCCATCGCCAACGTGCTGTGGGCCGATGCCGGTCTCCCGATGGTCCTGCTCGGCGCCGAGCGCACACTGCTGGCCTTCAATGCCGCCGCGATGCCGTCCTTGAGTGACGAAGGCGTCCGCCGTGGCGGGATGCTCACCGAGAGCATGCGGCATGCGTGGCTGGACGACGAGGTCGAGGAGTGTCCTCAAGAGCGGATGCCGCTGGCGCGTGCTTACACCGGTGAGACCGTCCACCGTCAGGTGATCCGGATCAACACCGCGAGTTTCCAGGAGCAGAGTCGGATGCGGGTCACCGCGCTGCCCGTCACCCTGCATGACGGAACCTCCGGCGTACTGCTGAGCTGGCAGGACATCACCGAGCAGTGGTTGACCGAACGCCGCGATCGACGGGAGATTCGCCGCTTGGACCAGTTGCTGGAGGGCGCTTCGGACTACGCGATCGTTGTCCTGGACCTCGGTGGTCGGGTACAGACCTGGAGCCGCAGCGCCGAACGACTGCACGGGCATCCGATGGAGAAGGGCGTCGGACTCGCCTTCGCTGACCTGTTTCCCGAGCCGGCCCGGAAGGCCGGCGTCCCGGAGCAGATCCTCGGTGAGGCCGCGGACACCGGCTCGGCGCGCAGCGAGAACCTGCGGCTGCGCCGGGACGGCAGCACGTACTGGGCCGAGGGAGCCGTCAGCGTCCTGCGAGACGAAGCCGGGGTCGTCAGCGGTTTCGTTGAGGTGGCCCACGACGTCTCCCAGAAGCGCGCCGCCGAGCAGGAGATTCTCCTGCTGAACACGCAATTGCGAACGCTGAACCAAGAACTGGAGCATCGAATTGCCGAGCGCACCGAGCTGCTGGTCCGGCAGACCGCAGACCTCAAGTCCGCCAACGCCGAGCTGGAGTCGTTCTCCTACAGCGTGTCCCACAACCTGCGGGCTCCGCTGCGCGCGATCGGTGGCTACGCCCGACTGATAGAGGAACGACACGGCGAAGACCTGCCCGCCGAGGCGATCGGATACCTGAACAAGCTCTACCGCAACGCGGTGACGATGGGCCAGCTGATCGACGGGCTGCTTGAGCTGTCCCGGACGCAACGGGTCAGCCTGGCCGTCGAGGAGCTCGACATGGTTGCCTTGGTCTGGGAGTGCTGGGAAGCCCTCGCGGAGGATCGAGGCGACCGAAAGATCGAGTTGACCGTAGGCGAGTTGCCGTCCGCCGAGGGCGACCGTCGACTGATCTATCAGGTCTGGATGAACCTGTTGGAGAACGCGATCAAGTACACCAGCACCCGGTCGGAGGGACGGATCAGCGTCAGCGCCGGCATGCACAACAACGTGACCAGGTATCGGGTGGAGGACAACGGAGTGGGCTTCGAAATGAAGTACGCACACAAGATCGGTCAGGTGTTCCAGCCCTTGCACGACGGCTCGCAATTCGCTGGCACCGGGCTCGGGATGGCGAGCGTGCAACGGATCGTGCTTCGGCATGGCGGCACCGTCATTGCCCACGGTGAGCCGGATGTCGGTGCCACGATGGAATTCTCGCTCTGGGCAAAGGCATGAGCCCGAACCAGGGTGCGGTGGAGCAGTGGATCCTGCTGGTCGAGGACAGCCCGGAAGATCGCGAGTTGGCGATCCATGCGCTCAGCAAGGGTGAATTCCGCGGCCGGGTGGAACAGGCCAAGGACGGGGTGGAGGCAATCGACCGGCTGTTCTGCCGCGGGCAGTGGGCCGATCGGGATCCGGAGGATCTGCCGCGCGCGGTCCTGCTGGACATCAAAATGCCTCGGGTGGACGGCGTCGAGGTGCTTCGGGAGCTGAAATCCTCCGAACGGCTGGCCAATGTGCCGGTAGTCATGCTGACGTCTTCGGCCGAGCCGAGAGACATCGAAACCTGCTATGCCCTGGGCGTCAACAGTTATGTCGTCAAGCCCGTCGACATTGACGAGTACTTCCGGTCGATCGGAGACGTCGGCCGGTACTGGGTCCTGCTCAACCGAACTCCGACGGAGTATCCGCGTGCCGACACCGCTGCGCCTGCTGGTCGCTGAAGACCTACCGCCGGACGCCGAGCTGATCATCGCGGAGGTGCGGCGGGCCGGCTATGAGCCCACCGTGACCGTGGTCGACACCGCCGGCAAGTTCCTGCGCGCCCTGGACTCCGACCCCGAGATTATCATCTGCGATTACACGATGCCGACCATGACCGCCCCGGACGCGCTGGCCATCCTTCGGGAGAAGGCGCCGGACCTGCCGTTGATCGTGGTCAGCGGCTCGATGGACGAGGCGACGTGCGTCAATTCGCTTCGACTGGGGGCGGTTGACTATCTGCTGAAGGATCGGCTCAGTCGGCTCGGCCCGGCGATCACGGATGCGCTGGCGCGGCGGGAGCTCGACCGCACTGCCCGGGTGGCGGAGCGGGAGCGTGAGGCGACGATGAACATCCTGCGCGGGCTGGTCACCAACGCGACTGCGGCGATCAATGTCAGCGACTTGGACGGCGTCACCCTGGTCAGCAATGACCGGTACCTGCGGTTGTACGACCCGGCGGTGATCGACCCAGTGGCGGTGGACCCGAGTCAGGTGATCGAGCGGGAAGAGCAGTTCGAGGTCGGGGGCCTGCCGAGGACCTACTACGCGACCCGATATCCGGTGGTGGATGCCGAGAATCAGGTGTTCGCCGTCGGGTCGATTCTGGTCGACATCACCCGGCAGAAGCGGATCGAGGACGATCTGCGGGCTGCCCGACTGGAATTGCAGGAGCGTGCCGAGCACCTCGACCTGGTCAATGCCGAACTGCGGGAGGTCGATCGGCTGAAGACCGAGTTCGTCGCGTCGGTCAGCCACGAATTGCGGACGCCGCTCACCAGTATCCGTGGATACGCCGAACTGCTGCTCGACGACGCCTCCGAGGACGAGAACAACCAGCAGACCAGGATGCTCGGCATCATCGACCGAAATGCCCGGCGCCTGCTCAGCCTGGTCGAGGACCTCTTGCTGCTCTCCAAGGTGGACTCGAAAACGCTTGACCATAGGGTAGAACCGGTTGATCTGGCCGAGCTCGCCGACGGTGCGGTGGTGGTGCTGCAGCCGGCCGTGGAGACGGCCGGCGTGACGATCCAGATCGAGACAGCCCGACCGATGACGGTTGAGGGGGACCGCTCGCAGCTGGAACGTGTGCTGTTCAACCTGTTGTCCAACGCGATCAAGTTCTCCCACCGGGGGGACGTGGTGACGATCGGCGGCCGGGTCGAACCGGAGCAGGTGGTGCTCACCGTCCGGGACACCGGAATCGGGGTTCCGGCCGACGAACTGCCCAAGCTTTTCACCCGGTTCTTCCGCTCGGCGGCCGACGAAGCGCACAACATCCCGGGTACCGGACTCGGGCTGGCCGTGGTCCGGGAGATCATTGAGAACCACGGCGGTGTTGTGACCATGGACTCAACACCGGGCAAGGGCAGCACCGTCACCGTCACCCTCCCGTCCTCATCCGGCTGAAAGCCACGTCTATGCCGTGGCTTTCGCTGCGGTGAAGCCGACCCGCGGCATCTCACCCCAGGCGGCGTTGGAGCCGCGCAAGCCCGACCAGAGCCCACGCAACCGCCAGAATGCGTGCAGCTGACGGAATCCGAGGTTCTCCACGAACGCGGCCATCACCAGGACGGCGAGATCGGACCAACGTCGATAGGTCTTGTAGGTCATGTCGTCGACGACGATGGCGACGATCGACAGCAGCACCCCGTAGCCGAGCGCGGCGAGCAGATAGAGCACCGCGGCGGTGGTGTTCAGCATGCCCAGGGCAAAACCGGCCACAACGGCGATCAGGCCGAGGATCTCGACCACCGGGCTGAGCAGCTCGAAGATCAGGTAGTACGGGAGGACGAGCATGCCGACCCGGCCGTAGCGCGGGTTCGCCATCATCCGGCGGAACCGCCAGAGCACCTGCAGCAGGCCATGCGACCAGCGCCGACGTTGCCGGCTGAGGATCTTCAGATTCTCCGGCACCTCGGTCCAGCAGACCGGGTGCGGGACGAAAACGATGCGGTAGTCACGCTTCTCCTCACGCATACGCTGGTGCAGGCCGTTCACCAGGTCGGCGTCCTCGGCCAGGGATTCCGGAGTCAGACCACCGATCTCCTGGACCAGGTCGCGACGGAACAATCCGAACGCGCCAGAGATGATCATCAGCGAGTTGAAGCTGGACCAGCCGACCCGGCCGAGCAGGAACGAGCGCAGGTACTCGACCACCTGGATCCGCGGCGCCCAGCCCTTCGGCGCCCGCTTGTCCATGATCACGCCGCGGTCGGTGGGGCAGCCGTTGATCGGCCGAATCGCGCCGCCGGAGGCAGCCACCCGATCCGGATCGTCGACGAACGGTCGCACCACGTGCAGCAGGGCATCCCGTTCCAGCACGGAGTCGGCGTCGATCATGCAGACCAGCGGGTGCCGGGCGTACTCCAGGGCAACGTTCAGCGCGTCCCCACGGCGACGGGCATTGTCCTTGCGGATCACCACCAGTCGGCCGTCCCGGGCGACATGCACCGAGTTCACCGCGCCGACGGTGTTGATCACACCGGCCGGAATCCGGTTGCTGGGGATCAGGTCGAACTCTTTCCGCAACACCTCAAAAGTGTTGTCGGTTGAGCCGTCTTCGGCGATCACGATCTCCATCAGCGGATACCGCAGGGCGAGCACCGCATGCACACTGGAGACGATGCTCTTCTCCTCGTTGTAGGCCGGCACCAAGACCGACACCCCCGGGGTGAGCGGGTTGGCGAAGAGATCCTCGAGCGCGGTCTCGGCCGGCATCCGGGTCGTCCGGCGGGTGGTCCAGGCAGCGATCAGCACCAGGCCGAGATAGAACGAGTTGAGAATCAGGAAGTAGATAATGACAACCGAGTTGAAGCCGTTGACGAAGTCAACGAGAAAATCATGCATTGCGACGAGCCCTCCTTATCAAGTCAAGCTTTGAGTGCCGACTCCGCGCCGACGCTGATCGTGTAGCGGGCGAGGATTTCGCGCGCGGCGTCCCCGCCCAGGGCATCCTGCTGCGCGACCAGGCGCAGCCGGGTCATCCCGACGTTTCCCATCAGGATCATCGCCAGCGCCGCCGCCAGCCGAACCGTCGGTGACTGGTGACCGAGTGCCCCCTGCAGCGTCGGAATCGTCGACGGATCGGCGATTCGGCCGAGTGCAGTACAGGATGCGGTCAGCACCTCAACGTCCTGCTCCCGGGCGACCGACTGCTGCAGCACCGGAATGGAGCTGGGCATGCCGAGCCGACCGAGCGCGTGGGCGGCTCCGACCCGGACGGAAGCGTGCAGGTCCGAGCTGAGTCGATTCTCCAGATAGGGCGCCGCGGAGAAGATCCCGAGGACGCCGAGCACCTCGGCGGCGATCGTCCGGACATTCACCCGGTCCGCGGTGAGGCCGATCAGCAGCGGCTCGGTACCGTCCGTGCCGATCCGCAACAGAGCCATGGTGACCGGGTGCGGCGGGATCTTGGCGTCGTCCCGATCCAGGTGTTCCAGCAGAGCGGTGGCGGCCTCGAGGCCGCCGATCCGGCCCAGGGCCCGAACCGCGGCCAGTCGGACGTCGGCGTTGGAGTCGTCCAGCAGTTTGGCGACGAACGGGGTGCCTTCCAGCACGCCTGCCGAGCCGAGCAGCTCAACCGCCTGGTAGCGGCGAACGGTTCGCCAGGACTTGGTGTCCGCGCAGGCCTTCGTGACGGTGCCGCGGCGGCGGAGGATGTCCACCAGGACGCTTCGGTCGGCGCCGCGCAGCTTCGGCAGCAGGCCGGCCACGACCTCCTCGAAGGAGGTCGCCCGACTGCGATGCTTGATCAGCGTCTCGCCGAGGTCGCGGGCATTGCCCTCTTCCCAGGTGGCCAGGTAGCTGAGCAGGATCGGACGGAGCATGCCCAGCTCCAGCGTGCGAGCCTTCGCCTTGCGCTCGCGGCGGACCTTGACCAGCGCCGTGGCCACAGCAAGACCGATGATCAGCGCCATATTGGTGATCGCCACAATCACCAGGACCTGCGCCGTGCTCATCGCGTGCGCGCCAGCAACGCGTCGATCCGGGCGGAAAGCTCGCGCGGGCTGAACGGCTTGACCACGTAGTCGTTTCCACCGGCCGCGAAACCCCGCTGCACGTCGGACTCCTGGGCCTTCGCGGTGAGGAACAGCACCGGGACGTCGGCCAACTCGGGATCCTTGCGCAGCTCCAGGCAGACCTCGATGCCGGTCATCCGCGGCATCATCCAGTCCAGGACCACCAGGTCCGGCTTGACCTCGTGAATGGCGGCCAGCCCGGCCTCGCCGTCCGCCTCGGCGGTGACCTGATGGCCGGCCGCGGTCAGCTTGTACTCCAGCAGACCGAGGATGTCCGCGTCGTCGTCCACCACAACGATGGTGCTCATTTCGTGCTCCTTAGACAGGACGGGTGATCACGCAGCCACGGATGGGTTCCCGCTGACTCCCTGCGTTATCGACATAGAGCCGATTGGGCTACAGGGTGAGATCTGCGGGCCGGGCTTTGTCACCGTCCTCACCCTCGCCGAACGGGCGGGGGTGAGAGTCTCAGGACCAATCAGCCGTCAGGACGGGTCTGGCTCCAGGTCAGGAATCAGCTCGGCTGCTTCACCGGCCAGCTCTTCGGCCGTGATTTCCCCGGCAGCCAGGCGGCGGTACCAGTGGGCGCTGTCCTTCCAGGTCCGGGTCAGGCTGTCGTAATCCACCCGGATGATCCCGAACCGGCGGTCGTAGCCGTACCCCCACTCGAAGTTGTCCATCAGCGACCAGACGAAGTAGCCGCGGACATCCGCCCCGGCCTCGATCGCCGTCGATACCGCGGCCACATGCCGGCGCAGGTAATCGATCCGCAGCTCGTCGTGAATCGCCCCATCCGGCGCGACCACGTCGTCGAATGCAGCGCCGTTCTCGGTGATCATCATCGGCTGGGCGGGGTACTCGCGATGCAGCCGGAGCAGCAGTTCGGTCAGGCCGGCCGGTTCGATGTTCCAGCCCATCGCGGTGTACGGGCCGGGCTGCTGAACGAAGTCCACCTCCGGCGAGCCGACCCACGGCGAGTGCGCCGACAGCCCATGTCCATCGGCCTCGGCCCGGGCCGAGACCCCGTCCCAGGCGCGAACCAGCGCGGTGGAGTAGTAGTTCACTCCGAGCACGTCCAGCGGGACCTGGATCAGCGCCTCGTCGCCGTCCTGGACGAAGCTCCAGTCCGTCACCGTGGCGGTGTCCTGCAGTAGGTCGGCTGGGTAGGCGCCGGTCAGCATCGGGCCGAGAAAGGCCCGGTTGGCGAGCGCATCGATCCGCCGGACCGCGTCCTGGTCGACCGCGGAATCCGAGGTACCCCGGATGACGTGCAGGTTCAGTGTGACCGACAGCTCGGCCGCCGGTGCCAGGTCGTGAATCACCCGACCGGCCAAGCCGTGCGCCAGGTTCAGGTGATGGACGGCGGCCAGGGCCGCGGCGGGTTCATTCCGGCCCGGAGCGTGCACCCCGGAGGCGTAGCCCAGGTAGGCCGAGCACCAGGGCTCGTTCAGCGTCGTCCAGGTGTGCACCCGGTCGCCGAGCGCGGTGACGATCCCGCTGGCGTAGTCCTGGAAGCGCAGCGCTGTCTCCCGGACCGGCCAGCCACCGGCGTCCTCACGTTCCTGCGGCAGGTCCCAGTGATAGAGCGTGGCCACCGGCCGGACGCCGCGGGTCAACAGGCCGTCGACCAACCGGGAGTAGAAGTCGATCCCGGCCTGGTTGAAGGCGCCGGTACCGCTGGGCTGCACCCGAGGCCAGGAGATCGAGAACCGGTACGCGCCCAGACCGAGTTCGGAGATCTGGTCGAGGTCCTCTTCCCAGCGATGGTAGTGATCGGCCGCGACGTCCCCGGTGTCGCCGTTCAGGGTCCGCCCCGGGGTGTGGCTATAGGTGTCCCAGATCGACCGGCCACGGCCATCCTCGTCCACCGCGCCCTCGATCTGGTACGACGCGGTCGCCGAGCCCCAGACAAACCCAGCAGGAAAACCGTTACTCATCAATACACTCCGTACTCTTCTGTGGTGGTGCTCAGGAAATGCTGGTGGTGTGCCCCGTGGACACGCCGGAGAGCAGCTCAGCCGTGGCCGCGCCGTCGCGGTACCTGACCTCGAACTCCGCCGCCGACCCGCCCGGAATCGAAACCCGGGTGCGCTGGCCTTCGCTCGGGGCGAACAACCGCAAGTGGACGCCGTCCGCCCAGGCATAGTCCGGGCGGTTCTGAATCGCCCCGAACGGAATCACCGATCCGGGACGAGCCAGCACCGGCACGCTGTCGAAGCCGTGCTGCTGCGTCATCCAGGCCGGTCCGGTCAGTTGCTCGCCGGTGACCAGGTGCGTCCAGACCCCGGCCGGGACATAGAACGTCACCGTGCCATCGGCCGACATCACCGGCGCCACCAGCACATCCGGGCCGAGCATGTACTGCCGGTCGAGATAGGCGGCAGTCGGGTCGTCCGGGAACTCCACGACCATCGGCCGCATCATCGGAACGCCGTCGCGATGAGCTTCCTGCGCCACCGCGGCCAGGTACGGCATCAGCGACAGCTTCAGCCGGGTGAAATGCCGGAGCACGTCCACCGCCTCGTCGTCGTAGGCCCACGGCACCCGGTACGAACCGGATCCGTGCAACCGGGAGTGCGAGGACAGCAGCCCGAACGCGATCCAGCGCTTGAACACCGCTGGATCCGGGGTGCCCTCGAACCCGCCGATGTCGTGGCTCCAGTATCCGAATCCCGACGCCGCCAGCGAGAGCCCGCCGCGCAGCGACTCGGCCATCGCGACGAAGGTCGACTCGCAGTCGCCGCCCCAGTGCACCGGATACTGCTGGCCGCCGGCCGTTGCCGACCGGGCGAACACCACGGCCTCGCCGGCTCCGCGCTCGGCCTCCAGCAGGTCGAACACCGTCCGGTTGTAAAGATGCGCGTAGTAGTTGTGCATCCGCTGCGGGTCGGAGCCGTCGTGCCAGACCACATCGGTGGGGATCCGCTCGCCGAAGTCGGTCTTGAAGCAGTCCACGCCCATGTCCAGCAGCACCTTGAGCTTCGAGGCGTACCAAGCGGCGGCATCCGGGTTGGTGAAGTCGACCAGCGCCATCCCGGCCTGCCACTTGTCCCACTGCCAGACCGAGCCATCCGGGTTCTTCACCAAATAGCCCGCATCCCGGCCCTCCTCGAACAGGTATGAGCGCTGCGCGATGTACGGGTTGATCCAGACGCAGACCTTGAGGCCACGATCATGCAGCCGCCGCAGCATCCCCGGCGGGTCGGGGAAAGTGGCCGGATCCCAGACGAAGTCACACCAATGGAACTGCCGCATCCAGAAGCAGTCGAAATGGAAGACGCTCAGCGGCAGATCCCGCTCGGCCATCCCGTCGATGAACTCGGTCACCGTGGCTTCGTCATACGACGTGGTGAACGACGTCGACAGCCAGAGCCCGAACGACCAGCCCGGAACCTCCGCCGGTCGGCCGGTCAGCGCGGTGTAGCGGCGCAGCACATCCTTCGGCGTCGGGCCGTCGATCACGTAGTAGGTCAGCGACTGGCCCTCCACGCTGAACTGGTTCTGTGACACCACCTCGGAACCGACCTCGAACGAGACCTGTTCCGGATGGTCGACAAACACCCCGTAGCCGGCACTGCTCAGATAGAACGGCACGTTCTTGTAGGCCTGCTCGCTGGCCGTGCCGCCGTCCGCGTTCCACAGGTCCACGCTCTGGCCGTTTTTCACAAATGCCCCGAACCGCTCGCCGAGACCGTAAATGGTTTCGCCGACGTCCAAGGACAGCCGCTCGTGGACAAACCGCCGACCGTCGGCATCCGTCACGATCCCGATGCTGCGGGCCAACGACGAGGTCACCACCCGGCCATCGGCGCGGACGAAGTCCACCCGCCAGCGGTCGCCGAGCTGGATCCGCGCGGTCAGGTCGCCGCTGGTCAGGGACACGGAGTCGGCCTTGGCCGATTCGGTGTCGGCGGAATCGGGGTTGCCGGAAGGGGCTTCGCCGGAATCGGTGTCGGTGGACAGCTGCACGCTGACCGGGTGCTGGTTGCCGGTGGCGAGCTCAAAACTCGGCTGCTTGGGCAGGCCGCCGGAGAAGTGCCCGATCGTCACCCCGATCACGCCGGGGGCGGGGGAGAAGAACTCCGCCGTCACCACGGGCCGGTTCAGGGTGTCGCCCCGGCCGGTGATCTGCCCGGTGGGGGCGAACACGGTCACACTCCGGTCGGTGCGTTCCATGGACTCGACGCCACCGGGGCGCAGCACGCTGACACCGGGCCGCAGCTGCCAGTAGCCGTCGGTGAACTTCATTTGATTGCTCCTGCCGTGACGCCGCGGGTCAGCGTGCGCTGAAAGATGAGGAAGAAGATGACGGCCGGGATCAGGCTGATCAGTGCGCCGGCGTTGGTGGTCGGTGCGTCCATCAGTCGGTCGCCCTGCAGCGAGGCCAGCGCCACCGGCACGGTCTGGACGTTGTTGTCGATCAACATCACCAGCGGGATGAAGAACTCGTTCCAGGTCCAGATGAAGAAGAAGATCAGCAGGACGGCGAGGGTCGGCCGGACGTTCGGGTAGACCACCCGGCGCAGAATCGTCCACTTGCCGGCGCCGTCCAGTGCCGCCGCCTCCAGCAGGGCCTTCGGGAAGGTGCCGAGCACGGAGGCGAGCAGGTAGGTGCCGAAGGCGCTCTGGATCACCGTGAAGATGATGATCACCGAGAGCTTGCTGTTGTACAGCCCGACCTGCTTGGCCATGTAGTACAGCGGGTAGATCAGCGACTCCTGCGGCAGCATGTTGGCCAGCAGGAAGGCGCCGACGATCCAGAGCCGGCCGCGGACCCGGCCGATTCCCAGCGCATAGGCGTTGAGCAGCGAGATGCCCACGGCGAGAACCGCGACCGACCCGGAGATGAGGATCGAGTTCCACAGCTTGAGCGGGAAGTTCACGGTTCGCCAGTAGTCCTGCAGGCCCTTGGTGTAGAAGCCGGTGGGCCAGCTGAGCGCGCCGTTGCCGGAGTAGTCGGCCGGCGACTTGAACGCGTTCAGCAGCATGAAGCCGAACGGGATCAGGATCACCAGCGCGGCGATCACGACCACGGCCAGCACCACCCAGCGGCCGGCGCCGCGCCGGTGCCGGCTGCGGACCGGTTTGGCCACCGGGGCGGGAGTTTCGGGAATGCTCGCGACGACGCTCATCTCAGATTTCCTCGTCCCGCTTCTGGCTGTTGTTCTGGACCCGGATGAAGACGATGCTGACCAGGATGATCAGAACGGTCAGTACGGTCGAGATCGCTGACCCGTAGCCGACATTCAGCTTCTTGAAGAAGGTGTAGTAGGAGAAGTATGACGGGACGTTGGTGGCATTGTCCGGTCCGCCGCGGGTCAGGGCGAAGATCGGCCCGAACACCTTCATCGCGGCGATCGTGCAGGTCAGCGCCACCACGAAGGTCTCTGGCCGGATCTGCGGGATGGTGATCGCGCGGAACCGGCGGAACCAGCCGGCCCCGTCCAGCTCGGCCGCCTCGTACAGCTCGGGGTCGACCCGCTGCAGGGCGGCCATGAAAACGACCACCGGGTAACCGATCTGCACCCAGATCATCACCAGCATCACGGTCGGCAGCGCGGTCTTCGGGTCACCCAGCCAGTCGTGGGCCATCGAGTCCAGGCCGATGTCTCGCAGCAGTGCGTTCAGCGCGCCGTCCGGCTGCAGGATCCAGCCCCAGACGATGCCGGCCACCACCACCGGCAGCACCTGCGGGAGGTAGATGGCGGCCCGCAGGGCGGTCGAGGCCTGCGGCGGGAACCGCCGACCGATCGAGTCGAACAGCACGGCGGCCAGCAGCAGCCCGAGCAGGGTCGGGACCACCACCATGGCCACGATCATCGCCAGGGTGTTCCGGAAGGACATCCAGAAGATGTCGTCCTGCAGCAGTCGGGTGTAGTTCTTCAGGCCGACCCAGCGCGGGTCGCCGATCCCGGACCACTTGGTGAACGAGAGGTAGATGTTGGCCACGAACGGCAGGCCGATGATCAGCGTGAAGAGGATGCCGCCGGGCACCAGGTACAGCCAGTAGGTGCCGCCGCGGGGCCGCCGATCGGGCCGTCGGATGCTCGGATCGAATCCGGAATCGGACGCTGGAGGAGGGGTTTTGGTGGGCGGGGTCAAGGTCTCGGACATGGTGGATCCTTCCGGGTGGAGCAGGCCCGTCCGTCGCCCCGGTTCGCTCGGTACTACGAGCCGAGAGGGACGACGAACCAAGGACGACGGACGAGCGCTGCTCCGGGGGCGTCAGTTGTTCTTGATCTCGTCAACGCCCTCGTCGTAAGGCTTGGCGATCGAGGTGAGCACCTGGTCCGGAGTCTTGGAACCGTTGATCAGGCCCTGGAATCCGGCCACCAGCACGTCGTAGTAGCCGGGCACCGGCCAGTCCGGGTAGAAGGCCAGACCGTCCGCCTGGTTCACCGTGTTGAAGTCCTTGATCAGCTTCTGGTTCTTCGGGTCGGTGATCTTCGACGGGTCGGCCGCGACCGGAACCCCGCCGTTGTTGCCCAGCAGGTTCTGGATCTCCGGGCGCATCGTGATGTCGATGAAGTCCGCGGCCAGGTCCTTGGCCTTGCTCTTCGCCGGGACCACCCAGAGGTTGCCGGAGGAACCGGCGTTCAGGGTGTTGCCGGGGAACAGGAAGCTGTCCCAGTTGAACTTGGCGTCGGACTGGAACCGGCCGTACCACCAGCTGCCGGAGACGATCATCGGGACCTTGCCGCTGATGAACGCGACTCCCATGTCCTCGGCCTTCAGGCTGGCGGACTGCTTGGAGATGTAGCCCTTCTTCACCCAGTCGGCGAAGGTGTCGGCGCCGTACTTGAGCGGGTCGGCCTGGAAGTTCACCGGCGCCTTGTAGAGCTGGTAGTTGTCGACGAAGGAGCGGTCGGCCTTGGACAGCGCCAGTTCGTAGTAGAGCTGGCCGGCCGGGTACTCGGCGCCGGACATGCCCAGCGGGGTGATCTTCTTCGACACGAAAGTGTCCATCGCCGCGGTCATCTCGGCCAGCGTCGTCGGCACGGCGATGTTGTACTTCTTGAACAGGTCCTGGTTGTAGTAGACCGTGACGTATTCGCCGTAGTTCGGGACGCCGAACCACTTGCCCGAGCCCATCACGCCGCGCTCGTCGTACTTGGCGGTGGTCTGCAGGCTGGGGGTGAGCTTCTTGTCCCAGCCGCGCTTGGTCGCGTCGGCAGTCAGGTCGGTGAGCAGGCCCTGGGAGGAGAGCAGCCCGGCGGTGGCGTTGCCCTTGTTGTACTCCATGATGTCCGGACCTTCGTCCGAATTCAGGATCATTCCGGCGTTCTGCTGGATCTGCTCAAACTGCTTCTGCTCGAAATTGACCGTGACACCGGGGTGTTCGGTCTTGAAGACCTCGATCGCCTGCTTCCAGGCGACGCCCATCGCGCTGGTCGCGCCCTCGTAGTGCCAGAGCTTGAGGGTCTTGGCCCCGCTGGCCGTGCTGGTCTCGCTGTCACCACCGCTGTCGCTGCCGCAAGCGGCCAGCCCCAGCGTCGCGGCGGCAACTATCGCCGTTGCGGCGATCAGCTTGCGATATGAACGCATCGCTATTCTCCTCGTTGAGTATCTAGCCGGTACTCCATCAAGGCCCGTCGTCGCGTTGCCGCGCGGCGACGGGCCGCTTCACCGCCGGGTGACGGTGCAGGTTCAGCTCCCCGGTGGGGAGCCGCGTTCCGTTCTCGCAGGCCCACTGGTTCCGCGGACCTCCAGAGCGCAGGGCAGCAATTGCTGATGAACCCGTCCAATCTCGACGGTTGAATGATCGACGGGTGAATCAGGCAGGCTGTTTCGAACGGGCAGGCTGTTTCGGACGGGCGGGCTGTTTCGGACGGGCGGGCTGTTTCGATCGAGCAGGCCGTGCAGCAGAACCTCGACCGCGATCCGGCCCATCATCGAACCGGGTGACGTCATCGCGGTCAGAGCCGGAGTGGCGAGCTCGGCGACCTGTTGCGAGGTGACCATGGAGACGACCGAGACGTCGCCCGGCACGCTCAGCCCGCGTACGGACAGTTCACCGAGCATGCCGAAGACGGCGCTCTCGTTCATCGCCAGCACGGCGGTCAGGTCGGGCGCCTGGGCCAGGGCGGTGCCGATCGCGGCCCGGCCACCGGCGGCGGTGTCCTCGGCCGCGATCATCAACGGGACCAGGCCGTGGCTGTTCATCGCGGCCAGGAACGCGTCCTGGGTACGGCGGGCCGGGCCATAGCCGGTGTCGATCGAGTTGGGCGAGTGATTGACGTAGACGATCCGTCGGTGCCCGAGCTCAACCAGATGGGCCACGGCATCCCGTACGGTCTGGTCGAAATCGATGTCCACGTAAGGCAATCCGGTCGTGTCCTCGGTGCGGCCGATCAGCACCAGCGGAACGCCGAGCTGGCGCAACACCTTGACCCGTTCGTCCTCGAGCCGCACCTCCATCAGCAGGGCGCCCTCCAGCAGGCGCCGGCTGGCCAGCTGGCGTAACGCTTCCAGGTCGTTCGCCGCGACCGGGTGCAGCATCAGGTGGTAGCCCGCGGCGCTGGCGGCACCGGCCGCACCGGTGACGAAGTTCGTCTCGGTCGCGCTCAGCCCGCCGCGCTCGTCCATCGGCAGCATCAGGCCGATCAGCGTGCTGCGCCGGCTGGCCAGCCCGCGGGCCATCGCGTTCGGCTGGTAGTCCAGCTCGAGCATCGCCGCGAGCACCTTGTCACGAGTGCGCTGAGAGATCGGCCGGGTGCCGGTGAGGACGTACGAGACCGTGCTGACCGAGACCTTCGCCAGCTTGGCGACGTCGTTCATCGTGGCCATCGCGCACCTCCTCCCGACGTCGTCGTCGGCCCTGTTCTATCATCGAAGCGTTTCGACGAAGCGTTTCGACGAACGTAGGTCACGAGGTTCGGGCGCGTCAATGGTTGACCAGAGTTTTCTTGGGAGCCCTCCCAGCCTGGTGCTGCACTCCCCGGGTCAGGCCTGAGCCGAAGCGCGTGCCCTCATCGGGCACTTCGCACCCCTTGAGCCGGTCAAACCAAGATCAAAGAGCCTGTAGCGAAATCGTGAGTGGGGGTGTGGTCGGTGAGCGGTCGTGCCGGGACTTCTGAGGAGCAGGCGGTTGGGAGTGGGAGGGTTGTGTGCCGTCCTCGTGCTCGTG
>Ga0307513_10001800_pt1 | contig 30444 bp, 30 predicted proteins | sample 15_EM_MG_FD_202174 | JGI IMG/M metagenome (GOLD analysis project Ga0307513, IMG submission 202174) | Populus trichocarpa ectomycorrhiza microbial communities from riparian zone in the Pacific Northwest, United States - 15_EM | ecosystem: Host-associated > Plants > Roots > Unclassified | place... | reverse complement strand
AGTTCTATTTGTCCTTCAACTATTATCTCTTACCTCCGGTCCCTTGAAGCCTCCCTTAGCACCAGCGCTAGCAGGTCTACCGCCGGTCCTATTGTATTTTCGTTAGACAGGAATAAACCTGTTACAGTGAGGCTCTCGTGGTCTGTAACCAGTGTGAATTGTCTGTGTAGCAAATGGGGAGCGAGTGCTTCCATAGCCTCAATGATTGCCAGCGTTTCCTGTTGGTGTGTAGGGTAGTTGCTTTGTGATGCCGTCACCGTCCTGCTGTGGAACGCTCCAGGTCTGGCTGCATCTCTGCTGGGTCCGAGGCCTATCCAAGCGCCCGTACCTGTATGGGATGCATTAGTAAAAAGCCATATCATATCTGGGTTATTATTGTCAATCGGTCTAAGGACCTTGTGCTTATCTGCACCTGCCTTGACCGCTTCGAAGGCTCCTTCCTGCAGATCTGTGAACTGCGATTCAGCGTTTCCACTCAGCTCTGTGAGCGGGGCTGTGATGGTGGCGATGTGGGGAAGCAACTGACAGATATAATTAACCATTCCATTGAATCGCGGCAGATCTTTCTGGTTCTCTGGTCTTGTCCAGTCGGTAATGGTCAGGACTTTCGCTGGTGCAGGGTGGATGCCATTATCATCTTTCATATGGCCTAGGATATAGAGTTTTGTGGCAAAGAAAACACTTTTCTTTGGATTGGCATAATAGCTGGCATTCTACAGCTTACTGCAGGCCTTCGTAACGTCCTTAACATGCCCTTCAAAGGTGTCACTGAAGACAAAAATATCGGACATGTAGACCCATATGTTCTTGCCTAATTCGTTATGGAATAAGTCTTCCATAGTCCTCACAAAGGTTCCGGAAGCATTCATGTCTGCTTGCATCATGACCTGGCTGGTAAAGCCGCCGAAGTGTGGGCTTATCCTGTCCATTATCTTGCGTACTGGGGGCAGTTCCTCTGGTACCTCCTTGACAAATACCTTGGGGAACATCACCAGGAAATCTGGAACCTCCTGTTATTTCGTCATGGCAGATCTTGACTCTGTAGATTTTCCGTCACCGGTAACTCTGACCTTGTACATGGAGATGTAGAGGTTGTTCATTTGGCAATCGATGACCGCTTCTGGCCTTATGAGGTCCTCCATAATAATGAGGATATCATAGTCGGATACTAGCGCGACTACCATAGGCACCTTGTCGACTCTCATCTTGCCTAGCCGAATCATAACCTCAACAGAGAAGTTGCTAGTTGATCGCAATTCTTTAACTGCCATCTTTAGAGAGACAGGATTCTTCCTGGCAGTGTAGGGGATGTTGTGTGTTGTGATGAATTTGTTGGATATCAGCATACTGCCAATGGTACCTGTATCTGCAACGGCTCTGGCGGGCTTGCCTTTGAACTTGATAGTGATTTCGAGTGCCTGGAATGGCCTATCATTAAGTGTGCCTACTGTAGTCTTTTTGGTTCTGACAGAGCCACTGCGATCTAGCTCCTCTGTGCTGTCTGTATCGGGCTCATATTCCCCTTCGCTGCTGTCTCGGCTTTCCTAAGAGAGGCGAACATGGTTGGTCTTAACTTCCTTCTTTGTTCACTCATTTGCCATGAGTCAGCTTTCGCCACAGTAGAAACAGGCTCCTTCTACCTTCCGGCGGTTAATTTCAGCCGTACTTGGCTTGTTGGATTTGATATAGGTCGTCTCCTTGGCCGGGGCCTTTCCTTTGCCTGTTCTCCTGGGCATCGATATGGTAGAGGGCTTGTGGTAGGTATTCTCTTTCTTTGGTGTATGGGTTTTGCTGCTAGAAGCTTGGCTTCTATCACTGCCTTTGTAGCTGCCAGCTCTATACATGGTAGCATTATAGCGTTCTGCCACAGGTACCATCTGGTCGCAGGTATCTTCTGGTCTGAGCTGGGGCTCAACATTGCAGCGTAGTCTAGAGTTCATAGCCTCGAGAAATCACTGCTTCTGTGCATAGTCTGGGATAGATCCAGCCGGAAGGGATCCTTGGAGGTCCGCTAGCTCTCCAGCTATCTTCGTTATGCGTGCTGGCTGTCCTCCAGCTCTCTGGCAGATATTGTGCGACTTGTGGTAGGTGTCATCAGCGTTTGTAGAGACTTCAAATAGCTGCTGTAGGCGTTGTGTTAACTGTGCTAGGTTGAGGTCTTCCACTTCCCTGTCTAGTGTTTGATATGCATTTTTGGCCATGGCTTTTGTGTAGGCGCCATGATAGTCCCCAACTCCAGGGGAGTCGTCATTTAGTCCTGATCTCGCCAGGTGCTTCTCGACGTGTCTAAGCCATCCGTTGAGTTTGTCTGCCTTCAGGTCTTCTCCTTCGCAGCCAGAAATAGGCGGTTTGGGGAGAATGTGAGGAGGCAACCTGGCCAGGCCTGGGTCTGCGATGGTGCCTGTAGGTGCGTCTGGGGCTCGGGGTGGGTGATCTGGTCGTTCAGGGGGCTCTCTGCTGCTCCTGGATCTTGAGGGTCTTTCTGGTGTATCAGGGATGAATGTGCCTAGGAGTGATTGCTCTCTATGCTCTCTGGAGGGTTCTCTAGTTGGGGTCTGACTTCCAAAGACTCCTAAAATGCTCGGTGCTCACCACCTGCTTGTAGTGGGGCGTTCTGGTCAGTGTTCAGTTTCCGAAGTTTGCCTGGCTGCTGCTCATGCTGCTGCTCTTGCCACAAGCCGCCGGGCTTCTCTTTGAATCAGTTCCTCAGCTGTGAGGTTGTGGTGATCGCCTGAATCTGTCTCTAGGTCTCCTGCAAGGAGGTGACAGGATCTTGCTGGTGTATCGGCTGAGCGTGGCACGGGCCCAGGGGTTGGTTCCTGTCTAGTTGGTTCTGGGATATCGTCTGAGGGTTCTGCTGAGGGACCATTGTAGGCCCTACCGGACCTGGTAACGCTTCTGCTCCTGCGTTCTGCTATTGTGAATGTAGCACCTGAGCCGGCAGTTCCTTTCCCTGCCGCTCCTGCTTCTAACTAGTTATCAAGATACTGGGAGGGTGATGAATCCTACCAGACTGTTCCCAATCCTGAGAACAAAGGGTTTTCACCCGCTGTAGGCAACAAAATGTAAGAGGTGTATTCTTGTCTAGCAAAAAAACAGTAGGACCGGCGATAGACCTGCTAGGGCCGGTACTAAGGGAGGCTTCAAGTGACCTGAGCTAAGAGATAATAGTTGAAAGACAAATTGGGCTTAGGGACTCAGGGTTTGCCTTTCAACCAAGTGTATTCTTAGACTGAAGGTCTGTCCAAGTCTGCTGTCACCTGCTAGCCACGAGACTGGTTTAAATACAAAACCCACGAGGGATAGCCTTCCTGCAATCACCATCATTAGCAGTAGCCGCGGACATACCGGAATCCTGTAATTCTCCAAGACCAAAGAAAGAAACCACCAGTGCTCAGCCTTCGCCAGTGTTACATGATCATTCCATACCCGGAATCCTAAATATAAACTTCCGGCAAAGCAAACTAAACATAGCAATACGATAGCATAGCTTATCTGACTCAGAGACAGTGGCAGAGCTGAAATCAAATCCAATAATCCAAGTATAAATCAACTAAACATTGGAGATTGTGCACTGCCTGTTCCTGTGCACCGTTACCGGAACATGTACACATGTTACAATGTAGGACTCGTGGAGGCTGAGCTATGTTTCTTTCTTTAGTCTTGCAGGATTACAGGATTCCAGTATGTGCGCAGCTACTTGTAATGATGGTGATTGCTGGAAGGCTATCACTCTTGGGTTTTGTATTTAAACCAGGCTCCTGGCTAGTAGGAGACAGCAGACTTCGACTGACCTTAAGTCTAAGAATACACTTGGTTGAATGGTAATCCCTGGGGCCTATTTGTCCTTCAACTATTATCTCTTACCTCCGGTCCCTTGAAGCCTCCCTTAGCACCAGTACTAGCAGGTCTATTGCCGGTCCTACTGTATTATCGTTAGACAGGATTAAACCTCTTACATTTTTTTGCCTACAGCAGGTGAAAACCCTTTGTTCTCAGGATAGGGAACAGCCTGGTAGGATTGATCACCCTCCCAGTATCTTGATAACTAGTTAGAAGCAGGGGTGGCAAGGAAAGGAACTCCCGGCTCAGTTGCTATATTGACAACAGCCCAACTCTAACGGGGGCACTCTGTAGGATGATGGATCCCCCGATTGCGACCGAACCGAAAACTCATAGTAGAAGTCTGGATAAATCTAATGATAAACATCATTCAAAGTAGAATCAAGCGGTAAAACTTAATATCGTTAAGCCTGAACGCTTCAATGAATAAGTTCTCTCCAAGATCGTTGGTTATCAGAATAGGGTGTCCCTCACTTTTAGTTAAGTAGAATAATGTAAAGCCAGAGGACACCGGTCAACCTTACTGACCTTTCGCGAGCACCCCGCTCAGCTCCGGGCTGTCCAACTCACCTGTCTAGAGTGAGCTAACACGCAGAGGCAGTCGGACTGCTCGGATATTAACTATCTCCACAAATAGGAAGCACTCCCGGTGATGTCTCTCCAACTACATCTGCATGAGCGAAAACCCTTTCCTATCGGTAGTATGTCAGTGGCCAACCGACATACCCACCGTCAAGATAATATCTATTAGGACACACTGGCCCACCGGTCCTTTCGTCTATACAAGCTATGCAGTCCGTTGGCCAATCTACTTGGCTATCCTCAGCATCTAAAGCTGACTGCATTCTCCCACACTACGAAATCTCCTGCTGCTTGACTGCATGGGCGCTACCCACAGCCAACCATGCGGGACCTCCTTAAACTGTGACAAGACTCACACCTTTAGAGTCCACTAATAACCCATGGTAATGCTACAGTTCACGGGGTAGTCTGGGACTGGCTTGGGGGTGGTTGTCCTGGAGGCCTTGCAGCTTCCCCAGTCACCCCTAAGCCCTCTACTGTTAACCATACAACTACCCAGAGGTCAAAGTATGCCAGTAGGTGGTTCCCAGGTGTTATCCAGGTGGCGCTCCAGGGGGCGGTCACCCTCACAGATCTTATATATCCTGCGAACAGCTTCTGGTCCGTTGGACAGCCACAACTCATATGGTGTTGTGGGAGCATTCATATGGATCTTATTTTACTAGGAAGCATACAACTACACAGCCATACCGTGCTGTTGCGTCGTACCAACGCTGGGGTCGCAGAAGGGTGTTGGGAATATCTCCTGAAAGTTACGGGAGGTTCGGACTACTCCGGCTCCGTCAGTTGTCCATTTCGTATCATACGAAGTGGTTCTATGAACATCTAAGAGGCCCCCTATAGTGGGATAACTTGCCCCTAAGTCTACCGATGACTTTGTCGGTGAAGGTAGTGTAACTGGCGTACCTCAGGGGGGTAACTGGAGTCCCAAGGTAGGGTAATCATATTTCCAAGGTAGGGTAACTTCACCCTGTTATGCCTTTAGTGCATTTGGGAGTTCGCGCGACCACATATAATGTTGCCCTGGAGACCCGTGCAACGTTTACTATGGGTCCTTAGCTTTATGCCCACATACCCTCCAAAGGTTACCCTGCCTAGTAGGGTAACTTTGGCCTACCTAGGTTATCCTGTCTAATCTTATGTCACCAAGTCACTTTCTACACACTTGTACCAACTCATGTCTACCGGTAGTATACTAAGTATACTTGCCTATCCTCAATATGGTTACCACTTGGTATACCTATGGACTTGAGTCTACTCCACTGTAGCTACCTATCTGTAGGGTCGTTACACTGACCAGCATGTTCGCCTAACCGCTTCACCAGTGGATCATCTAACTGACCCGATCCACCAAGAAAGATACAAGTCGCCGCCTGGAACCTGATGTATGTGCGGATCCGTACTCGACTCGATATCCCTTTTGCCCTGTCTGCTGTTAGCAAATACAGTCATAACGCCGGCCCCAGTCATTCCACTGCCGCTAGGAGGATATTTCGCTACCTCAGTGGTAACAGAACCCATGGCATCATGTATGGAGGAGGAGAGTGTTCAGGATACCGACGCAGACTGGAGTGCTGGGGAAGAGAGAAAATCTATTGGTGGTTACGTTTGTCTAATAAATAGGCGGGCAACACCATGGGCTTCCAAGAAGCAGACAAGTGTGGCGTCACCCTCTACAGAGCCAGAGTATATGGCTTGGACCCAAGACGTTAAAGAGTCTCTATGACTGGGGGATCTAGGAGCCCTAAAACAGAGGACAGCGATAGAGCATATCCAAGGTTACAATCAGGGTGCCTTAGCCATCACGAAAAACGGTAAATACCAGGTCAGGACGAAACACATCGATATACAATATCACTTCATACCCCAGCATGTGGAACAAGAGACCATTGAACTCACCTACTGTCCAACCCAGGACATGACTGTTGACATATTTACTAAACCGCTTCCCTGGCCACCATTTGAGAAAATGTTCTTCGACTTGGACTAGGAAAATCCCCAGATCACCAGAACGACAAATTTCGGAAACTGAATAGCGACACACAACAGTGGCAGCACAAGCGACAATAATCCCCAGTGAGGGGTCGTGTTGAATATCACCGGCCTTCCCTTCGCACCTATGTATACTTTGTTGTCGTACCGTTCCTATCTTTCTTAGTGTGAGCTATTAGTTTCTTTGTGAGTCATTATCGATCACGGAGGAGGGGCGAGTATACCTGATTTGTATACAAGTTGGAAGATTCGCTAATATCATCGGAACTGCTGGGGGCCCATGGGGAGAAATATGTCGGAAGGCAGTGCGTGTTAGGGACCCAGAAGGTCTCCGCAACGACCACCGAATAGTAATGTTCTCTGTATTTAAGCCCTCTGTTTGGCCGCCGGTAAATAGATAGATGAGCACAAATGAATCCGAAGAATCGACAGACCTCTCCTCCATCGCTTCTTTCTACTTCTTCATCTGCCTCACCAATCTTTCTCCTATCAGGTTCTCATAACAATAAACAGCAGCATGCGAAAGCGGTGTTTGGCCGCCCTCATCTGCTTTGTCGTGGTTGACTTCTCTCCCCATGAGTAGGACCTTCACCACTCCAGCGTGCCCATACCAGGCAGCGAACGTGAGCGGATTTTGGCATGATGGAGAAGTGGATTCTGCTCGTTGGCACTCTGCCTTACGGCACAACAGTGGCGGAGGGTAATAATGCAACACCATGCATGGCAGAGCATCCCTTTGCGAAAGATCAATTCTCGCCTCATTATAATATCCTGTCTCTGGGTTTTCGTTGTTTGGGCCAAAATTGCTTATGGTTATTGTTGAAACCGTGGGATGAAACTGTGTCCTCACCGTACGTGTGAGGTGTTCTCTTAGGTGTTAGAGATGTCGTAATGGATGTCGTAAGGTTAACTGCCTTCGCAGTCACCTTAGCAGTCACTTTAGCAGTCACCTGTGTGGGGTTGGCAGTCATGTGTTTTCTTATATATAGCCTCCGTCCTGGCTCGTAGCTAGGACATCGAACCAGTCAGTCCTTTTCATGTTCATAGAACAAGTCTCTACTCATTCTTGAATCAAAAGTTCTTAGTGCGAGTTACCATGGACCCCATACCAGCCTCAAATTTGAAGGGTTGAGGTTCGAATGTTAGTCTCCCTGGGTAGTTCTATATTTTACAGGGGATACGGAGGGAGGGTTAAGCCATTTTTGTCCACCCAAGGACAGGCATGGTATTATCAATATCGCATCAGCACCGATGCGCTGCTGATACTGTACTAGTATCATACATCTGGGGGTACTTGGTTGGTGAGAATACTGATGGTACTGAAAAGAAGAAAAATTCCACCGAATAGTTTCTACTTGACCGAAGTGGAGAAGAACAGGAAAACAACTGTCACTCTCAAGGAACACTCAAGTAGAAAGAAAATTACACAAGTCACAATCAATCTCAATTCACTAAGCTATCTCGCAAATCAACCCCACAAACCGTACCAAACAGAAAATTCCCGACTGAAAGAAAGCCCAACCCGGCAGGTTGTCCGACCACTAATTAAGTACAGGTCCAATTTTCCATCCTCCAAACACACGATCCTCGTTGCCACCTTCGTTGGTACAAAGGTTGTCGGTTGTCGTCGTCTCCGCCTGTGTGTGTGGGGGGGGGGGGGATAAGGAAGCGAAGCGTGAGAGAAGAAAACCTAACTTACATAGCAGCCCCTGTCCGCCAAGCCTAGGCAACCACCTCCCCAAGATCGTGACTTACTACCTATTTAGTATGAGTTAATTACAGATAAGCTAGATAACAGCAAGTTAAGAAAGTCAAGTTTAAGCCCTAACAGTACCGTACCTAAACCCACAATATCCATCTCACATCAATAATCTACAGTAGAAACCTCATCACATCAATAAGAGAGACAAGAAGGAAGGAAAGAAAGGTAAAATAAAACCCCTTCCACTCCCACTCTAGCTTTGAGTTTGTTTTTTTCATAATAATACACACTAGAATAGATATACTATGTACCAAGTCAAACTCAAAAATTAACACTGGCAAGGATAAAAGAGCAAAAGAGCAAAAGAGCAAAAGAGCAAAAGAGCAAAAGAGCAAAAACCATACTCCAAATCCCACCCTACCTCCAGGTCGCACAATGATGAATAAGGAAAGAAAGGAAATGGCGAAAGAAATAAAAAAATACACTACTCATGACGAGAGCATCCCCCTTCCCCTTATACTATCTCATCAATCTACTCCCTCCTCAGAGCAAGAATCAATTGTCCCATCTTCTCATCACATCTCTTCCTCTCCGCCTTCAGCTTCAAATCTAACTCCTTCGTCTCTGTCACCACCTCTTCAATCCTGCTGTTATTCCTCTCGCACTCTTTAGCCCACTTCTTCCCCGCAACCTTATATCTTCTAATCACCTCCTCACCCTCACACGCTGCCCTTCCCCTGCGCTCAAGAACCTCATAGAGCATAGCCACTTTATCACCGTCAACCTGAGAGTATCTCCGCGTCATAAATCTCCGGCAGGAAGTCTTCAAACGCGGTGGCTTGGTGGTGAGATTGTAAGTCTTGGGCTTGTCGCGAGGCATTCCGTTTAGCTTCTTTCTCGGCTGTGTCGTGGAGGGGTTGGGCAAAGCGGATGCGAGAGGCTTTAGGCTCCTAGATGGGTTTGTCCAGGTTATTCTTTAGGGATTCCTTTTTTTTGGTGAGTTTGTGGGTGGCTCATTCCGTGGCGGAGAGGGTTTGCTAGAGGTGAGTAAGTGTAGAGGTTGAGGTTTGGTACTGGTCCTTTGCAAACCTCGTGCTCTTCCATATTTTTCTGAACTTCTTTTTCAAGACTGCTGATGTAACCTTCCAAATTTTGAACGGTTTGACGATCTTCTGCGCGTTTCTTTTTCAAGTGGAAAACAAGTGTTTCTTGTTCTTGGCTGGCCAGTCAATGTTCTTGTTCCTGCTTGCGTAGAGTTTGACTACACCTTCAAGTTGGGAATTTTTCGCTCGGAGCGCTTCTGGTTTAGTCTCTAGGGGCAGGGTTTGCCCTGGGGCGCTGCCTTGCACTACTGCAGACAGGCCCATGCCCTCCGATTGACCCTCGGCTGCTCGAAATTGATGTTATTATTTTGAAGAAGCTTTAACAGCTCATCGTTGAGTGCCTCGGCTTGTGACATCCTTGAAAGCAATGCCCGGCTAGGCTGGCTGGAATCACCCTCATTGCTCATATCCTTGGTGTCCTCCCCCACGGAGTTTGGGATATCAACTTGGGGCTAGTCATCGCCAAAGTTCAGGCTTCGAGTCTCGGGGTTAGTTTCAGCCATCTCCGGGACATCAGCTTCTGGTTTGAAGCTTAGATCTTCGGAGAATCCTGACCATAGACGTCTCCAGTTTGCATAATCACTAGGGCACAGTCAGCCCATATCCTAATAAGCGGAAGCCACTAATGCGGGAGGCTTACTCAAATAAATCACTCGTCTCGTCGTCTCTTCCTTATCATTTCCTATGGCGCGTAGTCACGTGGGACAGTTACCGCTGTGGGATAGGGCACTCGTATAAGGCAGTTTTAGCAGTCCGGGGGGCGTTCGACACTCTCTCCACGATAATTGGTTCTTCACTTCCACTCTATTGGGCTTAGCTTCCTGTGCGTTTCCTTGTCGGTTTATCGACTACGTTACACCGTAACTATACAGGGTCAAGTTCACGTCGCCAATCTCCCGGTATAGTAAGAAGGTCACGAACGCATTGAACCTTCACAAGCAGTCTCGGTCAGACCACCATCCAAGTCAAGGGAAAACGCGAGAACATCCCACATCGCCAAAAACTGAAGGGGACACTAGCCACAACGCCACTTAGGAAGGGACACGCATCATCGCCTTTGCCCGAATGTTCAGTTCCTGATTACCCATCTTCTCCTTACCGCAGACCCCAACAACCACACCAACTCGCTTCAAAACAACCTGGAACCAACCTCCCAAACACCAATTCTAATCAACCTAGCAGCAAACCCCACATTTCTTAACCTGTTTTCACGCACTAGTTTTCTTCCACCACCTAGGGTAGATCTCTGGTCTCCCAAAACAGCTGACCGCTTCGTGGATAAGTGTCCACCATCACCACCACTACCATCATCATCATCATCAACATCGGCATCAACATTAATAACACCCGAACCCGCGGTCCTTGATATATTCAAAGAGGTCCGGTCCGTGCATAACAAAATCCGCAGAATTCTTCTTGTTCACAGTAGTCGGCGCAGACGAAGCGATGCCTCCCAAGCTAGACGATCCAAGACGTAGGTTGGAACGGGTCAAAGCCGACCGGGTCTGAGAGTTGTGCCCGAAGCAAGAGGTCCAAAGTTGTGGGACAAAGGAGGGGATGATTAACCGTTTGATCGCTTGCGACATAAGCGAACCAACCACATCGTGCTGCATAAGTGGGTCATCTGGACTGAGTTCAAAAGAAAAAGAACGCAAGGACGAGTGTGGAGTATTTGTGTTCACGACTACCAAAACAGCAACAAAACCCAAAATGATTGAAGGGGCAAAACAGGTGTTAGTAGGGGTTCTCGAACATGACGAGTTATCCGTGAATGAGTATACTCTTCATCTAGGAACTCACCGTGGCCTCTCACTTATCCACCTTCCAGGTGAGATGGTTAGCCTCAAAGTTAGAATAGCTATCGTTGAAGCTGAGCACGGCTCTACATGGGATGAGCTTGCCACTACAAGGGAGGAAGCCCCGGTGCATTTAGTGAGAAGATCCTCCCTTGAAACGCCTATTGGAGACGTAAGGGAATGGTTAGATGTGGATAAAAACATCCGCCACCGGTTTATTGATACGTACATGCAGAGCAAAACTCTAGGTATGGCTGCACACATCAGAAAACAAATTCAAGAAGGCAATACAACTGCTTATAGTTGTGATGCAAAGAGTAATATGAACCTATAGTGTGACGCTAAGCAGGGGAAAGATGTTACAATATTGAATGTGTTGTATGGCTTCTTCCCGCCGATGGTCTGAACGTTTAGTAAGTAATCCTTTTTCTCATTGCAGGCCTTATGTAGGTGAAACAGCTGGGAAATATTTCGTATTGGCGCTCAGACGTGTACAGATGTCTTGCCATATATGTTTTTAATCCCTGTTTACGGGTACTTATGGCCTAGAACACACATTTAAAATTCCTTTATTAAGTATAAATACTAACTTAGCCAGCTCATATGGAATCAATCAACATCTTGAACATTCAGGCTGGAATAAAGGAGGGTGAGAGGCAGCAAATTAACCCAAAGTATTACGACCTTTTTGCCAATTCCATCGCTGCCTGGCAGAACACGGAATTTAATCGCAATTACTTCGACAATGCTGTGAATGACCCCAAAGAAACAGCGGTCAATAAGGGGTACTCAGAGTTCCACAAATTCCATCAAATAGAAGTGCAGAAGAAGAAGCAGGATGCCGGCCAGAAGGCAAAGGCAGGAGTGGCAGTGGCAGCGGTGCTGGTGGCTGGGAAGGGAAAGGGAAGAGCGTAGGGGAGATTCAGGGAGAGTGGAGAGGGCAGTATTTTATCAAAAGGTAGTAGAACTTAGGATTCGTACACCGGTTATTTGTCATGGTTGTATAAAGGATCGATAGGGTATCAGTAAATTGGCTAGAGATTTCGTGCCTGATGATTCGTTCATATTAAATGCAGCTGTCTCCTTAGCACCCACGAAGGTATTATTTATAGGGTAATTTCGTTCCAATTGTCATCTTGTGGCTCTCATTCTAATCCATGAATGGAATTGCCTAGGTTCTGTTGGTCCACGAGGTGCAATAGAATGAGGCTATATACCATCTCTTGTACACTGCTCCTCGGATGTACTCTTATCTTTATCGATGACAAACATACTGCCAACAGTAGAGATCACTATTTGTACAACTATATGTCGCTGATGTCTGGGGTTTGACGGAGGAGAATCGAAAGAATAATATTTCCTTTGGTCAACCTCCCAACTACCTCTATCCATGGTACCCAGCGCGAATCCATAGGTTATTGCAAGCCTGATTTTTCATGGTGTCTGATGTGTTAATTTTTGCGACGGGGTCCTCCGCTCTGAACAATCCTGTATGCTGATTGCTACAGCTATTGTAGCTTACAGGCTAGACGTTGAAATGGGATTCATGTTATCAATTAGGAACTGGTCTAAAATATTAATAAATAGATCTATTGTATTGGTGAGTGCTATGATTCAGCACCAGAATGGGATAAAAATAAAGCCGATCCGAAAAAGAACACTCAAATGGTATCGGTAATCGTGGGCTTGCTCCGTTCTTCTTTGAATGTACCAAAGTGGACATGACTACAGACATGCCAATAAACAGAACAAAACAGGTCTTGTATAGTCTTTGTACAAGATTTCCAAATTCATGATCTCTATTGTCCAATTGGCGAAATAGCTTTTAATGAACAGGACTCAAATGATATACATGAAGGGCATGGGTTTGATACCAGTAGGGAGGCGGAAGATGCTAACAGTGGTGGGATCGAAGAATGTGGAAACACCGAGGCTGGTAACTCTAATTGGTAAAGCTTGATACTTGACATGTGATAGAAACAAGATTTAAATATGACAGAAACTAAGAAGCTTGAAGGCTAAATCATGTATTGTATTTGAGATGCCATCGTAGAGTGTACTAGATTAGGTCACGGGTTTTTCAACTAACTTAGGGTCGGCTCTGCAATAGATAGATTCCTGAATGCAGGATCTTGTTTGGGGCAATTGTCCCTTACGAACGAATTGTTATAGGGATTTGATACCTTTTGATCAGAAGTTATTGGTTTGAAGAGGTTTTTAACCAGGTTCTATACTGATCCTATGGAGACAACTATCAAAAACTATACCAGCTTTTCCACTTGGCTATAAAGATTATGTGGTGAGGGTGAAAGCGTCTCACCTGTAACAGGTTTATTCCTGTCTAACGAAGATACAATAGAACCAGCTGTAGACCTGCTAATGCTAGCGCTAAGGGAGGTTTGAGGGGACAGGAAGTAAGAGATAATAGAGGAAGGACATATTTGACTCAGGGATTGCCGTGCAAGCAAGGGTATTCTTAGACAGAAGGTCGGTCCAGGTCTGCTGTCTCCTGCTAGCCAGAAGACTGGTTTAAATACAAAACCCAAGAGGGATAGCCTTCCGGCAATCATGATCATTACCAGTAGGTGCGCACATACCGGAATTCTATAATCGGGCAAGACCAAAGAAAGAAACATATATCAGCACAACAGCCTTTTTCACGCGACGTATCGAGCCCGCGTCTGCGCGAAGCAAGTCCACTCTTTGGCTCCCGTCCTTCCTGATCTCCTGCGCGGTCTTTGCCTTTCATCTCTTTAGTCTGGGGCGCCCGGATGCCCCCCTTGCGCTCCAAAGCGTCAGACGCACTCCTTGCGACCCCACTCCCTCCCAGCACCTTCCGGTTGTATCCGTCTCCTTATCTTCTCGGCTATAGGCCTCATGTCAACTCTTACCAACTGCGCGAATCCGGCGGCCCTCGCAGATCCCCTGTCACCTGCAACGACCTAGATCTATCCGCTCCCGTCCGCAGACATCCTACGTTGAGATTTTCTTAGCCCACGCCCTATTGTCACTTCCATAATTCTGTTACTGTTGACAAGGCACCCGGTGCGGCCGAAATGGAGACACCGGACGTTGGTTGGATTGGCCACTGGAGAGAATAAATAGGTATTAGTAATCATCCGCAGAAGGCACGTGGCCGGGTTGAAACCGGACAGGTTTGAAGGTAATCTCTCCATTAAGTCGCCGGCTTCAACTCAGCCGGCTACTCAATTCGACCGATTTAAAATATTCCCTGAAAGGCCCACATTCCAATATTACTCCTGCGGCTGAGTTAAAGCCGCACACTCGATATGGGAACTGGCATCTTAAGTGTATGGGTTCAACTTGGCTGCATATTCATGCAGCACAATGCAAACTATTTACAATATTCCCTTTAATCCCTGCTAATCGTGTAGTAACCTGAGCGGCCGAGTTGAAGCGGGACCATGAATATGGTCACTGCCATCTGCAGTCTACGGATTCAACTTGGCCGCATATTTATGCAAAAGAATTCAACCTATTTAAAATATTCCCTTAAATGCCAGCGGATTGAGTAGTACTCCCGCGGCCGAGTTGAGGCCAGACACTCAATATGGGAACTGCCACCTTAAGTGCCCAGCCTTAACGCCTATAAATATTGTATATAATTGGATAGAATAATGTAATATATTTCATTAAACGTCCCTAGATTAATGCTGTAATTCACTATCTATTGCCGCTCCCCACTAGGAATTACCTGCATGTGTCCGATCACTGCCCCTAGAGTGACTAGTCACCAATCTGGACCATTGACGTGCCGGCCGACTCGAATATGTCCGCTCGCAATGGCAAATCTACCACTATTGAGCGGATCGAGTATCCAACGCAATGCCAACCGATGGACAGCTCCCGCCTCACTGAGAATATGTCTTATCTTGAAAGGGGGTAGCAACCACCAGTTATCCGCAGCAGTCTGCCTAGTAAAACGTAGTATCCCCTGCATCATATCGGAATAATGGATATTGAGGGTTCCGCATAGTTCAGTCAGCGTGCTGGTGTTCTTCATACGGTCTTTAAGAACCCGGCAACGCGTACTCTGAGTTGAAAAAGCCGGCATGTCAATCCCCCTATGTTCAGCCACGATAATATCTTGACCTTTCCCATGTGCTTCTATAGTCGGCAACCTAATTCCTAGGGCATGTTGGCGGCCCAATTGCAACCAGGTCGGGGCAGCGGCGTCATTCTTCTTTGACCTGCGGTATCCATCATTAATCTGATCCTTATCTTCTAGTTTACCGATCTCTGTGGAATACATCGATATCTCTCCCAAACGCCGTACCTGGGAGGCAAAATGAGTCAAGGAGTGCATCTTGATGAAGCGGTATGGGTTCTCAGGCTGGATCAAATCTGCACGCCGATCGGACCTTTCAACCCTCTCTTGATCAGCCTGTCGACCGTCATTAGCGACGATTTGGGAGTTGACTTGGTTAGTACGCTGATCCGGCATCAGTTCCTTGAGCTCACGGTCCTCGCCATCTGCTCAGGTGGCAGTAGCCTTCGCGGTACAAAACACGAGAAAAATGTCCCTTGTCCAGTGAAATGCCTACAGCTAGCTTTCCATGGAGGGAAATAGATCATGTGTATGACTCGGATATTCAGCCCTGAGAGGGAAATCAACTAGTGGCCTAACACACTTTAAAACGCGCTTGAAATCATGATACTGAGAAGTCTGGGGATTTCGCAGTGCGGACGGCAATACGCCTGTAATAGAATGGCAGAGATTGCTCATCTCCTTTCCCTGCCATTGTGTGTTATCGCAATAGGCCTTGTTCGGTACGCTGAATCCTGGGTAAGGAGGAATATCTTTCCCGGGATTGTCGAAAACCTGTTGTCGTTTATGCTTTCTCAGGAATCCTTCCACCTATTCCATCATATTTTTGAATAAGGCAAGGTGGATGTTGTGCATGATGTCTGGCTTGTGTATATCAGCGGAGCTTGCTCGGGCTAGTCAAATGAATACATTGTTTCCTATTTTGACACCCAACGGTGGAAAGTCTTATGCAATGCCGGCCGGGTCTGCCGGCTCATGCCGTAAGGCTTTCTTACTATATCACATGTAGTCGTGGGTGATATATCAGCCGCGGATCTCCACCAAGCTGCTCGCATGGACCCTCACACTGTGGGCAGGGCTTACTGCGTATTCCATGCAAGGCTAGATGATCAGCATGATCCGTGATCCAGGCCGAGAAAACAGGAAAACAAAGGCGGGATTTGCCATCAGCACAATTCTTTTCCGTTCCTTCTTTGGCAACTGGATGTAATTGGGCCAGGACAAGAGCGAAGACAGCCCACAGGGTATCAGCATTTGTCTGCCGCTGGGCTTTGTTGGCACGGGCTGATTCGCCAGTGAACTTTGAGGGTACTGGAAGCAATCGTCGAAACAGTATTGACATCTTGGCAGGGCTGGTTCGTGTCTGCGAAAGGATATTGCCGCTTGTTATGTATACTGGCCAGGTGTTCTTATCTCCTGAGAAATTGGTAAAGTACGTCTGGTCAGACAATCTGATAATGGGAACCACTGTTGACCCAGAGGGCAAAGCTTTCTACCAAGGAACCGAATGGGCTGTTAGCCCTGGCAACACCTCTCCCGTGAGCTGTCAGGACCTATCTCATACATATATATCCCACAACCAGTCCACCCTATGAATCTCTGAATATAATCGCTTCAGACTCGACTCATATTCTGGAAATGAGTGGGTAAACTATATCAGGGCTAGACGCGACCTGGCGGATCAGGCAGCGGCCACACTCAATAATATTTCGATAATAGAAAGTTCTTGCATGTCGACCATCATCAACACTTGCTTCTTCCCACAGCCCGTATTCGCGAACTGGGTTGAGTACGTCCAGCTATTGTTGCAAGGTATAGGCGGACTGGAATGATCTGCTATCCGTACTACCCAACCCTTGCGCAAAGTACACGTCGATCTGGGACTTGGCTACCGTGGTCCAGACAAACCAGCTCGCCAAATTAAATTCATCTTCAGATGAGAAAGGGCTCCAAGGGTCATCGGTCATGACCTTGTTGTGCTCTGTATGGCCAGCAACTTCGCTGAGAGACCTGCCAGCATGAGGAATGGTTTCTTGACCCAAAGGGGGTGTACTGAGCGGTGTGTGGCAGAAGTCTTCTGTGTCTGAATCGTTGTGCATATCATCAATCTCACAACTTAAGGTATGGATATTGGCGATCTCGAGCCCAAGATCTGATTCGCAGTCTGAGTTGCTAATGTTTTCAATTTCTTGGTGAAACAAGTAGGTTGTGCCATGCAGGAGGCCGCACCTGGAATCGGATTGAAGGACAGAACGATATCAAGATGCATTGTGTCAAGTTGCGTTTTCGGATGCTGCGGCTTATTGATAACGTCCCCTTCAATAAGGACACTTTGTTTTCTTGGAGGTTATCGCGTGTGGTGTTTGTTTGTTTGTGTTTCAAGTAGTCAGGTGGATGCGTGATCTGATAGGCAGACGGACTGCAGCAGACTTAGTAACTTTCAAAGTGAAAGGTAGGTTTCTGTCAAAGGGTAAATGGGGAAACTTGAAGTTTGTTTAGTTGGATAACGAACTGGTCCAGACATGGAAGCTGCCAACAGGTATTCACGGTTTAACTTGTCAAACCTCGTGCTTGTTAAGTGGATGCTAACCGTATTATGGGCAGACTGAAGAGGTTTGGAAGCGTCTTGGCCTATGCGTTGCGGGTTGCATGCGGCTCGCATGCGGCTCTGTTGCGATTTGGACGTTATCAGAAGCCTATCTAGGGTTTGTCTTTGTCTCTGGATCACATGACCTTTCAAGATATCAATGTTCAGGTTTGTCCAGGGTACGGGCCAACAAAGCCTACTAAAACTGGACTCGTGTGGCCTTTATAAGCTGTCTCTTTCCCCCCCCTCCATGTTCTCTCCACAACCCCTTAACACATCACAATCACATCTTCAACCAGCCAGCCCAGCCTAACAGGACCCATGGAGCTGAGCACAACCTCTCACTCATCCGCAGTACCACTGCTATATCCTGAGCTCATTTCAAATTTACCTATCTGCATTTCCCTAGCTAATACCCTTCGCTCACAGCCGTTTACCATCAGCAGAACTCCCTTTACGATCCGCTAGGCCCGCTTTATTTCCCTTTTTGCCTCATCCACAATCCTTCATCCTCAAACATTCCGGCATCTGCTGGCTGTCATCTTTCATCCGCTGACGGTTCTTTTTTGTGTAAAAAAAACCTCTTTCTGTTTACGCAACCACTCTCCGCCCAGACCAGTATTGCCATGGCAGCCTCGAAGGTTGGCCTCAGGTTTGAAAAATTGGGGGCCTTTAACAACGCCGGGGATGTTACCAGGTGTAAGCACATTTGCGGCTTCATGCACCCACGAATCTATGGTCAGGAGTATAAAGCCCGGCCAAATGCTATGAAGCGTCAGAGGGAGCAAGACAGGATTCGTCGGTGGAAGCAGAGCACCGCTACCCAATGGGTGGCCATCCAGCCATAGGCTATTACCCTCCAGCCAGTGAGCGGGAGGTCGGGACTCCGGCAGCCTAATAACCTCTGTGACAAATGTTTTACCCACTGCCTTCACCTTTTGCTAATTGACACAGCGAAAAAACATCAGAGTATCTTAACTGACATGTTGAAAGTGGAGCCTGTTGCTGCTATTGCGGTTGCGGACCCCGCCCGCACCAGGAATGATCATAAGTTAGCCCCAAGCGTCTCCATTCATGTACCATTTATGCCAATAGAGCTCCTGCTGGTCTGGACTGTCCACGCTCTGTCCATCTCTGGGGGTATCGGCCATGGAAAGTCCACCAAAGAAGCCCACTTCCTGCCGCGATGGACAAAGTCCAGTGGCAAACCAACGAACATGTATACAGGATGTAGCTAACTGAGGCTACCCTTGCGAACCTGGTTGCGGGCATAGACAGAATCTTGTCACATGATTTCAAATATCGTCGGCTCGTTGGTACGACGGGACAGGGTACACCGGGGATGAGAGACAGTGCTGAGGGGCCGTTCCTGCTTACCAAAATTATCTGAATCTCAAATAGCAGGCATGTCTGTAAATGGGCGTCCTTGAGTCTGCCAAGCGAACTAATGCATCAGCGCTTCTGTTCCCATTGCAGGACCAATACGGAAGATAGCACCCCTGCTCCTGGTGACCTCCGGTTTGACCCACGCGATACCCAGGGCACCCATTGGGATGTGGAGTGGCCTAGTAGGGATGAGAAGCCAGACTCTGACAGCGACCAGCAAGAGGCGTCCGCTGCAGCCGCAAAGCGTACGACCTGATCGTGGACAACCAAGACCGGCATTACCACAAAAGGGTCAGGGCAAACACACAGCATCGATTGAGCGGACTTGCCGAATCAGAGCTAGTATGCGATGTCGCTGCTGATCGGGGCCTCCCTTTGGCAAACGCGGCAATTCGGGCTGTGGCTTCCGGCCCTCCATCGTCTTCTGGTAATCAAGCTTCTCTCTCTCGTGTTAACTTGGGCACTTGTGTTTTGAGTTCTAATAGGCAAAGAGGACAGGTCACTGACCTAAAGGAATCACCATGGACACCTGCAAATTATAGTGGTAAACGCAACCTGGCGGTCATGCAAGAGGCTGATCAGCCCTACAGTTCTGATAAAGGTTTGGACCGCCAATGGAATGTGGCCTGCAAGGTGGGGGGGCAATGGATCCCGGCATTGAGGTTGAACCGGACACACTCAATAGAGAGATTAATCTGAGTCCATCAGCCAAAAAATCAACCTCCGCCCTGGGGCGTCCTGCCCTCCTTGGGCCCCCGATGTTCCGGGTGCACATAATATACCCTCCAGGTCTCGGTGCGGAGGCCGGCGGCCGCATCGTCCGGGAGGGGTAGGCGTCCGTCCGCAGGCAGCGGAGCCAACCAGAAGCAGTCCCCCCCAGCACCCCTTGCGCCCTGCGGACAACCCTACCATCCCGTTACACCCCGTGCACCCCCCTGCATGCCACCCCTTTCCTGACGTCCGTGACTTCAATATCCTTCTCCCTAACAAGCCCTGAAACCCTCCCCCTCCACCGGGTTTCCTCCTAGGATACCGTGCTCCCTCCGGATACCGTCCTGAGTTCCCCTTCCTATCCCCTCTCCGTTCCGAACCCCCCAGATACACTCCTTTTCGCTCCCTACCTCTCAATCCCATCGTGTTTCTCCCCGCATCCCGCGGCCGTTCTCCAGCCCTTGACCATTGCCCTGACAACCTCTGGATCCTGATGGTTATTCCCACCTGGCTGGCGTAGGCCCCCACAACCCATCTCATCAGCCAGACGCCCGGTGCAACCATCCAATCGGCTGGGCGCCCCTCAATTTACTATCCACAATGGACCTCCTCTACAGCCCCTCTCGTTGGCCGGACCTCTGGTGCTACCTATCGCTTTGACCAGAGGTCTCATACAACCTCTCCTGTTGGCCGGATGTCCTATGATGTGCTCCTGGCGTGTAACCATCCAAGTGACACATTTCCACGCCTTCTGAACATAGAGAACCTACTATTAGCCACTAGAAGACCTGCCCAGACCTGCGCATCTTCGAATCACGTGCCTGACACATCACAACGTGGTAGCCGCATATCATCTCCCGCCGAGTAGCCTCTCAGGGGCTCTACGCTATTACAGTTTTGTTACTTCCGGGCTTCCGGACTTCCCCGGCACCTTTGCTATGTGTATTATCTATTCTATTACTCCTCTACTATGCATACATAATATTATTATCATACTGTAGTTATAACACAATCCCCCAAGTCCTCTGGGTCACTTTCACCAATCTGCTTCTGCGTATCGGCAAGTTCTCCTGACAGAGCTGACTCAAACAGTCCGCCCAAAGCATCTGCTAGGCCCGCGTGGCTACCCCGCGCCGATTCTGATACTTCGGGCTCCAGAGCAATCCCACATTTTGCCCTCAATGCATCATCATCATTGGAATAACCTTTTGTTCTCTCAGGCCACTTTCCCCGCACCTGGGCAATTTTGGCCCCCAACACAGCCTTGATCCGCGCAATGGTTAAACCCTGAAAGCACTCTCCAGGATTGTGCCATGTCAGTGTCTGACATTCAACCAGGCCCGCCTTTCTATTAGATCACTTATCACCGGTCTCGAGTGCTTGCGGTTTTCGACACTATTCGGATCCCTTGGCCCAAAGTGATCTGAACACTCCCGAAAACCACATTGCGGGGGGTTTATCTTACCTGTGGCGTTAGAACCCGTGAAAACCACTTTATCCATAAAGATCCCAGTCAGCTTGGATCCCAGCGAATGGCACATCATAGCTGCAGTCAGACAGATAAAGGGACCGTCGATCTTACACAGGAATCTGGCATCTGTCATGCCTCTCCCTTTAGGACTAGAATAAAATTGGGCAAAAATCACGCCTGGAATCTGTGGCGCTAGGAATCTAAGACAAACTGCCTGTCCGCCGCATTGGATAGATCTTTTAGCTGGGGTCAGAGACTAGTGTGCAAATTATTGCACCACTATACCTCATAGTTGTCCGATGGGCAAAGGAATCTGTCTTCCTCCAGTAGGTATGCCACCCTTCGTGTACACACCGCAGCATCCTCCATATCTAGCTTAAAGAGTGCAGTTATACAGACCTTTGGAGTATGCAAATACTATGATCTGCATCCGCTATGCTTTGCCCAAACCTGCAAAAGCCCCGGCCACCAGCCGGTGTATTTAGCCTGACGCATGAGAGATAAGATAGTGATTAAGGGTAATAGAGCTGATCCGTAGAGGCCGGGGTAGCAGCGGCAAAGTTTCAAAAGCCCAGCTCTCTGCGAGTATCCTTCCAACACATACGGACTGCTTCAGTTAGGGTATTTCTATCTGGAAATGAATTTACGAATATTGTCCACTCCCACACCAGGTAACAGGCTTTGAGCACAATGCTACACTCAAGTCCAGTGGCCATATTTCGTCAGCTGCTGGTGTGATGTTCACACCCGGTATCCAATTCGAGGGTTGTTGGACCTGAGTTACTCGGAGTTATTGCTTGTGTCTCTAGCGGACCCAGGGGGGTGGGCGGGGGTGAGTGGATCGCAAGTATGAAACAGTTTTGACTAACATATACTGGGACAAGTGCTGTCCCTCTGAGGTAATCAATTCACACGCCGGCACTCAGTGTAAGCCCGGGAGTGACTGTCAGTATCGAAGGTTGTGTTTCGCGAAACCCATACCAAATTGATCTTTGTGCCCTCCAATCAGATAATAAATTCTCATTGTCCTCCCCCTGTTCTAACTCTTCCTCCTCCTCCTCCTCCTCCTCAACCTCATCCACCTCAGTCTCCTCACTCTGGCCATTGTAATCCTCATACTCTCCATCTTGTGAGTCAATGCTGTCATGCGCTGACGGCCGCCTGCTGTCTACCAGAATAGGTTGTGGTACCTCAAGTCGTGATGAGGCTAGCACTAGGCCTGCACCCCTACTTTCTGTGGACCCCGACGGACGAGATCCAAGTGGTGGGGTTGGCATGATGGTTAACCTGTCTCTGTATCTGGATTTCCGGAGACGGCCGTTGCGCACCTTCCCTTGTATTTGCCTGCCCTGCCTCGACCGACGTGATGTGTCCGCCATAACCCGCCTTTGTTGTTGTGACATGTTCTGCAGGTATATCGTCATAGAATAGAATTGTAGTGATTGGAAAATGTGTATTAGTAGGTGATATGGGGTTTGAACCTAGTGGATGAAAAGTAGTATGAACGCCGGCTTTAGGAGCCAGGGCAGTTGACCGCGTGTCACTCGCTGTCATATTCAATAACTGGGGGAGACATTTCCCCAACTAAATTGCGACCTGTTATGTGAATTTGCACCCGAGATAGCCGTCTTCCACCAGGGCTTGTAATGTATCACAAGACGAACGTTATGTGTTTAAGGTTCATGATGGTGAGGAACTAGAATGTTGATTCTTAGAACGCACAAACTAATCTAGTTTGAGTAGGTCAGCCAAGGATATTGGAACAAACGAGGTTAAGCTAGGACTTGGAGTGCAGAACAGTAATATCAGAAGGAACACGGTGGTTCACAGGTTGGACAAATTAGGTATAGGATAGAAAAAGATAAGGAACGGGACAACCGCGAACCAAAAACACATGAGGGAGAAATGGTCTGCAAAGCTTCAAGCCCAAGCATCTCAAGCCAGAAAGGAAAATAAGCCAGAAGCAAAAACAAAAAATGAAATTAAACTGAAACAAAAAAAAGCACACCGAAAACCAAAATCCAAGATGCAAAGAAGCAATGTCTAAAGTGGAAAGAAAAAGCAACAGTGTCCACTCTCAACAAGTAGTGTCCGCAGACATCATTGGATACGGACAAACCCGGCTGGCCATACAGAAGTTGGCTAATCTAGAAGAGCAATGTGTGGTGAGATCAGCATGCAGACGGCTAGCAAAACTACAAAAGCTAAACCCTCCATGAGAAATACCCAAAAGGAAGTATCGATGTTCTGTCCCACCAGCATCCGTCAGCTAGTATGGGTGGACGACATCAAACGGGCGTACATCTCCTGCTTATATTAGTTATTTGGAGTAAAGACGGTGTAGCCTTATTGGTAAAGGTTAAGCGACAACAGAAACAGACCGGAGAGGGATCCAAATATGCGTTTCTGCTGGTGCAGCTGGAAAACCTGCTGCCAACATAGTAGATGGAAAACCAGGTAGTTGAAACTGCAACTTACCAGGGGTAGAGGATCCATTGCGACTCTCATTGGCTAGAGGAAGGGTGGACGGGTTGGATTCTTGTGGAGCCTCTGTAACTGGTATGTTCACACGAACATATGCGGACCGCGGATCACCCGGGTAATGGTCCCTCTTGGGCGTACTGACTTGTGTCTCCTCCGACGTCTCCGCATGCTGCCTGGCTTCTGAGGCCAGCATCAAAAGATGCAGGGCTGATCCTTCCACCAGGATTGGCTCAGAGGCCGCAGCCACGAGATTGTCACTGAGATTGGAAGCGAACTGATGATGGCTATTGGGTGGACTAAGCTTCACGGTAGGTAGCGGACCTTTTTGGCCTCCCGAGGGGGTCTTTGATGTTCAACCATGATTGTGGGCTCAATTGTGGGCAAAGTGCGGATGATCTTGCTCGCCGGTTCCACAGAGTTGGCCGGACGCTTTCGCTCATCAGATTCGGCCATTGCTGTTGGGTCACGCTTGCTGTTGCTATTGACTGTACTTGTAGCTAGCTCAGAGACTTCCTTGATATTAGTTTCCCTTGGAGTTTCTTGGCTAGGCCGCAAGGCACGGTGGTTTAAGTTAGCACGAGGGTAAGAAGATTGCTTACCTGGAGATGGCATGGAATTGGGAGATGAGGGCCGAATCGCAGCGCTGGCCGGATCAGCACGGACAACAGAAAAACACTCGTCGTGAGATACTGGTTCGTCAACGTGTGCCGGACCACTGCACCACACTATTCCAGTCTTTTGCATCATGTTGGTCCTGGTCGACTTAGTGCCTCGCTTTGCGGCCGCCGTGACTGATTCTGGGTTCATGCCGTCTTCTGCTCTATCATTATCGCTACTCTGTGACTGGTCAGGAGAAAGACCTCTATTATTTTGACATGAGAGAGAAAAGCGGACAGGAGAAGGAGTCTCGTCTTCATCTGCTCTTTGACGATGGCCATAGAAAAACAGATTGATTGGTATGTGGAGTGTATTGGTTGACCACCAAATGCAGACATTGCGGTCACTGACGCGTGGGACCATTTCACCAAGCGGCAGCGGCTCATCAGGATCGTTCTGGAGCAATGGTCTATCTTCTCTAGTTGCACCAACAAGCACCCGATATCTGTATCCCTATTCTAGGACCCTGTCTATCTCCCCCGGGACCTTGTCAAAGGTGGCTTCAGCCATCTCTAGCCAGTAAACCTGCTGCCCTGTCTATCATGGGACCTTGTCCAATCCAGGAGGGTTGGGGGCACCTTGGCGCAAACTAGACGGCTCCTCTATCCAGACGTAGACGCTGCGCGGGCCGGCCAAACCTCTGGGCGACATGTTAGCATATAGTAAACAGATTAACTGCGGCTCATTAAGTCAACTTACGAACATTTCCGGCCGGAAAGGCAGCGGCCAGAATGGGAGCACCTAGTGCTCGCTTTACGCTTTCCCGACGCTTCCGGTGTTTTTTTGCTAAATCTTTCGGCAAACAATTGAGGCATTCTGTAAAAGGTCTGCGACGAACAGTTTCAGTTTGCCTGAGTCCAGCCCTGCTTCCGGCCGGCGTTGCAAAGGGTCCCAGAGTTCGAGAATGTGCCTCAATGGCGGCCCATTGGGTGTTTGTACTCTGCCTCCAGCCTAGGATCCTGTCTTGCCCCATCTTTTGCTTTATGCCATTCCGCCAGCTACTATAATCCTGATGCGTAATACCTGGTTTCAGGAAGCCGCAGACATACTTACACCAGGAAACATCGCAATCGTTTTCATGGCCCGGTGTTTTTTTGTAGCTGAATCCATCTTTTGAGAGGGCCATGTTAGCTTGAGGGGGGAGATCTTTCTGCTGGATAGAGAAATGACAATATGGTCGGCTGGCTGAATCATAAGCAAAGTTCTGCGGACAATTGGGGAGCCCTGCGGAAGCTTGGCGAGCTCTGCGGGCGATTGGGCAGCTCTGCGGACGATAAGAGGAGTCTGTAGACGATAAGAGGAGTCGGTCGATAAGAGGAGTCGCTCCATAAGAGCCGTTGGAAGATGATAGAAGGGGTTCTGCGGACGATAAATGGCTGTGAGAAGACTATTAGCTAGGGAAACGTAGATAGGTAGTCCTGAATTAAGCTGAGGCTATCCTAGTGGTACCGCCGACGAGCAAGAAGTACGGCTGAGCTTGATGTCATTAGGTTCTATTAGGATGCACGTGCGGATCGAGGAAGGATGTGATTGTAGTTCAGTAAAGCAGTATGGAGAGAAGATAGCTGAGGGAGGGAGGAGGAAGCTTTATAGACTGCATGAGGACGGTGGGTTCGCAGGATCGTGCCCTGTACAAACTTGAATATTGGGATCTGGAAAAGTCACGTGATACACACACAAAGGGAGGGTAAGCTCAGGACAAGCATTAAAGCCGCAACGGAGCCGTACAGGAGCCGCAACCCAGGGCCAAGACCTTCCTAAACATCTCCCTTCCATATTGAGAAAACAACTGCACTATCAGTCAACAGCAGCGCGTCAACCTCCAAGTTCAATTTCACAAGTTGAATGTCAGAGTAAATAGGACAAGGACAGATTGAACGTCCAGACATGTTCGCCATCCGATCAACCAAGCGTGAATTGACCCCCGCCTGTTGAAAGTAGTCTCCTTTTGGTCTTGCAAGACTAAATCAGCCGCAGTCCGTCACACCTCCTCAGCACACGTCCGCTCCATCAGACCACTGGAAAGAATAATACCACACTTGAACACGATGACCTCAAACTCAACCACGAGTCCTTATTGCAGGCGACGCTATCAACAGGCAGCTGCATATGAAAACGACCTTCAAACAATGCATCTTGATATTGGTCTATCGCTCCGAGTCCGGGCAACTGCAGAGCAGGGCTCGCCACAGCCGACAGCTTTCCCAAGGTATGAAAATGTCCATCCGCACAACGCAGACTATGAATCTGATCCCGTGCTGCAAATTGTTGACCACGGGCCATATAGCGAGATAGAAAATGATATGGAAGAAGATTCAGATGCGGAGGACACTTCCAAACCACCTGCTCACAGTGCCCCTCCAGCCAACAGATTATTCCAGGTGCTGGAAGACCACTCCGCGATGTTGTTACCTATACAGAGCTCACTTTGGCGACAACAAATGACCCCGGGAGCCGTTTGTCGTCGGAAGCCGACATTAATTTAGCAGGTTGGTTTGTTCGGAACAAGGTAGCCAAGTCCCAGATTGATGCCTACATTGCCGATGGATTCGGTGGTCCGGATGCCAGATCGTTGCGGTGAGGGTATACTATGTGACAACATCTTGACGAACTGGACCCGTTTAGAGATTAGCTGGTGTGGACCGAAGCTGCAATTGAAGATGGTCAGCATGTGACAACTTTCTATTATCGGAATGTGATTGACTGGGTTCGTTTCCTGATCCGCCAGGTTGTGTATAGATCAGAGAGGGTGTACGCGCCTGTGCCGGAATACAACCCAAGTGGGGAGTGATTATACTCGGAGATGCATACGGCGGAGTGGTGGTGGAATACAGAGGTGTAACAATCCTATTGTTAGGTAGTTATGCAACAGGCAACGATAGTGGTTTCTATTTCTTCAGATAGTAAGGTGGGTGGATTGTCGTGCTTGATAGAACTATCACAATAGTCCTATGTTCGGGCAACCTGTCGAGACTATCACAATAGTCTCAAGGTTCTTAGAGCGTACGTTCTTGGAGAGGAGGAGTGTAGGTAAAGAGAGTAAAGCGTAATCGTATTGCAATATCTTGAGTATCGAAAAGTACTTAGATGGTTGCGTGAAGATCCTACCCCTTGGTCGGAACCAAGCGCCTTATATAGGCATCTTCTCACAACCCTAACCTTGGTGACTCAACACCTCGCGCTACGTAAACCTCTATGACTCATAGTGAGTCATAGCGCGAAATCCATCAATGACTCATACGAGTCATCTCCTAACCTGCCGTTAACCAATCAAAAATCATAAACCAAGTCATATGCTCAAACGAGTCACACGCGCGAAACTCATGACTCATAGGGTGAGTCATGTGCGAAAGTCATTACATCATATGACGTCACAAACGTGAGTCATGAAACCATCAACCAATCCTAACATAACAATGACTCGCAAGTGCATAGTCATGTGAGAACTATGAGTCAAGTAACGTCATAGTGTGAAATCCAACATACCTTATGACTCATAAGTATGAGTCATGTGAAATCTGCCTTGCTTAGTCACGATTTGTGACATTAGCTCCCGTCTCCACCTAGCATCGGTCCCACGATGCTACTTGCCCAAATGTAACAACCTCTGCCCTGCTCTGCTGAGTTCTTTCCGGAGGCTGTGGTTCCTGTATTCGAGCTCCTCGTTTGCACGTCCTTTGGTGTCCATTTCGTTCCTCAACCTTGCTAGGCTGAAACCAGATCCTGCGACCGTTCTGCGAAGTCCTTGGATTTCTTCACGCATTCGTCCTATTGTGGCCTGGTAATTGGCTAGCTCCCGTCGGGTTTTTTCGTCCCTTTCCAGTTATTGTTGTCGTTCGTCCAACAGTTCCTGGATTTGCCTTTGTAGGGCTCCGACATCTGGTTGAGTTTTTTCGCTCCCCTCCTCCTGCCGTGTCCTCACGGCACCGAATTTCCTTCGTTGTTCTGGCTCGGGGTGTCTCCGATGCCAGTTTGAAAGCGGTTTCTTGTCTCCGTTTTCCTGGGGATAATATCCCGCTTTGATCTTCTCTTGCACATGTACGAAGCATTTGTCGTCGTAGCATTCGTACCATGTCACGCTCTGCCCATGCGGTTTCCTCTATTGTTTTTTGTTCCGGTGCGATACCTGTACTGATGGCATAGACCGAGATCGGTCATGAGGAAACCACCCCGAGGCTTCCTTGTCCTTGTAGTGCACTTGGCACCCGTCGTCGTAACATGCCGTCCATGACAGCACATCGTGCTCCCTTCGAGCTCGTTCCTTTTTCTCTGCTGCTTCCCACTCTTGTGGGGCTCTGGATGGGGGGCTCGTGGGTAGTCCCACGGTAGTTTCCCACCCTTCTTGGGCGGTCTTCGGTGTCGGGGGTCTTGGTGTCGTCATTCGTGGAGGTGGTGGTGGTGGAGCGAGTTGCGGTGGGGGTGTTATGGAGACCCAAGTCTCCCCGTTTTCTTGTTCCTCGATTTTGATCGAGAGAGGGCTTCCTGGGGTACTTTTGGTGGAATTGTGGTTTTGCGATGCCTGCATTTTCGAAATCTTCATTGGGGTACCAAACTTTGTTGTGTTCCGGAGGATAACCGGTCCACTTGGCCCGGTATTGTAGTTTCCCGTAGTGTAGTCGAGCATCGATAATTTGTTCGAGTTCGTACTCGGGTTCTCCTTCGATGATAATTGGAGGTGGAGGTTGTGCTCGTTGAGAAGGAAACTTATCGTCGTGATATGGTTCAAGAAGAGAGATGTGGAATGTATTGTGAATCCTCATCGATGGTGGAAGATCGAGCTTATAAGCACTTTCCCCTATCCTTGCCAAGATTTTGAAGGGTCCGATTTTCTTGTAGTCCAGTTTCTTGCATGGCCTTGTCGTTCGTATATTTCTTGACAATAGCCAGACCATATCTCCTGATTGTAAATTCGGATCGGGTTGTCTTCCTGCATCGTAGTATTCCTTCTGTCTTAGTTGCTCTTCCGTCATTTCCGCTTGTAGGGTATCGTGTAATTGACTCATGTCTGCTGGTGGCGTGTTTTTTCCTTGCATTAGGTGCCCGATGGTCTGATATTCGGGGTTGACTCCGTAGTTTGCAAAGAAGGGTGTACGTTAAATGCTTTCTTGATATCCATTGTTGTATGCGAATTCCGCCATTGGTAGGAGCTCCTTCCAGTTGTCTTGTTGATAATTGACGTATGCTCGGAGGTATTGTTCCAAAGTGGAATTCGTTCGTTCCGTTTGTCCGTCTGTTTGAGGGTGAAATGCCGTACTCAATCTTCGTTTTATTCCTAGTTGTTTTGTTGTTTCTTTCCATAAATCGGAAGTGAATATGGATCCTCAATCCGTTATGATATCTTTCGGCAGTCCATGTAATCGAAATATTTCCCTCATGAAAAGTTCTGAGAATTGTCGTGCATCCATTTCCTTAGTGCATGATAGGAAATGCGCCATTTTTGTGAGTCGATCGATGACGATTAGGATTGCGTCATCTCCTTCTGATTTCGGTAAGTCCGTGATGAAGTCCATGGATATCGATTTCCATGGTCGATCCGGGGCTTCATTTGGCTTCATCAGGCCATAAGGTGCATGTCGTACCACCTTGGTTCTTTGGCAAATGTCGCAATTCTTGACGAATTGTTTTATCGTATTCCGCATATGAGGCCAATAGTATTTGCGTTGTAGGAGCTCCGTCGTTTTTGCCGTTCCTCCGTGTCCCGCTTGCGGAATGTCGTGGTTTTGTCGTATAAGGTTGGTCTGAATTCCCTCTTCATTGGGAACCCAAATCTTTCCTTGGTGCCATAGGTATCCGTCCTTCCATTGGCATAGCCCTAAGGCTACTCCCTTCATTTCCTTGTCTCCTCGTTCCAAGGCTTTCCTTATCGTTTGGATTCCTTCATTTTGGGCTGTTTCTTTGCGAAGTTCTTCGTAGCTTGTTTCTTCAATTCTTATCGTTTCCATTTCCTGGATGCTGGTGTCGAAGTATTTCTCTATTGGCAAGAGAATTCTTTCTTTTTGTGTGAGTCTTTCGTCTCCTTCCTGAGGCATGTCGGCTTTTCGTCTAGTTAAGGCATCTGGTT
>Ga0307513_10001799_pt1 | contig 30451 bp, 39 predicted proteins | sample 15_EM_MG_FD_202174 | JGI IMG/M metagenome (GOLD analysis project Ga0307513, IMG submission 202174) | Populus trichocarpa ectomycorrhiza microbial communities from riparian zone in the Pacific Northwest, United States - 15_EM | ecosystem: Host-associated > Plants > Roots > Unclassified | place... | reverse complement strand
GCGAGAAGCAGCTGCCAATTGCATAGTCAGTTCGGCGGCCGACCGTTCGTCGGTGGCAGAGCGGCAGGTGGTATCCCTAACACAAGTTGCCAGCAAAAGAAGGGCATATCGGCTACTGCAAGTATGATTCACGATGCCCACTTCGAGGTCGCCTAAGGCAATCCCAATTGCACCAACGAGGAGATCGCATCCTCACTGATCCATCACTCCGACATGGCCAAACCCGTTTCAAAAGCAAAATACCACCAATTTTCTCAATATATTTCAACATAACTTGCAATTCTTATACTAATGGCCTTCAAGTAGTCCCGGGTGCTGACTCTTTCGAGTGAGGCAAACTGGCCCTTTCGCGAGTTGATCATTCTCGACATCCTATAGCCCCCAGAGCGACTTGCTGGTCCTTCTGAACCAGTATCCATTTATCCTCATAGAGGTCTATTCAGGTCCGCAAGGACGTGGTCGCTATCGGGTGCTAATACAAGCGCGAGTCTTAATTCGTGACCGAACCCAAGAACAAGGACTCGTTCGTAGTTGTAGCAGTTTATATTCCTGAGACATTTATCGCCGAGAGATACCTTGTCTGAACGGGCAGTACGAATTATTACCATTGTATTAATTCCGGGCTCTTCGCAGGTTGAATATGTCCAGGATAAATTGATAAATTAATTTTCACCTGAACCTTCCTTCCGAGGCATTTAGCTAGTGTTCTGTTTTCGAACACCCTATAACCTCCGCTCCGCCCTTGCCCCCGGATGTAGAGCTCTTGCGGGCCTCCTCTCATCTACGGGCACGAGACGCACAAGTTCCAGATGCAAACGTACCGTCGTACACCGTCGTACGCGCCGACGAAGGAAACGCCAAGTGCCGCTCCTCCCTGCGAAATCCCGTCGCGTTGTTATGATGATATATCCACCGACCGCAAGCTATCCGATGCAGGGTATCAAGTGATTCGAGCGCCAGAGATTCTAGGCTGGTCTCTTCTCTACCCTTGTTCGTTCCTTTTCTTTTCATTTTATAGCGAGCTATTAGACAGCTACCGCCGACTCTTAGTCCTGCGAAACGACTAACAGGGGAGATTGTTGTGCTCAAGCACGTCGAGTCGGATGGGTTTGGCAATCCATTCATTCCTCAGCAGCATCAAGCCAAAATGCATTCACACGATTCCTATTATCGATCAAGTTGTATTCAGCATAGAGACGAATAATCGCGTGATATGTGTCCTATTCCTGTTCGAAACTAAAGGCAATAGTCTTGCATACCACTTAGAAGGAGTCCAATTTGTCGCTCAAGCCCAATAATATTGTCGCTACAGCAACTAGGGACTCCTCATAATCGATGTCTGTGTATCCTTGAACAGGAATCGTGAAGCGGAGGGGATCGAGTGGAAGAATGCAAAGTACCAGCGAATTCTCTGGTCAGCGTGGCGGGTACTGCAGTAATTTGCCAGTCACGAACATTCAGGCGGCCACTACGCGTTCAAGTCCCCCTGGGGCCGAGCTTGTGAGGGACGATTCTGCCCAACGACTCCTCCTGAGCAAGACTCTTCTTTCTTCACGATCCCCGTTATCAAGAACCTCGAAGGCTGAAGCGGAAAGCCTGGGGTTGGTGCATGGGAGGAGGTAGTGAAGCACAAATGCGTGCAACCAGGCTCGCAGGTCGCCCTTAAGGCATGCTGGATATCTCCCCTCCCAACCAGATAGGAGAGACGCAGATCCACTAGTCACACATTTGGTTGCTGCTATAGAATTGATATCGTCGTTTGCGTTTTAAAAGACGTGGTCAGTGAGGATATGGCCGGTTGTGCCGTGGGCGCTCGCACCCGCTTCGGCGCGTTACTCTGCCACATTTGCGCATTTTCAGATTCGTTGCTTGAGGGGGGTTCGTGTATCCATGTTGTCGTCGCTGGGCTTAGCGCCTTGCCTTCGTGGGCAAAGGGAGAACGGCGAGAAACCTGTACGGATAAAGAACGACGTGGGTTGAGCAAGTTAGAGTCCATAAAGGTAAGGCGTATACGAGGAGGCTGAAGGAAGGAGAAAGGGCGACCGGCGACGGCGGACGAGGAGAAGAGCAGAACGAGGCGGGAATTTCCGCGCGTGGTGGAGATTACAACTCGGGGATCCAGTAAATCGCAATATCAGTCACCGCAAATGCGAGATTGGCCAGTGAGCGCTCGCTATTAGCATTGGGGAGAGAGGTGTGGCGATGAATAGCAACGAGGCGATACCGTCTCTTAGAAGGAGGTGCAAACTCTGGTTGGAATGGGGAACGTGGGACGTGGAACGTGGGACATGGGACACGGTAATATGCCACGAGAGATAAATTAAAAAAACAGCTTATGCGTCCACATTCCTTGCTGCGGTTACGGCTCCCGCGAGCTTGTATTGCGGAGGGAGGGCGGTGGATTGGAATGAAACGTGAAACGTGGTTTACGTGTATCTCGGCTTTCTGGCAATGGCCCTTTCACGCTTCGGCTTGGGAGAGTTGTAACGGCGCCCGGGTGGTAAACGGGTGAAGTCCGAGGGTGGCTTGATGCAGTGCAGTTCACAAAGCAGAAGCAGGGAAGGATGGAACCGGCGTCCGGAGAAAAAGGGACGGAAACGGAGAACGGAGGGGGAGGGCGGGGAGGGGCGGGGGTTTAACATTTGGGATGATGCAAGCGAGGTCTAAAACGAACGATTATTGGTGGAGAATGTCATTGTAAAATGGAAATACATCACGTGTAGCGAATAAAATGGGGTCTCACTCCTCAGGTATCGGTGGTCGGGTGGATATGTTTTTGCGAGGTATTGAGTGTGTACGTGAGCATAGAATAAGAGACCGAGTATCGGGAACATGGGCGCAAGCAAACCGGCCTGTGGGTGTGACATGTCCGGGACAGCGTCCAAAAGGGTACAACCCCGCGGAGTAGTTGATTCTTTTTGCAGATCCTAATGCTTAGGTTGGCGCAGTGTGCAGTAGCGTGGCACGGGGAGGAGGGCAGGTGGACAGGTTTTGAAGTGACAGAGAACGGAGAACCTCAGAGAACCCTCAGAAGAGGGCGCCAGGGGGTCTAGAGAGAGTGTGTGATTTTTTCTTTTGCAGGGCCAGTAATGGTGGCTCAATGTCAAATGCAAATGCTTATGCTTATTCTGAGTATGCACCTCCGTCGATCCTATTTCGCCGAGCTGTGAGCTGTGCCACCCCCCTCCCCACCAACAGACCAAGCTCAAGAGCATGTCACTCTCCCGTCTTCCGCCTTCGGTGGTTCCCCCACTGTGCGATGGAGGACCACGGAGGGACGGAGGGAAGGAGGAAGGAGGAAGGAAGGAAAAGCTTGGCCCCGTTGTCGGTTTAGGATACCAGGAACGCAGGAACGGGATAGCACAAGGAAAGAGACACAAAGAGACGCGGGAAGCGAGGCGTAGAGAACATAGGCACACGTACGGTTTGCAGCCTAGCAACAAGCCCGAGGTCAGGCTGTCCGACGGTGGGAGGGGAGGAGGGTTCGGGGCTGGGGCTCGGGGTGGGGCTGGGTGGGAGGTGCAAAGGAGATGCAGTACGGTAGCGATATGGAGAGTGACGGGGAATCATGATCATTATCATTATTATTGTTGTTATTACCAATATTGGACTATTTATTTGTGTAACGATTCACGGTTATCAAGTGGGCAAACCGAAGGAGTGGGTCTCTTCTCACAGTCGGCCGAGTATGATCCGGGTGAGCGTGAGCGGTACGGGTGTGGTCAAGCAAACGAAGCGTTATCAACTTTCGTGATCGTGATCGTGATCAGCAAGGCGCAAACACATCAGAAGGGTTGGTAGGTGTACTACGTGATGAGGCTGACGAGTCTGGAATGCACATTTCAAATCCAAAAAAAACCGACGTACGGTTTGGAGGTCGATCGGAGCCATGGTGTGAGGCCCGAACACGAGGTGAGCGAGGAGGGGGCCGTGGGGGGGGTCGTGAGTGCCGGGTAACTACCGTTTACTACCATTTGGAATTCCGAGCCTGAATATTCGTTCCTGATCATGCTGGACCCCCCTTAGCGAACAAGCGACGATTGCAGTTATGACGAGGTATGACGAGGTGGATTCAGGTCTGGGTCTGGATATTCGGGTCAGACCGAGCCGCCGGCGAGTTGGGATTGGATGGACCGGACCTCCTCCTTGTCGTAAAGTGCCGGTCTCTCGTGTGCGTGCGTGCGAGTATTCCGTTGGTCGCTAGTCAGAGACGTGCGGGGGCTCTGGCGCTACGTACGACGAGGCGACGAGTGACGACGAGCAATCTTTACGCATGGACGCCCATCGCATCGTTGACACAGCCAACGGCAGTCGACTTGGGTTTCTGGGTCGGGCTTCGACCGAGGTGAGGGTAAGACCGAGGGTGAGAACCGCCTTGCGCTCGTCTGGCTCGCTCACTACCCACGCGCACCACGCGCACCACCCAACAACAATGCGATCATTGGCTGGTCGGCGAGCCACCAGCACCACCAGCACCACCAGCGTTAACGGCGGCGGCGGCGGCGGCGGGGATTGTCGCGGGTCGCGATGCGGGCAAACGGAACCAATGCGCGAGTGGGACATGGAATTCGCACCCATCCCTGTCGGAAGCTACTGAATACGCCAGCAGCCATGTTTGTTTGTTCTTCTTTGCGGGGTCCCAAAATAAAGTGAGTCAAAAGGGGGTAAATAAATAACTGCACTGGATTAGGATCAGTCGGCGGACTGGGGAGGTAGTGTGTAGTGTATAGGGTGAGGGGGCGTGACGGTGTGAGCGTGACACAACTGGAACGAGCTAGTGAGAATGTGAATGAGAATGCCGGACGCAGCCACCGATTCAGACGCAGGTAGGCAAGGGAGCCATGGAGCTTCTTCCTTTGCGCGCTTGGTTAAATACTCACTGGTGTGTTTCACATTACTGGGTGGAATCGAATTCGGAAATCAGAAAGATGCGAAACCGCGGCGGTTAACTCTCTTCGTAATCGTACCTCGTTGTCGCTGACTGGCTCTAGTAGGAGGAGAAGTAGTAGTGGTAATGGTAATGGTAGTGGTAGTGGTAGTGGTAGTGGGGGGGGGTGCGATAGACGCGCGCAGGTTCTTACAGGCACAAACTGACCGAGGCCGAAGAGCGAAGCAAAAGTGAGCTGGCTGCACAGGATCGCAGACGTAACGCAGTCGTTGCAGTTGCGAAGAAGCAGGGGAAGCTGGGACGAGGACTCCCACATGTCGATAACATGGTTGTATAGATATAGAATAGACAGGACAAATATTATAATATAAATAATATTATAATGAAATAGATAAATAGATACTCACATAAATACAATACATCCCACAATACTATACAGTCAGTATTCCCCCCTCGTCCCCTCGTCAATATATCCCCCGGTTGTTCATATATTCCCTCACCTTTAAAACCTCCACAACCTCCACATCTCCTCTTCCGCCTGTCCCCCTGTCTGCTGTCTGTCTGTCTGTCTGCCTGCTCGACCGCCGCTGTCCTTGCCGCCGCTGCCGCTGCCGACGCCGCTACCGACGCAACGCTACCAGTAGTCGTGCCACTCCCCAACGCTGCCATCACCGCCACCCCCGCCGCCCCAGCAGCAGCAGCAGCATCACCACCACCACCACCATCATCAGCAGCAGCAATAGTAGCTGGTAGCTGGTAGCTGTAGCCGTAGACTAGCCGTAGACGCCTGGACTGCTTACGTGCTCTCTTCTCGTTTTCTCTCGTGCTCTGCACTGTACTACATCATCAGCCATCCATCGACTCGACTTGCCCAAACGACCGCCACTCGACATACACCTAACTACTACACCCGAGCGAGGCAACAACTGTAGCAACACGGATTGCACCACCTGACTGCTTGCCGCCCCCCTGATTGTGCCCGCCTCGACAACCACGCCCGACGACGACGGCTGCGACGCTGCGACGCTGAGCAACCCTCTCGCACTGCCCTAAAGTTGTCCCGATTGCCAGACGATTCGACGCCCCTCTTACGTCCGCCCACCCACGCTCACGCTCGCGATGTTCGGCCAAGAGACCCTGTTCAATAGTGTGAGTACTAGTCGTAGTGCGCCTGCTCCTGCTCCTGCTGTCCACTCTTCTCCATCACCATCCTCATCCATCTCTGATGATCGAGGCGGTCCATTTTCATTTCCCCATTCCTTGGAGCTCTCCCGGCGCTGACTTGCTTATTCTTTCTCCCGCCTCGCCACCCGTCCCGTGGCCCCGCCCCGACTGATTTACTGACTGCTTGCTGCACACAGGTGACTATGTGAGTCTGGTCCTCTGCTCTGCTGACTTGCGCCGCGTCCGCTGCGACTGATCGCGCGACTTGCGTCTAGCCCCGCTCATTCCTACTTTGGTCGCCTGCCCGGCGAGGACTTTCTGCTTCTCGACCAGCCCCTGCTCGCCCATCATCAACAACTCCAGCAGCAGCAGCAGCACCACCCATCCGCCTACGCCCAGCAGCTGCCGGTGCCGCCGCCGCCGCTTTACATCCCATTTGGGTGAGTGCTCGCACGAGGTGTCGTAGTTTATTTACGCTAATTTGGAGTCAATAACTACTTTATCTGGCTGTCTGTCGTCTGTCGCTTGCCGGTCGTCGTTTGACTGACTGATCCATTCCCTTCTTTGTCCGCCCCTTCTTCGCCGCCATCTCCGCTGTCGCCCGTCTGTCCTCTGTCGTCGCTGTCGCTCGTGAATCTTCCGTCGACATCAACAACAACAACCACCACTACCACAACGTAGCAGCAGCAGCAGCAGCACCATTGGTAGCGCCAGCAGCACCTTTAGCAGCAACACTACCAACTCAGCCATCTACGACCTCTCGTCTTCGTTGTCCATGCACCACACCGACCCCTACAGCTTCCGCAGGATGAGCGCCGACACCCAAGCCTCGTCCGATTCTTCCTCCCTCGACCAAAAGTCTTCGGCTGCCCTCGACAAGAGCGTCTTCCTTCCCCCAATCCACACCCTTGCCAACCCCTCCGAGCCATCCCCCCCTTCCTCCTCCCTCCGCCCTCTCACCCCAGCCTCGCACCCAAAAAGCTCCCCGCCCTCGGCTTCCGCGACCTGGCACCCAGCCCATCACAACCTCAGCAGCTTCCAATTCCCCCCCGCCGTCGATGGACCCGAGTCCGCACGTGCACGTTCCCACATCTCGCTCGATCACCACCACCGCGCCTATCCTTCTTCGGCCGCCGGAGCCGGGCCAACAACGAATGCACCGGGCGGTCCCTTTGCCGCCCCGACGACGCCCGCCTCGTCCACCACGGGCTACGGGAACCCGTTCTCCCCCCAGCCACGCATCTCTGGTCACCACAACACTCCTCGTGTCGCCCATCGCCCAGACGACGCCTACGAGCAACTCATGCTCGCCCCCGGCGACATGCCCTCAAACAACTTCTCACCCTCCGTCGCAGTTCGTCAAGCCACCGTTGCGCCGCCCCAGCAGCAGCAGCCTCCCACAGCGACTGGTCCCATGGGGGCTCCCCAGCCTGGTCAGGGCCCCGCACATATGATGCCGCTCGCCGCCACCCAGCAGCGCCGCCGCGGAAAGCTCCCAAAGCCGGTCACTGAGTTCCTCAAGAAGTGGCTCCTCGCCCACACTGACCACCCCTACCCCACTGAGGACGAGAAGAAATGGCTCTGCTCTGAGACGGGCCTCAGCATGAGCCAGGTCTCCAATTGGATGATTAATGTACGTTTTTTTTTCCTCCCGAATTTTTTTTCCCTTCTTTTTGTATTCGAGCTCACGTCCCCTCAGGCGCGCCGTCGGATCCTCGCTCCCGCTGCCAAGGCCAACGCTGCTGCTGCTGCTGCTGCTGCCGCAAACGGCAATAGCGCCTTCTACAACCGTGGGGGCACGATCCGCACCGTCTCAGGCTCGAGCTCCGTCCCTGGTGACAACGCGGCTCTCCCGGTGTACCTTCCTAATGCGTACAACTTGCCCGCGCCCCAGGGGGGTCGTCGTGGGTCGTATTCTACCTACTCGCCTGCAGGCCCAAATGGGGGCCCTCGCCAAGTGCCTCCCCTCTCGACGCAATACAATATGCTTCCAAGCCCAGGAGGGCAGTTCACCCCATCCGCGAGCAGCGCTACCAGCTCGTCTTATGGCTATTTCCCTCAAAGTGCGCAGAGCGCCGGTCAGGGTGTGTATCCCACGACTGGTAGCCTAGGCCCTGCCACTTTCGGCAATGGAACGAGCGAGGGGCATCAGGGTTCTCCTAATGGCACCCCTCCGGCTGATTTCGGCGGCTCGTCCACATTCGCCCCGCCACCACAGCAGTCGTAAAAACAAATCTGCTATCTATTCTACTAGCTGGTCCGAACAAATCTTGCGGTTGTCACCAAGGGCTTTTCTTTGTTCCTCCTATTATCAGCTCTCTCCGAGTTCTCTCGACGCAATCGGCTCTACATCTCGTTGAACCTTACTATTACTACCTACTCGAATCCGAATGTCACAGAGGCAAGGGTGCGCATTTCTTCAATGCAATGCGACGCACGAAATTTGAAACGATCCCTGCAACGCACCGACTCCAACGCGCGAGCCAGTCTCACCAACCAAATAACAACATTGGACGATCCCGCCTGCGAGTCCAGGTAGTATATGTGATATCTGTGTGTTCTGTTCTTGTGTGTCACATTTTTCTCATCTCTCTCTCGGTCCGAAGCCGAAAAATTGGACTATTCGCTCTACTCGTTTCTGGCCGCGCCTCCTCCGATGGACATTTGTTAGATACCCGTAATCCAACCCTCCGCTCTTTAGATCGTTTTCACCGTTGCCGCCGCGCTCACGCCGTGCTCGCGCCCATATGCACCACTACCCCTTCGCAGGACCCGTTGTTAATATTTCTTTCTCTGCCCTTTTGACCGTACTCGACGGTTTCTTCCCTTTTTCTGGCGAACAAACGCCGTGTATTGTGCCGTTTAGGTGTGCTATGTACTAGCCTCCCTTTCCTGCCCTTTTTTTTTTTTTTTTCAATTCCTGTCGTTTACCGCTTGTATTTTTTTTCTTCTTCTTTGGTCGTGCGTCTGCGGGGGTGTTTGGGTTTTGGGTATTCTGCTGGCCACCACACTGTTCGCTTGGTCTCTGCCTGTCTGTCTTCGTCTGCTATTTGCTGCTATCACCTCTCACGTCTCTACATCGAATTGCTCGACTTTACACTATTATAGCCCTATGGGACAGTCTTTTGCCAAGCATGCATGCAATCCCCCTCCCTGTCGTTTACTCTCTACTAGTTACTAGTCTTCTTTTTTTTCTGTCTCTGGCGTTCTAAGGTTTTCGGTAATCCAAAGTCTGGTTCGAGAGATTGACAGAAATTTCGGCCTTCAACCTCGACCAACTATTTCGCCGCACACAGGAATGGGAAATGCCCTCATCGATTCGAATCCTATCGAGTACAGATGTAGACAAAATCCTCCCACAGCTGGATATCGACAAACTCATCAACGTGCATACAGCTCGACTCTTTCGTACGCTGACTGTCGCGAATGTAAATGCAAACACCGCTCGATCCAACCCCGACGGATCAATTAGAACAGACCAGATCATTGATCCGGACCCGTTCGTCGATTCGCCGCACCGGCTCGCAGTCCAAGCGGGCAGCGCTAGTCCGACCAACCCTGGGCGAGGCGGGTTCTACACCACACTTGTGATGCCCAGCTCGGTTGCAGACTACGGCACGACCGTCAAGCTCGTCTCCATACCCAACCCCACGCGCACCCCACCACCCAGGGGGGGTCTCCCTGCAACCACGGTGGTGGTCGACGAACGTTCAGGCGCCGTAAAGGCCGTGGTGAATGCTCGGGCATTGAACATCCGGACCGCGCTCGGTGAGTGGAGCGCGTGGAGTGCAGACAACACGCTTTTTGCTTTTGCTTTTAGTTACTTTATTTTTTTGGGTCTTTTTGGGATTGGTTGATGGGCTGACGGTCGGAGCCTGCATCCCATCCTTCATCCTTCATCCTTCGTCCCTTGCGCTGCTGGGCGGTGTTCGCGAATTCGGGTTGTCCCCAAAATGTGTTGTCTTGTTGTTGTTCTTGTTGTTGTTCCTGCTGCGCGTATGGCGGTGTTCCCAATGGAAGACCCGTAGGCGAGGGGAGGGGTTTGGGGGTTCGACACATTTGCTTTTTTTTTTTTTTTTCGTTTTCGTTTTCGTTTTCGTCTCAATGCATCTGGTCACGCGGACCAGGAATGCGTTGGGTGGGCATACAGAGAGCTTTTGGGACGAGATGATCCGAGTCCCGGCCCAGGCTCTTGTGTCCTAGTGGACGGAACATGAGTCTAAAAAAGTCGGGGTGCGTGCGCTCGCTGGGGGTGGGAGCGAGTGAATCGAAAGAAGAGGGTGGTCTGCTCCCTCGAGGAGGGAAAATCCAATCAGTCTTTCTTTGAATGGGAGAGAAAACCCGAATTCTCCCTCATCCAACTCTGGCTTCGCCCTGCACTGCTGTGCAACTCGTGTAATGGTTCTGCAGGGACACCTCTTGGCCTTCATCTGCGAGTACGCGAGCGATCATTCCTCGTCCTGATGACTGGGTGCAGGTGACTTTGCCGAGGGATGAAAGATTAGGAATCGGAGAGCCCCAAAGGCTCTGCGTGGGATAGGAAGCCGTTGGTTTGAAAATTGTTGAGATCATAATTTGCTCAGAACCAGACATTCTTTGCGTGCAAGGGTCGGACTCTGAGATATGATACACTGGTTCCATTCATCCCATCTCAATGGCTGCCGTTAAAATCGTACTCCTTGGGAGATTCATCTCACTCACAGGGTCGATGCTCGCCACCAAATTATTGCTGTCTCCCATCAGTGACAGCCCTGCTATCCCGCTCGGATCATCCACGTTTCACCCCCGTCCCGATACAGAAGTCACTCGCAATAGACACGCCCCGCGTCGACTTGTACTGTATGGGGCAGGCCGTCAAGTCCGAGATCATGCAGTCTTGCTCTTGAAAGAATTCCGTCGCTCCATCCTACATGTCTCCATCCTCAATCGCTCTGCCAAAGCCGGCTCCGAGCTGCTATCGGACCTCAACGCTATCACTCACCATAGTAATGGTGATAGCAGGAATGGTAGTCGCAACTTAAGCACCGGTACCAGCAATCCCTCCGGCGCCGATACTGCCACCAACCCCCACACGCACATTAGAGATGTGAAATTCGAACTGTTCACCCGCGAGAATGAGAGCGAGTGGGAGCGCAATTGGGAAGCCGCGACCAGGGCTGCGGATATCATCTGTATGGCCACACCTTCGACCAACCCCGTGCTCAAAGAAGAGTGGGTAGAGCCAGGCCAGCACTTTATTCTGGTAGGGAGTTACCGTGCGGACATGGCCGAAGTCCCCAGCGCGGTAATCCGTCGTGCATCCAAAGTCGTGGTTGATTCACGCAGGTAAGTGACTCTCAGACTCCGGTATCACGTCCAATAAGACGGTTCGGCGGCTTTGGCACGTCTGGAGTTTCCGAGGTGCCGTTGACAGCAGCGCCCGGACTTTCCATCGAAGGATCCTATGAGGACCCATGGACCGAGTAACATAATCGGTCCTGTGACAGTCGCTGCTTGCCGGCCGATCCAATGCCTTCGTAGTTCAAACGTCCATCGGCCTTAACTGACCTCATTCCCTGCTGCGACACCCTCCATTCCAGCGCATGTCAAATTGAAGCTGGAGAACTCATTGCAGCGCGACTGAAGGGAGAAGACATGATTGAGCTTGGCGAATTGCTGGACGACCGGCTGAAACCCCGGGCGGCGGTTATTGAGGAGGCACTCAAAGGAGATGTAACAATCTGGAAGAGTGTCGGGTTGGCTCCGCAGGATTCGATGATTGCCACACTCGTCGTCACGAGGGCTGAAGAGCTCGGTGTAGGTACCGTCGTTGACGAATATGATCGACCGAATTAGTATGGAAAGCGCTTCAGATTAGGTACTGTATTTCTTCCGTTCTTGTCCATACACAGGTTTCCGCCCAAGAAGGATAAATATAGTTATATGACCCCGGCTTCTTTCATCTTTGAAAGGAGTTGATCCACATTTTCCACCTATTCGAGAGTGAGGACACGGACAAACGCTGATAGAGTTGGTGGACGCACCTTTACACCTCCCTCTCGTTTTGGTGGTTCAGTTACCTTGAGCGTTTCCAAGCGGGGTTTGAGGTCCACGCCGAGCGCGTCCGCACTGAGCTTCTCAATAGGCTTCTTCTTTGCTTTCATGATATTAGGTAGGGATGTATACCGGGGCTCTACGGGCAGGAGTAAGGCGTGGGTAACCGCGACACACCTGGTTTAGAGACTGGTCATACCATTCAGTCTGTGGAGCGCGCGTTAAGCTAGCGAAACACGATTTCGGGGGCAATAAAACGGCACATGCCTGAGGTCCGTTGTTATAATAACCGGTAACTTGCATTTAACTTCCTGGAGGCCACCGTCTACCTCACGCGTGACCGTGACCGTTCCGCCGGGCTCATCCACTTCCACCTTGCTGGCAAAAGTTGCTTGTGCCCAACCTGTGAGACCTGCTAACATCTGACCGGTCTGACCTGCATCGTCGTCAATGGCCTGTTTGCCCAGAATGACCAACTCTGGTTTCTCTCTATCAACAATAGCCTTCAGAGCTTTTGCAACAGCTAAAGGTTCAGGTGCGGGTGCTGTTTCCGGGATTTCGATGTGGATTGCCTTGTCGGCCCCCATGGCAAGACCTGTTCTCAAGGTTTCCTGGGCCTTGGATGGGCCGATGGTTACGAGCGTGATTTGCTTCACGGTTTCTTTAAGCTTTTCGCGTAACCGTACAGCTTCTTCCACGGCTTGGAGCAGAATATGGTAAGACTAAATTCAGGGACAACAATGGGCTAGCCCCACCAATTTCGTCAAAAGGGTTCTAAAAGCGCGTTAGGTGAGTATAAAGTCGTGAAACAACGGAGATACGTTACCATGGAGTGCTTCACGTTAGATTCTACCGCGGTCTGTTGAGGATTTACGCGAATTTTGACGGCATAGTCGATGCAGCTGCGCGAAAGAAGTTTAAAACTGGTTAGAATAACATGAGCACAGCCATTACCGCTTCACGGGCACTAGAATGTGCAAGCAACGTCGCGCCGAGGGGTGCATTATTCGTGGTCGAAGCCAAGATTTGACACCACTGATCACGGACCCGGTCAGCCAGTTCAGAACTATCACGTGCACTGCGGCTGGAAACTATTGTATACCGCCCTTTGGCGCCACCTCGACAGACCCAAGACACCAGAAAAGAGCAGCCCGGGACGTTTGGGTCAATACAAACCTATCCGAATGCTTAGTGCGTACAACTCCCGATTATTGTGTACGGCTATTAACCGTATTTGACCGTGACCTAGCGCTTCTTGGCGAAAGTTCGCCTCGCAATTACGGCTCGCAGGAGTCAACACAGCAAAAGTTCGCAAAATTCATCGACCCAATACGACCTCTCATCGTCGGTATCATTCGTAAAGGAATCTCTTTTATGCCCTGGATTCCCAGGGATGGATCGACCGACGATCCGTCAGTGACCAGTTTCATCCACGAACTTGCTATCCCACGACTCAACGGCATCCCACGACTCCTAATGCACGAACTCGGGCAATGGGCCGAGAAAGATGCTGAAATCGCCGCGACAATCCGTCAGATCTTTGGACAGCATCACACGTAAGTGAAAGCCGATATATGGTATGCGGTACTGAGCGGATATTTAGTGTTCTGCACAACGCCTCCGGAACCGGGAAAACACGACTCGTCATTGAAGGTCTCTCCCATCGTTGGGGTTTTTATATTCTTGCCTCTGAAGGAGCGGAGGGAGAGGGTTCCTACGATCTACCCACTCTCCTGGATCTTACCTTAGCAGCACTCCCTGGCTGGTGTCGTACGCTTCCACCACCGTCTCATCCTCGATACCAAGCTCTGGTCGAGCGGAACCAAGCTCTGGCGAGCCACGCATTTACGTGCGTTATTATTGCTCGCCTGCTGCTATTGAAAGAGTTTCTTAACATTGCGATTGCTGAGGAAGGGACACTTCGTCCCTCGCACATCAAGTGGTGGCTTCATTGCCAACTGGACCCAGCGAGGGTGTTTAATGTGGATATATTCCAATACTGTGTTGAGTTGGTGCTGTCCACTGCTGCTCCTGATGCTCTGCGTTTTTTTTCGTCGGTATACGACGAGATTTGTACCATTCTCCGAACCCAAGGTTTACCAGATACCTTGTATTGTGTCCTGGACGAGGCACAAGTAGCGTTAGGTGCGATGCCCGAATGTTTCGAAGAAACTGCGCTCAGAGATATAATCCGGTCGTGGGCAAATCTCCTTCCTGATCTGCAGTTCGTGGTGGTGGGAACTACCCCTGCGATCTCCCGTATTTGCCGCACTTCGGGAACTTTGATGGAATGGCACGTAGTCAACAACACAGGAGGTTTTGATGACCCATCCGTTCAAGCGGCATACGTCAGGCGCTATGTACCTCCGTCACTCATTCCTGATGGCCTTATGGCCCTCATATGGAAGTGGCTCCGTGGTCGGTAAGCTACTGGTCGTTTATTTACTCAGGTTATGTCAAACTTGACCATGTTTATCATAGCCACCGACTAACTGCTAGTCTTCTGATAATGTTCATGATGAATGGATATAAGGATCCTGAACTTACATTTTGGAGATATGTGAAGTGTCTCACTGGTGCATCTAGATCGCCTCCCATAGATATTCCTTTGGACCCTCTCCAATTCCATACTGTCCCTTCAGGTAGACCTGCATCCTTCAGTGCTCTGTGCCCAGTACTAATTCCATTTAGAGCTGTACCCTATTGTCAACCGCATTGTAGCAAGATTCTTGGTACACGGGCAGTCCACTGAACTGAGCGAGGAGCAGTCCTGCCTGGCAGACGAACTGGGCCGTTATAGGAATGGAGACACCTTGCCCCGGGTTGACGAGCCCTTGATGATCCTCGCCGCTGCACAGTATGTCTTCGCGGCTCCTACCGCGCAGCCCGTTCCAGGAGACTGCAAGGCCCGGTTCCTCCTAAATCCCAATGACCAAGACCTTGGAGATTACCTGGCACTATATATCTACTACGCCTTTAACATCAACATACCCAGAAGGGTCATCGAATTTTCTGGGACTCCGCCAGAATGGGCGACCATCCCACAGGTGATGGCGCTCTCACTCAAGGGCGGCACAATGACTGTGGGTAAACCAAAATCAGCGCGATACCTTGGGTTCAACCTCAGTCAAGACACTGGAATTCCACAAGGTGCTGCTTTTACTGCCAGAACATGTTGCAGCCCCCCGCGTCATATTTCTCATGAAAACAAGAGATCGCAAATACGCATGGGTAGTAGTTCGTGTCCAAGAGGACCGCAAAGCTCCGCCAGTGGGAAGAAAACTGAAGGGAAGCAAACGCAAACCAAAAAAGCGAGCTCAATTTGAGCCAGTGAGTTCCTTTCGAGTTAATGTACTTTCAAAGTACTCATGGCTGTCTGTCTTCGTGTGCAAGTACGCATTCGGATTCCCAAAAGTCGCTGGCACTCTCAAAAAGCTTTACTCGTTCCTCCCGGGCCCTCCCCTTGTTACCGGTTGTCCATACAGCCTAATATGCGTGATAGTCACGGACACAACCAAGGGAATACCAAAAAATCGTCCCTTGGTCGCAAGGGATGGTTACCCGGTTTTTCGCCTTAGTCGTGCAGCTATCCAGACACCGATTTCCCTCAAGTCTGAGCTCGCTCGTTGGTCTTCAAGGGCCGCAGAGATGCTGGCTAAAGACATTAACTGTTCTCGGGCTTCATCACCGGCGCGGTCTGACGAAGGCAAAGATGACTCTGAAGAAGACATATCCTAATTTATACCTGGTTGACCATTTTGTTCCTCATGTCGACGATTGGGTGTTCAGGAGCGTAGTGAGAATGTATAATATGCGATGAATGGCCTGATAAATAACACGAAATGCAACCCTGACAAAATCTTCAGCAGATGAACCAGTAGAGACCGCGAAGATACAAGGGGCTGCGGTGCCCTTTCACATGATGATACAATCATCATCCTTATTCTTTTGAGCCTCCTCCCAACGCTTCTGCTCTTCTGGGGTTAATAGCTGGGGCTCGTCAGTTCTGAACTAGGCGTAACTGGGAACACTTACGCCTTTCTTAGCCTTTGTTTCCATGGCCTTAGCTCGACTCTTTTCTTCTGCCTTAGATCGACTGATGAAATAAGGAATAGTATATGAATTAGGGGAAATGTAGGTTATGAAAGACATGACGAGCAGGAGTCAAGAGATGAGAGTATCAGGCAGCAGCGAAGATTGGGGGAGGAGCCCAAGAGTCACCGAGGATGACCAGTGGATTATTCAGTTTCGAGTGAGCGGGGAGGAGAGGAGAAGACTTTGGTGTCGGTGCAATGCTTTGCGGAACATTAGGGAGAGAAATGGGCTCGCACCGATCGGTCTTCAGCTCCTGAACAAGTCCTGGCTTCGATGGGCCCGCTCCTGAGGAAGAGGGGAGTGTTCGATTCGATGAAGGCTTGGCCGCGGCTTTCGCCTTGGCAGAAGCGATTACAGTATTGGCATTCGAAACTGTGTTCGCAGCTGCTCGCTTAAAAGCAGCTAGTCCTGCCGGTCGAAGAGGCAGGGTTGCTGCTGAAGACGAAGATGCAGTTGTCGCAGCCGACGGGCGACAGGTGTGCGCATTTGGAAAACGATGTGTAAGGCAAAATTGCTTTTTGCAATCCTAGGAAGTAGAATAGTCGTCAGTAGGACGCTTGCGCGGTCTGTGCAAGAAGACGCGTGTACCTGGCAAATGATTGGGGTAATGAGAGCCTTGCCGCACTTTGGGTTGGCGCAATGCTGGCCTTTCTGCTTCTTGGTGAGAGCCACAGAGCAGTTGGTGAGGATATGGCGGTCCATTACATCGTTTACATCACTTCCGGACGGGATTGTGACTGGGGTGTTGCACAACGGGCACTGGGGGACGATGCGGTCGTTTGCAGCAGAATCATAATTGTTGCACGAGTGTTGCTCTGGTTTCCAGTGCTCTTGACAGAAACTGTGGTTGCAGTGGTGACAGTTAAAAGGCAAGAAGTCGATGGTATTGCACGCTGAGTGGCTGCAGGTGTGTCCAGCCGTCAACAATTCGCCCGCCTGAGAAGCACTCATTGTGGTTGACGCGATGGAGGATGGAGGATGGAGGATGGTTGCAGGGTCCAAACCAAATCAATTTATTGATTTGGATCCTGGCCGTTCGTTCGGGCAGCTGTCCAAGCTCTTAGTCAGCTCAGGCTTACGCGCCTCAAGGAGCCTTCTATCATCCTTTAGCATTTTACAGCATTTTACAGCATCTTCCCGCCCCGTCGATCTCCCGCTCACCAAAATGGACGCGGGCGACAAACCGCACAAGGCCCACCGGCCATCTGGCAAGAAAAAGGGCAAGGAGGTCCAATCGAAAGGCTATAATGAAAAGGTGGGAAGGTACTTTTGGCTTGTAACATGCCTAGAGTCCTTAACCAGAAATTTTCTGCAGGCATTCGCCCTTAATTCAGGTCGACGAGCGGAGAAGCAAGCTAGGCGCAATGCTGAACGAGATCAAACTCGTTTGCATGTCCCTATGGTCAACCGCCTTCCAGAGGACGAGCCGCCTCCTGTCATCATTGCCGTTGTCGGTCCTCCCGGAGTATGTTTCCTCGTAGCACCCCAGGTCAACGGACTAACCAGTTTAGAACAGGTAGGAAAGACGACTCTTGTGAGGTCCCTGGTCCGGCGTTATACCAAACACACCCTGTCTGAAGTTAAGGGACCAATTACTCTCGTTTCCGGCAAGCAACGCCGCCTGACTCTCCTCGAATGCAACAACGACCTCAACTCTATGATCGATATTGGGAAAATAGCAGACCTAGTGCTGCTGATGATTGATGCAAGCTTCGGCTTCGAAATGGTTGGTCATATCGCCAAACGCCACCTGACTTACTCACATATGTTGACGCGATAGGAAACCTTCGAATTCTTGAATATCCTACAAGCTCATGGGTTTCCAAAGATCATCGGCGTCCTCTCGCATCTTGACTTGATCAAGAAGGTTGCCGTTCAGCGTTCCATCAAAAAGGCGTTGAAGAAACGTTTCTGGACGGAAATATACCAAGGCGCAAAACTTTTCTATCTCTCTGGTGTGCTCAACGGACGCTACCCAGACCAGGAGATTCAAAACCTCAGTCGCTTCATCTCAGTCATGAAATTCCGCCCGCTCGTCTTCCGAAACTCTCATCCATACATGCTAGCAGATCGCATGGAAGACCTAACTCCTCGCGAACAGGTCCGAACCAAGCCCACCTGTGATCGAAACATTACGTTGTATGGTTACCTTCGGGGAACGAATATGAAGCAATCGAACAAGCTCCATATACCTGGTGCCGGAGACTTTGATGTCAAGAGCATAACTCAACTAGCAGATCCTTGCCCTCTTCCAACCTCCGAAAGTGAAAAGCGCCGCAAATTGGCAGAAAAGCACAAGCTGATACACGCACCCATGAGTGATGTCGGGGGAATCATCCACGACAAGGATGCCGTCTACATAAACGTGCCCGGGAATTTTACACGAAGAGAAGGCGAGCCGCAAGGTGCACCCCACCACTCTACAGGTCGTTCCAGCATTAACGATACCTCTATTCAGGTGAAGGAGAGCGTATGGTTATGGATCTACAAGATGCTCAGAATACCCTCGGGGACGCCCTCCAGCATAGCAACATCCGACTATTCGGCACTTCCTCTCAGCCGGTTGTGATCCAACCAGAACCAGACGAGAGCGAAGAATACGGCTCGGAAGCAAGTGGAAGCAGTTCAAGTGATTCGGAGAGTGGAGAAGAGGGAGAGCACTCTGTCGAGGAAGAGGGCAATCTCTCAGATCATGAAGCAGTTGGGGATGGGACCGGCCGATCGCAACCTCGAAAGAACACTCGAGACCTACCTGCTGCCTGTGTTTTCTTCTCGAATAGCGCCAAAGACAAGGGCAAGCAGCGTATCGAAGTGGAATACGCAGAAAGCGACTCCGACTTGGGCGAATACTTTGGTGAACACCGGCAGGACGAAGAGGAAGCCCTCGATTTCATGGACGATGACGAAGGGGGAGAGGATTTGGAGGTTGGAGGACGCGAAGCAAGATGGAAGGACACGATGGAGGGCAATGTAGCGAACCTTACTCAAAGGTCAAGGCGAAGGGATTGGACCACGCTCATTTACAGCACTGATCTCACACCAGAGGAGATATTAGCCGGGGGAACCACCAGGAAAATAGCAGAAGTGAGGGACGAAGAGGAGGAAGAGTTGTTCATCTTTAAGACGAAAGAAGATGTCCGAGGACTGGAGGTGCTAGATCAGACGAAGGAGCCCGTGTATCAAGATGAGTTGAACCAGTGGGAAGGCGAGGAGATGCTAGACTCTATTCGTCACTTGTTCATCACTGGCGGCGGCCAGGAGGAAGAAGACGGGGGGAGAGATAGCTCCGAAGGTGGCTTCGAGGACCTTGAAGCAGGGGATGTTCCGGAAGGGGCAAAGGAAGCTGAGGAAGCACAAGCCAAGGCCTTGGCCGCAAAAAAGAAAGCTCTCAAGGGAAAGTTTGACGAGCAATATGACGACCCGGAAGCGTCAAAAATGGACTTCTACGACACAAAGAAAGAAGAGATGGCTCAACAACTTCGACTCAATCGCGCCGAATTTGAGGGCGTCTCTACGGAGACTCGAGCGCTTGTAGAAGGCTTTCGACCAGGAATCTACGTCCGCATCGAGATCGGTAATGTCCCATGCGAGCTCGTGGAGAACTTCGAGCCCTCGTATCCGCTCCTTGTAGGCGGACTTCTTCCAGCGGAAGAGAAATTCGGCTTCGTTCAAGTGCGAATCAAGCGTCACCGGTGGTTTACCAAGACTCTGAAGACCAACAACCCTTTGATCTTCTCCTTAGGGTGGAGGCGGTTCCAGACGGTCCCGATCTACAGCCTCGACGACCATTCGATTCGGATGCGCATGCTCAAGTATACTCCAGAGCACATGCACTGCTACGCAACGTTCTATGCTCCTGTATCTCTCCCGAACACTGGCTTCTGTGCATTCAACTCCCTTTCAGACGGAAACCCAGGTTTCCGTATAAGCGCCACAGGGGTCGTCTTGGATGTAAACCGGAGCACGAAGATCGTCAAGAAGCTCAAGTTGACAGGTGTACCGTACAAGATATTCAAGAATACTACCTTCGTCAAGGACATGTTCAATTCTAGCCTGGAAGTCGCAAAGTTTGAGGGCGCCCACGTCAAGACCGTCTCGGGTATCAGGGGCCAAATTAAAAAGGCGCTCAGCAAGCCCGAAGGGGCCTTCAGGGCCACCTTTGAGGATAAAGTATTGATGAGCGGTATGCTTGATTTGCTCGATTGAGTCGGAGTCATCATTAAAAGGTTCATCCAGATATCATCTTTCTCCGGGCGTGGTATTCCATCCAACCTCGACAATTCTACAACCCTGTTACGTCGTTATTACTCTCCGGCGAGAAGAAGCAGTGGGAGGGAATGCGCTTGACCGGTCAAATACGGAAAGAGCAAGGCTTGACAGCTCCCAAGGATGTCAATTCTACGTACCAGGTACCTATAGACTCCCATTGATCACGTTACGCTCTGATCTCACTCCTGCATAGCCTATCGAGCGGCCCTCTAGACGGTTCAATGTTCTCAAAGTCCCGAAGAAGCTGCAAGCTGGACTCCCTTATGCATCAAAACCCAAGCTCACCAAGCCTGCCACGAGAACGACCTATATGCAAAAGAGGGCGGTAGTTCTCGAACCCGATGAGAAACGTGCTCTCACCCTGCTGCAACAAATGCGTACCCTGAACAAGGACAAGGTGGCACGTAGACACGAAAAACAGGAAATTCGGAGGCAAGAATATAGGAAGAAGGTGGCCAAGGATGAAACGAAAAAAGTCGAGAAGCGGAAAGAAGAGAAAAAGGGGCGTATGCGTGAGCTCGGAATGAAGCAAAAACGGGAGGCGGATACCGAAGATGAAAAGAGGCATAGGAAACGAAAGTCATGACTTGCGTCTCCGCGTAGCTCTCTACCTTGTTCTCCTCCTGTCACTTTGTCTTGTCGTGCGCAGTTTATAACTCCGATGTATTCACGCAATCAAGCATTTACAAGTTATTAATCCATTTCTATCCTATCTGGTGACTTGCTTGGCGTCCTTGAACGATATGCGGGTGTGCGAGAGCGAGAACGGGACCGGCTCGGTGAACGAGAAATATAGCGTCCACCTTCACCGGCATCTCGATCTGCAGCAGAACCTTCGGACACTGTTCGACTACGATACCTGGCAGAAATACTCCGACTGCGGGACCGGCTCCGGTTGTGTTCAGATGACGACCTTTTTCTCTTTGGTGCTCCAGCGGATGACCCTTCACTCTCTGAATCACCAGGTTTTTCTTCAAGGATATCCAGTAGTGGGCTTTGACGAGGTTGGAGCCCTTCCGTCTCCTCAAGGATTTCTCGTTTTGGAAGACGTGGGAGGATAGTATCGCATACGCGTTCCTCAGTGAGAAGCTGATCCACAAAGTCGTCCATATACGTCAGGTCGTAGCCGCCTACACAAAAGGTCAGAGCTAAGTAGAAGCCGTGTCTTGGAACTCACTCATTGACAAATGGCGCAGCTTACGATAGTCTTTTAGTAGCGGTTCCAAGAGCTCGTAAACCTCCACTGCACGGAAGGTCATCCGAATGTACATTGCTGCAAGCGCTCGTAAGTATCTGCAAAACGTCAGTGCTGGACATAACTGGAATCGAGGCACCTGCGGCTGAATGACGCCGTATCTGAACTGATGGGAGAAAGTGCACGGAAGATTCACGTACTTAAACTCCTCCACGAGCAGATACTCGACCAGAATTTCCTTCTCGGGTTGAATCTGGAGCAGCTTGAGAAGCAAGCAGATGAACTCCGTTGGCCGTTGATTGCTGTATACGCCCCCAATCGCTTTGAGCTTGATGGCGTTGTCGATGAGCGACTCCGCTTCCCGCAGGCCGCAAGCCAGGAAGTCAGTCACTGAATGTCTACGAAGCGTTTGCAAATGCTCACCAGTGAGAGCAAAACACTGTTCTTTCCAGTATGCAGATTCATATATACGCAGGCGGATGACTTGTTCCACTAACGACTAGAAACGGTTGGTCAGTTTGGCGCATGGCGAAGAGGAATGGGGAACGAGGACAGACTTGTGGATTTGCACCGTGTATATTGTGTGCTCCTCGGACGGTCGTATTGGCCATAGTCGTGAATATGGTTCGTGATGGTTTCGGCTCAAGTTAGTTTGAAATAACAAATACACATAGGGATTAAAGACGATTAGGTACACTGAATGGTACTACATGCGAAAAAGTCTACAAGTCTTGCTCATGACACAATATTTAGGTCAAGAACTACACCTTCACCCATTGTCGGAAGGGGAGGATACTCTGTGTGACCAGAACACCAATATTCCAATATTCCAACATTCAGACTTTCGAAATGGCAACAAGTCTATTGTGCTGATGCCTTAGAAGGTACTCAATGCAGTAGATAAACCTTGCAAGTTATAGGTTTTATTGAAAGGCCGAGTCTGTATGTTTCGGCAATTTGGCCTCACCGTCTATGGATGTTTCTTGGGACTCGCTGAATGATGCGCAACACGCCGAGTTGGATCATATGATTGGTGATATCTTCTCAGAACAACCAGAGAATTTCGAAAAAATTCCAAGTGCCCTCTTATCAACTCTTGTCTGCACGAGTTTCAAACCATATCGTGATGCGTCTCCTCCGCGTCTCCTCCGCGAGGACCTTGCGAGTGTCTGCGCGTCCACTGAGCTCCTGCGCAAAAACCGGTGGTGATGGAGAAACTAGCCGATGCTTACCGTTTGGGTCAATATAAACCTATCCGAATGCTTAGTGCGTACAAATCCCGATTATTGTGTGCAGCTATTAACTGTACCTGGCCGTGACCCAGCGCTCCTTGACGAAAGTTCGCCACGCAACTACCACTCACAGGAGTCAACACAGCAAAAGTTCGCTGAATTCATCGAGCCAATACGACCTCTCATCATTGGTGTCATTCGTAAAGGAATTTCTTTTACGCCCTGGATTCCCAAGGATGGATCCACCGACGATTCGTCAGTGACCAGTTTCATCCATGAACCTTCTATCCCATTCCTCGACCGCCTCCCACGGCTCCTAATGCACGAACTCGGGCAATGGGCCGAGAAAGATGCTGAAATCGCCGCGACAATCCGTCAGATCTTTGGTCAACACCACACGTAAGTGAGAGTCGATATATAGTATGCGGTACTGAGCGGATATTTAATGTTCTGCACAACGCTTCCGGAACCAGAAAAACGCGACTCGTGAAGGTCTCCCCAATCGTTGGGGTTTTTATATTCTTACCTCTGAAGGAGTAGAGGGAGAGGGTTCCCACGATCTATCCACTCTCCTGGATCTTACCTTAGCGGCCCTCCCTGGCTGGTATCGTACGCTTTCACTACCGTCTCATTCTCGATACCAATTTCTGGCCGAGCGGAACCAAGCTCTGGCGGGCCACGCATTTATATGCATTATTCTTGCTCGCTTGCTGCTATTGAAGGAGTTTCTTGACATCGCGATTGCTGAGGACGGGACACATCGTCCCTCGCACATCAAGTGGTGGCTTCATTGCCAACTGAACCCAGCGAGGGTGATCTATTCCAAGACTGTGTCGAATTGGTGCTGCCCACTGCTACTCCTGATACCCTGCGTTATTTTTCGTCCGTATACGACGAGGTTTGTACCATTCTCCGAACCCAAGGTTTACCGGATACCCTGTATTGTGTCCTGGACGAGGCGCAAGTAGCGTTAGATGCGATGTCCGAATGTTTCGAAGAAACCGCGCTCAGAGTTGAGCGCGACATCATGGGCGCGGGCGACGGCCGCTTCGTCCTTGTGTGTCATGCTCCTCGTATCTCCAGATTATCTGATATACTGTCCAATGCGAGTGGGTGGGTTAACCGGTTGCTAATGGCGGTTGTCGACGTGTCCAACTCTTTGGAGCGGAGTTGACTGACACGATTGGCGCTCGCTCTCCTCTCGTGACAGTATCGTTTGGCCACGGCTCGAGACATGGCCAGCTTCCAAATTTCACAATTCGATGGCCGCGTGCCCCATACAGACTGGGAGCTCGTCGATGACTGTCCGTTCTGCGACTGCGAGATAGTATGGTACGGTCCTCGGCAAGTCGGCTGCTCGCCACTCAGGTCCTACACGGACATTCTCCCAATACGCCCGGACATGCACTCATCTCCCCAAAATCTTGACTTGGCTCGCGCTTCTTTGTCAGGCGCTGTCAGCGGAGCGGCAATCCATTTCACCAATCCCACGTTGCCCTTCCATCCCGATCCTGGACTCTACCTCGCCAAACATGGCGACTCAAGCACCCAATGCAGCCAACGTGTGAGCATCTAGACAGCTAGCTAGCGCGGCATTATTGTCTGATCACCTCCAAGCCTGTATTTAGACCGTGCGGCGCTTCACTACAATAAAGGTCACACCACTGATCTTGCACGTTAATACAGAAATCACGTTGCAAGGTGTTCCAGATTCGAAGTATGGGCTGGAGTTGTTTGTGGGAAATCAGGAGATAGAATTACAGAAGGAAGGTAACCGGACCTGGACACCAGCCCAGCGCCCGTATGTCCCATCCTTCCTTACTTCATGCAATCTATGAAGGCTGTGCATGTGTAGAGAAACTTCCCCGACATCGGAGATACGCGTGGAGATCCAAAGGATCAGCGGTAATCTACTTTGGGCTAAGAACCGACAGGCGAACAATGTGATCGACCTACAAGGGCTTTTCGATGACTATTGGAGTTCCAATAAGCTTGAATTCACTGTGCCGAGTCAGTCATGAGGACCGACCACTCCGCTCATGTCTGACAGAGAAGGGCAGAGATCGTTGTCTTTGGAAAGCATCATGGATCTCTAGAATTACGATTCTCTGCGAATGCTACCGTTAGTCATTTTGCTATAACCCACGGCAGCCAGCTAAGAATGTCCGCATAGGCGGAATCTTTACGCTCATCGCTCCACGAACTTGAAGGGTTGATAAAGAAATACACCCCATTGATGAATAGATCAGTGGAGAGGGCTTTGGGAACAGGTATTCAACTTGGCACCGTATTCGCTGAGGTCAGCTCTCCCGTTTGGAAACCAGCAGGACGTTGACCCCTTTTAGTTGAATCCGATCGCAAAGGCTGCCTTCGGTGTTGCCAAAGGCGCATTTGAGGTTCGTGCTCTCTACTGGCGTATCAGAAGCAGCGGTAACCCTTGATCGTTCAGCTCTTGAAGGAACAAAACAAGTATGACCAGATGCCATCGAGCCTGTTGGATCGGTTGCAGCGCATCTTGCCTTTGGCGGACAAGGTCGCAGACGAGATTGTCAGCGAAGAGACAGAGATTTTGGATAAGCTCATCCCGCGAATGTTCGAAGTGATGCACAAGACCGCTAAATTTTCATGCGACTACGTCAAGCGTGGGCGTTTCAGTAGGCGGTCCTCCTTTCTGGATTCTGCAAATGCTGATGATCGCAGAGAGGGCAGGCGATGCGTTCATTTATTCAAAGGAAAAAGAAATCATCGAAGAAATTGACGGAGAGTTAGATAAGGTCATCGAAGACTTCATGCGTACTGTGGATGTCGAGGCTCTCCGCCTAGCCAAAAGGTTTGGTAAGCATTTATTGTCTCAATCTAGCGTGAGTCCATTCTCAGTAGATTCGTAGAGCAAGAGCTCTTACTCAGGCGGCTTGAGCCTCTCAAGACTGGCTATCACCAGGGCCTCCGCTGTATGAACGGTACCCGCAAATCTTTCCTCAAAGAAATCGTAGATTGGGTAGCCTATAAATCGGAGGATAAAGATCTTCTCCAGAGAAATACGTATTGGATCTATGGCCTACCTGGAATCGGCAAAACGTCGTTAGCTCATTCGATCTGTGCAAGCCTTCATGATCACGGGCGGCTTGCTGAGGCCTTTTTTTGTCGTTTGGATGACGCAAACTTGAGCGAGCCCAGAAATATCCTCCCGACTCTCATCTGCAGACTTGCCGGAGTCTTCCCCCCCTTTCGAAGTATTGTGGCAAAGTGTCTTCGTAACGACGCAAATCTGACAGCAGTGTCGATGAAGGACTCACTCTTCCCTGACCTTCTCCATAAACTTCACGGCCCAAACCACTCTCTTGTCTTTGTCATTGACGCATTCGACGAATGCGGCGACCATCGCAGTCGCCCAGCTCTCCTGAAGCTTCTGACCAGCGCAACCGCACGTGCTTCGTGGCTCAAAATTATCATCACCAGTAGACCCGAAGCCGATATCCAAAAGTGCTTTGATGCACTCACCCCGTCGTCGTATTTGCGATATGATTTGGCTGCAGATCAAGAAGCCAACGATGATCTGCGAACCTTCGCCCAAAACTCGTTCAATCTAGTGGCCCAAGATTGGTATATTTCCGCCCCTTGGCCAGAAGAATCGCTCTTGAACAGAGTTATCTCTCAGGCGAATGGCCTTTTCATCTTCATCAAGACCCTTGTTCTTGCCCTTGAGAGTTGTGGGGATCCCACAAGGTTTTGGAGGTAACCGCCGAAGACTCAGCTGGTCCTGGGTTGAAACCTCTATACGTGCTTTATTCAAAAATCCTAGAGTCCCGAATAGTGCATTGTAATGCCGAGTTTCAGCGGGTGATTGGAGTGCTTCTGACAACGGCTCCACACCGCACACTGCGCGAGGAGACAATTGCAGAGCTGGCGGGAGTGAGACCCAATCTCGTTAAAAAGTGGGTGGATGATCTCAGCTCTTTGCTATATCGCGACGAAGGGACCAATGGAGGGATTCGTGTCCGCCACTTATTAATTTCAGAGTTCTTTGTCAGCGGTGACTGTCCCTCCGGCCATCGAATCAACCCCCGAGACGCAAACGTGCAGCTGGGAATTGCTTGCCTCAACACGATGGTTCGCCAACTCCATTTCAATATCTGCGGGCTCAACGATTCCCGGCTCGCTAATGCACATATTGAAGATCTTCCATCCCGAATCATAGAGAACATTTCCGACTCTTTGCAGTATAGTTCTCTTTATTGGTCAAATCATCTTTGTTCTACTCCCGACAATAATGATCGGCGCGTGTGGGAAAGCTTGAAGGAATTCTTTGAGGGACCGTGCCCATTATTTTGGATTGAGGTATTGAGCATTATGGGAATGGTCCCGATTGGTGCTCCGAGCATTCGAGGTGTGCTATCCTGGGCCGAGGTGAGTCCAGCTCCAGCTTGTGTTCAGGGTGATTTTGACTGGCTGTAGGATGGCGATTCGACCCTTCTTGATAGAATTCAGGACGTTAGCCGTTTCATCATCGCCTTTCGCACCCCCATCTCTACAGCGCTCCACACACCTATCTTTCTACCCAACCCTTCTTACCCTCAGAGTCGACTTTATCAGACACCTTTAGCACGAGAGTTACTAAAGACATCAAGATGCTGAGAGGGAAATTGTCGTCATGGCCGGCACCGCCATTGACCTGGATTGGACATGGCAGCTCTATCTCTTGCGTGAGCTATTCCCCCAATGGGAGGCACGTCATTTCCGGATCTATGGACAACACCATTCGGATCTGGGATGCTGAGACTGGTGCTGTAATTGGTGAGCCCCTAAAGGGGCATACCTTGGGTGTGTGTTGCGTCGCCTACTCTTCCGATGGGCGGCACATCATCTCTGGATCTGGTGACAAGACGATTCGAATCTGGGATGCCGAGACTGGTGCTGCAGTTGGCAAACCTCTAGCGGGGCATACCAAGAGTGTGCAGTCCGTCGCCTACTCCCCCGATGGGCGGCACATCACCTCTGGATCTGATGATGAGACGATTCGAATCTGGGGTGCCGAGACTGGTGCTACAGTTGGAAGACCTCTAGAAGGGCATACCATGAGTGTGCAGTCCGTCGCCTACTCTCCCGATAGCCAGCATATCATCTCTGGATCTGTTGACAACACGATTCGAATTTGGGATGCCGAGACTGGTACTGCAGTTGGCAAACCTCTAGAGGAGCAAACCTCGATTGTGTTGTCTGTCGCCTACTCTCCCGATGGGCGGCACATCGTCTCTGGATCTTTTGACAACGCGATTCGGATCTGGGATGCCGAGGCAGGTGCAGCAGTCGGCAAACCTCTAGAGGGGCAAACCTCGGGTGTGTTGTCCGTTACCTACTCTCCCGATGGGCGGCACATTATCTCTGGATCTGCTGAAAGCACGATTCGAATCTGGGATGCCGAGACTGGTGCTGCAGTTGGAAACCCTCTAGAGGGGCATACCTCCAGAGTGTGGTCCGTCGCCTACTCTCCCGATGGGCGGCACATCACCTCTGGATCTTATGATGAGACGATTCGAATCTGGGATGCCGAGACTGGTGCTGCAGTTGGCAAACCTCTAGAGGGGCAAACCTCGTATGTGTGGTCTGTCGCCTACTCTCCCGATGGGCGGCACATCATCTCTGGATCTGCTGACAACACGATTCGAATCTGGGTTGCCGAGACTGGTTCTGCAGTTGGCAAACCTTTGAAAGGGCATACTTCGTGTGTGTTGTCCGTCGCCTACTCTCCCGATGGGCGGCACATCATCTCTGGATCCTTTGACAACTCGATTCGGATCTGGGATGCCGAAACTGGTGCGGCAGTTGGCAGACCTCTAGAGGGGCATACTGAGAGTGCGCGGTCCGTCGCCCACTCTCCTGATGGGCGCCACATCATCTCTGGATCTTATGATGAGATGATTCGAATCTGGGATGCCGAGACTGGTGCTGCAGTTGGCAAACCTCTAGAGGGGCATACCTTGGGTGTGTGGTCCGTCGCCTACTCTCCCGATGGGCGGCACATTATCTCTGGATCTGTTGATAACACGATTCGAATCTGGGATGCCGAGACTTGTGCTGCAGGTGGAAAGCCTCTAGAGGGGCATACCAAGAGTGTGTTGTCCGTCGCCTACCCTCCCGATGGGCAGCACATCGTTTCGGGTTCTCGTGACCCGGCCATCCGTATGTGGGAGTCATTTCTGCATGGACCACCCTCCTATTGTAATGCAATGTATGCTCATTTATTGGCACGCCCTGATTCAGAGGGCTGGGTCAGAGATGAAGACGCCGGCTTACTCTATTGGGTACCCTTAGACTGTCGTAGTGGCCTCCATTCACCCGCTCTTATTACAATCCCTCTGACATCTAGTATTCGATCAGTCTCTCTTGATTTTGAACACTTTGCCTTTGGAACAGCTTGGACCCAAATTTTCAACAGTGCACAGCGCTAGCTGTTGTTTCCTCGCAACCTTTTGTGTCTAATTGGGTGTATTCAGTGCTCTCTGGTAATTGACGATCCTCAAGCCCCTCATTTGTCATAAATGGGCATCAATTAAAATTCCTCCATATATAGGCTCAGATATATATGTTTCTTCTATCCTTTTCATTCCTGAAGCATTGAGAATCAGAGCCTTGCAGGGAAGGATGAAAATTGTTTTGTACAGTTAGATGGTTTGCAGGGCTCCTTTGCAGATATGAATAGCGAATATACTCAATATCAACTTCTCGATATGTGGACCTGCATATACCACGCCTTACTGATCTTCCTCCCGAACTGTTGAGGGCCCTAGGAGAAGCTGTGGCAAAGGTGGGGAACGCATTAACTCATTGTGAGTGCAACTGGGCTGGAGGGTTAAATTCAGCCTTGGTGACAGCTCTTGACAATCCCGACCTGAATTGCGTATACAATTAAGGCTGCGCCCAAGCCATTCCTCATGTGCATACCTTGACCAATCATAGGCACATGGATTCACGAACAACTTGCAGGTGCACTTTCATATCGTGCCCGCTCCGTCACCCTTTGAGGAGCCAGATGCATGGGCCCCTTCGCATTTGGAGCTGCACAAAACGCAAACGAAGAGGTGAATTAGACGACGAAGATGGTATGAAGCTGGATATGAGGATCCAGGGTAAGTTGTGAATCAGGGAGACTAGGAGACATAAAGCGCACGGAAACTTGGGCTTACTTATACATCCTCATTTCTTCATCTCTCTCAGTGTCTATGGATCGTATAAATGCAGGACTTCGGTTTGCAGGTGTAGAAATAGATAGTGAGGGTGGCTGTGTTGTCCTCAACCCCTTGATTGTCTTCATCAAAGGGATTTTCCTGAGTCTCCTTCTGCGTTCCCTTTGTCTTCACCCACAGCCTTTTGCCGGGCTTCTGTCCTCGCATATTTTTTTCCAGCCTTGGGGCAAAAGCCTGTGTGACCGATGGTGCATGTTAGAATGCGGTTGCAAGGTGGAGGAGCCGAACGGAAAAGGGGTAGATGGGGATGGGGTCTTTCCCAAGGTTTCACCAAGGGACGCTGTAGAGTAAAGTGGACGGAGCCAGGATTGGAACAGAGGAATTGGGCCAG
>Ga0307513_10001798_pt1 | contig 30459 bp, 10 predicted proteins | sample 15_EM_MG_FD_202174 | JGI IMG/M metagenome (GOLD analysis project Ga0307513, IMG submission 202174) | Populus trichocarpa ectomycorrhiza microbial communities from riparian zone in the Pacific Northwest, United States - 15_EM | ecosystem: Host-associated > Plants > Roots > Unclassified | place... | reverse complement strand
TGTTCCGCCGCCGTCGAAAGCAGTCCCAGCAATTCCCTGCGCGACTCAAGCTCACGCTCCACGGCACGTTCTCTCAGAGTTCTGTAGAGCGCACCACCCTTCGTCGCGCTCTGCTGAACTTCAACCTGCGTCTTCTGCCCGGCGTCGCTCGTGTCGGCAACGTCAGCTTCAACACCTCGCTCCGTGCCTTTACTCTCTTTCAAGATCGGGTCAAGCCCGGAGGCAAGGAGCGCCGCGCGCGGCTGTCCCTTCACGGCATAAAAGCGAATGATCCGGCGTAGGGGACTTTCTTCCGCGAATCCGAAAGCCTCGACCACTGTTTCGTCCTTGCCCGCCACAAGCGTGCGCATGAAGCCCGTGAACTCGCCCCCGTTTTGCCGTCTTCTTTCGAGTAGCGCGCCGAAGAAGTTTAGATAAGGATTCGGGTTCGTCGCTTCCAGTGTGTTGAAGAGGTTGACGGACTCGTCCGTGCGTCCCGGCGCAGACAGCGAGAGCGCAGCGAGCATCTCGTCATCGCTCGCATTGAGTGCGCGCACGCGCTCGATCAGCGCGTCCCAGAGATCGTATCTGACGCCGATGATCTCGGGAGCGAGGCTGACCGCCTGCCAGCGAGCGCGGCGTGATGCCGTCCGGTCGCCAATGATCTGTGCGAGTTGTGCGACGGCCTCTTCATACTTCTTCTGCTCGGCCAGAAGTCGTGCCAACTCGATGCGATTCGTGTCCTCTTCCGGCGATGCCGCGAATAACTGCCGGCGGTAATTGATTGCCGCGTCGAACTGCGTAAAGGCGGCGGCGGTTTCTGCTGCGAGTTGTAAAGTCTCTTCGCGGTCGAGCGTGTTTTCCGTCTCCGCTCCATCCTGTCTTGCGCGATTAGCCGCATAAACTTTGATGTTCGGCCAAGAGGCCAGTTCAGCCGTCGCCGTCTCCCTCGTTTCCTCATCAGAGAGAGCAACCATCGTCTGCAACAGTTTCAGCCCGAAGGCTGCGTCGCCTCTGTCAAAAGCCAACCGTGCGAGGCTGGTAAAGGCGTGCGCTTCGTAACGCTCAAGCGCAAGCTCTCGCGTGTAAGCGGCTTCGAGCAGTTGATCGGCCTGCGCGGCGCGTCCCTCTTCTCTGAGCATCGAGACAGCCATATTCAAACGCTCGATGCTCGGCGGATTGATCAGAGCGTGGCTGGCTGCGATCTCTATCCCGACGAAGCGTCGGAGTCCGCCGGGGGCTTTCTCCTCCCGCCCGTCCAGCATGTCGAGATGCAGGCTCATCAAACGCAACCACGCCGGGTGCGCATAGCGGCGACTGATCTCAGCCTCCACCGCACTGATCATGCGACGTGCGGTTGCCGTCTCATGTTGAGCGATTAAATAGTCCAGATATTCTCTCTGCCACCGTATACGCTCGCCCGGCGGCTCGGAGATTTTGTAGCCAAGCTCCTGATCGAGCGCCTCTTCGGCCTCGTCGGCGCTCCAGGTGTTGTCGAGTTGCGCGGTGTAATCGTAATCGCGCTCGTAACTGCTCAAAGGAGAACTGCGCTTAATCAACAACTCATAGAACAGCCTCAGATGTCCGTGCGAGACGAGAGATTCTTTAATCAACATCTTCGGCAGCAGGTTGTTGTCGGTGACGGTTTCGCTCAATTTGTAGAAAAATTTCGCGCGCGCGATTTCCGCCTGCGACTCGCGTGGTTCATTCGCGCTCACTTCGTCGCTGCCTTTTCCGAACGAGGCGGCGAGCGCACGGATCAGTTCTCTGAGACTCTCAAGCTGCTTTCGCCGCTCTTCGCCGTCGCCGGAGTATGCATTCTCGTCGTCGCTTTCATAGTCGCTGAAATCCGCGACCTGTGCGACGACGATTGGGAATAATTTCTCTCTGGCCTCGGCGGCCAGACCATGCGCGCGAAGCGTGCGCAGGTAAAGCTCGCACTCCGGCAGCCCCGGCTTATCGCCCTTGACGATCTCGGACCATAGCTCTCCGGCTCTAGCTTTATCGCTCGAAAGAAAAAGGGCTGAGCCGAGAGCGGCGCGCGCATTGTTGTCTGACGGGTTCATCTCAAGCGCGAGGCTCAAATGCTCAAGCGCGTGTTTGTAATCCTTGCTGTCAAGAAGCAAGCGACCGAGTTTTGTTTGCTCGTCGGGGTCGCGCGGTCTGTTTTCAACCATCGACACCAGCAGGGCGTGCGCCCTGTCCGCCGTTGCACCATCTCGCGCAGACTCGCCGAGCCATTGCCCGTAAGTCTGCGCCAGATGAAACCAATCGTCGCCGACGAGTTGCCTCGCAGCATCCGGCTTGCGGGCGATGAGTTCGCCGATTGATTTAAGCTGCAAGGCGGCGGCGAAATAGCCTTCGTTCTGTGAGCGGTAATCGTGGAGCGCCAGACTCGCCCCGGCGTGCCGCGAGAGTTTCCAGGCTTCGGAGAACGGCGCGCGCTCAATCGCTTCGTGCGCCAGTTCGCTTTCCCCTTTGGCGAGCAGAAAATTGACGAGTTGAAGCTGGTAGGGCGAGGTTTGTTGCGCCAGAACTCGCAACTCTTGTTTTCCCTGTTCGCCATTTTCGTAGAGCGCTTCGAGATAGCGGCCTGCCAGTTCGTCTGCCCGATCCGCCTGATTTGAAAGACTACCCAAGAGCCTGTGGTAGTTCTCTCTTAAAGCTTGCAACTCCTTTTCACCGTCGCCGAGAAGGCGCGCGTTCTCTGCGACGACACGCAGGTATTTGGCAGCATTGCCATCCCGACCCTGTGCGCGCTCCGCTTCCATCAGATCAATGACACGCCTGTAATCGGCGCGCCCGGTGTAGAAATCACTCAACCTTTGTAATCGCTCGTGATAAAAATTCAGGTTGCCGGTGCGGAAGGCGGCGTCCTTTTGCGCGTTGAGAATCTTCTCTTCCAGCACACCAAAGCCGGAGCGATGGCTCAGGTTCTGCAAAAGCCCCAGCGTCTCGAAAGCGTCATGATTGCGCATGGCATCTTCGATCCGGCGATTGAAGTCGCCGAACAATGCGGACAACTCATCGCCCGTCGCCTGCTGCGAAGCGAGCGCGCCCACGGCCTCCGGGAGCGCGCCGTCGAGAACCTGTAACGAGTCGCGCGCCTGACCGGCTCGCGTGGAATTTTTGCGACCGGCCTCTTGAATCAACTTGTCACGAAGCAGCCAGAGCCGCCCTGTGATCTGATCTAATCGCTCCTCTTCGCGCACCGTCTGGACGTAGCCCGTAATCTCTCCGGCTTTCAACTTGTGCGCGAAGGGGTCTGCGAAAAACGTGTCGAAGGCCAGACGGTAAGCCGCAACGGCCCCGGATTTTTCGACGGCGCGCAGGCGGGCGGCGTCCGCGAAATGGTCGCCGACGGTTTCTTTCTTTGGTGCGATGTCGGGCAATTTCCGGCGCGCTTCCGCCGCCTCCTGATGGCGACCGGCTTTTTCCAGAACTTCGATGAGGCGACGGATGTACTGCGGGTCATCATTTGTCAGTTCCAACGCATGGTTGAGGGCTTCGAGCGCGGCATCAGTGTTCTTCATGCGCGTGTAAACGTCCGCGAGCGCGTCGTAGAGTTCGACCATCTCGGGCTGGTTGGCGATGGCTTCACGGTAATGTTGCGCGGCGGCGGGCAGATCATTTCCGGCCTCGGAGAGACGTGCCAGCACGACATTCCAACGATAGTTCTTGTAAGCCTCCTGAGACGTGCGACGGTAGTAGGCGAGGAGCGTGTCCGCGCCGCCGTAACGCCGTGCGTAGTTGATCGCCGCCTCTACGTTCGCCTCGTCTTCGGGTTCGCGGTTGATGATTTCGATGTGCTGCTCGATGGCTGCGTCGTAATCGTTGAGCCGCGTGAAGGCGTCGATCATCTGCCTGCGAAGTTCAGCCGTCTCGGCGTGCAACTCTTTGAGGTCGAGGTCTTGTTCCTTGATGGCGGCGAGCGTCTCATCGAACGCTTTTTTGAGAGCGTCGGTTTCTGAAGTGCGTATCAGGACGCGCGCCAGTTCGTGAAAGACTTCCGTGTTGAGTTTATCTTTCGCATGCAGCCGTGCGAGCACTTCGCGTGCGGCGGGCAACCGGTTCATGATCGTGAGTCGCGCTGCCAGCTTGCGCCCGAAGATGTAATAAAACCTCCCTTTGCCACGTTGCATCGCGCCGGTCAGAACGCGCAGAGAGTCTTCGCGCAGCCCCATGCGCCAGTAAAAACTTTCCGCTTCGTTCAGCACGCCGTAGTTGGTCGGGAATGTTCCGGCGAGTTCGCGAAGGACAGCTTGCGCCTCCCGGCGACGCCCGCGTTGCTCTGCGTCTGCGGCGAGTTGCAGGCGATACGAGATGGCGAAGCGCGGGCTTCCCGCGACCGCGACCAGACGCTTGAGCGCCAGTTGGCCGACGCTCTCGTCTTCGTCGAGAATGTTGCGTGCGCTATTAAGAAACTCACGCGAATCACTCCGCGCGATCTCTCGTTTGAGGTGTGCGGCGGCGAGTTGCTTCTCGCCCGCATCGCTCAACAGGTCTGCGTAATCAAGCACGAGCGCGGAGCTATCGCTGCGGCGCGCTCGCTCTCGCTCAAAGGCGAATTGCAGCTTTGCCGGAATACCCTCGCGCCGGTAGAGCTTGACCAAGCGGCGCTTCGCCCTGCCGCCCTCCGACATCTCCGCGTAACCCGAGCTATAAAAGTCCAGCGCTTTGACATACTCGCCGAGCGCTTCCGCCGTCTTGTGTTGGGCTTCGAGGATCGCGCCCGCCTGAAAGGCGTAAAGGGTTGAGTTGTTCAACTGCACGCGAAGTTGCTCGATGGTGCGCAGCGCGTCCGCATACTGAAAGTAGTCCCAGTAAACGGTCGCCGTCTCAAGATAAGTGTCGGGCGCGCCTCGTCCCGTACGGATCAGTTGCTCCCATTCTCCGCGTGCGAGGTCGTAGTTTCCCAGTTCGGCCTGAATCTCTCCGGCGCGCGTGCGATAGGCGGCTGACGCCGGAAATGATTCGGCCATCTCATGCGCGGCGGAGGCGGCCTCTTCCAGAAATTTCGGATTGCGTTGACCCAGAGAGCGCGTGAACGCGATCAATCGCTCCGAGAATTCGGGCGTGTTCGGATAGAGACGATTCAACTCCCGGTAGGCGTCAATGGCCTCTTCATAGTTGGACAGACGCACGGCGGCGTCGGCGCGGAAAAGCTTATAAGGCAGGGTATCGAGCACGCGCCCGTCCCGGTGCGTTGGCGCGAGGCAACGCTCGCGCGCCCGACTCAGATAGACGCGCAGTTCGTTGCGGCTCGCCAGATGCGAGAGGAATTCGTCTCTGATCGCGGGGGAGGCAAAATAGTATTCGGCCATCAAGTTGCGCCAATCTTCCCGGCGTCCGTGCGCGCTGTAGAACTTCAACAATCCCTTGACGAAGCTCAGATTGTGCGGAAAGCGTTCGTGTGCCAGCGTGTACAGACCCAGATAAAGCTGTGACTCGAAAGTCGAAGCGTTCGCGGCGGTTTCTCCGACGAACTTACCGAGATACTCCTGAATCTCGCGGTCGCTCAACTGTTCAAGCAACTCGCGCGAGAAAGTCTCAAACTCCTGCTTGCGCTCGCGCCGGAGAAACCAGCGCGCGAGACGGTCGCGCCACAGGGTCGTCGGAAATTTTTGCAATGCCTGTTTGTGGACTCTCAGTTGCTCTTCGAGGAGATTGGTTTGACCCAGCCATTGCAGCATCTGCTCATAAAGCCCCTGCTCGTCCGGGTACTTCTTCATCTCGTTCGCATATAGAGACAGGATGGCTTCGGTTCGTTTCTCTCTGGCGAGCGAGGCGACGTGGCGTTCGAGCACCGCAGCATAAGTTACGTCTTCGCCGCCCTGCGCCTTGACGGAGACGCCTTGAGGTTTGAAGGAGACGGTAGACAGGTAGTCCGTATAAGGACTATCGGAATAATTGTCATAGCCGGGAGACGTGCCCTCGCCTGTGCTCTCTTCGGGGATATTGATGCCGCGATTCGACTGCGGCGGATACCCGGCGACTGAGGGTTTAGTTTCCGTCGGCTCCGAGTAGATGTTGAGAGCCGTCGAATGCCCGCCGCCTTCCGCGCCGGGTTGGGATTGGCCTGCGGCGGGCACGAGCGATCTTCCCTGCTCGCGTCTCTCTCCGAGATGATCCATGATGCGCTGGTAGGCGGCGCGTTCTTCCTCCGCTCTTCCGAGTGCGACGTAACAATCCGCGAGTTTCAAAGCGACCGCCGCGTACTGCGGCGCGTCCCTGTATCTACCTTCAAACTCCGCGAGCGTCTCTTCTGCGATCTTCGGCTCTTTGGCCGCCGCGTAGAGCCGCACGATGTCCAGATACATCTGTGCCAACTCGGTAGAGGTCGGATACTCCTGCTTGTAAGCTGTGAAGATGCGGAAGGCTGCGGCGCGGTTGAAATACTCGACCGCCCTCTGGTCTTGAGCCTTAAGCTCCGACGCGGGGTCTGTATCGGAAAGGATGAGCGAGAGGATGCCGCCGATCATGCCCGGATGTGGGTCTGAGGTAGCGATGTCCTGATAAAACTTCAAATCGCCGCGTGTGAGCGCGAGCCTTTCGCCGCGAGCGTCCGCCAGTAGCTCGAACAACTGGTAGAGCACCTTTGCGCGCAGAGGGCTGCCGGGCTTCAACTCGTTCTGCACGTAGAGCGTGTATAGGAAACGCGAGGCGGTGTCGCCGTCACCGTCCGCGAGCAAAATGCGCGCGAGCGTCGCCAGTTCTTCAGGTTTCCAACTGATCCGGCGGGCAGCCCTTGCCTGTTCAAGCTGCGCCGTGATGCGCGGCGATTTTTCGCCCGTGTAATTCCGGTAATGGATGAGACGCACGGCCACGTCGAAGTCCGCAGGGTTGCGTGCGAAGGCTTCGGCGAGTTCGTGGCCGTAGGCGCGAAAACGATCATGGTCGCTGAGAAAGGAATAAAACCGGCTCGACATCTCGGCAGGCCAGAAAGGATCGAAAGCTTCCTGATAAACGCGCTCGGCCTCCGCATCCTTTTTCATCGAGACGAGAAGAGGGACTTCTTTTTCGAGCAGGTAGCTCCGACGCTCCGGGAAACGATCCTTGTACTGGCGCAGGACTTTGATCGCTTCCGCGTAGTTCTGTTCCTCCGTCAGCTTGTCCAGAAGTTGTTCGATGATGCCGGAGACGCCCGCATCCTGCGCGATATACTTTTGATAAAAATCCGGCTTGAGATAATTCTCAAGGTGATGAACCCGCGCCAGTTCGATCAGACGCCCGAAGATTTGCGCGCGCCGTTCGGCAGGCGCGAGGGCGAGCAGACGCTCGATGGTCGCGGCCTCTTTCTCGAATTGCGCCCTTCGGTCGAAGAAAGCGGCGAGCGTTTCCAAAGCTTCCGGGCTGTCCGGTTGAAGTTGAACGAATCGCTCGATCTCGCGCCCGGCCTCTTCAAAGCGACCCAACTTTTCATCAAGCTGCGAAAGCCTGAGCGCGATCTGCGGCTCGTTCGGATATTTTTCAAGGAGGTCTGCGAGACGATTGCGCGCCTCAGCCGTCGGGTAGGGCACGAGCGCCTGCGCGCCGAAAAATTCCGTGCGCGCAAACAATGCGGACTCGATGGCCTCCGCCTTCTCATCTTTAATGCGACCGGGAGCGGAGGCTTGCCTCTTAGCTTCGGCAGTGGCCGCGGCGACGAGTCGCTGTGTCACGACGGCGGCGCACGAAAGACAGATGCAGGTGATCGCCGCGAGCGCCACCAATCGTCGCCTTGTCGGTTTCACTTTACTCATACAGGTATGTAGCCGCTCACACGCGCAAACTATTTTTCTCATCATCGCTCGATCACTTCGACGCGAACTTCCGTAGTAGATTGATTGTGCGCGAAGTCTTCAGCCGTGACGGTCAACGTGTACTGTCCCGCCGCCAGCCCCGCAGGCACATGCAGACGCCCCATGTTCGTTTTCTCCTGTGCCGACCAGAAGAGTTGCGTGGGTTGCGCGCCGTAAAATTTTGCGACCAGTCGCGCCGTATCGCGGTCTGCGTCCACGCGCAACTGAATCTCCGAGCCTGCGCGCACAGTCTCTGCCGCCAGTCGCACTTTCAATCGCGGCGCGTGGCTGTCAACCACAAAACTCTTCTCTTCCTGATAGCCGTTGCCGTTTCTATCCGTCAGCAACAGCCTGCATTTGTAAGTGCCGTCGGGCATCCACGCGGGCGCGAAGAAACGTGCTTCCCAGACGCCCTCCGATTGCAGAAATTTGAGCGGCAGAGTTTCACCGTATGGCAGCACTGCGAACACCGACGTGATGGACGGATCGGTCTTGACGCGTATCACAGGGTCGCCCGGCTGGATGAGGCGCGGGCGCAGGAGCGCGCGCGGTGCGGCCAGAAAGGCCGTGTACGGCGTGACGAACCTGTATTTTTGAGAGAGCCGAATGATCTCCGCGATGTAATCTTCGCGCTCGCCGTTCAGGTTCATCTCTTCGAGAAGCTTGCCGACGCGCGCACGCCCCCACAGTCGCGGCAAGTGCCGGTGCGTGTCCTCGAATTCCGGCAGCAGCACGTCACGCGAAAGATTGATCGTGCATGTTCCGTACTGTCCAGATAGATTGAGAGTCGTCTGCGCTTGCGCCTTTGTGTAACGCCCGACGAATGAGAAGCTTGAGCCGTCAAAGCTGTTTTCGCCCGTCGCATAGACCTGATAAAAGTTCGACGGGTCTGTGGGCGTCAGCCGCAGGTGCTCGATGCCGGGCGTGCTGATCTTGTCGAAGAAAATCCTGAGCATGGCGGAGATGTCTTCGGTTTCGCGCGCGTGTGCAAAATAGCCGTGAGTCTTCTTCGCCAGTTCTTCAAGCAGCGCGTGGTTGGCGTCGCTGCCCAGAGCTAAAGCGAAAAGGCGCGTGTGCGTGGCTTTATCCTGTGTCTTGGCTGCGCCGTCGAAGAGGTGCTTGATTGTTTTGAGGCTCGTCGTGCCGAGCGTCGGATTGGCATCGGAGACGAGGACTAGATTTCGCTCTCCGGGCGGGAAGGATTGAGCCGCAGCCAGCGCTTTCTCGAAGACTTTCCTGAGATCAGTCCCGCCGCCAAGCGACGAGCCTTTGATGAATTGAAGCGCCTGCTCAACGTTCTCCCGCGTCACTTCGACGGGCACAGGCGAGAAGAAATTAGTCTCTTCGTTAAAGAGGATGAGGTTGAAGCGATCCCCGGGTGACAGGCCGTGCAGGAAATAGTCTACGGCCTCGACGGCGCGTGTGAGCTTTTCGCCGTACATGGAAAGCGACGTATCGAGAAGCAACATGACGTTGCGAGGCGCGGTGCGGCTTTTATTCGTCGCCCGGCCTTGCGACGCCTCGCCCGGTGAATTGCCGCCCTCGTTGAAGATGGCTCGCGCTTCAAAGTAGCCGTCGGGGTTGCGCGCGGCGTGCGCCGGGTCGCGCAGGTCATAAGCGGAAATTCGTTCGGGCGCGCGGTAAGCGATGAAGGAGAGCGCGCTCTGCGGCACGTTGATCCTGTAATCGAAAGAAAAATCCTCTGTGAGATCAACCTCGCGCGCCTGAAACTCGGCCTCAAACTCGCCGGGCTGCGATTTCAAGACGCGGAGCGGGTAGGCAGTCGGGCCGGAGTCTGAAACAGTGATCGGATAATCGCCGAGCACACGAATGTGCAGGTTGAACTCTCCGACGCGTTGCGCGTCGCCGAAGGAAGGCTTCAAGGGAAAAGTGAAATGCGAGGTGAGGTCTTCGACCGCAAGCATCTCCGTATATTCCATCTCGACGCGCTTCGAGCCATACGGGTTGATCGGGAAGACTTTGGCGGAGAAAGCCGACTGGCCTTCGTGCTCATCGTCCTGCTGGAGCAGACCCGGATCAACCGTCGCCTGCTTGATCTCGCCATAGATGGCGGCTGCTCGCCGCTTCTCCAACATCACGCCGGGGATGCGTGTGTCGCCGTCCCAGACGGCGAAGTCTGAAACGGACGCTGCTGGCGGCAGCGCGAACAGGTATTTGCCTTCGAGCGTCTGCGTCGTGTGGTTGTCGTAGATTTGCAGGACGCGCACGGTCGCGTGCTGGTTATCTATCAGCACGTCCACGTTCATCACCTGCAAAGAGAGGATGCTCGCGTCCGGTTTCTCTTTCGTGGATGGGATGAGCGCGCCGGATTGCGCGCGACCGTGACGGAAAGGAAGACCCGTTGCGAGAATGAGCGCCAGCAATATTAACGCTGCCGTGATCGCCCGCTTTCTCCGTCCGGTTTTTTTACGATCTGATGTCTCTCTTCGCATGGTTCAGTTGAGTCCGGTCAGGTAAGTTTTCTCCACTCGCGCGATGCCGTTCGTCGTTCCGAAATAGACAAACTTCGCATCGCCGGTGATGCTCAATACCGTGCTTGCGGGCAACTCGTCTTTCAGGTGCGTCCATTTTTGTGCGTGAAGGTCGAAGACCCATGCGCCGTCGAGCGTGCCTACGAAAAGCATCTGGCCGTCGCTCCACATCGCGTTGGGATTAACGACGGGCGTGCCTATCTCCTGAGAAAAGCCGTGCAAATCGTTTGACGGCGCAAGCTCGAAGACGCCGCCGCCATAAGTCCCTATGAAGAGGCGCGCCCCGGCGGCGCACAGACCTGTCACCCAGTTATGTGTGAGTTTTGAGTTAGAGTCTTTGAAGACGCGCACAACCCGACCGGACTCAACTTGTGCCAGCCCGCCGAGCGTCCCGACAAAGAGCGAGCGGTTGAAAAAGAGCGTCGTATATATCTGATCGCTCGGTAGACCCTGCACCGTTGTGAGGGCGCGCCACTTGCCCTGTTGGCCTACCCCCAGCCCGCGCCCCGTCGCCAACACCAGTTCGCTGCCGCGCGTAGCTTTTGTCGCGGATGAGTTTCCGCCTTCTGCCAGCGACAGGTGCATGATCGAGTTGCTGGGCAGCCCGTCAGCCTTTGTCGAGCTTGTGCTGCGAAACTGAGAGGCAAAGCGCACGACGCCGTGCGAAGTCGCCGCCAGTACGGCAGATTCCATGCCTGCTTCCGGAAGCAGGAAGTTGACTTCACGAACCGCCTCCGATTCAAGATGCGCGATCTTTTTGCCCTCACCGGAGAGAACGTCTATGCCGCGTCTGAAATTTCCAGCCCAGAATCTTCCACCGGCGTCGAGCGCGAGCGCGGAGATGACGTTGCTCGCCAGTGCCGGAGGAGTCTCGCTCGCGTGGCCGAAACGCGTCAGCGAGAGTTGCGCCGGAGTTTGCGCGGATGCCGCTTCCTGCGTATGCCAGATGCCTCTGCTGCCCAGTAGCCAGAGCGTATCGTCAACCGACATCAAGCGGCTGCCCGAAAGATCGCCGGGCTTAGGCCAACTGAGATTCCTGACCGGCAGCGAGTTGCGCGTGGCCGCCTTTTGGTCGAACGCGAGAAGCTCCCCGTTATCTTTAATGGCGAGAAGAAGGCCGCCGTAGCTAATCAGACCGGAGAGTGTCGGCAGCGTGGCGAGTGTGTGAAAGCGTTTGTGCGTAGAAGACGGGTCAGCTTCAATAAGGCCGGCAGATGTGGCCGAAGCGAGTCCGAAATCAGAGGCGACGAAAACATTCCCGCCGCCCGCGACAACTCCCACCACGCGATTTGAAGCCAGACCGTCGGCAGACCGGAAATGCAGCCAGCGTCCCGCTTCGAGCAGCCAGAGTCCGTCATTGAATGTCCCGACGTACAGGCGCGAGCCGTCTTTGACGAGACAGTTGATGGCGAGCAGGCGCGTGCGGTCTGCGCCCGCCTTCAACTCCGTAAAGCGTCGCCCGTCGAATTCGATTAACCCTCCGCCAAACGTTCCGCAGAGGAGACGGCCACCGTCGGCGAGCATGGCCGTGATGGCCTGCGACTCACGATCCGGCCAGCGATAGCTCTCGAAACGTTCGCCGTCGAAAGAGAGCAGACCCTGCGAGGCAGTCCCGATGAAAAGCTTCGAGTCGAAGACGGCGAAAGAGAGCAAGTCGCTTTCCGTCAGACCGTCGAGCACGGTGTAGTGGCGCAGGATATTTCCGTCCGTGGAGAATTGAACCATCCCGCCGTCAGTTGCGGCGAAATACGAATCCTGAAAGCGAATGATTGAGCGCGTGCTCTCCGTGTTCTGCCAGAACTTGATCCCGGTTCGCGCCAGCGGAGGACGGGTGGATTTTTCAAAAGGAATGAAGTCCTCACTGGCGAGCCGCGACCGTTCCTGCGCCAGCCTGCGCCTCGCTTGATCTCTGATCCAGAAAAATGAGAACAGGCACGACCCGGCCAGACAGACCAGTAGGAGTTTACGGCGAGCATAAAACAGCGTCCCCAGCCGCCGTGTGATCTTTTGCAGTGTGCTGCTTTCGGATGTGGACTTGTTGGACATCGGCTCCCGTCAAAAACGTTTCCGGCTTTGCTCGTCTCGACGGTGATTATCCGGTGCGGGTGGTTGAAGAGATACGTGACGAGGAACAGCGTTCAGCGCAGCTATTGCTGTCAGGGCAGGATGGGTGACACGCGGCGGGCACTGTGGTTAGCCACAGTGTTTGAAGCTGGGGCGCGCCGAATCGAGTCGAGTTGCAAAAACAAAAAAATCGCTTGAAGCAACTTCAACCTTAAGGATGAGCTTTGAGACTTGGATCAGCTTTTGAGGCCAGCCATCAACTCGACGACTGCCCGGTGGCTGGTGAGGCTCTCGGTTTGCGGAGCGTAAAGATCGTGCCGCCGGCGGGGCTTTTGTCCCAAGAGACATCCGCCTCGATGAGGCTGGCGCGGGCGCGTATGTTGGCGAGGCCGCGCCCCTTTCTTCCCTTTCTGGTTTGCGCGTCGAAGCCGCGCCCGTCGTCTTCGATCATCATGACGAAACTCGCGTCCGCAGAGTTTGCAACGGCGAGGCGCACGCGCGTTGCAGAGGCGTGGCGACAGATGTTGTTGAGGACTTCCTGCGCGATGCGATAGACCTGCATCTGCACGGCTGGCGCAAGGTCGAGTTGTTCTTCAAGTTCTTCGTCGCAGACGAACTCATACTCGAACTTGCAATCGGGCGCGGCATGGGTCGCGGCGGCATTCGTCAAAGCCCACTCGATGGCCGCCGTCAAACCGACATTTTCCAGCACGGAGGGGCTTAAATCCTCGCAGATGCGGCGAATCTCGTTCGAGACGCCTTCGATCTCCGAGCGAAAGGTGGCCGCCTCAAGGTTCGCTCCGTGGCCGTTGCCCGGCGGCGCGCTCGCCGTAGGAGGCAGTTGGTCTATCAGCATCAAGAGATGTCGCAGGTCTGCGAGCGTCTGGTCATGCAGGTCGCGCGCGATGCGGCGGCGCTCGCGCTCTGCTTCGTTCGCCAGATCGAGACGCGCGCTCGCCAGTTCACGATTGGCGCGCGAGAGGGCGGTGCTCGTGCGTGCGATCCGCCGGTGCTCGACGATAGCCCACACGAGCGCGATCAGCACCAGCGCGAGCAGTACGGAGAGCGCCATCGTCGTCCACGGGAAAGGAGCTTTGGCGACGCTGAAATTAAAGTTGAGCGGCGCGGAAGCCAGCAGGTCTTTGCTGAAGGCACGCACCTCTACGCGATACTGGCCGGGTCGCAGATTCTCCATCAGGAACTGCGAATCGGGCGAGAGTTTCTTCTTGATAATGCTTCCGGCTGCGTCGCGCAAGAGGAAGGCATACTGAAACTGTTCGGGAAAGGTGCGACTACTCAACGCCGCCACTTCGAGCGCGAGACTGTTCTGCGGGTAATCCAGATTGATCCCGGCGCGCATCTCTTCGGCATGGTGCAGGCGTCGGCTGAGAATGCGCGTCGGGAGAAGCAGCGGAAGTGTATTGCCGGGGCTGTAACGCACGACGCCGCGATTCGTTCCGATCAGGAGAGACTCCGTGCCGCCTTCGCCACCACCGTCATGCAACGGGAGAATGGCGAAAGCCTTCTGCGAAGGCAGTCCCTGTTCGACATCGAGACGCGAGACGAGTGTGCCAAACTCCGTGTCCGCGACGATGTGCAGCAGGCCGCCGCCCGCGGTCGCGCACCAGACTCCGGTGAGGGCAGAAGTTCCGCCCAGATTTTCCGCGACAACGCTACGCACATCCGTATCCGGCGTGACGCTGCGCAGTTCGCCCGCGCGATAACTGAAGAGGCCGCGCGCGGTGGCGAACCAGAGGCCGCCGTCGCGCGTGCCGTCAATAGCCCACACGGGGCTGCCGCGCAGAGATTCGAGCGCAGCATCCTGCGTCGCCTGTCTGCCGTCGAAGATAAAGACTCCATTTTCGGCAGTGCCGATCCAGAGCCTGTCGCTGCCGTCCGTGTGCAGGCCGGTCACGTTTTTCAGACGCGCATCCGCCGACGCGACAGGCCACACGAGCGTCCGGCGTTCTCCCTCAACCCTCTCGACCCCGCGACCGAAGATCGCCACGTGCGTCTTGCCCTGAAAGATGCGAATCGCGCGCACGCTCTCGACAGGTTGCTTCGCTGCTTGCGCGTCCGTCTCTTCCGTCTCCGGGGGGACGGCATGTTGATAGCCTTCAACCTCACGTCCCTTCAAGTTGACATCGACGTAAAGACCGCTTGAAGAGCCGACGAGCAGTTTTCCCGAAGAGTCTTCGGCGATGGCATAGATCGTCCTGTTCGCTAAGCCCTGAACCGGAAGCCAGCGGGCGGCTGTCACGTCGTAGATAAAGAGTCCGCGATTCGTCCCGCACAGGAGTTTGCCGTCTCTCGTTTGATAAAGCGTGCGCACGAAGTTGCTCTGCTTGTCTGCGGAGACATCTTCGATGCGCGGGCTGCGCGGGTCGTAGCGGCAGACGCCGCGATCCGTGCCGAACCAGACGACTCCCTCGCGGTCTACGAAGATGACATAAATGTCATCGGAGCGAAGGCCGCCCGCCGTGCCTTCAAACGTGAAGTGATCGAGTTGCCGCGTGCCGCGATAACGAAACGCTCCGCGTCCGCCCGTTCCCACCCAGAGGTCGCCGCGCTCATCCGTGCCGAGCGCCATCACCGCGCCTGTGCTCACATCAATCTTCGAGGGGTGTGCGAGATCAGTCGCCATGTACAGCCCGCCCTCGTCGCGCTTCGCTCTCGCGCCGATCCACAAGCGCCCCCCGGCAGCGGTCGCCAGAGCGTTGATGAAGAATGCGCGCGGGCTACTCTGAATCTCTTTCGCTTCGACGCCTTCGATTGCCAGCAGACCGCGACTGTGTGTACCTGTCAGGAGTTTCCCGTCATGGGTGGCGAGGCTCGTTATTTCGAGCGGTCCGGGCTGATCCGCGTCGGCGCTCAGCAGTGCTTGATTCGGGATGTGTCTGACAGAGAGTGTGGTGTCCGGGTTGCGGCGGCACTCGAAGATTAGACCCTGCGCGGTGGAGAGGATGACGCGCCCTGCCTCAGGCGCGATGATGGCGGTGACGGCCTTGCCCGCAACATCTGTGATCCCTCTAAAGTCATCATTCAGGAATTGCGCCGCGCCGCTTTCCGTGCCGACCCAGAGAACTCCGTCGCCATCAACTTTAAGCGCGAGCACCTGTCCTGCGGGTAAGCCTTCGGAGACTACTGCTTGAACGCGCCGCCCGTCGTAGCGTGCCAGCCCTTGATCCGTACCGAACCACATCACGCCCGCGCGATCCTGCGCGATGGCGCGCACGCGATCCGACGGCAAGCCGTGAAACGAACTGATCGCGCCCCACTGGTGCAGGTTCTTCACGCGCACGGAAGAAGCATCTTCGCCCGGAGTCTCCGCGCGCGAAGGGTCAGTCTCGGTCTGAGCGAATGAGACGAAACCACAGGCCAACCCTGCCGAAAGGCCGATGGCGAGCATGAGGGCCTGCACCGGGCGAAGAGGGCCACCCGAACCGCCTTTCGCCTCACGGCGGCTGGACGCTTTTCGCCTGTCGCTTTCAGCCCGTCGCGGTTTCACTGTTTGCCCTTGTTCGTGCCGCGTTGTTCTTCCAGATAACGTTGGCGGTCGCGCTCGATCCAGATTGAAAGCTCTCGCTCGGCCTTCTCCAGTTCGTCGCTGTTAATCAGGCCGCGACGCAAGGCTTCAAAGAATGCGCGCGTGCGCACGTTGTAGGCGAGTTTATCGTAAGCCTCCTGCGCCGTGCCTTCGGAGACATCGACGAAAAGTTTTTCATAGAGGGTGGCGAGGCGGCTCTCGACGCCGCGCAGTGACAGGCTGCACTTGCGTGCGATAGCCCAGTTTGAAAGACCGAGCGCGAGATAGTAAAGCGCTTCGGCCTCGAACTCCGTCAGGAGCGGGCGTTTGAAGGAATCCTTGAACGCCGGATCGATCATGTCCGCGCCGTCTTCGAGCACGGCGGCGACGAAGCGCAGGAAGCGCGACTCGGGATTGTTCTTGTGGATGAACCCGTAAGCGGGCGGCGCGTCCGCCGAGCGGATGATCTTGCGTATCTCGTTGATGTAAACCTCGTGCGGGAACTGTGTCCAGAAGATGATGCGCGCTTCCGGAAACTCGCGCCAGATCGAGCGCGCCGCCTTGACGCCGGAAAGCTGCGGCATCTGGATGTCGAGCACGCACAACTCTGGCCTGTGCTTGAGCGCCAGTTCCAACGCCGTCTCGCCATCCGCCGCCTCGATCACGGGCGCGTGCGAGGGAAATTCCCGCGCCAGCAAATCGCTCAGATAGCGCCGCTGCGCCACGTTGTCTTCGGCAATCAGGATGGACATGTGATCCGGCTTCGGGCGTTTAGAATAAACTTCTCATCTCACGGATGACGAGAGCACGAGTTGCAGCATAATAAAGCATAGAGCCGCGACGTTCGGCAATGTGGATTGCCACAGTATAGCAATGCGGCCAGCCTGTCTCCGGGCGGGTAGGCCGCGCGTTTCTGCGCGCTCGTCGTCCGGTCATAATCGCCCCGATGTTAACCGCGCCAGACATAATTCCACGGGGATTCTCATTGCCGTCGCGCTCGCGTCTTTTCCTCCTGATTGCGTGCGCCTCCGTCGCCGCGCTGTCTGCGCCCTTCTCGCAATGGGAGATGAGAGATAAAAGTCGTGCGCGGGAAACGCGGGCAGCCCGCCGCGATGATAATGAAATAGACGTGGCGTTGGAACGCGCGGCGCGCGAGGTGATAGGCTCGCAGGATGGAACGGTCATTGTAATGGACGCCCAGAGCGGTCGCTTGCAGGCCGTCGTCAATCCACAGGTGGCTTTCGCGCAAGCCTACGCGCCCGGCTCGGCCATTAAGCCCTTCACCGCGCTCGCAGCCCTGCGAGCACATCAGGTTGACGACCAGACGCGGCGTTTCTGTCGCACGCGCTACGCCTACAAGGAACTAACGATTGACTGCCCGCACCAGAAGTCGAACGTCTCTTTTAATCTCACGCAAGCGCTGGCCTATTCCTGCAACTACTTCTTCGGCAAGATCAGCGAAGGTTTGGAGACAGACAGCTTCGACGAAATGCTCGGCTCATTCGGCTTCGGCACGCCGACCGGCATCAATGCGATGCAGGCGGAGGCGGCGGGCAGACTGCCGCAAGGCGAGTGGCGTGTCGGTCATGCGCTCGGCGAAAGTGAGCAACTGCTGGTCACGCCCATCCAGTTAATCACGGCCTACGCCGCGCTCGTGAATGGCGGCCACCTCTTCGTGCCGGGGCAGGCCGAGCCGTCTAACTTTCAAACAACGGAGCGGGCGCGCCTGACGATTGCGCCCGAACACCGGACGCTGATTATCGAAGGAATGAAGGGCGCGGTCAGATACGGCACGGCGTCGAATGCCGGACTCGACACGCTGCCGCTTGACCTGTTCGGCAAGACGGGCACTTCCACGATGATGAATGATTACCACTCGCAAGGCTGGTTCATAGGTTTTGCCGCCGGGCGCGATTCAGCCGGGAGCGCAACACCGGAAAGCATCAAAGTCGCCGTCCTCGTTTTTCTCAAGCACTCGCGCGGGGCAGACTGCGCCCGCGTGGCACAGTCTATTTTTGCAGAGTATGCCAGGCGGCGCGTTGAAGTTGAGAGGGGCGCAAGCGAAGAGCAACCGGTCGCCTCAGACCTGACACACCTCGCCGCACAACGAATTCGTGTTCATCTTGTGAGCCAGAACATCACGCGACACCTTTCCTTAGAAGAGTACGTGCTGGGCGTGCTCGCCGCCGAGGGCAGCATCGAAGTTGAGCTTGAGGCGCTCAAGGCGTTGGCCGTCGTCAGCCGCACGTATGCGCTCCACAATTTGCAGCGCCACGCGAGCGAAGGCTACGACTTTTGCAACACGACGAATTGCCAGCGTTACCTCTCCATGATCACGGATGAGAGAAAACATGCACGCTTCAAAAATCTCTTGAAGCGCGCCGTAGTTGAAACCTCGGGCGAGACTCTGCGCGACGAAAAAGGCCAAATCGCGGACGCCTACTTTCACGCGGCCTGCGGCGGCATGACCTCCAACCTAGAGACGCTGTGGGGCGTCGGCGCGACGGGCTATTTAAGCGGCGTGCGCGACGAGTATTGTCTGACGGCGCGGCACAGTTGGGTCAACGTGATTCCGGCTGCGAAACTGGCAAGGGCTTTGCAGGGCGACTCCCGTAGCGACGTTGGAGCCGGACTTGAAAACATCGTCGTCACTAATCGGGACAGGACGGGGCGCGTCGAGTTCATCGCGCTCGAAGGAGAGAACAGACGTGTGCTCAGGGGTTGGGATTTTAAGCTGATCGTAGGCCGCGCCCTCGGATGGAACATGCTGAAGAGTTCGCGCTTCGACGTGACGCGCGCCGGACAAAACTATGTCTTTCGCGGTGAAGGCTTCGGCCACGGCCTCGGCCTGTGTCAGGAGGGAGCGCACGCCCTTGCCCGCAGGAGGGGCGCATCCTATCGTCAAATCCTTAAGCACTACTTTCCCGGCACAAGCATCGGAAGACGAGAAGCACCCGGCTCGCTTCGTAACGAAATTTGATGAGCGTCTCACTATCCGAAAGCGTTGCAAAAAATATTTTGGCTACGATTACGAGCGCGTTGCAAAAGAGGCACTCGCTTGCCGTTCAGTCACGTTCGATTTAACGCCCCGGCGTAATTCTCCAGAGTTCCCCGTCGGACTCGTCCGTCACCACGTAGAGAGCGCCGTCATTGCCCTGACGCACGTCGCGTATCCGCTGTCCACGATCCATCAGGAGGTGCTCTTCGCCCACAACGCGGTCGTCTTTGATGACCAGCCGCACGAGCCGTTTTTCCACCAGAGCGCCGATGAACAGGCTGCCGCGCCAGACCGGAAACGCGTCGCCCGTGTAGAACTGCATGCCCGAAGGGGCGATCACCGGGTCCCAGTAATAGACTGGCTGCACGTAACCTTCGCGCGCCGTGACCGCACCGGGGATCGGCTCGCCCGAATACTCCTCGCCGTAAGTGGCAACCGGCCAGCCGTAATTCTGACCACGCTCGATCCGGTTCAACTCATCGCCGCCCTTCGCCCCGTGCTCCACAGTCCACAGTCGCCCCCGGTCGTCGAACGCCGCCGACTGAACGTTCCGATGTCCGAGAGTCCATATTTCGGGCAGGGCGGCGGATTGCCTGACGAAAGGATTATCGGCGGGCGCGGAACCGTCCGGATTGATGCGAATGATCTTGCCGAGATGACTGTTGAGATGTTGCGCTTGAGGCCGGGTGGTCGTTTTGTCAAAGCGGTCGCCGAGCGTGATGTAGAGCATTCCGTCCGGCCCGAAAGCGAGCCTCGAACCGAAGTGCAGGCCGTTGTTGTAAGTCGGCATCGCCCGGAAAATGATGCGGACTTGATCGAGATTGCGGCGGTCTTCGCTCAACCTGCCGCGCGCCACACTCGTCCCGCTCCCGCCCTCGCGCTGCTCCGAGAAACTCCAGAAGATGGTGCGATCTCGCGAAAAATTCGGGCTGAGCGCGACGTCGAGAAGCCCGCCCTGCCCGCGCGCGGTGATCGGCGGCAGACCGCCCTGTCCGCTCGCGGACGACACACCGCCGGAGCCGACCGGCAGCAGCCCGCCGATTGGCGGCATGACCTCGCCTTTAGCCGAGACAACGCGAAGCCGCCCCGGCTTTTCGGTGATCAGGAGATCGCCGTCGGGCAGCGGCTCGACCGCCCACGGATGGTCCAAGCCTTTCGCCAAAACAGTCACGTCGAAAGCCACGCCGGACTTCAACGCGCAGGCGCGAGTCTGTCCGGGGAAGGCGGGTTTCTGTTCCGGCGCGTTCGCCGTTCTGGTTTCGAGCGGCGCGCAGGGGGAAGTTGAAGTTGTCGCGGCGGGTGTTGAAGCGGAAGTTTTAGCCGCATCGCGCCCGCCCTGCGCGCATGCCGTGCTGGCCGCCGCCAGCATCATAGCCATCAGAAATGCCGTCTGACTTTTTTTCATGTCTCACCTTTCTAAAAATAGCGCTTGGAATTTTAAGTGTCAGCTAGTTTGATGGCTTCGCGGAATCAGTAATGTCAAGATTGTATGACATTCGGTTGGGCGGCTTCGCGGCACGAGTTAGGAGCGGAAACCGTATAAAGCATTTGCCGGGAGAGTTTCTTCGCACTCTTACTTTGGATTAAACTTGAGTTAGACTTGAATTGAATTAGACTGGCCTGCACGTCGTTCCTCAGATCATGAAATTGATCACCGAAGATACTATCGCGCATTACCGGATCATGGAGCCGCTCGGCGCGGGCGGGATGGGTGCGGTCTATAAGGCGTATGACGAAAAGCTTCATCGCATCGTCGCGCTCAAATTCCTGCCGCCGGAATACATCTCGCAAGAAGACCGCCGCCGCCGCTTTCTACAGGAGGCGCGCGCCGCTTCGGCCTTGAATCATCCGCACATTCTCACCGTTTACGAGTTTGGCGAGGACGGCGGCAAGCCGTACATGGCGATGGAGTATGTGGAGGGCGAAACGCTGCGCCGGAAAATTGCGACACGTGCTCTACAGGTCGGGGAGACTTTAGATATTGCGATCCAGATTGCCGGGGGTCTGGCTAAAGCCCACGAGGCGGGCATCGTTCACCGCGACCTCAAACCCGAAAATCTGATGATCAGCCGCGACGGCTACGCGAAGATTCTGGACTTCGGCATCGCGAAACTCGTTCCCCGTCGCGAGCGTGCGCTCGCAGCCGATAGCGCGCAGAAGACTCTCATCCGTGTCGAGACACAGTCGGGCACGATCATGGGGACGATCAATTACATGTCGCCGGAGCAGTTGCTCGGTAAGCCGGTTGACCTCCGCTGCGACATCTTCTCGTTCGGGGTCGTCCTCTGCGAGATGCTGACGGGCACGCGTCCTTTCGCGGGCGAACATCAGATCGACACGATGCACGCCATCCTGCATCAGGAACCGAGACTGCCCGACGCGGTCAAAGCCCAACTGCCGCTTGAGCTTCAACGAATCATCTGCAAGGCTCTGGACAAAACGCTGAAGCATCGCTATCAAACGGTGACGGACTTCGCGGCGGAACTCAAGGCTTTCAAGCGCAACCTCGAACTCGGTCAGGCAGCGCCCACCCAGACGAGAACAAAGCTGGTCTTGAAACGCGTCACGCTTGCGCCGCGCGCTCGCGGGATCGACTACGAGAAAGAGCTTAACGAAACACAGTTCAGAGCGGTGACGACGACCGAAGGGCCGCTCCTGATCGTCGCCGGGGCGGGGACGGGAAAGACGCGGACGCTGGTTTACCGTGTGGCGCGTCTGGTCGAGTCGGGTGTGCGGCCTGAGTCTGTGCTGCTGCTGACCTTCACGCGGCGGGCGGCGACGAGCATGCTCGCGCGTGCGGCCAGTCTGGCCGACGCACGTTGCCAGCGAGTTTCGGGCGGCACGTTTCATTCGCTCGGTCACTCCGTCCTGCGGAAGTTCCCGGAGGCGGCGGGCGTCGGTCGCAACTTCATCGTGCTCGACGGAAGCGACACCGAAGACCTGATCGACCTCTTGCGGCGGCAGATGCGGCTCACCAAAGAGCGGCACTTTCCGCGCAAGCGCACCATCTGCGCGATCTTCAGCATGATGGTCAACAAGGTCAGCCCGTTGCCGGAGGTGCTCCAGCAGTCGTACCCGCAGTTTGTTGACGAGCGCACGTCTCTCGAAGAACTCTTCAACGCCTTCGATGAGTTCAAGCGCGCACGGCACATGCTCACCTACGACGACCTGCTCGTGCGGCTGCGCGAAGCCCTCGAAGCGAGCGCAGAATTGTGCGGGCGGCTCTCCGAGCAGTATCGCTACATCATGGTGGACGAGTATCAGGACACCAACAAACTTCAGGCGCAGATCGTGCGACGGCTGACGGCGGCGCACGATAACGTGGCGGTCGTCGGGGATGAATGCCAATCGATTTATTCGTTTCGCGGGGCGAGCCACCGGAACATGCTGGAGTTTCCCGAACTCTTTCCCGGCGCGCAGATCATCAAACTCGAAGAGAACTACCGCAGCACTCAACCGATTCTCGACGTAGCCAATGCGATCATCTCCGACGTGAAAGACGGCTACGCGAAGCGTCTGTTCTCACGCCTCGACGGCGGTCAGCTGCCCGTGGCCGTCAGCGCGCGCGACGAAAATGAGCAGTCGCGTTTCGTCGCCGAGCGGATCGAAGAGTTGCGCGAGGAGGGCGTGCCGCCCGGCGAGATCGCCGTTCTGTTTCGCGCCAGTTCCCACTCGTTCGACCTTGAGATAGAACTCGGCAAGCACGGCATCCCGTTCCGTAAATTCGGCGGTATCAAGTTTGCCGAATCGGCTCACATCAAAGACGCGCTGGCCTTCCTGCGCGTGGTCGTCAACCCGTCGGACACGCTCTCTTGGTTTCGCGCCCTGAAACTGATCGACCACATCGGCGACGCGACGGTCAATCAAATACTCGACTATCTCGGCGTCGAGCGAAAAGAGTTCAGGGCGACGCGGACGAAAGAGAACCTCTTCAAGAAGCTGCATCGCTTTCCGGCGCGTGCCGCCTGCAAAGACCAGTTGATCCGGCTGGCGCGCCTGTGGTGCGCGCTCGTCGAGAACAAATCGCCGAGCGCGCAACTCTCGACCGTGCTCCGTTTTTACCGGCCTATTTTGAAAGCCAGATACGACGACCATCCGCGACGCGGGCGCGACCTCGAACACTTGCAGGCGATCGCGAAACGATATAAAAGCTCCGCCGAGTTGCTCTCGGACGTTGCGCTCGACCCGTCGGACGCAGCCCAATCAAAACGGGAGCCGCGCGGCGGCCACGTGACGCTCTCCACGGTGCATTCGGCGAAAGGCTTGGAGTGGGACGCGCTGTTTGTGATCTGGATGACCGACGGCTGGTTTCCCTCTTCCCGCTCCTACGACGAGTTTGACGATCTTGAAGAGGAGCGGCGGTTGCTTTACGTCGCCGCGACGCGGGCGAAACGACATCTCTATTTCGTCTATCCGCTGAACCCCTATCGCGGCGCGGACGGCGATTCTTTTCCCGTCGTCTCGCGGTTTCTGGAACCCATCCCCTCCACGATCCTGACACACGCTTCCCTATCCTGAGGCGAAGTCAATCCGGCAACCCTGCCTTCCGCTTGACCTCACGCGCTTACTCGCTTCAATTCATTTCCGGCAACCTTGCCACACCTTGTACCCTCTATAATGGAAACGATTATTGAGAAACACCTTCACCGCCACACCATCATCCGGAGACACGGCCATGAGCGAGTCTGAGGCAGTTCAACACCTTCGCAAGCTGGAGCATCGTGGTGCTTACAGCGGAGCTGCGGCTTTTGCCGATGCGCTGCCCGCAGAAGTTATCAGTCGTCCCGTCATCGCGCTCAGGCGCGCCCGCGTGCGTATGCGGCAGGGCAGGATGAACAAAGCGAGAGAGGCTTTGCTGGCGGCTGACCTGAGCGACGCGACACCGGGCGAACGACTGATTCTCGCACTCGAATCGGCCTCCCTTCATATTTACTGCGACGCCGCAATCCACACCGCTCTCAAGGAATCAGCCGGGGCTTTTGCGGCGGCTGACAACGCGCAGATTGACCCGGCGGACCGCGCGGAGGCCGAAAGGATTCGCTCACGCATTCTGCTGATCGCCGCAACCTATCGCGAGACGGACGCCGCGGCTGCGCTTCATGCACACGAACGCCTGCCGCAACTTGCCGAAACGCTCGAAAAGGCGGGGCGCATTGATGAAGCTCTGGCGGCGCGTCTCACATGGGCTGAACGGCTTGACGACCCGGCGGTGCGTCTCGGCGCGCTCGACGAGTTCGCCGCGCACGCGTTGAGCGTGAACCGATTTGATCTGGTGGGAGAGGCGCGCGTCGTCCGCGCCGGTCTGATGTTATCGAGTGGGGCAGCGAGTGTCGCGATTAACTCGGAGCTTGAAGTTGCGGCCTCGGCTTATCAGGCAGCGGATCACGTTCATGGCCTGACGGACGTGAGGCGCGTCCGCGCGATGCTGGCTGTCGAGCGCGAACTGGCCGCGCCGGACGAACTGAGAACGTGTCTCGCAGACTACATCAGGATGGACTTCCCGCGCGGCGCGATCAGCCTGCTGCTCGATCTGTCGCAACTCGCGCATGAACGCGGCGAGATAGCCGCCGCCACAAATTACCGCAAGCAAAGCCTCGAAATCGCCGAGGACGCCGGAATGGGGCTGGTGCGTGAAAGCCATCAACTGGCCTTAGCCGATCTGTTGATGCGCAATAATGAGTTTGGCGCGGCGATAGAACTATGCCTCGCCGCGCTGACCACGAAACCGCCCGTCTTCATCGCCGCCGGTTATGAACAACTGCTCTCCGCCGCTTATTCGTTCGTGGATGAATACGAGTTAGCGTTGAAGTACGGCAAGCAGGCTCTGTCTGACTTTGAATCCGTCGCCGCGCTCGACTCCGCTTCGGTTGCCGCCGCGAAACTGGCAAGCGACATCATCTCATCACGCCGCGACGAGGCTTTCGACGAAGCCGAGAAGTTGCTGCGGGAATGGCTCGACAGAGATGAGGCGCGCGCGGATGTGGCTGCGGCAGTGGCAAAACTGGAGTTGATCGTCCAAATCTACCTTCAGCGGTTCAGCTTTTCTCCCACCCGGCGCGGCGAAACGTTGCTATTGGATGAAGCTGAAAGGACGATTGAGAGGGCTGAGAAGAGCGCGCAGTCTTTACCGCCGCGCGAAGCGGCGCGACGCCTCGGCGGTCTGAATCAACTTCGCGGGCAGCTTGAGAACGGGCGCGAAAACATGGCCGGAGTCGAGCGGGCGTGGCGCGATGCCCGCGCAAATTACGAGAACGCTGGACTGGCGATGGAAGCAGCCAACTGCAATTTCATGATCGGGATCATTCGACTGAATTTATCGAATCAGGAGTTGCTGCCGAATTTCGTCGAAGCCGAAACTCACCTGCGGAATGCGTTGGGGTATTACGTAGAGGCCGGGATGCGTTCGCAGGCCGCCGACACGCGCTACATGCTGGCGTTGCTTTACAAGAATGCCGCCTTGCGCGTGTCGGCGGAGACGGGCGCGCAGATGTTGGATGCCGCCATCGGTCATTTGACCGAGGGAGAATCCGACTACGACAAACTCCGACGTGATTACGCGGTCGGGTCGGCGCTTGAGGCGCAACGCGGCAAGCAATCGTTCATCGGAAAGAGCCGCCGCATTTACGAGCTTGCATTGGAGATACTTACCTTCATTCGTCCGGAGCCTATCGAAGCATGGCGTTGGGCGCAGCGTTCAAAGGCGCGTGCGCTCGGCGATGCGATGGGAAACGGTTCGGTGCTCCCGGCCAGAATTACCGGCGCGCTTGAGCAGCATCCCGCTTCGCTGTCGCTCCTGAGCAGAGAGCGTGAACTGGCCGCGCGCATCGAGAAGGCGACGGTTGACGACCGGCTGGCCTTGCGCGCCGAGTTGAGACAACTGCGCGAGTTGATGAGCCGGGATCAGCATCTCTCCGATTATCTCGAACTGCGCACCGGAGCCGCGCTGGAGTTGAACGATCTGGAAGCGATGTTCGCCCCCGACGCCACCGCCGGTCGCGCTTGGGTTTGCGTAGACTGGATCAGCGTCGGCGAACGGCTGTTGATGATCGTACTGCGCGAGGGGCAACCGCCGCAGGTGAATTTATTGTCGCAGACCGCCGGTTTTGTGCGCGCGTTTATTTCCGACAATCTGACGCCGCGACGTTTCCGGCAGACGCTGCGGGACATTCCCGAATTGTTGCGTGAACTCGACTTTCTGATCGCGCCGCTGCGCGGCCTGACCGAGCGCGAAGAACTGTTGCTGCTCTCGCCGACCGGCGCGCTGCACGCGCTGCCATTGCACGCGCTCGAACTTGACGGCGAGCCTCTGGTCGCGCGAAATCCGGTGGTGTATGCTCCGGGCTTTAGCGTGCTGCGTCATTGTCTGGCGCGCCGCCGCGAATCGGTGCAAAGACGCACCGCCGCCGTCTTCGGCAACCCCGAAGGCGATCTCGCCGACGCTACGAAACTGGTCGAAGAGTTGGCTCTCCGGTTCGACAGCGCGCCGCTGCTTGAGCGAGAGGTGACGCGCGCGGCCTTTGCCGGAGCCATCGCCGAGCGTGACATAATTCATTTTCAGGGTCACGCCGAATATGCCCGCGATGAGGCGTTGAATTCGAGACTGATTCTGGCGGACGGGAAACTAACGGCACGCGACGTGTTTGCTTTGCCGGGCTTGCAGGCGGAACTGGTGACGCTGGCCGCGTGCGAGAGCGCGGTCAGCGAAATAGCGACGGGCGACGAGCCGTTGGGTCTGATCCCTGCTTTCCTGTACGCCGGGGCGGGGGCTGTGCTGGCGACGCTCTGGAAGGTTCACCAGACCTCGACCGCGCAGTTGATGAAGCGTTTTTATGAACCGCTGGCGAGAGCCGACGCCAACATCGACAAAGCACAGGCGCTCCGCGATGCCGTGCTGGACGTGCGCCGGACGCGGAAGTTCGAGTCGCCTTATCACTGGGCGCCGTTCGTGCTGCATGGCGATTGGCATTGATCGAAGTAGCTGACTAAACAACGCCGAGGAGATGAACATGACTGACGAAGAGGTTCTAATCGATGCGCCGCTCGTTCCGGACCCGGACGCCGATAAAGAGATGGGGCCGGGCGATGCGGAAGCGATAGCCGACGAGGAATTGAAAGGCAGCCGCTTTCTGTTGGTGCGCCGCGCCGTCGAGGCCATTGATATTAGCGGCACGCCGGGCGGAGCGATCAAGTTCGCCTGCACTTTTCACGCCGCGCCGGGAACGCGTTTTGTCGAAGCGCGGCTCGCGTTACGACTGACGGAGCCGCCGGGCGTGAACATACACGATCTGGCTCCGCGCGAAGTGCGCGAAAATGAGCCGGTGCGATTCAAGCTCGACGAGAAAGGTAAACTCTCGCTCGGCTACGCAAAAGTCGGGGCGGAGTTCGGGCAGGAGTCCGGGTCGAGCAAGGAGTACGCCGTCTATCACTGCGCCGTTAAAGGCTCGGGCGAAAATACGATGCTGGCGCGTTGGGACTTCGTCGAAAATCCGCACAAACAAGACGGCCTCGGACACGAACAGGTATTGGCGTTGACGATTCCCGCGACGGGTCGGGTGGCCGGAAGCATCAGCGTGAGCGCGCGTCTCGTACGTCCCGGATTGAAGGGCACATGGGATGCAATTCGTGAAATGGTGGTGGGTGAAGAGGAGCGAAACTATCCGGTCGCCTTTACCATTCCGCCGAAAACAAGATCAGGATTCCTGAGTTGGTTGTAAGTTCGACTTTAACACCGATTACTTTCGTGTAAACTTTCGGCCTGACCTTTCCTCATTCGGGCTGCGGGTCGTGACGAGAATCAATGCCGGGACGCGCATTAGGGCATATAATGCCGTCGAACCGATCCCCCCGGTCGAGCCTCAGACGCATGGCGTCGGCAACTACGAAACAAACCTTTTACAACAGATGTAGATCAAGCAGGAGGTAGTACGCAAATGAACTTAACGCGCCGGTTTGTCGCTACGCTTTTTCTCACCCTCGCCTTCATGTCCGCCCGCGCGGCGGCGCAAGGCGTGCCGCCCTTGACGCTGGAGCCGGTGCTTTCAAATCTCTCCAGCCCGGTGCTGGCGACCAACGCACGCGACGGCAGCAACCGTCTCTTCGTCATCGAGCAGCCGGGGCGGATTCAGGTGCTCCAACCGGGCGCTTCGACGCCTTCGGTCTTTCTCGATATAACGTCGAAGGTGCTCTCGGGCGGCGAGCGCGGGCTGCTCGGACTCGCCTTCCACCCGCAGTTCAACGTTAACCGGCGACTGTTCGTGAACTACACACGACGCCCGGACGGCGCGACCGTCATCGCCGAGTATCGTGTGTCTGCCACCAATCCCAACGTGGTCGAGAGCGCAGAGACGGTTCTGCTCGTCATCGCACAGCCCTTCGCGAATCATAACGGCGGCATGATCGCGTTCGGGCCGGACGGCTTCCTCTACATCGGCATGGGAGACGGCGGCTCCGCCAACGACCCGCAGAACCGCGCGCAAAACGTCGAAGACCTGCTGGGGAAGATGCTGCGCATCAACGTCGATCAAGCGAACGGTTCCACGCCCTATTCTTCGCCTTCCGATAATCCTTTCTTCGGCTCGACGGCGGGACGCGACGAGATTTACGCGCTCGGCTTGCGCAACCCTTTCCGTTTCTCCTTCGACCGCGCCACCGGCCAGCTATACGCGGGCGACGTGGGACAAGGCGTGCGTGAGGAGATCGACATCATCACGCGCGGCGGCAATTACGGCTGGCGCGTCTTCGAGGGCACGCGCTGCACGGGTCTTGGCCCCGCGCAGTGCAACGCCGCTAACTTTCAAGCGCCCGTCGCCGAATATGATCACGCGGGTGGCCGGTGCTCCGTTACCGGCGGGTACGTCTATCGCGGCACGCGCGGAACCCTGCCCACCGGCGCGTACATCTACGCGGACTTTTGTACCGGCGAGATGTTTTTGCTTCAAGGGACGGCGCAGTCTTTCCTACAGGACACGACTCTGAGCATCTCTTCGTTTGGCGAAGATGAGGCGGGGGAGCTTTACGTGGTCAGTCTGGGCGGAACCGTCCACCGGCTCGTCAACTCCTGCTCCTACTCGATCAGCCCCGCGAGCCGCACCTCCCCGGCGGGCGGCGAGACGCTCACCGTCAACGTGACGACGCAGGGCGGGTGCGGTTGGTCTGCGGTCAGCAACAGCGGCTTTATCACGGTCGCCTCCGGCGCGAGCGGCACGGGCAGCGGAACTGTCACGCTCACAATCGCCTCGAACGGCTCGGGAGTGCCGCGCACCGGCACGGTCTTCATCGCCGGTCAGATTTTGACCATCACGCAACCGGAGGTGATCCCGGAAGTGCCGACCATACAGTTTAGTCAGGCCGCTTACGGTTTCTCCGAGGGCGCGCAGCTTGCCACCGCCGTCATCACGCGCGCGGGTGATAAGTCGGGCACAGCGTCGGTTAAATTCGAGACAATAGACGACCCCGCCAGCGTGTCATGCGCCACGGCGAACGGCACGGCCTACGCGCGCTGCGACTACGCCACGACGGTAGACACCGTAACGTTCGCTCCCGGCGAGGAAAGCAAAGAGATCAGAATTGCGCTTGTAGACGACGCGCACGTCGAGGGCAATGAGACGGTGCGACTCAGGCTGTCTGACGTAACCGGCGCAGTCGCGCTCGGCTCGAAGAGCACGGCGACGCTCAACATCGCAGACAACGACACGACGGCGGGTGCGAACCCGATCAACACCACGCCCTTCTTCGTCCGTATACACTACCTCGATTTCCTCTCCCGCGAGCCGGAGGCGGGCGAGCCGTGGTCTGCCATCCTGAACGGCTGCCCGAACGTCAACAACGATGCGTCGTGTGATCGCATCACCGTCTCGCAAAGTTTCTTCGGCGCGCCGGAGTTCCGTCTGAAAGGCTTCTTCGTCTACATCTTCTATCGCGCGGCCTTCAACCGCCGTCCCGATTACGCAGAGATCATCCCGGACATGCGCTCGGTGACGGGGCAGACTCCCGCCGATACCTTCGCCCGGCGCGCGGCCTTCCCCGTCGCCTTCGTGCAGCGACCTGAGTTCAAGGCGGACTACGATTCCCTCTCGAACACGGCTTACGTCAACACCCTGCTCGACCGCTACGGCTTGCAACAGATCAACACGCCCGACCCGCAGAACCCGGAGGGCGCGGCCAGAGTCACGCTGACGCGCGCGGAGTTGATCAACCGTCTGGGCGCAACCGGCGCGCAAGCCATGACCAGAGCGCAAGTTTTGCGCGCGATTGTGGAGTCCGACGAGGTCGCCGCACGCGAGTTCAACGGGGCGTTCGTGGCGATGCAGTATTACGGCTACCTGCGCCGGACGCCCGAAGAGGACGGCTACCAATCGTGGCTCAGAGTCATCAACCAGGACCCCAACAACGTCCGCGTCATGGTCAACGGCTTCATGAACTCGATAGAGTACCGCCTGCGATTCGGCAATCCATGACGTTTGTAAGTTAGTGCGGGACGTTCCGTAGTGAGTTCGGGACGTTCGTTACCGACTTCGTGATGTTCCTTAGAGCAAATTTCAGATGGAAGTAGAACAATCGCTATAACAGTAGGGGCAGGGCTCGTCCCTGCCCGTGTGGTTACGCAAGCGAGCGGGCAGG